>Ga0194110_10007614_pt1 | contig 12454 bp, 10 predicted proteins | sample TA2Kig1200mmetaG_FD_146192 | JGI IMG/M metagenome (GOLD analysis project Ga0194110, IMG submission 146192) | Freshwater microbial communities from Lake Tanganyika, Tanzania - TA2015032 Kigoma Deep Cast 1200m | ecosystem: Environmental > Aquatic > Freshwater > Lake | place: Tanzania: Lake... | reverse complement strand
GCGCAACTGGGCCTCCTCTCTCTCGCGGCTCCGAACCGCGCCTAACCAGCCGAACCGCCGTGTACGGACCCGTACGCACGGTGGTGTGACAGGGACAGCCCGCGAGGGCCTACCTATGTCAGTTAGACGTCACCGCAGCGTCAGCGTCCAGTCACCGAGGACGCTCCAGAAGTAGGCGCGCTTGCGGCCGATGCCGCCGCCGACCTCGTCTACGTTCTGCGCGGCGGACTCGATGGCGAAGTACTCGGCCCAGGCGTCGCCGAACGTGTCGCCTTTGGCGAGCACGTCGAAGAAGCCGCGCGGCTCGTCGTAGAAGACCTTCGAACGGCCGATCAGCGCGAGGCCGTTGCAGTAGAACATCAGCGACTCCGCGCCCTGCCAGTACCCGTAGTGCGGATCGCTATACGGTCGGCTGGCGGCGCCCTCGGGGCCGATGCTCTCGCAGCCGGTGCTCTCGTACAGCACGCCGCACTCGGGCAGCTGCTGGTTGGCCCACAGGGCGCGGTAGTACTCGAAGTGCAGCTTGTCCTGGTTCAGCAGGCCGGGCACGAGCTGGTTGCCCTCATTCCGCCAGCCGCGGAAGGCGCCGCCGAGTTCGGCCTTGAGCGCCTCCGCGTCCTCGGTCTTGCCGACCGATGAGCCCCACGGATCGCTGTGCGCCTTCAGCACACGCAGAGCGGCGGGCAGCTTCAGCCAGCGCAAGCCCTCCAGCACGGTCGCAGCCTGCCCCTCGACATGGTAGCCCGGCTCATCGAAGTCCTTCCACTCGGTGATCGCCTGCCGGATCTCGGGCAGGGCGGAGCCAAACTCGGTGGAGAAGGAGGCGGGCTTGCGGGCCTCGGGGTAGCCGCCCGTGCGGAACTTGTGGTTGCGGTCGAAGAACTCGGCGAGCAGCTGGCGCTCGGTCGCGTCGGAGTGCTGCCAGACGCTGATCGCGCGTGGGGTAGAGGCGGCGTCGGCGAACGTTAGCGCCTGAGGCAGGCCCTGCGCGTCCAGCAGGTGCTTGCCCTCGGAGTCCACGAGGTCGGGCTTCGGTTCGAGGGCCACGTGGGAGGCGTCGATGCGAGAGACGAGGATGTCCGGTCGCGCCATGGGGTTCGGCAGCGCAAGGTCATCCTCCGAGCACTCGTCGTTCTCGTCGGGGAGTTGCTGGAAACGGAGCTTGCCCTCGCCCACCGCCTCCATCCGCCACTTGCCGTCGTTCACGAAGAAGAAGTCCTCGAAGGCGTCCGTCCCGAACTCATAGAGGTCGGTCGTGCTGTCCTGCGCCTCGACGCCGTCCGGGCAGACGGCAGTGAAGCACGGAAGCTCCTCGCGCTGCTCGTGGTACACGTCCTCCCATTGGCCATCGAGGTCCGCAAGGATGAGGTCGGAACGCCAGGCGACCAGCTCGGCCTTGTCGCGAATGTACTCGACCGCCTCCTCGAACTTGTGCTCGTTCGGCTTGCCCTCGTTCAACGTGATCGGCGTCCTCTTCAGCCAGTAGTACTGGCGCACGATCATCGCCTCGGGGAAGCGGCCGACGAGGACGACGCCGCGCAGCTCGGGGATCTGCTGATGGACCTCGCGTAGCATCGCCCGGAGCGCCAGGAGCGTGCGTCCATCCTGATGGCGCGGGCCGGCGTAGACCTGGGCCGCCAGGACGTGCGCATCATGCCCCTCGTCCGCGAGGTCGGCGGCGAACTGGCGCAGGGAAGGCCGAAGGTCCTGGCCCAGCGGAACGAGGAGTCGATTCTCGACGACGACGAGGACGGTGTCCCGGCCCGCATTTGGCGCTCCTCGGCCGAGGTCGGTGAGCTGCAAGGACTCGATCTCGGCGGCGCCGTCGGCGTTCCAGTCACACGGTGCGAACTGCCGGCAGGCGCGGTCGAGCATGGAGCGCTGGGCGGGGAAGGAGGGCTGGGCGGCGTAGACGCCGCCGGTGGCAAGCAGCAGGGCGACTACGGGTGCAAGCTGAAGGTGACGGTACACGGAGGTTGGGCCTCGTGGGCGTTGGGATGAGCGACAGGGGGTACTTCGGAGTCCGGGGCGCGCAGACCTGCCCGGCGAACCTACGGCGCCCCGGCGAGAGCAGCCCATCGAGAGGCGCAGGTGCCTAGCGTGGGCCGCGGGAACCAGCCGGAGGCCCGCAGCGGCCAACCGTTCGTCCCGGCGGGGAGCGGTTCCTCGTCGCATCTGTACCGGAGGCTTCCGATGTACCGGCTGAGTCCGCGGCATGTGTTCATCCACGAGGTCGTTCGCGATCATCCCGTCTGGGGCGAAAGGGCGAAGCGCATCTGCACCGGGCTCGGTGAGGCCGGCGCGGCGCCGATCTACTTCGCCGATGAGGACATCCCCCGGCTGGCTGAGGAGCACAACTGGGCGCAGGCGCGTCGGCGGATGGGGGCGTGCGCCGAGCTGCATGACCCCGATGTGCTGCTGAACGTGTTCGACCTCGATGGCTCCCAGGCCGAGCAGCGCAAGCAGATCGCCGACCAGTGCCCTGAGGGGGCGCGCGGGATCGCGAACGTCGCGATGGGCAGCGGCGCGTGGGTGTTCTTCGACGCGATGCTACAGAGCGACGAGGCCCGCCACGACAAGGTCTGCCGCCCCGCGTGGCGCATCCACATGGCCTCCGGCTGCCCGCACCGGTGCGCGTACTGCGGCTTCGGGCACCTCATGCCGTGCATGGTCAACGTGGAGGAGTACGTCGAAGGGCTCGACCGAATCGTGCAGGCCCACCCGTGGCAGCAGGTCTACCTCTACGAGGATGACGCCGAGGCGCTAGCGCTTGAGCCGGAGCTGGGGGCGATGAGGGCTCTGACGGAGTACTTCGCGAGCCGCGAGGACGAGTATCTGCTCGTCCACAGCAAGAGCGCGAATGTGGACCATCTGCTCGACCTGGACCATCGCGGCCACACGATCATGCTCTGGAGCGTGACGAGTCACACCGTCAGCCGCGTGTTCGAGCAGGGCAGCGGGACCACCGAGGAGCGCATCGAGGCCGCCCGCAAGTGCCAGGAGGCGGGCTACCCCGTTCGCTTCAAGTACAAGCCAATCGTGCCGGTCGTCAACTGGCGCGATGAGTGCCGGGAGATGATCCGGCTGACCTTCGAGCGGACGAAGCCGGATGTCATCAGCTTCTTCACGTTGGCCTGGATGACATACGAGGACCTGTGCGCCGCCTTCGATCTGTCCCTCCTCGATCCCCTCTACGTGAAGGCCGCCGAGGAGGGCGTCGAAGAGATGAAGGACACGCGCACGAAGCCCTTCCCCCACTGGGTGCGCGCGGAGATCTACCGCTTCTTCATCGACGAGATTCGGCGCTGGGACACGGAGGTGCCGATCTCGCTCTCCACCGAGACCTGGGAGATGTGGAAGGAACTGGGCCCGCTCCTCGGCCAGACACCCGCGAACTACATGTGCGGCTGCGGCCCGCAAGCGGTGCCGGGGTGCAGGCGGCTGAGCGTGGTGCCGTGGGAAGTGGCGGTGAACGCCACGGCCTGAGGGCAGGGGGCGTACCGGACAAGCGGCCAGCGGGGAGCCCCGAAGGGCTCCCCGCGTGTCCTGCTCTCGGGACGCTCTAGAAGTCGGACCCGACGGCCGGGTCGGAAGTGTTGGTCGTCCCACCCACAATCCAGAACCAGTGGGGGTCCCACCGCGGCTGTCCGTTCTTCATGTAGAGCGAATCGCCGGCGCGAGTGACCTTCGCGTGCCCGTCGAAGTACCCTGAGTTGTACTTGCGGGCCGGGCTCTCCGGGTTGCGGCAGCCGCACTGGCGATCATCGTGGTTGGCGTGGTACTCCCGGATCATGGTCTGCTGCGCCGGCCAGGCGAACTGGGAGTCCTTGACCCCATCGCCGCGCGCGCAGACGGCGTGCTTGAACTTGTAGTGGATCGGTCCGCCGGGTCCGTAAGGGGTGGCCGGGCGCGTGAAGGCGGTGTCGTCCTCGCTGGGGCAGCGGAGGATCTGGTTGTTCTTGAGGTAGGGCATGATGACCATCCACGCGATGTTGCGCTCGACACAGCAGGCATCCTGCGGATAGCCGGTCGGCCCGCCCGGATAGCGGGCGAGGGTCTGGCCGGGGAACTTCTGGTCGTAGTCCGCGGCGTACATCAGGAACCCCAACGCCAGCTGCTTCACGTTGGAAGTGCAGCTGGTCTCCCTTGCCTTCTCCCGGGCCTTGGCGAAGACGGGGAACAGAATCGCGGCCAGGATCGCGATGATGGCGATGACGACGAGGAGTTCGATCAACGTGAACCCAAGGCGTTTCATGCGGCACAGGCCTCCTTGCGAGGGTTATGCGTGGGCCTCCGTCATCTGGCAGTATGGACTTCCCCGCCATCTCCCCAAACCCCTTCTTGGCTCCGGACGGCGATTTCCATGTGGGAGAGCCGGCTCGCAGGACCGTGCGGGCATTGGGGGGAATCTGCGATCCTACACCCATGCGACACCGAGGGAGCCATGAGACTGATACGCTGGGCGCTGCTCGTCACCCCGATCTGGCTGAGCGCAGCACATCCTGCCGTCTCTGAGGAGTTGAGTGCCGTGGACATCCTTGCGAAGGCCGACGATAGGATTCGCGAATGCCGCACTGCCGACCTCACCGTTGAGGTGGCCGATCAGCAGGGGAAGCCGGTCGATGGGGCGGAAGTTGAGGTCCGCCAAACGCGCCACGCGTTCCTGTTCGGCTGCAACATCTTCGCCTGGCAGCAGCCCACGCCGGAGGACTGCGCGAAGTACCGTGACCAGTACGAGGCCTTGCTGAACTACGCGACGCTGCCGTTCTACTGGCGGGGCTACGAGCCACAGCCCGGGCAGCCCCAGCACGCCCGCTGTGAGGCGATCGCGCGCTGGTGCAAGGAGCACAACATCACGACCAAGGGCCACCCGCTCGTGTGGAACCACATCGCCGGCACGCCCGCGTGGCTATCGGAGGACCCGGCGGAGGTCGTGCGCCTGTCAGATGCCCGCGTGGCCGACATCGTCGGGCGCTTCAAGGGGCTGATCGACATCTGGGACGTCGTGAACGAAGCCGCCGACCCCTTCCGCACCGGCCCGGAGTTCGACGGCCGCATGACCGAGACCTGGAAGCAGTTCGGCAAGATGCCGCTGACCATCGAGCCCTTCAAGATCGCGCGGAAGGCCAACCCGGACGCCACGCTGCTCATCAACGACTACCGCGTCGATCCCGAGTATGAGAAGGTCATCGAGCAACTCGTCGGCGACGACGGCAAGCCGCTGTACAACGTCATCGGCATCCAGAGCCACATGCACGGAGGGGCCTGGAGCACCGAGAAGATCTGGCACGTGTGCGAGACCTTCGCGCGCTTCGGCGTGCCGCTGCACTTCACCGAGACCACCGTCGTCAGCGGCCCGCGCACGGAAGCCGGCTGGGAGACCACCCCCGAGGGCGAGCAACTGCAGGCCGACGAGGTCGAGCGCTTCTACACCGTCCTCTTCAGCCACCCGGCGGTCCAGGCGATCACCTGGTGGGACTTCGCCGACCGCAACGCCTGGCAGGGCGCCCCCGCCGGCTTCCTCCGCAAGGACCTCTCACCCAAGCCCGCCTACGACCGCCTCCTGAGCCTCGTCAAGGGCAAATGGTGGACCCACGCCACCGGCAAGACCGAGGGCGGCAAGCTCACGACGCGGGCGTTCTATGGGGAGTATCAGATCACGGTGAGGCGTGAGGGAGAGGAGAAGACGGTGGAGTTCGGGCTGGCGAAGGGCGGGGAGCACGTGGTCGGCGTGGCCATCGAAGATGCAGTGCGATGACTGGGGGCAGCCATGTCGCAACCCCCATAGCTTCCTTCCATCTGAGAGGGATGGTTGAGCAGCGTGCCGAAAACTGCGTTGAGAGCGATGGCCACCACGCACGGGGAGATGAGGGCCGATGTCAGGATTCCGTCCCCTAGAGGGTATCCAGATAGACGAAGGGCACGCCCTTGACCAACTCACCGGCAGGTTTCAGAGCCTCCGAGACGGCCTCCCTGAACTGATCAAGAACAGCAAAGACCACTATGCCCGTCTGGGAGTGACAGAGCGGTCGGACAGGCAGATCGTGATCGTCTTCTCTGAAAACCGTCGCCACCTGGGAGTCCTCGACTTTGCGGGAGCAGGCAGGGAGGACTTCGACGCGTGGGTAGAGTGGTCCAGTAGATGGGGTGGCCGGCAGCAGCGGGCGCACGACATTGAGGCGGGTCACGGCAACGGCGGGAAGGCGTTCATGGTGCGCGGCTGCAGAACCTCCGCGTTCGTGTGCGGACACCGTGACGGACGGCGCACCCAGATGGGCTTCACTAACGATGACCCAGAGCTGCGCTACGTTGCCGGCTTCTTTGAGGACGAGGCGGGCCAAGCTATCGACGGACTCTCCGATCCCATGCCGGAGGAGGCGCTGAACGCCCTCCTTCGCCCTCTGGGCAGCGGCGTGGGCGCATTGCCGGCTCCGGCGCGTGAGGTCTTGCGTCAGCGTCGAGCGTACACGTTGGTTGTGCTACGCGACGTAAATGACCTGATGCCGGCAGGCACGCGAGCGGAGGCGATGCGGTCCGCGGTCGATGACCTGAGGGGGCATGCGCAGGCGGCGCTTACCCTTGAGTCGAGTACGGTCTGGGTCCTGCGCGGGAAGGACGTTGTCGGAGGCCCGCTGACCATAGAGCCGCTCCCGCCGAAGACAGGGTTTGGGACTCCATGGCGGTTTGAGGTTCCGGAGAGTCTGGCGGACCCATCCTCAGGGCGGATGGTGGCCATCCCGTCTCACCCGGAAGGGCGCGGGCACCTCGAGATCTCCTTCACTGAGCAGCACTTGCGCATGTCCGACAGGCGCAAGGCGCTGAATGTTGTAAGGGTGCGCAACCGGAGGAACATCATCGCGAACTGGAGTGTGGCCGACCTTGCCCCGGTGGGCAGTTCGGCCTTCCTATACGGGACGCTCATGTGCCCTGTGCTGGGTCCAGAGCACCTCGTAGGAGCTGACCGCCAGTCGCTGGCGCCCGTACCCATGGTCCTCGCCCTGCAGCACTGGACGGCCGAGCATCTGCAGAAGGCGGCCGAGGCAGTCCAGAAGGCGGAACAGGAGAGCGAGAGCAAGACAGACCGTGAGAAGGCCAGTAGTGCGCTCCGGAAGCTGAGGGAGCTGATGCGCGAGTTCCTGAGGCAGGAGACGGCGGGCGCTGGAACAGGCGGCACCAAGGGAGGGGGCACGGGGGAGCGGGTCCGGGAGTTCGGAGACCGTGTTGACGAGATTGCGCTAGAGGACGGCAGTTCTGCCATCAGTGTCCCAGTCGGCGCACGGGTGCCTTTGCGGTGGACTTGCTGGCAGCTCGACAACGAACGGAAACGGCTACCGGTGCGGTCGCCGGCGGTCGCCCTGGGGTGTGACCCGCCCGGCGCGGTGCAGTGGGACCCCTCCGGCGTGATCTGTGCCCTCAAGCCCGGCACGGCGACGATCTGGCTGACCACCAGACCCGACGCACTGGAGTCAAACAAGGTCCGGCTACACGGATGGCACGTCACGTCAGTCGAACTGAGGCCGCCGAGAGACGGGTTGCGGCAAGGCGAGCGAGTACAGGTGAGGATCGTCGGGCGCACTGGCCAAGGGGCTGCGATATCCGATGCCCTCTATGAGACGTCCATTGACGAGGCTGGGATGGGTCGCTTCGGGCGCGGGGGCGTGTTCACGGCGGGCGGGACGCCGGGGATAGCTACTCTCCGCGTGCGCTTCGGCAGGGGGGAGACCGACCACACGACGTGCTGCGTCCGGATCACGGAGGAGAGGGTCGAGAGGCAACGAAAGGGAGGGGGGCCCGACGTTCCCTACATCCTCCTGTGTGGCGAGGAGGCACCCGGGCGCAATGACCTGTCTCCCGAGCAGCGTACGCACCGGGGTGGCCCCGAGTACCCCACCATCATCGACTGGGAGCCCGAGTGGCAACGTGACCCTGAGGTTGTCTGGATAAACCAGTACAGCAAGGAGTCGGCTCTGGTCCGGCGAGGACGCGGACCTTCTGGCGTCACGGGGATCGGTAGCCCCACGTTCCGCAATTACCTCGTCCTGAAGTGCTTCGACGTCCTACGGCGCCTGTGGGTGCGACAGGAACTCGGTCACCAGATGGGCATCGGGTACGACGAGTTCATCCGCCGACTGTCCGATGCAGAGATGCAGACCGCGAGCTTCTTGGACGCTGGGTTCTCCGTGGTCAGCGGTCTGTCGCGAGGGCGGCAGGTGAAGGAGGGTTGACGAATGCCAGCCATGAGCGCAGCGCAGGAGGTCCTTCTCGCGGCGGCGCGTCTTTCAGGGCCGGCTCGCCGCGAGTTCACGGAGTGGGACCTGACGGTCCAGGTCTGGCAGCTGAACAGCAACCGGTTCGGCTGTCGAGGGTATGAGGGTCAGTACCCTGACCACAAGCGCGTGATGATGGAACTCATGGGTCGCCGGAAGCCTGTGACCGTCAACGGGTGGATCGAGAAGACCCGCACCAATTGGTACCGTATCACGCCACTGGGACTGGCCGAGGCTGACAGGCTGTCTGGCGGGACGAGGAACACACACAGACGGCAGATCGCCCTGTACGACGCGCTGCAGCCGTTCGCCCTCCATCGGGTGTTCGAGGCTCACCTGGGGGACCACGCCGAACCTCGAACGTGGCTAGGGGCTGCCGCATTCCTGTCGCTCGCCAAAGACGATGCAGACGCACTTGGCTCTCGGATGCGTCATATCAGAGCAGCGGCACGCGAGGCAGAGGTCTGGATGGACGAGACGGGGCAGCCATCGCTGCGGCGTGGAGACGCGCGAAGGCCCATCACCCGGGAGCGTGTGCGAGAACTCGCCGCCTTCCTGACCACCCTTGAGGAGCGCTTCGCACGCCAGTTTGAGGCCATCGCCGCGAAGCAGGCATAGGCGGGTGCCGTGGGCCGGCAACTCGCTACGCGGGCGGGCCCGGGACCGCAAGGAAGCGGAAGCGAGACCCGAGCAGGTACTCCTGTTCCCTCTCCACGGCGATCCAGTACCGCCCGAGTCGCTCTGCCTCTTGGCCAGTGACGTTGCTACCAGCGAACGGATCGAGGACCACCGCCCCGGGCCGCGTGAGGAACTGGATGAAGAACCGCGGGAGTTCGTCCGGGAAGCGTGCAGGGTGGGGCCTCAGGTCCGCCGCCCTGCATCCTGTAAGGTAGGACCCGCCCGACCTCGTGTTGGCGACGGTGATCAGATTGGATGGTATCGCGCCCCCGCGATCAACTGCCCACTTCGTTGAGATGACGTGCTCGGACGGTCTGGGGCCGGCGTTGTACCCGCCCTTGAGAAGTTTGCGCATGCTCTTGGTGTAGGGCCTCAAGACGCGGCGGTTGTCCGCGTCCGGCTGGGGTGACTTCGACAGCCACCAGATCGTGTTCACCGAGTCCTTGACGCGGATGCGCCGAACCGTCACCCACTCGGCAGGAGTCGGCAGTTTGGCCGGGTTGTACCAGTAGAACTCCTGCGCGAGGTGGAAGCTCTGCTCGCCAAGCTCTTCGCACAGGGCGATCAGCAGCTTGAAGTGATACAGCGACCGAGTCGGAAGCCCTCTCGTCCACGCTCCCCCAATGTCTATCACCAAGCTCCCGTCGGGTGCTAACAGGCGCCAGAACTCGCGCGCAAAGTCGATGAACCAGCCCTTGTACTGGTCCGGCGACACGTTGCCATATGCCTTCTTGCGCCTCAGTGCGAACGGCGGGGACGTCACGACCAAGTTCACCGAGGCATCGGGGAGGCCCCTGAGGACTTCGAGTGCGTCGCCGTGGTATGCCATACCCAAGCTTGTGGAGTAGAGCGGCGGGGGCAGGCGGCGCACAATCCTGAGAAGACGAGCGGCTGGCGGACGGCGATCCGCTTCCCCGGAGAAGGGGGCCGGAAGCGGCACAATCGGCGTGGCCTCCATGGTGTCAGCCATAGTGCAGGCTCTGTCGCGCGCCACGGCATATCGCTATCCCGCAACCGGACAGGCCAGAGGCGGCCCGTGGCGCGGGTTCACACGGCGGCGGACGGCAAGGGTCTCACGCCCAACTCATCGCGGTGGGCGGCTGGAAGATGACGGCCTCCTTGAGCAGGGCGATGGCTTTCAGGAAGCCCTCCTCGTTCGACATCAGGCTGTCCTCGTGCTCGATGGAGAGCGTGCCGTCGTAGCCGACCATGCGGAGCGTCGAGACCATGTCCTTCCAGACGCCCGCGTCGTGGCCGTAGCCGACGGTGCGGAAGATCCAGGCGCGGTTGATCTCGTCCCCGTAGTGCTTGGTGTCCAGCACGCCGTTGACCTTCGAGTTCCACTCGTAGACCAGGCTGTCTTTGGCGTGCATGTGCTTGATGACGTCGCCGTGCTGGCTGAGCCAGCGGATGGCGGCCGACGGGTCGATGCCCTGCCAGAAGAGGTGGCTGGGGTCGAAATTGGCGCACATGCGGTCGCCGCAGGCCTTGCGGAGCTTGATGAGCGTCTCGGGGTTGTAGACCAGGAAGTTCGGGTGCATCTCGAAGCACATGTTCACACCAAGCTTGTCGAGGAACGCGTTCTGCCTCGACCAGTACTCGATGGCGAGCCCCCACTGGTACTCGAGCGCTCGGAGATGGTCGTCGGGCCACGGTGCGACGACCCAGTTCGGGACCTTGTCACCCGGGGCGCCGCCCGGGAGGCCCGAGAAGCCATTGACCTCCGTGACACCCAGCTCCGCCGCGAGCGTCACCGTGGCGCGGAAGACGCGGTGGTGCTTCCGCGCGATCGTGGGGCTGGGGTGGAGCGGGTTGCCGTGGCATGACAGCGCCGACAGGACCAGGCCCCGGCTGGTGATTGCCTTCATGAAGGCCTTGCGCTTGGCAGCATCCTTGTTCAGGACGAACGGGTTGCAGTGCGAGTCAGGCGGGAAGTTGCCCGTCCCGATCTCGATGGCCTGGAGTCCGGCCCCGGCAAAGAAGTCCAGCACTTCCTCCAACGGCTGTCCCGCCCATGCGGCGGATAAGGCACCGATCTTCATTGGGGTAACCCTCCGATCCGAGATGCGGCTACGAACTCCAACAGGCTCCCGACCGAACGGGAGCACAGCCTGCGGCGGCGCCACCGTCACGCAGGCTAGACATCGACTCCTATCAGCCTAAGGCTCTGCCGAACACGCGCATCTGCGCTCGCGAGCGAGCAGAGCCGCTGGTCGAACGTCCACAGCTCTACGCCATAGAGCAGGGCCAGAGCGACGAAGTGTGCATCGTAGCTCGCGATGCCCAAGGCCAGCCGCAAGCGCCACGCCTCGTCGCGTGTCGCCGGCTCGACCAACGTTGGCAGCATGGTCAGCCACGCTGCCGACAGTTGAAGCATGCTCTGATAGGCGCTCTCGACGTGCGGCTGTGAGAGCCCCAAGCGGTCTCGCGCGGCCCAGCTCGCGTGTAACTTCCTTTCGGCAGCTTGCTGGAACTCAGCCCACAACAACTCCGGCACATAGGCCCGACCGGACCCGGCCTGCACCTGGCTAATGATCGACTCCGCACTGGCGACCCGCCCATGCTCCTTGAAGGCCCAAGCCACCACGACACTCGTGTCCAGCACCAGTTCGGCCGGGATCGGGTGCAGCGGAACAGGCATCCGTCACCCACTCTCCGGCCCGTCATCAGTCGGCACGGTCTCCGGCATGGACTCGCGGCGGCGCAGGACCTCCGCCCACTCAAGCTCCCTCTGCTCGTATTCCGCCGGCGGAGGACGATAGCAGATGCCGCGCCGAACGAGCCCGTGCTCGGTCCGGAGGGTGCGCAGATGGGACTCCTGCGCTCGCGCGAGACCTTGTTCCCGGCACCACCGCTCGATCTCGCGGATCGCGCGGATGTTATCCTCTGCGTTGCTGTCCACGAACAGAGGCACGCCCATCCGATGCGCTTCCTCGGGCTCGGGGTACACATGCACGATCGGCATGCGATCACCTCCTCCCTCTCTTGAACGCCGCCCTGGGCCTGAAGGTGCGCCGCCGCAGAGGCGGGCGCAGCACGCTGCGCCCCTACTTCGGCACCTTGACCCACGCCCGCTCCTTGCTGGCGCGCTCGCAGGCGTCGAGGACGGCTTGGGTCCTCACGGCGTCCTCGAAGTTCGGCTGAACGGGCTTCCCGGTCGCGATCGCATTCATCAGATCGAAGGCCGTGTTGATGAACGTGTGCTCGTAGCCGATGATGTGGGCGACCGGCCAGAAGCGCGGGCCCTTCGAGGGGTCGCCCATCGCGGCCATGAACGGGTGCTCGTTGGCGGTCGCCTGGATGAGCCGGAAGCCGAGGCGGTCGGCCGGATCGGCGCAGTTGTAGAATTGCAGCTCGTTCATGCGTTCCAGGTTGAAGATCAGGCTGCCCTTTGAGCCGTTCACCTCGAACCAGTTGTAGTTCTTGTGCCCCGCCGCGAAGCGGGTCGCCTCGAACGTCCCGAGGGCGCCGTTCGCGAACTCGGCCAGCGTGATGACCCCGTCATCGAC
>Ga0194110_10007607_pt1 | contig 12459 bp, 12 predicted proteins | sample TA2Kig1200mmetaG_FD_146192 | JGI IMG/M metagenome (GOLD analysis project Ga0194110, IMG submission 146192) | Freshwater microbial communities from Lake Tanganyika, Tanzania - TA2015032 Kigoma Deep Cast 1200m | ecosystem: Environmental > Aquatic > Freshwater > Lake | place: Tanzania: Lake... | reverse complement strand
GCGGCCATTTTCCTGTTGGGGTGCCGGCGGCCCGAAAGCGGAAAATCCTGGGGGTTCGGGGGCAAAGCCCCCGACGCACCGGCCGCAGGCACACCCACGATCTCAAGGACTTGGGACGCTGTCAATAGTTTTACACTCGCTTAGGTCATGCAGTCGCAACCAGTTGGGGGTAGGGATGTTACGATGTGATGTAAGGTTTCTTTACAGGCCCGACGGTGTTCCGGAAAGCATCCTAACTCACTCGCCACGGCAGTGATCCAATGTACGCAGGTGCCCTCGCGCACCTAAGCCTAGGCAGGGCTTGGGGTTACAGATGTTACAATAAATTACAATTCCGGGAGTGCGAAAGTCGGGGGGGGAAACTCTTTGTAAAGGTAGGGGGAGAAGTGCGCTGGCGGCGCTCAGCCCTCCCGAACATATTGGAACGTTCGGGAGGGTGGTTGCTGATCCCCAAGTGATGAATTAGAAAGGAGATGTGGCATGAGGAAGCCAGGAGAGGCGTTTCATGGGGAGTCGGAGGAGGAGTATACGGCTTTCCTGAGAGGGGAGACCGGGCCGCGGGCTGTCCACTTCCCGATCAAGGTGGTGGAGACAAAGGACGTTGCCTGGCTGTGGCCGGGGAAGTTGCCAATCGGCAAGCTGAGCCTGGTGGTTGGCGACCCCGGGATGGGCAAGAGCCTGCTGATGCTCGACCTGGCGGCCCGGCTGAGCACGAAGCAGGAGTGGCCCGACAAGCAGGAGAACAGTTGGCCGGAATCGGCGACCCTGCTGATCACGGCTGAGGACGACATCGCGGATACGGTGCGCCCGAGGTTCGAGGCGGCGGGTGGCAATGCGGAGCTTTGCCACACCCTCAAGGGCCTCATGCACGACGGGGTGTTCTTGCGCTTCGTGATGCCGAGCGACCTCGGCCACTTGCGCCTGCTTCTCGCAAAGCTCCGAGAGGTCCGCCTCGTGGTCATTGACCCCTTGCTGGCGTTCATCAGGGGCGGGGGTTCGGGGGGCAACTCGGCCCTCAGGGTGGTGGCGGCGACGCTCCAGGACATTGCCCGCGAGATGAAGGTGGCGGTGGTGGGCGTGTCGCACCTCTCGAAGGCGCCTTCGGCGTCGCTCGTCCAGCGCGTCGCGGGCGGGGCGGCGCTGGTGGGGGCGGCGAGGGCCGTGTGGTGCCTGTGGCCGCACCCCGAGGAGCCGAAGCGGACGCTGTTCGTGCCGCTCAAGTGCAATCTGAGCGCTAGCGGCAACGCCTACGCATACAGGATCGTGGAGAGCGACGTGATGGGGAAGGTGCCGGTGGTGCTGTGGGAGGCGGAGCCGGCCGAGCTGGCGCTGGCGCCCACGGGCGCGGGGGGTCCGGCCGCGAGCCCGGCGGTGTTGGAGTGCGCGGCGTGGGTCCGCCGGTTCCTCGGCGACGGGCCGCGGCCGGCGGCGGAGATGGTCAAGGCGGCCAAGGCCGACGGCTTTTCGGCCTCGGTCGTGAAGAAGGCCAGGCGGCTGCTCGGCGTGGCCGCAGACCACTACGGCGTCGGCGATGCCTGGACCGTGAGGCTGCCGGAATAGAGGAGGGCGGCCCCCAGTTGTGGGGAAGCCACTTGGGCGTGGCCCGTTTCGGACACTGGCGGGCCGTGGCGGCGACGTGGCGCACACATCACCGTGTGCAGCAGGCGGCCCCCGTAACTGGGGGCCATACTGGTGAGAAAGGAGAGAGCCCATGCCACACCCGTTGAGCAAGCTGGGCCAGAAGCCGGCGGCGGCCGAGGAGGCCGGGAACGCCACAGAGATGTGCCTCGGGGTCCGCGAGCCGTGCCTGAGGGAGAGGTGCCGCGCCTGGCTCGCCCATGGCAAGGAGTGTTCTCACGCCGTGGCCGCGCGCGACGACAGAAGCATCGTCCACAGGGAGGGAGCATGCCCCACGTGCAAGCGCCCGTTTGGGGGCCAGACGCCGGTGCGCCTCTTCATCCACTGTGACCGCCCCGATAGGGGGGCCGAGGCGGCGGGGGAAAGCGAGGTGGGGCAGCCGGCCTCGGGGCAGCCCGCGGCCGCAAGCGAAGGGGGCTGTCGGAATGACCAATGACCAATTCAGAATCCGCCAGAGGCCCGCCTTCTTCCTGCTGACGCGGTCATTGGCCATTGGGCCTCCGGCGCCGAGGGGCCGTTGCCCTCCCGAACGCGCGGAAACGTTCGGGAGGGCGCGCGCCACGTTCGTAGTGCGGCCCTCAGGCCGTGCCGATACGGGCTAGAGCCCGCACTACGAAGGCAGATGCGAGGTGAAGCCCGCACTGCGAACATGGGGCACGCCCCTGGTAAAGCAAGTGACTCGACTGGCCTGCAATAGAGCGACCTCTCGAGCCTCTCGAGCCTCTCGTGAGGACGCGGCGAGGCCGAAGAGCTCGCTCTCGATGAGCTCGCCGGGGATAGCAGCGCAGTTGACTGGGACGAAAGGCTGACTTGCCCTCGGCCCGTTGTAGTGGATGGCCCGCGCGACGAGCTCCTTGCCGGTGCCGCTCTCGCCGCAGATGAGGACGGTGCTGTGGATGTGGCTGGCGGCCTCGATCTTCTCGTAGACGGCCCGCATGGCCGGGCTGCCGCCGACGATGTTCTCGAAGCGGTAGCGCTCGCGGAGCTCGGAGCGGAGGCGCGAGACCTCCGAGCGCAGCCCCTTGAGCCGGATGAGCTTGTCCACCGTCATCAGCAGCTCGTCGGTGTCGAACGGCTTGGTGATGTAGTCGGCCGCGCCGTGCTTCATGGCCTCCACGGCGCTCTTGATGCTCCCATAGCCCGTCATCACGACGACCTCGATGCCGGGACGCAGCTTCTTGACCTCCCTGAGGAGCGCCAGGCCGTCCATGTCGGGCATCTTCAGGTCGGTCAGCACGATGGCCCTTCGGGTCCGTCACGTACGCATAGGCCACGTCCTCGTCGCTCCGCCTCAGGTCGGCCACCAACTCCTTCAGCGCCACGACGTCGTCCGTCAGCACCAAGTGTTCGCTCCGCGCCGCGAGGCTCAGGGCCATGTTCCGCCCCTTCGCCACGCACTCGGCCCGCAGCGTCGCGGCCAGGCGGCTGCGCACGAAGGCCGCAACGATCAGGTCAAGGAACGCCACCAGGGCGATACAGCAGAGCATGGTCTTCGTTCGCAGCGTCCACGAGTTTGCCCAAGACCCTCTTGCCCTTGGGGTCCTCGTGCATCGTGAGGAAGGCGGCGCGCAGGCTCTCCTTCAGGGCGCCGTCAATGCTGGGCGAGACCACCACCGGCGGGCTGCCGCACGGCGCCGACCGCTGGATGATCCGTGTCCGCGCCGTATGCTCCGGGGCCGTCGCGTTCGCATGCTCCCAGATCAGGCTGTCCACCGCCGCCCCGTCCACGAACCGCTCCGCCACCGACACGATCGAGTTGTCGTGGCTGTAGGTGAAGATGAACTTGGCGAAGAACGACTCCGGGCTCTCGCCCATCTTGGCCAAGATGTACGACGGGACCAGCATGCCAGAGTTGGACAGGGGATCGGAGAAGGCGAAGACCTTGCCGCGCAGGTCCTCAAGCCTCTGAATCGGGCTGTTCTTGTGAACGATGAAGTATGAATGATGCTCGGTCTTGCCGGAGCACACCGGCGCGCAGAGGAGTTCCAGCCCAAAATCGCGGTGGCCCTCGGCGTTGCACCGCCCCCAGCTCCCATCGGGGTCGTCGCCCCAGGAGTACCAGGTGGCCGTGCGTGCCCGGCAGGCGTACTCCCACTCGGCTTCGGTGGGGAGGCGATAGCTCGCCCCCGCAGGCTTGGCCCTGTCCGCCCCGTTCAGCCAGCGGGCGAAGGCGCAAGCGTCGTTCCAACTCATGCACACCACCGGGTGCTCATCGGTTTGCTTGAAATACGGGTTCCGCCAGCTTGCGTCTTCAACAACCTTCATCTCTTCCTGATCCCCTGGATGGATGAATGCCCCCTTGAATCCCGTGCCCTTCTCGGCATCAGTCTTGTAGCCCGTGGCCTCCACGAAGCGGCGGAACTGGCCCACCGTGACCTCGTGCTTGCCCATCCAGAAGGGCCGGGAGAGCGTCACCTTGTGGGCAGGCGCCTCGCCCGCGGTCAACTCCTCTCTCAGATTGGGCCACTTCTGCCGCACGCGCCGGAGGTCCTCGGGCGTGCTGCCCATCGTGAAGCTGCCTGCTGGGACGAGGACGAACGCCATCTTCACCCCGCTGCCGAGGTCAATGGCCTCTTCCTTGGGGGCCTGCTCGCCGCCCAAGGAGGCCCCCGCGAGCGCGGCCACCACCGCCGCAAGCAGACTCCGCCCATAGCCCGCCCGCCAGAGCCGCAGGGCCGTCATGTCTGAATGCTCCTTCACGTTCAGTTGCCTTGCCGCAGGAACCAGCCCTTGGCGCAGGGGTTGGCCTTGAAGAAGGCGATGAGGAGGCCTGCGGCCTTCTCGCGGCCGAGCGCGCTGGTGCGCGAGCCGTCGGCCCCGAAGTCCTCACGCTTCCACACCAGGCCGTCGCGCCGGCGCGGCGTCGCGCCGTCGGCCCAAAGGTAAGGCCCCCAGAGGAGGAGCGGGGCCTTCACCGGCCCCTTCGCAGCGTCCCAGTTCAGCTTCGCCTCACCGCCTTTCATCTGGTCCCGGATCAGGCCGCGGACGGCGAAGGCGCTCTCGTAGGCGTAGGGCTCGGTGTTGAGGGGCAGGCGCGCGTAGCCGCCGAAGGCGCGGCTGGAGAGGAACGCCAGCCGCAGGTTGGGGTAGAACTCGCGGGCGGTGTTGAGCGACGCGAGGATGAGGCCCTTGAGCGTGTCGGCGTGCTCGGGGAAATCGCCGTACTTGTCCGGCGAGAGGAGGGCGTGCTTCATCCAGACGGCCTGGACCTGCTTGGCGGTGACGCCATCTTCGCGCAGGCGCTGCTCGGCCCACGGCCAGACCTCTCCCTCCGCGGAGCTCCAGCCGGTGGCGTCGAAACCCGGGTTGCCGCCGTTCACGATCACTACCGCGGACGCCTTCGCACGGTCGCGGTCGGCCGCCCGCTTGAAGCTCCCGAACTCGTGGTTGACGTTCGTCATGCCGATGGCGAGGAGGTCGATCTTGCCGTCGAAGGCGGGGTTGCCCTCGGGGTCGAGGGGGCGGATCTTGGCGCTCTCGGCGAGCGCGGCCCTCAGGTGGTCGTCGGGCGGGATGTTGCGCCCGCCGCCGTAGAGGCCCCCATCCTGTTCCTTGTACCTGTCCTCTGCCGTCATCTGGTCGAGCGGCACGCGGCCTGTGGAGGTGTTGATTCGGCGGGCTGGGCCGGCGGGCCGGCCCTCCTTGGCCTTCGCCGCCCACCCCCGCTCGAGGTAGTCCTTCTCCTCCGCCGTGAGCCGCTCGCCGCGGACCGGCCTCATTTTGAGGTCAAGCACCCGCTCCCAATCGAACTCCTCCCTCCCCTTCTCTTGGGCCAGGGCCCGCGGGGCGCTCGCGAAGGCGAGCCATGCGGCCGCGAGAATGGCCCATCCTGACGCTCGGTGCAGCAGCTTCACAGGCGTGCCTCCTTTCATTGGGGCATCACGCGGCGCACCCGGCCGCCCGGAAGGCCCCGCGAAGGGTCGTCCACGGGCCGGGAGCTGTCGCCGGAGTCGTCCTCCTTCATCACCCTGAGGTCGCCGCTCGAAGGGTCGCGCCCCTCGTAGCTGCCGTTGGACACCCAGGCATATCCGCTCTCCGGATAGGCGAGGCCGCCCCGCACGACAACGTGCGAAGCACCGGAATCTGGGGCATCCGGATAGTCCCTGCTGCTGTCCGGGTAGCTTTTCCGCTTCTTGGGGCTCCTCAGAGAGGCCGACGATTCCTCCATCATCTCCAAGCCCTTCTTCATGTTCGCCAACTGCTCGTCGGTGCATCCCGCGAGGCTTGCGGCGCCCAGGGGCAGCGCGACCCTGGCCACGACCGCCCACACCCACTTCTGCCCGCGCATCACACGCCTCCTTTGCCCCAGCCCGGCCCCCGCCTCCGCCAATCCACACGCTCTCACTTGGCCGGCGGCGCAGCCGGCTCCTTCGCGGCCTCTTCGAACTTCGCCTTCGTCCATTGGTTCCGCCGGTCGCCGGCCTCCGGGCGCCGGCAGGCGTTGGCCGCGGCCGGCCAGTCAGCCTTGGCCACGGCCGGGGCCAGGGTCTTCCACACGGCGCTCTCGGTGAAGTCCGGCCGCAGGCTGAACGCCACATCCACCAATGCCTCCTGGGCGGCCTCGGGCATGGCCAGGAATGCCTCCTTGCCCAGCGCCGCGCCCAGCTCCTGAACAGTGTCCAGGGCGTCCAGGATGAAAAGCTCGTTCACCTTCTCGTCCGGGAGCACGAACTTGAGCTTCCTCTCAAACCACTGTGGCGGGTAGTGGGGGCCGAACTTGCCCTCCTGGCGGAAGCGCTCGAGGGTGTCCCAGGCCGTCTGGAGCTCGTCGGGCGTCGCCGGTTCGCCTGGGTTCCTGTGGACCCAGCCCATCTTCTTGAAAGAATCGGAGTCGGGGATGGTTCGGCCGACGCCTGTGGTAGGCTTCCCCTTAGGACTTAGCCAGACGCCCTCCGAACGGCCTTGGTTGTTGGCCAGGTCCCGGGGGAAGCCGCCCAGGGCCTCGTGCCAGGCCTTCGGCCGGGCGGAACCGCCCCAGAACTGGCCAATGACCTCGTCGCGGCGGCTCTTCATGAGGTCGCCCACGGCTTTCCGGGCCTGCCCGGGCTGCTTGGCGGGCCGCCGCGGCTTGGGCGCGGCGTGGCGGAAGGCCGGCGGCTGGCGCGGCGCGCTCGGCGCACGAGGAGCCGGGGTGAAAACCTCCGCGTCCTTCCCCACCCAGCCGAAGTAGTCGTCGGGCAGCTCCACCACCTCGCTGATGTGCGCGTTGGTCCAGCCGCTCGCGACCATCCTCACAGTCAGTTCCCCCACACGGCAGGTTCCGATGGGCGCCGGACCGAGTTTCCCGCCCGGGGGGACCTTCCCCAGGTCCACCTTGGCTCCGCCCGAGGCGGCTACCCCAATGACCGGGAACGCGCGGATTTGCTGGAGGCCATTCACGCTGTCAATCTCAGGGCTGGCGGGTGCGGCTGTTACCCGGTGAACCCATCCGCTCAGGTCCTTCTCGGTCCTTACCCTCTCTAGGGCTGGGGGGCCGAGTGGGTCGTAGTAGCTCTGCGGCAACTCGATGACTTCCGGGGGCGCGCCGGGGCGATAGACGAACGTGACGAGTTCCCCGCGGTAGCAGCTCCCCTTGGGCACCCACTCGATCTTCCCTCCCTCGGGTGGCGGCAGCTCGCCCAGGAGCACCTCCCCCTTCCGGGTGATCTTCACCATTGACACCCGGCATAGCGTGATCATCTCCTGGCCCTGCTCCTCGTCGGTCCCGAGGCCCGTCGCGGGCGCGCAGGAGGTCGAGAAGCTCCTCTCGCTGCTGCGCCCGAACCGCGGCCGGGACATTGCGCTTGGCCAGGACCAAGTCCACGATGTCCTCATACCCCGACTGCTCCGTGGCATCTTGTTGAGCCCAGCCGGCCAGGCCGAGCGCCCAGACCACACCCGCCGCGAGCTTCCAATCCAGCGGCTTCTATTCGTCCTTCACCACCTTCAGGTCGCGGCTCGACGGGTCGCGCCCCTCGTAGCCGCCGTTGGACTTCCAGGCGTAGCCGCTCTCGGGGAACGCGCGGCCGCCACGCATCACAACGTGCGGCGGCAGGCTGCTGCGGCCAGAGTCGTCCGGCCTTTCCTCGGAGCTCTTGTCGGAGCGGTCAGGCTCATCGGGCCGCTCCTTGGGGCTCTTGGACGGCTTGTTAGGCTTATACGGATCCCGAATTGACTTGCAAAACTTCCTTTCGCTCTCCCGTACCCCATCATACCTTTCGCAAATCGCGTCTCCCTGCATATCGATATTGCCCGTGATGAAGTCAGAGAGCGAGCAGGCCGTGAGGCTTGCGGCGCCCAGGACAACCCCGACCGCTCCCAGGACTGCTTGCACCCAGATCTGCCAGCGCATCCCGAGTCTCCTTTTCCACAATCCGGCCCTGCCTCCGCAACCCAAAGCGACAAGCGGCCTCCGGCCTTTCGACAACTCCGCGATCTCCATGTGCCAAAGGGCCAAGCGCCTTGCACGGGGCCTACGCCGCGGGTGGCGGTGTGGTCGGCGGCGCCGGCGGGGCCTTGGGCATGGGCTGTTGCGAAGCCACGCAAGCGTGGGGGATGAGCATTTCGAGGTAGCGGGCGACCGCGCTCTTCGCAGCAGAGGCGCCCTCACGCTGCGCGTCCGAGCGCTCGAGTATCTCGGCGCCTTTGAGCTCGGCTGGGGGCAGCGCCTCCAGCTTCGGGGGCAGTATGCCCTTCTGCCAGCAATCGCGGACGTCAACCTGGACGAACCTCCCGTTCTTCTGGACCTCAGTCCATTGCTCCTCCCCCATTTTGCATGCCCGATTGAAGTCTACGGTCTGCCACTCAGGGAGGCCGGGGAGACCGCCGGCCGCACCCTGGGTCTCAACGGCGAAGGGTTGCTTGCTCTTCGGCAGCCTGGCCATCGTGAAGCAGTGCTCATCCTTTATCAGCAGCAAGGGTTCGATGCCGACCGAGCCGAGCAGTGAGGCGTAGAGGACGGCGAGTTCAACGCAAGTGCCGCGGCGGGTCCATACCGTGTCGCGGGGGTACTGGATGCTCTGGACATCCTTGACGTGAAACGACATTCTGGGGTCCTTCACGGCCCGCGCGCCCTGGTAGGAGATGCGAATGGCGCGCATCATCTCGTAGAGGGCGGCCATGACCTTCTTGCAGTCTTCATCGTTGTCGATCCTCCTGAGCCCGACCGCTTGGAGCTTGGCGGCAGCGGCGATGCGCGCGACGGGGGGTCAGCCGGCGACACCCAGGCCGCCAGAAGCGGCGCGCAGCTATAGATGTCCTGGAATGCGCTCGTGTCGTGCTCATATTCGAGCCTATATCGGAACCGGAGGTCAGTGATCCGCCCGTTCGTCTGGTTGCAGAACACCGTCTTGGCCAGCCAGAAACGCAGGGCGCACTCTTTCCTGTACGCCTGATAGGCCCCGGTGATCACGCGCTCCTTGACCACCATGCTGAGAGTGGTTTCGCCAACGGGCTTCGGCCTGCTCAGGATGGCGTATCCGACCAGGCCCAGGCCCCCAACCAGCAGGAGCACTCCGACATCGCCCATTTTCGCTTTCACTGCACGCCTCCTCTCACCCGGCCCTGTGCTTCACTGCCCTGTCCGGCGCCTTGGTCATGTCGCGTTTGCGCTATGAATCATGGGCATTGCCTGCTCCGGCGCCGCGCGAGGGCGGCGAGGGCGCCGAGAAGAACCACGATACCGCAGGGCTCCGGCACCGCCGCCGGGCCAGCGCTCTCCACGCGAAGGGTGCCGGTGGTGTAGAGCTGGGACGTGTCCCAGTAGAGCCCGGGGTCGTCGAGTGTGGGGAGGTCGAGGGTTGCGAAGCTGCCGCTGAGCGCGCCGCCCCAGTCGAGGATGTCGAAGCTCTCGCCGCCGCCGGGCATGAAGCCGCCGCCCAGCACGACCCGCAGGCCGCCGTCGAGGGTCAGGTCGCCCGTCACGCTGAGCGCGTCGTACTCGGTCCCGCGCGCCACGCCGAACGTCTCGATCTCGAGCCAGGCCTGGGTGCCCTGAACGTAGTCGCCGAGCACGTCGAGGAGGGCGGGCGAGGTGCCGGGGTGAAGGGTGCCGCCAGTGTTGCCGAGGCTGGCGAGCGACCGGCGCAGGTAGAGGTGCCCTGAAGTGAAGTCGAACGTTCCGCCCGCGGCGATGTCGAGGGTGTCAGCCCGCAGCGTGCCCCGTAGGGTCCGAATATTCGTGCGTGCTTTGTAAGGTTGCGTGTGCGCTGGCGTTGTGGTATCGTCCGCGCCTCTGGTGGTCGAAGGGCATTCTCAAGGAGATCACATGGCACAGGACGGCTCCCGGCGGTTCAACTGGGCAGGACTCCCACTGATTGCGACGGTGGCGCGGCTGTTGTGTAGGGAACTGACGCTCCAGAACGAGTACCTGCGGGTGGAGAATCGCATCCTGAAGTCGAAGATCAAGGGCCGGGCCGGCCGCGGACGCCTGGCGAGATGGAGGCCCTGGTGTGCGGCCTGGCGCGCGAGAACACCTGGGGCTACAAGCGCATCTGGGGGAGCTGGAGAAGCTGGGGATCACGCTCTCGCAGAGCTGCATCTCGGACATCCTGCGGCGCGGGGGTCAGAGGGTCCAGGGGGCGCGCATGGGGCGGTCAATCCAGCGGTTGGCCTCGGGGTCGCCGATGATCTCTTCCTTCTCAGGGTCGAACTTGTAGGAGCGCTTGAGCCAGAAGGCGATGTTGGCGAGGTGGCAGGTGGCGACGGTGCGGTGGGCGAGCTCGATGTCGCGGAAGGGGCGCTGGCGGGTGCGGACGCAGTGGACGAAGTCGCCGAAGATGCCGCCGCGGCCGCGATAGCCCTGGATGGGGGTGGGGGGCGGCGGGATGCGGGGCTTGCCGCGCTCGGGGACCTCGCCCTGGGTGCCCTTGAAGCCGAGCGGGCCGTCCCACGCGCCGCCGAGGTACATGCGGACGCCGTTGGCGTAGACGTAGGTGAGCTGCTTGTGTTCCTTGCCGTCGGGGGGGTGGACTTCGACGGGGAGTGGCTGGTCGTGGAGTTGTGCGGCGAAGAGTGCGCCGCCGATGTGGTGCGCGCCCCAGTCGGTCATGCCGCCGCCCGAGTAGTCGCGGAAGCTGCGCCAGGTGAAGGGGTGGAGGCCCTTGTTGTAGGGGCGCCAGGGGGCGGGGCCGAGCCACAGGTCCCAGTCCAGGCCCGGCGGCACGGGCTCCTCGGGCAGATAGCAGTCGCCGGAGGGGCCGCCGATGTTGACGAAGACCTCCTGGAGCTTTCCTGCGGCGCCGCCCCACATGACGCGATGATACCAGTTGTAGTCTTCCCAGACGCGCTGTGAGCCGCCGGAGAAGACGCGGCCGTAGCGTCGGGCGGTCTCGGTCATGATGCGGCCCTGGCGGATGGTGAGGGTTTCGGGCTTCTCGCAGTAGACGTCTTTGCCGTTCTTCATCGCGTCCACGGTGATGAGTGCGTGCCAGTGGTCTGGGGTGGCGCAGAAGACGGCGTCAATCTTGGGGTCCTGGGTGATTTCGCGGAAGTCGCCGACAGACTTGCAGTCGTTGTTGCCGTAGCGGGAGTTGACGGAGCTGCGGGCTTGCTCGCGGTGGGCTTCGTGGACGTCGCAGACGGCGACGGCGCGGAGCTCCTTGAAGCCCAGGAAGCCGCCCATGTCGCCGCGGCCCTGTCCGCCCATTCCGACGAAGCCCATGGTGAACTGGTCGTTTGCGCCGAAGGCGGTGGCCTTCATGACGACGGGGGCCGCGGCGGCCGCTCCGCTCGCGCGGCCAAGGAATCCACGTCTGGTCACTCGCCCGCTTCTCGCCATGTCGCTCGCTCCTTCACGGTGCAGCACGGACCGAAGGCCGATGCGTTCAGTATACGATCCTGGCGGGTGGATGCAAGCGGGGATTGAGATTCGAGAGTGCCCTTGGCCGTGACAAACGGGGATGATTGGATGTGTGGACGAATGGATGATTGTCTGACACCCATCCACCCATCCATTCATCCATTCATCCCCTGCTGTCTCGGGAGCGAGGCCGGTCAGAGTCTTGGGGCCAGGGCCTGGGGCGGGGTGTAGTGGGAGCCGTATTCCTGGAGGCTCTTGACGGCGATGCCGGTCTTGCGGAGGGCTTCGATGCCCTGGACGACCGCGGCGGCGGCGCTCACCGTGGTGATGAGCGGGATGCCGTTGGCGATGGCCACGTTGCGGATGTAGACCTCGTCCTTGCGCGGCGTCTTGCCGCTCACCGTGTTGATGACCAGCTTGATCTGCTTGTTCTTGATGAGGTCCACGACGTTGGGGCGGCCGACGGAGATGCGCTGGAGTGCCTGGACCTTGACTCCGTTTCGGGCGAGGGCGTTGGCCGTGCCCTCGGTGGCCACGATGTCGAACCCGAGGTCCTCCAGCCGCTTGGCGAGGAAGATGATGTCGCGCTTGTCGGTGTTGCGGACCGAGATGAAGACGGTGCCGCTCAGCGGCAGGTTGTTCCCTGCGCCCTGGTGGCTCTTGGCGTAGGCCAGCCCGAAGCTCGTGTCGAGGCCCATCACCTCGCCCGTGGAACGCATCTCGGGGCCGAGGACGGCGTCCACGCCGGGGAAGCGGACGAAGGGGAAGACGGACTGCTTGACGGCGACGTGGCTGACCTCGACCTCCTTGGTGAAGCCGAGCTCATCGAGGGAGTGGCCGAGCATGACCTTGGTGGCGATGTTGGCGAGCGGCACGCCGATGGCCTTTGAGACGATGGGGACGGTTCGGGAGGCGCGGGGGTTGACCTCGAGGACGTAGATGGTGTCCTCGCGGATGGCGAACTGGACGTTCATGAGGCCCTTGACCTGAAGCTCCTTGGCCATGAGGCGGGTCTGGCGCTTGAGCTCCTCGACCTGGGGGCC
>Ga0194110_10007602_pt1 | contig 12462 bp, 11 predicted proteins | sample TA2Kig1200mmetaG_FD_146192 | JGI IMG/M metagenome (GOLD analysis project Ga0194110, IMG submission 146192) | Freshwater microbial communities from Lake Tanganyika, Tanzania - TA2015032 Kigoma Deep Cast 1200m | ecosystem: Environmental > Aquatic > Freshwater > Lake | place: Tanzania: Lake... | reverse complement strand
TACTTGGTGGCTCCGAAACCCATAATTGACGCAGCCGCATATCTTAACCAGAATTCGGCTAGAATGGCAAGCGCGTTCGTGCAAATGGCTGCCAAGGAAGCCCTTCTAAATTCCCAACAGGCTACAGCAGACATGGTGGCGCAGTACGCGAAACGGCGGCAGTTGATCGTGGAAGGACTCAATGCCATTCCTGGCCTCAGTTGCACGCCTCCCGAAGGAGCCTTCTACGTTTTCCTGAAGATATCGCAATTCGGCCTGTCAAGCTTCGAGTTCGCAAAGCACCTAGTGCTTCGGGGCAAAGTGGCCACGACACCTGGCGACTTCTTCGGCCCCGCCGGCAATAGCTATGTCCGACTGTCATTCGCTACGGACGAGGCGACCATCAAGCTCGGCCTCGCAGGTATCCGCTCCGCAATAGCGGCTCTCCCCCGCACTTGATCTGCACGACACTTCCGCGCGCCACCAGATGGAGAGACCATATCGTTCATCAGCTTAGCAAGGGAGTTGACCATGAATCTGACCGCTGAGATTCTGATCCAGAGCGTTGTAAGCGGACTCCTCATGGGGTTGGTCTACGCGCTAGTGGCTGTTGGATTGTCCTTGATATATGGGTTAATGGAGGTGGTCAACTTTGCCCATGGCGAGTACCTGATGATGAGCATGTACTTGGCGTTCTGGTTCTACACTCTGTATGGTCTCGACCCCCTTATGGCACTCCCTTTGATCGTGATCATCCTTTTCGTAGCAGGTGTCCTGACCTACCTGCTGATCGTCCGTCGGATACTTCACGCTCCTATGGTCGTGCAGATGTTTGCGACTTTCGGGCTCGCTATCTTCCTCCGGAGTCTGGCGCAATTCCTTTGGACTGCTGACTATAGGATCGTCCGGGCACCCATGCTTGGCGGAAGGATCGATCTTTTCGGAATATATGTCAGCCTGCCACAGGTTGGCGCTGGCGTCCTCGCAATTCTCTGCTTCGCGGCTCTTTATTGGATGATGCAACATACACAACTTGGGCGCGCTATGCGAGCAACAGCTCAAGACCGCCGGGCAGCGGAAGTCATGGGCGTTGATACTAACCGGATGTACATACTAGGTTGGGGTATATCGCTGGCGCTGGTTGGCGTAGCCGGCACTCTCCTGATGAACTTCACTTATGTGGGCCCCTATGTCGGTGCATCCTTCTCTGCCATTGCCTTCGTGGCGGTCGCCCTGGGCGGTTTTGGCGGCACTCTCGGCGCACTAGCAGGCGCCCTTATTGTCGGATTAGTTGAAGGACTCAGCGGCTTCTTCATTGTCCCAAGCCTCAAGTACGCTGTGGTATTCGTTCTATACTTCGCGGTCGTTCTCTTCCGGCCCAGGGGCCTTATGGGACGGTATTGAATAGACCGTGCAGACTAGCTCTTGCCTCAAGCAAGGGCTGTGCGGAGTGATCTCGGTGTCTGATGATACTTCAGGGCTCAGTCCGTCAACCGACAGGATGATCCATTCTCGCTGGCGAGTGACCCTTGAGAATGTCCGGTCCAACCCTGGCGGCGCCTTGCTGGTCCTGGTTCTCGTCGTGCTGGCTGCCTTTCCATTGCTCGTGGCAGACCCCACTCTTCAGCACGTGTTCATCCAGGTATTCTTCTACGCCACACTGGCCCAGGCGTGGAACATCTTGGGCGGATATGCTGGCCAACTCTCTCTGGGCCAGTCGATCTTCGTTGGCGCAGGCGCATACACCTCAACCCTCTTGTTCGTCAAGGCTGGCGTTACACCATGGATTGGACTAGTTGGCGGGATGCTTGTAGCGATGTCCTTGGCCATTCTGATCGGATACCCACTATTCCGCCTGAAAGGACACTATTTTGCCATCGCTACATGGCTGCTTACGGAGATAGCCCAAGTTCTTGTAATCAACTGGGCCTGGGCTAGCGGAGCTGTGGGAATCAATTTGCCATTTCGAGGTGACTCTCCGGTGCTTTTTCAGTTCAACAGTAAGGCCCCCTTCTACTATATCAGCTTCGCCATTGCCGTCCTCGCCTTCGTCACCACCTACCTGGTGGAACATACCAAACCAGGGTACATCTTCAGGGCAATCAAGGACGATCCGGAGGCAGCCAGCAGCCTGGGAGTGTACATCCTTCGCTACCAACTGCTTGCCTTCATGATCTACTCTGCCTTCAGCGCAGCTATCGGCACCTTCTATGCCCAATACGTCCTAGTCATCGTCCCAGATACTCTGTTAAAGATCGACATGGCGGTGCTGGCTATGCTCGCAGCCGTTTTGGGCGGGAAGGGCACACTTTGGGGCCCTCTGATTGGTGCTCTGATTCTGGCGCCCCTGGCAGAGTATGCCCGTATCCTGTTGGGTGGCCAGGGCAGAGCGATCAGTCTGGCGGTCTACGGTTTCTTGATTGTGTCGTTGGCGATCTACGAACCTCTTGGCTTGATGTCCTTGTTTCGAAGAATAAGACGGAGAATATAAGGCCTATGAACCTGCTTCGCGTGTGCAATGTCACCAAAACGTTCGGAGGCGTGGTTGCAAATGACCACATTAACCTCGATGTGAACGAGGGGGAGATCGTCGGGATCATCGGCCCGAACGGTTCTGGCAAGACAACGCTGTTTGACGTTATAACCGGCTTTCTTCGGGCGGAGGAAGGCTCTGTTGTGTTTGAAGGGCGGAATATCCTTGGTCTTCGTCCAGATCAGGTAAACAGGCTGGGCATCGCCCGAACATTCCAAAAGCTCAGGCCTTTCTCCAGCATGTCCGTGAGGGAAAATGTCATGGTCGCGCTTCTCTCTCATCCGCTTGGCGTTGCTGAAGCAGGAAAGAAGGCCATGGAGTACCTTAACCTTGTCGGATTGTCTGATAAATCGGAGATACCGGCAGGCGGTCTCAGCACCGGTCAGCGAAAGCGGCTGGAGGTGGCTCGCGTGATGGCTACTGACCCACGTCTGATGCTGCTGGATGAGCCAACCGGTGGGATCGACCCTGAGGGTTGCCGCAGTCTGGTGGAGCTGATCCACCGCATCAGGCAACGGAACGTGACCATCCTTGTCATTGAGCACCGCATGAAGGTACTTGCTGCTATAGCGGATCGGCTTATAGCACTTCACCTGGGCAAGAAGATCGCAGAAGGTAGACCCCAGGACGTTCTTAGGAACCCCGAAGTGGTTCGGGCCTATCTGGGAGACGCGTATGCTTGAAGCAAGCAATCTGGAAGTAGAATACGATGGGCATCAGGTTCTTTGGGGGCCATCCATAGAGGTTAGAGCTGGGGAGATAGTCTGCCTGCTGGGCCCCAACGGCGCCGGCAAAAGCACGATGGTAAATGCTATCTCGGGTCTTGTTCCGCTGAAATCTGGGACGATCCGGCTTTTGGGAGAGCGGATAGATCAGCTACCTACGCACCGCCGCATAGCGGCGGGTCTAGCGCATGTCCTTGAACGCAGGCGCGTTTTCCCATACATGAGCGTTTATGAGAACCTGTGTCTCGGTGCCTATACGCCGAGGGCGAAGCCGATGCACAAGGAGACAATGGAGTGGGTGCTCTCCCTGTTCCCAAGGCTCGGCGAACGCATGTCTCAGCTCGCGCATACTCTTAGCGGCGGGGAACAGCAGATGCTGGCGATAGGCAGGGGACTGATGAGCAGGCCCAGGCTATTGATCATTGACGAGCCCTATCTGGGTCTGCAGCCGAAGGTAGTACATGAGATCAGTGAGATCATCAAGAAGATCAATCGGGAAGATAATGTCACAGTCCTATTCATAGAGCAGAACGTTCAGGAAGCGCTGGAGTACTCCGATCGGGGATATGTCCTGGAAGCGGGGGAGATCGTCCTGGACGGTGATTCCAAGAATCTCCTTTCTGACTCGCGAATCCAGCGAGTCTATCTTGGGGTCTAACCGGCTTTGTCGGTCTACCGGGCAGGCCACCAGGTTGATCAGGAAGAATGGCATGCGCAAGGTTGTTTCTACTGACAGGGCTCGTCGGTCAAAGAGCCCACTTTCGCAAGCAATCAGGACGGATACGCTCGTGTTCATATCTGGCCAGTTGGGGGGTCCCCCAGATGGCGGCCCATTAGCGGCCACCATAGAGGAACAGACACGCCTGGCATTAGAGAACATGAAGGCGATCCTAGAAGAGGCGGGAAGCAGCATGGCCGGTGTGATCAAGACGACGGTGTTCGTCACGAATATAGATGATGTTCCACGCCTCAATCCTGTTTACAGGGAGTACTTCCCCACTGATCCCCCTGCCCGCTCGGCAGTTGCGGTGACTGCCCTGGGTGGAGGGGCGCTGGTGGAGATAGAAGCCGTAGCCGTCCTATCCGCTCGCTAGCAAGGCCAGGTGTGAGCGCCGTTCCCTAAACGCAGGTCTGGCCCATGTGCCTGGAGGGGGGCGGCACTACGCAGCGCCAGTTGGTCTTACGAGGAGAGCAAGAATGGACAGGAATCGCATAGCCCGAATCATGGAGCGGCACCATCTGGACGGGCTCATTGCTACTACCCAAGAGAATGTTGCCTATGCCAGCGGGTTTCGCACTGCCGAGAGCCGAGCCAACTACATGACCCAGATCTACGCGGTTGTGCCTCGGGATCCTCTGCAACCCGTATGTCTGGTGATCCCCACAATCAACCTGGCATACGTAGCACAGTTGAACCTTCCAGCCGATAGTGTCTGGACGTACGGGGAGTTCTTCTTCTATATTGACGCAGGCGCAACTCTGCTGGATGCCTCGCAACGCCTGGCCGAATTGTTGGCGGCAAAGCGTCCGGCACCTGACGGACCTACCGCCCTTCGGGCAGCGCTCAATGCGCTAGATCTAGGAAGTGGGCGACTCGGGTTGGACGAAATGGGCATCGCGCCGTCGATTCTCAGGAAGTTGGAGCTGGAGCTGGGGAATGCCATCGCGCCGGCCTACGGCGTGTGGCGGCAGGCGCGGATGGTGAAGATCCCAGAAGACATCGCCAGGCTGCGCCAGGCGGCAGGCATAGCCGAAGCTTCGGTTCAAGCGGCGATCAAGCGCATGCAACCCGGAGCAAAGCACAGGGATATAGTCGCCGAATTCCGTTCTACTGCCGTCCGGCTGGGCGCTACGCCGACCCATGTCAATTTCCGGTTTGGGCCCAACGCCGGCTTGCCGTCGTTGCTCCCATCGGATGTTCAACTGGAGAAAGGCCAACTCATCGCCTGGGATGTGGGTCTCATCCATGAGCTCTACCAGGCCGACACGGCCCGCTGTGCTGCTCTGGGTGAGCCCGGAGCCCGGCAGAGGAGCTGCTACGAGGCGCTTGTCGCCGGGCTGAAGGCGGCCATAGAGGCGATGCGCCCAAGGGTTACGGCGGCAAGCGTTTTCAAGACGGCGGTTGAGACTGTGCGGCGTGCCGGTATTCCGGACTATCAGCGTCATCATTGCGGCCATGGGATCGGTGTCGAAGCCTACGAGGAGCCCATGATCGCGTCCTCCGATGAAACCGTCCTGGAGCCGGGCATGGTAATCAACGTCGAGTTACCATATTATAAGTTGGGATTCGGTAGCCCGGTGGTGGAAGATACCGTGGTAGTCACGGAGTCGGGTGTAGAATACCTGACCCTGATGGACCGGCAGTTGCTGATGCTCTGACGAGGCATTTGCGTGTCATCGCTGATCGCTTGGGGACGATATGTGGTCACGAAGTCAGGTGACCGCCTTTCCATCCTAGAGAAGGGGGCGGTCTACTGTGAGAATGGCGTCATCACGGAGGTTGGTGCCCATTCGGAACTGAAGAAACGTCACCCGACTGCGCCAGAAATCGGCTCGGCCGATTCCGTCGTCTTGCCTGGCCTTGTCAATGCCCATCAGCATGGCAATGGCATTCCTTTCAGCCAACGAGGCCGACAAGATAGTCCCTTGGAACTGTGGGCTTTGCGCAAGTGGCTGCCTGGCGACGATGACCCCTACTGGGACACCCTTTACGCCTGCATCAAGTTCATAGAATCAGGCATAACCACGGTCGTTCACAGTCATCCAGACAGATATCCTGCCGGGTATGAATGGCGCGTAGAACGGACGTTGCAGGCCTACCGCGATGCAAGCCTCCGAGTAGCCTTTGCGTTGAGCACTGTAGATCAGAACAACCTCGTCTATGCGCCTGACGCGGAGTTTCTGAGTAGCTTGCCCGATGACTTGTCTTTGCAACTGGAAACGGCAATCAGAACCGGGCAGCCAGTTTCCGGCGAGCGCTTCTTCCGTGCATTCAGGATGCTGTGGGAGCGATATGGGGGTGACGGCGAGGGGCGTGTGCGGATCATGTTAGCACCGGTAGGACCCCAGTGGTGTTCAGACGAGTTGCTGCTTGAGATCAGGTGGTTGGCCGAAGGTTATCGGACGGGCATCCACATACACTTGTTGGAGTCGGTTTACCAGAAGCTGTATGGTCAGAGGAAGTATGGCCAATCAGCGCTTGTTCATCTGGCGGACCTGGGGCTCCTGGGCGAACGGGTCTCCTGTGCACATGGGGTCTGGCTCACCGAGGAGGATGCGCGGATTCTGGGGGAAACGCAGACGACGGTTGTCCACAACCCGAGTTCCAATCTGCGCCTGGGCAGTGGCATTGCCCCAATGCCGCTGCTGCGTAAACACGGCGTTATCGTTGCCATCGGTACGGACAGTGCGTCCCTCAATGAAGATGAGGACCTGTGGACGGAAATGCGCCTGGCCTGGTATCTTTACCGTTTGCCAGGTGCTGGCTTTGATTGGCTAAGCGCAGAGGATGCTTTCCTCATGGCGACGGAGAGTGGGGCGCGCGCGGCGCTCTTTGGTGATCTGGTCGGCTCCCTGGTGCCCGGCAAGCGCGCAGACCTGATTCTGGTTCGGCTGCCCATGGATGTGGAAGGCAAGCCCGTGGAAGCTGGTGCTCTGTTGCGATCACTCCTCGCTCGAACCACACGCCTTGATGTGGCTACCGTCATTGTCGATGGTGACTTGGTAATGAGAGATCGCGAATTCCTGCGTGTGGACAAAGGTCAAGTATTGGATGAACTGCACCGGAGGGCAAGGTCCCCTGCATCCCCCAGTGCAGCTTTGGCCAAGCTGTCGGATTCGCTCGCTCCCTATGTCAAGACTTTCTACCAGGGGTGGGAATTGCCACCGCTTGATCCGGTGTATTACCCCAATAGCCGTATCTGAGATTCCGAAAGGATTAGGATGTCAAGAACCAGGTTAACTGGTCTCATCGTCGCTGTCGTTACACCGTTCGCCACCTCTGGTGGGGTCGATTACAAAATGCTCGATCGGCATCTTAACTGGCTGGTCGATCGGGGAGTGCACGGTGTCATGGTCGCGGGCACTGCCGGCGAATACGCCAACCTGTCTGACGAAGAAAGACGCCAGATCGCCGAGCAGGCCGTCAAGAGCATCGCTGGGCGGGTCCCGGTCATTGTCCATACCGGTCACACCAACCGTGACTCCATGTTGGCGCTGACACACCATGCTGAGCAGGTGGGCGCCGATGCGGTCATGCTCACAGCCCCGGCAATTGTAAAGCCCACGCAGGACGAAATCGAAACCTACTTCCAAGAAGTGGCATCTGCTGTCTCGATCGGCGTAGTCATTTACGACAATCCTGGGCGCATCGGCGTCAAGATCGCGCCAGACACCCTTATTCATCTCTCGGAGGTAGAGAATATAGTCGCCCTTAAGGACAGTGGACGTGTCATGGCAGATATCGCGGAGGTCATCAACAAGGCTGGAGATCGCCTAGCCGTGCTATCCGGCGAAGGGGATCTCTTCCTACCCATCCTCGCCCTCGGAGGAGCGGGTGGCATCTTGACCGTACCGAACGTCTTACCCAAGCCCCATGTCGAGCTGTTTGAATCATTTCAGCGTGGCGACTTGGCGCAGGCCAGGTTGTTGAATCACAAGCTGATGGAGTTCTCTAAAGTGCTCAGCGCAGAAGGCAAATACCACGCTGCCATCAAGGCGGCGATGCGAGAAACGGGCATTCCCATTGGCATACCTCGACGCCCTTTAACAGATGTGTCTCCTCAAACGAAAGAGAGGATTCGAAAACAGCTTGAGATCCTTGGCCTGGTGCGTGGTTGAGGTCCTGAGCACCTCTGCTTCTTTAAGGAATCATTCCCATCTTGCTTCAAGGAGCAAACGATGTCGGCTAACTCTAAGGGCTTATCCCAACGGGTTGGGCAGCTTGAGTCTTCTGCTGTCGCAGAAATGCTTGAGCTCGGGCGCAAGCTCGCGGCTCAAGGACGTGAGATCATCCCCCTGGTGCAAGGAGAACCGGACTTCGATACCCCTCCCCATATTCGGGAGGCGGCATATCGCGCTCTGGTTGAAGGACACACGCATTACATCCCGGCGCAAGGATTGCTCGCCCTGCGTCAGGCCGTGGCGGGCAAACTAAAGCGCGAAAATGGCATCGAAGCGGATCCTGGAACGGAAATCCTGATCACCTCTGGCGCGACGATGGGTTTGCACCTAGTCATGCTCGCTATCCTTGAAACAGGTGATGAAGTGTTGCTGCCTGATCCGACGTATGGACCCTTCCAGAGCATTGTGGCCTTAAGTGGTGGCATCTGCCGATTCATTCCCACGATTGAGAAGAGTGGGCATTTCAGGCTCACAGTTGAGGCCGTAGAGGAGGTTGTCACTCCGCGGACGAAGGCGATTATCGTCTGCACCCCGAACAACCCGACAGGAGACGTCCTCCGGACTGAGGAACTGAAGGCTGTCGCGCAAGTTGCTGCTCGGCACGGCCTCTTTGTCGTTGCCGATGAGGTTTACGAGAAGCTGGTCTACGACGGCTTGGAGCACAGGAGCATACTGGCACTCGTGCCCGAGATCAGTGACCAGATCATCCTCGTGAACGCCTTCTCCAAGACCTATGCGATGACAGGTTGGAGGTTGGGCTATAACGTTGCCAACTCGGCGCTCACGCGAGCAATGACCAAGATCAATCAGTTTTCCGGTCGCATGCCAGCGTCATTTGTGCAATACGCAGGCATAGCGGCCCTTGAAGGGCCTCAAGACGCGATTGTGTATATGTTGGAAGCGTATAGAAGGCGTCGGGACATGATCTTGGAAGGACTTGATGGGGTGCCAGGGCTAATATGCCCACGCCCTGAAGGGACTTTCTATGTATTCGTGGACGCACGTGCAACAGGCTTCGATTCTTGGAAGCTTGCCCAGCACGTACTTGAGGTAGGCGGCGTGATCACTACACCTGGTGCGCATTACGGGCCCAAGGGGGAGGGACATCTCAGACTTTCCTATGCCTATGACACTCCCCAACTTGCGAAGGGCATTGCTGGCTTGAGGTATGCCTTCGAGCGGCTGGGGTAATCGCCTCCGGGGAGCGATCCGCCCGAATTATCGACCTGTACTGCAGCCATGCTTACTATTCAGTCCCAGCGTGTACAGCCGGGAGACTTGAAAGGAACATCGCTCTGGTGAGCCGTAGAGCCAAGTCTGCCATCCAGTTCGCCCCGCGCCGTGACCGCGTGCTCGCTGATATCCAGGAGTTGGCCAAGTATGGATCGGTGGGTCCGAGTGCTATCACGCGTCTCGCCTTTACCAACGAGGACCTTGCGGCCAGGAAGTTCATCATATCGTTGATGAAAGATGCGGGGCTGCAAGTAGCCGTTGACGCCTTTGGCAACATCTTCGGCAAACGGCCAGGCCGCCAGAACAGGCCCAGCGTCGTGACAGGTTCCCACCTAGATGGGCCGCCCATGGGTGGAATCTATGATGGCACGGTTGGGGTTCTCGGCGGTGTGGAATGCGCTCGTCTCTTTAACGAACTCGGTCTCGAAACTGAATACCCGGTCGAAATCGCCGTATTGGCGGCCGAACACCTGGATCGATTCGGCCTGGGGTGTCTCGGCAGCCGAGCTATCTCAGGTAAGCTAAAGCAATTGGACTTGCAGTCACTAACTGACAGAAACGGCATTACCATTTGGACCGCCCTGGAGAAGGCTGGATTTAGCCCGGAAAGGCTAGAGACGGTCAGGAGAACCAGAGAGGACGTACTTGCCTTCGTTGAGCTGCACATCGAGCAAGGGCCGGTCCTAGAACGTTCGAGGGAGAAGATCGGCGTAGTCACCTCTATCTCTGGTCCTACCCGGCTGGCCGTTACGGTGCTGGGTGAGACCAACCACTCAGGCGGAACGCCCATGGGGATGCGCCGGGATGCTCTTGTAGCAGCGGCTGAGATCGTTCTCGCCGTTGAGGGCTGTGCCAAGGCCGAACAGGAGTATGGCACTGTCGGCACCGTGGGAGTGGTACAGGTTGAGCCCGGATCTATGGTCGCCATACCGGGAAAGGCGAGGCTTCTTATTGATATTCGCAGTGTCGACTGGAATTCCAAGCAGAGGGTACTGCGTTGTTTGGAAGCGCGATGGAGTGAAATTGCCCAGAGGCGTCAAGTTGAGGTTGAGATGGCTGTCTCTGTCGACGAGAAGCCCGTTCCCTGCAGTCCGAAGATCATAGAGGTGATCGAAATGGCCGCTCAAGGTATGAACATGGCAGTTCGTCGTATGCCCAGTGGCGGTGGGCACGATACCCAGCATATGGCGGCGATTACGGATGTGGGCATGATCTTCGTCCCCAGCATAAGGGGCATCAGCCATGCGCCTGAGGAGTTCACCGATCTCGATGACATCTGCCGCGGTATTACCATCCTGGCGGGCAGCCTGTGGCAATTGGGGACTTCCTGTAGCTCAGCCCCGCTATCGCCTGCTAAAACGTAAGCCTGTACCGGCAACAGCATTGCCGGTCAAACACCCAGACAAAGGGGAAACATGGGGAACACACAGTTTGCGGTCGATTGGGAACAACGAGTCGACTTCGCACGTCTGCGTGATGAACGCTTGCAGAAGACCCGTGAGGGTATGGCAAAGGTTCATTTGGATGCCCTCCTGCTCTTCAAGCCCGTAAATATCCGGTATTCGACCGGCGCTAAAGGGGTAGAGTCTTACTGGGACTTGAGCGAGTGTGCATTTGTCCCATTGCAAGGGCCGCCCACGGTCTACCTCAGCGCAGGAATTGGCCTGCAGGTGCCCTGGTTTGATGGTCATCTCCGAGCCGCCCGGAATCTGCACGGGGAAGGTGCCGAGGGAGACGAGATCAACCGTCAGTTCGTCAGCGAGATCTCAGCCCTGATGGGGTCGGGCAAGGATCGAAGGCTGGGCGTGGACATCTTGAACGTTTCTTTGTATAAGCACCTGGAAGAGGCTGGTTTTGAGGTGCTAGCGGCGGGGCCTGCATTAACCTACGCCCGAGCTCTGAAGACGCCGGATGAGATCGCTTTGCTCAAGGTGGCCGCTGCTATGAATGATGCTGGGCTTTACGCGTGTCGCCAAATGATCAGGCCGGGGGCGAGGGAATACGATGTCTCCGCTAGCCTCATTGAGACCGTACGGAAGCTGGGCGCCGACTGGTATATCCGTGGTGTCGTCTGCTCTGGCGAACACACTAGCCCTCAGTATAAGACGGTAGGGGGCACAGACCGGATTATCCAGCCCAATGATCTGGTTCTCATCGACGCGGCCCACGCGTACATGTCCTACTGGTCGGATGTTGCACGAGTTTTCATCTGTGAGGATCGACCGACACCCATCCAGCGGGAGGTCTACAAGTGGTGCCACGAGGCCTTGATGGCTGGGCTTGAAAAGGTCAAGCCGGGTAACACTACTGCCGACGTCGTTATCTGCTGGAAGGATATGCAGCGCCGAGCCCCGGTTAGCTTCGTCGGGGTAGGACATGGGATTGGCACCACACTTCACGAGATTCCCATCGTGCACGAGCCATCTCTAGCTGCCCCAACCGTCTTCGCGCCGGGCATGGTGATCGCGTTGGAAGTTTATGCGTCCAGAGACAGGCAAGGGGTACGTCTTGAGGACAATCTGATTATCACCGAAGAAGGGCACGAAGTGATCAGCAAGTTCCCCTATGAGGAGGCATTTCTCTGAGTTGACTAAACCCATTTTCGGGGGGGGCGGCAGTGTTGGCCCATCGCCGGCCTCTTCTCGCACTATCGTGGCCAAGGGCGGAATACTTGCCACAGACTACGGTGTCTTTCCAGCCAGTATAGTCATTCACGGCGAAAAGATCGCGGCAATCATCAGACCAGAAAGCGATTATCCGGAAGAAGGAGAGGTTATCGATCTGCACGGCAAGGTCGTGCTGCCTGGCGGCATCGACCCCCACTGCCATTTTCGTGCGCAGACAGAGGACTTTCTGAACGGCACAATGGGGGCAGCGGCAGGGGGGATCACCACAGTCATCGAGATGCCGCAAGGTGATCCGCCTGTGACCGATCCTGGATCTCTGCGTATTAAGCTGCGTCGCGCGCAAGCGCAGGCCGTCGTTGACTTTGGTCTGTGGGGAGCCGTTGTGCCCAACAACATTCCCCAGATCCCAGTCCTCTTTGACAACGGCGTTCTTGGCGTGAAGGCATTCATGGCCGTATCAAGC
>Ga0194110_10007599_pt1 | contig 12466 bp, 9 predicted proteins | sample TA2Kig1200mmetaG_FD_146192 | JGI IMG/M metagenome (GOLD analysis project Ga0194110, IMG submission 146192) | Freshwater microbial communities from Lake Tanganyika, Tanzania - TA2015032 Kigoma Deep Cast 1200m | ecosystem: Environmental > Aquatic > Freshwater > Lake | place: Tanzania: Lake... | reverse complement strand
CGGATGAAGGAGTTCTCCCCGGTCATCATCACCTCGTTCGGGTCGACGGGGGAAAATGCGGCTGTGCTGGTCAGGGCGGGCTCCTGAGGTATGCTTCATGTTAGCGCATGCAACATGCCGAACCAGTCGCCACGCTGCGGCTCCTCACCCGGCTCCCGGAGCGGCGGCCGGCGCGCTCCCTCCCGACCCGCCTGGACGAGTTCTTCGACCGCCTCATCGCCTGCGCCACGCCCGGCGAGGCGCAGCCCATCGAGGAAGCGATCTGGAGCGCCTGGATGTACCACGGCCACGAGGAGGCGCAGGTCGCGCTGGACCGCGCCTCGGCCGACATCGCGGCGCGGCGCTTCGACCTCGCGGAAACACGGCTCGCGATCCTGCTGCGGCGGCGCCCGGACTGGGCCGAGGCCTGGAACAAGCGCGCGACGCTGTGCTACCTGATGGAGCGCGACGACGACAGCGTCGAGGCGATCCACCGCACCCTGGCGCTGGAGCCGCGCCACTTCGGCGCGCTGTGCGGGCTGGGGGAGATCCTGCGCAGCCGCGGCGACACCGAGGCCGCGCTGCTGGCCTTCGGCCTCGCCCTGCGCCTGCACCCGCACCTGGGCAGCGTGCGCGAGACCGCCCTCGCCCTGCGCGCGGGCCGGGCGCGTTCGGGGCGATAATCCGCGGCATGACCCCAGTTTCGGAAGTTGCGGCGCCGATCGACTTCCGTCCCGAGGCGCCGGCGTTCCTGCGCGACCCGTTCCCGGCCTACCGCCAGCTGCGGCAGACCGATCCGGTGCACTGGAGCCCGCGGCTCAAGGCCTGGGTGCTCACGCGCTACGACGACAACAAGGCGGTGTGCCTGGACCGGGAGATGTCTTCCGACCGGCTGCGGCCGTTCTTCGCCACGCTGCCCGGACCCGAGGCGGCGCGCATCGGCGACATCGTCCGCTACCTGACGCACTGGATGGTGTTCCGCGACCCGCCGGAGCACACCCGGCTGCGCCGGCTCACCGGCAAGGTGTTCCACCTGCAGTCCATGAACGCGATGCGGCCCGCGGCCGAGGAGCTGACGCAGTGGCTTTTCGAGCGCATCGGGGATCGGAACGAGATCGACTTCATCGCCGATTTCGCCGGCCCGCTGCCGGCGCTGGTGATCATGGCCATGCTGGGCGTGCCGCGCCAGGCACTGGGAAGAGTGAAAAGCCTGTCCGACGAAATGGCCCTGTTCATCGGCAGCTCGCGCATGTCCCGCGACAAGTACGACATCGCCGAGCGCGCGACGAAGCAGATGGCCGCGTTCTTTCGCGAGCTGATCGAGGACCGGCGCCGTTCGCCCGGCCAAGACCTGCTGTCACAGCTGGTGCACCTGGAAGAGGACGGCGAGCGCCTCACCGAAGATGAGCTGATCGCCACCTGCATCCTGCTGCTGTTCGCCGGCCACGAGACCACCACCAACCACATCGCCAACGGCCTCGCCTCGCTGCTGCGCTTTCCGGACCAGCTCGAGGCGCTGCGCGCCGAACCGGGTCTCGCCCCGCGCGCGGTCGAGGAGCTGCTGCGCTACGACGGGCCCAGCGGCGCCCAGGTGCGGGTGGTGAGGATCGAGCAGGAACTGCGCGGCAAGCGGCTGAAGCCCGGCGAGCGCGTGTTCCTGATGCTCAACGCCGCCAATCGCGACCCGGAGGTCTATGAGCAGCCAGACCGGCTGTGGCTGGACCGCGGCGGCCCGGCGCACCTCAGCTTCGGCTTCGGCATGCACATCTGCCTGGGCTTTCCGCTGGCGCGCATGGAAGGGCAGGTGGCGCTGCCAGCGGTCCTGCGCCGCTGGAGGCACATCTCGCTTGCCCTGCCCGGGGAACGGATCGAGTGGCTCAACTCGATGGTGTTCCGCGGCATGAAGGCCCTGCCGCTGCGGGTGGCGCGATGACCGAGGCCGCGCGCAAGGCCAAGCTCGACGAGCTGCTGCTGGGCTTGCCGGGGGTCACCACGCGCAAGCTCAACGGGCTGGACGCCTACTTCGTCGGCGACCGGATGTTCGCGTGCATCGAGGGCATCGGCGTCGGGCTGCGCCTGCCGGTGGCGACGGCCACCGAGTTGCAGTTCTCGCGCGCCGACGTGGCCCCGTTCAAGCCCGGCGGCACGGTGGTGTCGCGGGAGTGGGTGCAGATCCGGAGCGAGGACCCGGCCGGTTTCGCGCTCGACGCGGGCCTGTTCCGCGCCTCGCTCGAGTTCGTCAGGGCGGCGCCCCGCAGATGAAGATCGTCATCCTCGGCGCCGGCCAGGTGGGCGCCTCGGTCGCCGAGAGCCTGCTCTCGGAGCAAAACGACATCACCGTGGTGGACCTCGACGGCCCGCGCCTGCGCGCGCTGCAGGACCGGCTCGACCTACGCACGGTCACCGGCAACGCCGCGCATCCAGGGGTGCTGCGCGAGGCGGGCATCGAGGATGCCGACCTGCTGGTGGCGGTGACCCAGTCCGACGAGACCAACCTGGTCGCCTGCAAGCTGGCGACGCGGATGTTCAACGTGCCGCGCCGCGTCGCGCGCGTGCGCGCCGCCGACTTCCTCCAGGACGAGCAGGTGCTCGGGCGCGAGGGCTTCGAGGTGGATCTCGCCATCTGCCCCGAGCAGGTGCTGACCGAGTACCTGGTGAAGCTGGTGGAGTTCCCGGAGGCGCTGCAGGTGCTGGACTTCGCCGACGGCCGCGTCAGCCTGGTGGCGGTGCGCGCCTTCCAGGGCGGGCCCATGGTGGGGCGCCCGATCCGGGATCTGCGCTCGCACGTGCCCAGCGTGGATGCCCGCATCGTCGCGGTGTTCCGCCAGGACAAGGCCATCCTGCCCGAGGGCGACACCGTGATCCTGGCCGGGGACGAGGTGTTCTGCCTCGCGGCTTCTCGCGACATCCGCCAGGTGATGCAGGAGCTGCGGCGCATGGACCGCCCGGTGAGGCGGGTGATGATCGCCGGCGGCGGCAACATCGGGCAGCGCCTGGCGCGCGCGCTGGAGCGCGACTACTCGGTCAAGGTGATCGAGCACAACAAGCGCCGCTGCGAGCTGCTCGCCGAGCGCCTCGAGCGCGCCCTGGTGCTCTCGGGGGACGCCACCGACGAGGAACTGCTGGAGCAGGAAGGCGTTGGCGAACTGGATCTCTTCATCGCCGTCACCAACGACGACGAGAACAACATCATGGGCTCGCTGCTCGCCAAGCGCATGGGGGCGCGGCGCGTGGTGTCGCTGATCAACCGGCGCAGCTACGTCGACCTGGTGCAGAGCGGCCAGATCGACATCGCGCTGTCGCCGGCGCAGGCCACCATCGGCCAGCTGCTGGCGCACGTGCGCCGCGGCGACGTGGTCGCGGTGCACAGCCTGCGCCGCGGCGCGGCCGAGGCGCTGGAGGCGGTGGTGCACGGCGACCGCGAGTCCTGCCGGGTCACCGGGCGGCGCGTGGAGGAGATCGAACTGCCCCCCGGCAGCCTGATCGGCGCCGTGGTGCGCGGCGACCAGGTGCTGATGGCGCACCACGACATCCGCATCGAGGCCGGCGACCACGTCATCGTCTTCGTCTCGGACAAGAGGAACCTGTCGCGCGTGGAGAAGCTGTTCCAGGTCAGCGCCGGGTTCCTGTAGTCATGCACTTCGCGGTCGTCGTCAACCTGCTCTCGGTGGTGCTGATTGCGTTCGCCTTCGCGATGCTGGTGCCGCTGGGCATTTCGCTCCACCTGGACGACGGCGCGGAGCGCGCCTACGACATCGCGATCCTCGCCACCGCCTTCGCCGGCGTGGCCGGCTACCTGGCGACGAGGGGCCGGCCCAAGGCGTTGCAGGCGCGCGACGGCTTCGTCTTCGTGACCCTGGTATGGACGGTGCTGCCCGGGTTCGGCGCGCTGCCGCTGCTCGCCCACGTCCCCGGCCTGAGCTTCACCGATGCCTATTTCGAGTCCATGTCCGGCCTCACCGCGACCGGGGCGACGCTGCTCTCGGGGCTCGATCAGCTGCCGCCGTCGATCAACTTCTGGCGCTGCGCGCTGCAGTGGATGGGGGGCCTCGGCGTGATCGTGCTGGCGGTGGCGGTGCTGCCGCTGCTTGGGGTCGGCGGCCGCCAGCTGCTGAAGGCCGAGATTCCGGGGCCGATGAAGGAGGCCCAGCTCACCCCCCGGATCCATGAGACCGCCAAGGGGTTGTGGCTGGTTTACGCCGCGCTCACCGTCGCTTGCGCGCTCGCCTACCGCTGGGGCGGGATGGACTGGCTGGATGCGGTAATGCACGCGTTTTCCACCCTGGGCCTGGGCGGCTTCTCGTCTCACGACGCCAGCTTCGGCTACTGGAACTCGCCGCTTCTGGAGGCGATCGCAGTGGCGTTCATGCTGGTGGCAGGCATCAGTTTCGTGACCCATTTCGCCGCCGTGCACCGGGTGAGCGCCATGCCCTACTGGCGCGACGCCGAGCTGCGCTACTACCTGCTTCTGATCGGCGCCAGCATCGCGGTGGTCGCCGGCCTGCTGGTCATGGCCGGGACCCATGCCGATTGGTCGGGCGCGTTGCGCGAGGCCGCTTTCAACGTGGTCTCGGTGGCGACCACCACCGGCTACGCGACCGCCGACTATTCGGCCTGGCCGGTGTTCGCGCCGCTGTGGATGCTGTTCATCGCGGCCTTCGCCACCTGCTCGGGCTCGACCGGCGGCGGCATCAAGATGATGCGCGCGGTGCTGTTGGTGCGCCAGGCGACGCGAGAGCTGGAACGCCTCGTCCACCCTCGCGCGGTGATACCGGTGAAACTCGGCGGCCTGGTGGTCGAGAACCGCATCATCTTCGCGGTGCTCGCCTACATGCTGATCTACGGCGTGACGCTGGCCTCGATCACGCTGCTGCTCACGGCGACCGGGTTGGACCTGCTCACCGCGCTGTCGGCCGCCGCCGCCTGCGTCAACAACGTGGGGCCCGGCCTGGGGGCGGTCGGGCCCGCGCAAACCTATGCGCTGCTGTCGGACTTCCAGACCTGGATCCTGACCCTCGCCATGCTGCTGGGTCGGCTGGAGCTGCTGACGGTGTTCGTTCTGCTGACCCCGGCGTTCTGGAGGCGATAGGGTGCCGGGCGTGGAGATCCCCGTCCTGCGGCACGGACCGGTCAGCGTCTACCTGGGCGAGAAGTCCGGGAAGTATCCCGACGGCAACCAGGTGCTGGTGCGCGGCGCGGACACGCTGGCGGCGTTCGACACGCCGCTGGTGGCCAATCGCATGGGCGAGGAGCTGCTGGCGGCGGATCTGGTGATCCTGGGCCACGTCCATGAGGACCACATGGCCGGATTGCACCGGCTGCCGCGCGCACGCCTGCAGGTGCACGAGGCCGACGTGGCGGCCGCGCGCAGCTGGGAGGGCCTCGCGCGCCACTACGGCTATCGCCCTGAAGTGCTCCGGGGCATGCGCGGGATGATCGAGAAGTCTTTCGGCTACGCGCCGCGGCCCGACGCGCAGCCCTACCCGGACGGCGCGCACTGGGACCTGGGCGGCGGGGTGCGCGTCACGGCGTTCCACATGCCGGGCCATACCAGCGGCCACTGCGTGCTGCTGGTCGAGCCCGGCGGCATCGCCTTCCTCGGCGACATCGACCTGTCCTCGTTCGGGCCTTACTACGGCGACGCGACCTCGAGCCTCGCGCAGTTCCGGCACACGCTGGAGGCGGTCAAGGGCATCCCGGCGAGGATCTGGATCACTTCGCACCACAAGGGCGTGGTCACGGAGCGGGAAGCGTTCCTTTCGCTGCTCGCGGCATTCGCTTCGCGGCTGGACGCGCGCGAAGCCGCGATCGCGGAGTACCTGAAGGCGCGGCCCTCAACGCTGGATGAACTGGTCGAACACCGGTTCGTCTACCCGAGGCACCTGGAGGAACTGTTCTACGATGACGCGGAGCGCCGCGTGATCGAGCAGCACCTCGAGGCGCTGGCGGCGGCGGGCAGGGCGCTGGACGAGGGCGGGCGCTGGCGGATGCGATAGGGCTCTGCGCCCGGTGAGGCTTGACCGGAGTCAATAAGCTGCGGCTCCCGCAGCACGCATAATGGCGGTGTGAACCAGAAAACCGGAATCCGCCCGACCCTGAAGGGCCGCAGCGTCGACCCGCAGGCGCGCGAGGAGATCCGCGCGCTGCTGGGCGATGCGCCTCGGCGCCGCGACCTGCTCATCGAGCACCTGCACCGGATCCAGGACCGCTACGCGCAGCTGTCGGCCAGGCACCTGGCCGCGCTCGCCGAGGCCATGAAGCTCTCTCAGGCGGAGGTGTACGAGGTCGCCACCTTTTACCACCACTTCGATGTCGTCAAGGAAGGCGAGTTGCCGCCGCCGCCGCTGACGGTGCGGGTGTGCGACTCGCTGTCCTGCGAACTGGCGGGCGCGCAGCAACTGCTGCAGAAGCTGCCGAACCTGCTGGGCCGCGAGGTGCGCGTCAAGCATGCGCCCTGCGTGGGTCGCTGCGAGGAGGCGCCGGTGGCGGTGGTACACCAGAACCCGATCCCGAAGGCGACGCCGGAGAAAGTCAAGGCGGCGGTGGCGGCAAGGAAGACGCGGTGCCTGGTGCCGCCCGCCCTCAATTACGCGGACTACCGCAGGGCCGGCGGCTATCAGCTGCTTGCCGACTGCCTGAAGGGCAGGCGCACGCGCGAGGACGTGACCAAGCAGCTGGAGGACTCCGGGCTGCGCGGCCTGGGCGGCGCCGGGTTCCCCGCCGGGCGCAAGTGGAAGCTGGTGGCCGCGGAGCCCGAGCCGCGCGTGATGGCGGTGAACATCGACGAAGGCGAGCCCGGCACCTTCAAGGACCGGTATTTTCTGGAGCGCGACCCGCACCGCTTCCTGGAAGGCATGCTGGTGGCGGCCTGGTGCGCGGGCGTGGGCGCGATCTGGATCTACCTGCGCGATGAGTACGCCGGGGTGCGCGCGCTGCTGGAGCGCGAGCTGAGGCTGCTGAAGAAGAACCCGCCGTGCGCGCTCCCCGCCATGGAACTGCGCCGCGGCGCCGGCGCCTACATCTGCGGCGAGGAGTCGGCGATGATCGAGTCCATCGAGGGCAGGCGCGGCATGCCGCGGCTGCGGCCGCCCTACGTGGCGCAGGTGGGGCTGTGGGACTACCCCACGCTCGAGCACAACATGGAAACGGTGTACTGGGTGCGCGAGATCCTCGAGAAGGGCGCGCAGTGGTTCGCGGCACAGGGGCGCCACGGGCGCAAGGGGCTGCGCTCGTTCTCGGTTTCGGGGCGCGTGAACAAGCCCGGCGTGCACATCGCGCCGGCGGGCATCACGGCGCAGGAACTGATCGACGAGTACTGCGGCGGCATGCTCGAGGGCCACGCGTTCTACGGCTACCTGCCCGGCGGCGCTTCCGGCGGCATCCTGCCCGCGGCCAGGGCCGACATCCCGCTCGATTTCGACACCCTGCAGCCCCACGGCTGCTTCATCGGCTCGGCGGCGGTGGTGATCCTGTCTGACCGGGACCAGGCCGCGGCCGCGGCGCGCAACCTGATGAAGTTCTTCAAGGAGGAGTCCTGCGGCCAGTGCACCCCCTGCCGGGTGGGCACCGCCAAGGCGCTCGGGCTGATGCAGCAGGCGAGCTGGAACCAGCCCTTGCTCAAGGAACTGGCGCAGGCAATGATGGATGCCTCGATCTGCGGTTTGGGCCAGGCCGCGCCCAACCCGGTGCTGTCGGTGTTGAAGTACTTCCCGCACGAAGTGCAGTAGCAGGAGAGCAGACAAGGGCACAGCCATGGACCGCGCGAGCAACCAGCAGCTGGCGACCCTGCCGATCGAGTTCAAGTTGAACGGCAGGACGGTGGTCGGCCGGCCCGACGAGCCCATCATCGAGACCGCGCGCCGCCACGGCGTCGAGATCCCGCACCTGTGCTACTCGCCGCACCTGCGCCCGGACGGCAACTGCCGCGCTTGCGTGGTGGAGATCAAGGGCGAACGGGTGCTGGCGCCTTCCTGCTGCCGCTTCCCGGCGCAGGGCATGGAGGTCAGCACCGACAGCGAGCGGGCGCGCGCCTCGCAGAAAATGGTGCTCGAGCTGCTGCTGTCGGACATGGGCGAGCAGCGCCATACCAGGCACAACGAAGTGGATGCCTGGGCGCAGAAGCTGGCGCTCGGCTTGCCGCGGTTCCCGGCACGGCTGCAGCCGAAGATGGACCTGTCGCACCCGGCGATGGCGGTCAACCTCGATGCCTGCATCCAGTGCGCCCGCTGCGTGCGGGCCTGCCGCGAGGAGCAGGTCAACGACGTCATCGGCTATGCCTTCCGGGGCGAGGACTCCAAGATCGTGTTCGACATGGACGACCCGATGGGCGCCTCGAGTTGCGTCGCCTGCGGCGAGTGCGTGCAGGCCTGCCCGACCGGCGCCCTGATGCCGGCCCGGGGGGCCGGACTGCAGGAGGTCGATACCAAGGTCGATTCGGTGTGTCCGTTCTGCGGCGTCGGCTGCCAGCTCACCTACCACGTCGACCGGAAACAGAACCTCATCAAGTTCGTGACCGGGCGCGACGGCCCGTCCAACCACGGGCGCCTGTGCGTGAAGGGGCGCTATGGCTTTGACTACGCGCACCACCCGCAGCGGCTGACCAGGCCGCTCATCCGCAAGCCGGGCGCACCCAAGTCGGCGAAGTTCACCGTGGATCCCGGCGACTGGTCGGAGGCGTTTCGCGAGGCGAGCTGGGAGGAGGCGCTGGACCTTGCAGCAGGCGGCCTGAGGCAGATCCGCGGGCAGGACCGTTTCGCGCTGGCCGGCTTCGGCTCGGCCAAGGGTTCCAACGAGGAGGCCTACCTGTTCCAGAAGCTGGTGCGCACCGGCTTCGGGCAGAACAACGTCGACCATTGCACGCGCCTGTGCCACGCCTCCTCGGTGGCGGCGCTGCTGGAGGGCGTGGGCTCGGGCGCGGTGTCCAACCAGGTGAGCGAGGTGATGAACGCGGAGGTGGTGCTGGTGATCGGCGCCAATCCCACGGCGAACCATCCGGTGGCGGCCACCTGGATGAAGAACGCGGCGAACAACGGCACCAAGCTGATCATCGCCGATCCGCGGCGCACCGAGCTCTCGCGACACGCCGCGTACACGCTGCAGTTCAATGCCGACACCGACGTCGCGCTGCTGAACGCGATGATCCACGCCATCATCGACGAGGGCCTGGTCAACGAGGCGTTCGTCCGCGACCGCACCAGCGGCTTCGAGGCGCTGAAGGCGAACGCCAAGGACTATTCGCCGGAGAAGATGGCCCCCGTCTGCGGCATCCCGGCGCAGACCATCCGCGAGGTGGCGCGGCTGTTCGCCACCTCCAAGGGGTCGATGATCCTGTGGGGAATGGGCATCTCGCAGCACGTGCACGGCACCGACAACGCGCGCTGCCTGATCGCGCTGTGCCTCATGACCGGGCAGGTGGGGCGCCCGGGCTGCGGCCTGCACCCGCTGCGCGGCCAGAACAACGTCCAGGGCGCCAGCGACTCCGGCCTGATCCCGATGATGTACCCGGACTACCAGCGCGTGGACAACCCCGAGGCCAACAGGCGCTTCCAGGCGCTGTGGGGGACGAAACTGGAGACCAAGCCCGGCCTCACGGTGGTCGAGATCATGAAGGAGGCCGATGCCGGCCGCATCCGCGGCATGTACATCATGGGCGAGAACCCGGCGATGTCGGACCCGGATGCGGGGCACGCGCGGGAGGCGCTGGCCAGGCTCGAGCACCTCGTGGTGCAGGACATCTTCCTCACCGAGACCGCCTATCTTGCCGACGTGGTCCTGCCTGCGACCGCTTGGCCGGAAAAGGAGGGCACCGTGACCAACACCGACCGCATGGTCCAGCTGGGCCGCAAGGCGATCGAGGCGCCGGGCGAGGCCAAGCCCGATCTGTGGATCATCAACGAGATCGCGCGGCGGATCGGCCTGGACTGGAACTACACCCATCCGCAGCAGGTGTTCGACGAGATGCGCAAGGGCATGAACTCCATCGCCGGCATCACCTGGGAGCGGCTGGAGCGCGATTCGTGCGTGGTGTATCCGTGCGAGAACGAAGGCGATCCAGGCACAGCGGTCGTTTTCACCGAGGTCTTCCCCACGGCGACCGGTCGCGCGAAGTTCGTGCCGGCCGACCTCATCCCTGCGGACGAGCGTCCGGACGCCGAGTACCCGACCGTGCTCATCACCGGGCGGCAACTGGAACACTGGCACACCGGCGCCATGACCCGGCGCGCCGGGGTGCTGGACGCGATCGAGCCCGAACCGGTGTGCTCGATGCACCCGCTGGACCTGGCCGGACTGGGCGTGACGCCGGGGGAACTGGTGAGCGTCGCCTCGCGCCGCGGCCGGATCTGCCTTTATGCGCGGGCCGACGAAGGCACCCCGCGCGGCGCGATCTTCATTCCGTTCGCCTTCTACGAGGCCGCGGCAAACATGCTCACCAATCCGAAATTGGACCCGTTCGGCAAGATCCCGGAGTTCAAGTATTGCGCGGTAAAGGTCACCAAGGGTGGAGCGCGGCCGGGCGATCCCGGGTACGGCAAAGGCCGGAGCCTGCACGATATCGGCCGTTGAGTCGCGCCGCTTGACCGTGGTCAAGGCCGCCCCAAGGCCCGCCTGAACAGAATCCGGCCCTTCGCCTCTCCGCCCACGAGGAATCCGCCCATGCCGTCTGACATCGATATCGCCCAGGCCGCCAAGCTGCAGCGCATTTCCAAGGTCGCGCTGGCAAAGCTTGGGATCGCGGAGGAGTACCTCGAGCCCTACGGCCACTACAAGGCGAAGGTGTCGCTGCCCTACCTGGAGACGCTGAAGTCGAGGAAGGACGGCAGGCTGATCCTGGTGACCGCCATCAGCCCGACGCCCGCGGGCGAGGGCAAGACCACCACCACGGTGGGCCTGGGCGATGCGCTCAACCACATCGGCAAGAAGGCGATGATCTGCCTGCGCGAGCCCTCCTTGGGGCCGGTGTTCGGCGTCAAGGGTGGTGCCGCGGGCGGCGGCTACGCGCAGGTGGTGCCGATGGAGGACATCAACCTGCACTTCACGGGCGATTTCTCGGCCATCGCGCTTGCCAACAACCTGCTGGCGGCGATGCTCGACAACCACATCAGCCAGGGCAACGAGCTGGGCATCGACGTGCGCCGCATCCAGTGGAAGCGCGTGGTGGACATGAACGACCGCGCGCTGCGCGAGATCGTCATCGCGCTGGGCGGGACGCCCAACGGCTACCCGCGCCAGGACGGCTTCGACATCGTGGTGGCCTCCGAGGTGATGGCGATCTTCTGCCTGGCGAGCTCGCTGGAGGACCTGAAGAAGCGCCTGGGCAGCATCGTCGTGGGCTACACGCGCGACCAGAAGCCGGTGCACGCGCGCGACCTCAAGGCCCACGGCGCCATGACGGTGCTGCTGAAGGACGCGCTCGCGCCCAACCTGGTGCAGACGCTGGAGAACAACCCGGCCTTCGTGCACGGCGGCCCGTTCGCCAACATCGCCCACGGCTGCAACTCGGTGCTCGCCACCCAGAGCGCGCTGAAGCTGGCCGACTACGTGGTCACCGAGGCGGGCTTCGGCGCCGACCTCGGGGCCGAGAAGTTCCTCGACATCAAGTGCCGCAAGACGGGCCTCAAGCCCGCCGCGGCGGTGATCGTGGCGACCATGCGCGCGCTCAAGTACCACGGCGGCGTGGAGGTGAAGGAGGCGAGCAAGGAGAACCTCGCGGCGCTGGAAAAGGGGCTGGTGAACCTGGAGCGCCACGTCGAGAACGTGAGCAAGGTCTACGGCATCCCTTGCGTGGTGTCGATCAACAAGTTCACCTTCGACACCGAGGCCGAGATCCGGCTGGTCACCGAGCGCATGAAGAAGCTGGGCGCCGAGGTGGTGCTGGCCGCGCACTGGGGCGAGGGCGGCAAGGGCGCCGCGGAGTTGGCGAAGGTCGTGGTCGGACTATGCGACAAGCCCTCGGAGCCGACTTTCGTCTACGACGATGCCGATCCGCTCTGGGAGAAGATCAACAAGATCGCGAAGAAGGTGTACCGCGCCGGCTCGGTGACCGCGGACGCCAAGGTGAAGGCGCAGATCGAGAAGCTGCAGGAGGACGGCTACGGCCGCTACCCGGTGTGCGTGGCCAAGACCCAGTCCTCGTTCAGCACCAACGCCGCCACCCGCGGCGCGCCCAGCGACCACGTGGTGAACGTGCGCGAGGTGCGCCTGGCGGCGGGCGCGGAGTTCGTGGTCATGGTCTGCGGCGACATCATGACCATGCCTGGCCTGCCCAAGGTCCCCTCGGCCGAGAAGATCGACCTGGTGGAGGGCAAGGTGGTCGGGTTGTTCTAGCTCGGGCGGCGGCGCAGCCTCAGGTTCAGCATCTCGACGCCGACCGAGAACGCCATGGCGAAGTAGATGTAGCCCTTGGGCACGTGGAAGTCCAGGCCGTCGGCCACCAGCGCCATGCCGATCATGATCAGGAAGGCGAGCGCCAGCATCTTCACCGTGGGAT
>Ga0194110_10007588_pt1 | contig 12473 bp, 11 predicted proteins | sample TA2Kig1200mmetaG_FD_146192 | JGI IMG/M metagenome (GOLD analysis project Ga0194110, IMG submission 146192) | Freshwater microbial communities from Lake Tanganyika, Tanzania - TA2015032 Kigoma Deep Cast 1200m | ecosystem: Environmental > Aquatic > Freshwater > Lake | place: Tanzania: Lake... | reverse complement strand
GCCAACGACAAGCAGCCGTAATCGGGGAAACCGGGTGCGCAGCATGACCACCGCTTCGAACAGGTCCAGGTGCCCCTTGTGTCGTTCCAGCCGGCCAACGATGCCAACCGCCTGATCTTCAGGCTCCAGGTCCCACTGTGTGCGCAGGCGTGCACAAACCTCCGAGGGCACCTGGTCGGGATGAAAGAAATCAAGGTCTATTCCGTTGCCGATCCAGGTGAGCTTGTGTACGGGTGCCAGCTTGATAGATAGAGCGGTGTTATAGTCTTCCCAGCTCTGGACAAAGATATGATCCGTAATCCGGGCAGCCAGTCGTTCCACAGCGACGTAAAGGCGACGTTCCAAAGGGCTGGAGTCATCGTGGAAAGCGAAGCCATGATTGGTATAGATGACAACAGGCACTCGCGCCAGCCAAGCTGCTAGGCGAGCCTCCAGGCTGGCCATAGTATTGTGACAATGCAGAATGTCCACATGTTCCTTGTAGAAAAACCTCAGCAACTTCACCACGCTGCGCAGGTTGGCCCAGGGACGGGCACGTCGGCCAAGCGGGATCGCCACAATTCTGTAGCCGCGTGTCTCCAACTCACTCAGCAAGGGTCCCGGCGAGCAGATGGAGGTGACGTCGTATCCTTGTTCCAGCAAATAGTCCACAATAGGTATAATATAGACCTTCAGGGTGAAGTCTAGATTGCAGAGTTCGACAACTTTTACCTGTGACAAATCCGGGCTCATTCTGAGATTGCGAGAACACAATCAAAGAGGATAGCGTAGCCGAGTGATTTGGCAAATCGGTTCCCTAGGCTATCCAGAGATTTGTGAAACAGCCTAGGATAGCCCCATGCATAGCTGGTCAATACAGTCATCCCAGCATTTGCTATCATATGTACCATTTCGGAATAACTGTGGTAGGAAGTATATACATTGGATTTTCGCCGCAATACTCGCCGCAGTAGAATGACAAACGAAAGGTGATTCCATAGGTCGAAGACGACGTTCCCCTGTGGTTTGACTGCGCCTTTTAGCTTGCTGAGCGCCTGTTGTACCTCCATGAGGTGGGGCAGGACTCTCATGCAGACAACTGTATCAAACGCGCCGTATTCCAGCAAATCGTCCAGCTTCCAGAGGTCCATGCGCAAAGTCTCAACATTGCTGCACTGTACCTTGGATCTGAGCTCTTCGAGCATCCGCACAGAAATGTCTGTCGCCAGCACATAGCTGGCCTTGTCAGCCAGCGCACTTGTGAAACGGCCCGTGCCAGCTCCGACTTCGAGAACTCGCGCACCGGGCTTGACTCTGCTAGAAACGAAGGCAACCTCTTGAGCTGCTGTTTCCGCATAGTAACGCTTGCTAAACCTAATGCGATCATACTGAGTGCTGAATTGATCGTAGAATACCTTGACGGCATCGGGCCTCGCCTTCATCCTCTCCCTCACTTATCCATCAAGTCCTACCTGCAAGAGCCGTCGCAATCTAACGAAGAACTTGATTGCGACTAGCCCAGCCCACGCCGAGAACCAAAGAAACCTGGTCCAATGGGAAGCTGGTGCGGCGTCAATGATTGTAGCTACAAGCATAACCGAGAAGAACCCCGGATAACTGCTCAAGAACCAAGCAATATCACGCCATATAGACTTGACTTGCCTCCAGTGCAGGGACAAGTTTCGCGATATCCTTTCGCTGCTCATGGGGGTTTCCGCACCAGCCAAGACGCGGTACAGAAGATCTCGAAGGAGCTCATCCCCCAGATGGAATAGCAATGCGCAAAGACCAACGTAGAGGGGCAACACTCCTAAGGCTGGTGATAGACCAATAGCTGCTCCAATGATCATGGTGATGTCCATCAAGTAATGTCCAAGGAGATCAATAAGGTGGCCCTTCCTACTCACCATCTGCTTGTAACGAGCCAATTCCCCATCTGTTCGGTCGAGGACGAATACGAGTTGGTAAAGCACACCCCCGACAGCAAAAGCAGCATTAGTGCCTACGGACCATAGAAGACCCGCAGCGATTCCCAACAGAATCGCTGCGACCGTGACTTGGTTGGGGGAAATGACTGTTTGAGCCAGGCACATTGTCACATGAATCGACACTCGTCTGATTAGCCAGTACGAATATGGATCATCGTGTTCGCGCGATGGCTGAATCCGAGCTCTCAGATGCGTAAGCGAGGGGTTGGTCATGAAACCCTCATCCAGGGGACTCAATCTAATGCCTTCAGCAGCTCAGCGCGGAACAGCGAGGCGACCTCCTGCCAGGTTGGTATAGACTTCTGTGCCTGGCAACGTTCGCGGCAGGCGAGCCAGTAATCATGATCGACTAGCATATGTACAACGGTTCTGGAGAAGGCCTGCGCGTCTCCAGAGTGGACAACGATGCCATACTCCTTTGCAACCGCTTTGCAGTCTCCCACATCTATGACTACGGCTGGGGTGCCGCAAGCTATTGCCTCAAGCAGAGTTTTAGGAAAGCCGTCAGACGGGAAGCGTACCATGACCAGTACAGCTCTGAGCAGAAACCAGAAGAGCCCTACCGTCTTGCCTAGCATAATCTAGATGGCGGTCAAGCGGCCCAATATCCAAATTCATATCAGAGCGCTAGAACATCACCATTGGCCCCAGCCACAATAAGATCTTTCCATTAAGCTGTGGGTCTAATTTGAAAGGTCTTACTCTTTGCTCCTGGCTGTCGGCTGCGCACTTGCCCTGTTCTCGACATACAAGTCAACGGCAGTTAGTTGCTATGTTTGATGACCTGCAAGTATAGCTGCTCATATTTCTTATGCATAGCCGCCAAGCTAAAGTGCTTCTCAACGAGTTGTCTGCACCTCTCGCCTACCTCCGCTCTCTCCGCGGGTGACATCTGCCGAAACGTGCTAATTCTCTGTGCGAACCCTGCTAAGTCATCGTGCGGAATCAGTGGGATGAAGTCTGTGCCAGAGGCAATCTCTCGGTGAGGTGGGATGTCAGACAACAGCACGGGACAACGGCTAGCCATTGCCTCCAAAACAGCGATGGGAAGCCCCTCCACAGCGGACGCAGAAACAAATAAATCCGCTTCTGCCAGATGCCTGTAAACCGCTTCCCTTTCAATCAACCCGGTCATTCTTACCTGCTTCTCCAGGCCCAGTTTCTTGCTTTCAGCAACTAACGACTCTCTCAAATTGCCATTGCCGATAAACACCAATTCGCTTGCTTGATCCCCACCCTCGTGAAAAGCGCGCAGAACCGACAATGGCTTTTTTCTGGTAATTAGCCGGTTGACCGACACAATCCTGAAAATCTCTTTGTGAAAGCGATGCGGGTTATTCCCTATGACACGATCAACGCGATCTATATCCACACCATTTTGGATGACGCAAGCCCTGCCGCCGGCCAGCCGTTTGAAAAACTCTGGAAAGCTTTCAGAGCTTGAATTGCTGCAAAAAACTATTCTCTGAAAAAAGGCGAAAATGGGCATCAACATTAATCTGTTTCTGAGTTTATGGCCTAGATATGAGTTATGCACAGTATGAACGGCAAAACGCCTTATTTTACGATTTCTGAATATGGTGAGAATAAACAATATAAGGCCGACATGCGGTGTGTGTGTATGAATCACATCATACTCCTCTTCATCAAGGGCGGCCCTTAAGGCGCGGAAAAAGCCCGGCAAGGAGTCATCGCCGGCAAACAATTTGATCGTTTCCGGAACGGCGATATTCGGTTTGAAGTAAGTACAAATCGTGATCTTCTGCTTACCAGATAAAGCAAGGCAGAAATGATTGTATGGCGCGCTGGTTTCACCTATTGCGAGCAAGATGCGTAGTACGCTAAGTGGTTTACGATCGTTCAAGACACGCCCTCCGTCCTCTTTAGCCAGCTATTCCCAGGCAGAGCGCACCGAGCCCATGGCCAATCACGAGCAGCCTTGGGGCTAACCAGCGCGCCCTACCGTGTCCGGCAAAGTGCGAATCCACCTTCGTTATACTTCAGGATGTTGCTCACGAGATAATCTTGCCAATACCCGAACGCCCAACGAGGTGCGCATAGACTCTCAAATGGGCCTCTGACACGGCCAGCATGCTGTATTCTGCCAGGATGCTGCGCCGCGCTTCTGTTCCCAGCGCGCTTCGGAGATCCGCATCCTCTATAAGCCTCTTGAGTTGGCAAGAGAGAGCATCTAGATCATCAATATTACACGTCAGCCCATTGACACCATCCTCGACCACCTGTAGGTTGCCAGGACACTTGGTCACAAGCACAGCCATGCTGCAGGCCATACTTTCCAAGAGCCCAACGGACAACCCCTCATACATAGAAGGGATTACAAAGACGTCGCTTGACCAATAGAAATCCCGCACATTGTCAACCGGGCCCATAAAGCGCACCTGCACGCCAAGCCCCAGTTTTTCAGCAAGCGTTTGGAGATTGTCTATCTCGGGCCCATCGCCAACGATGATGCATTTGGCCGCGCTCTTTTGTCCCAGACCAGCAAATGCCCGCAACAGTAAGTCCGCACGCTTGCTAAAGACCAAGCGTCCCAGATACAACACGACGATGTCGTCCGGTCCATAGCCGTGCCGAGCGCGCAATGCCTGTCGCTCTTCAGGCTGGGGAGGTCTGAAGAAATCTACATCTAAACCGTTGGGGATAAGGGAGATGCACTCTGGCGAGATACCTTCCTCAAGGATGACCTGTCTATTTTCCTCCGAGATGGCAATGAAATGATCAACCAAACGGCGCATCAGGCACAGGCGGAAGCGCCCCAAAAGGGTACGGCGTTTGTCAGGGATGTGATGTCCGCCATGTATGGTAGCCACCCAACGCTTCCGTGCCAACAATTTCAGCAGTATCCCTACAAGCAGCGGTGTATCAATGTTCTGCGTGTGGATAAGAGGAGTTGACCGGCCATGCCGCACCACCCAATAGAAGGTATGCAATCCAAAGGTCAAAGAGCGCAGTTTGCCAGGTCCACCAAACCCCAGACGTCGCACGGATGTGGTCTGGATAACCTCGTGCCGGCTCAGACCGGAAGACCAAGCTGTGAGAACTTCAACGTTGCATCCCTGCAGGATTAACCCTCGGCTCAAAGTCCCGGTCGCGCGCTGGGTCCCGCCAATGCTTGGGTAAAAAGTCGAAATGATTTGATAAGCCTTGATTGCCTCACTCACGTTTTCGCTCTTTCTTCTCAGTACCCTGATCCAATAATCGCTTGGCCAGTGTGCCGGCTATACGACATACGACGATCACCGGCAGCAAGCAGTTGAGGCGCTTGAGGCATTCTCTCTTTCTCTGCAGAGTGCAGATTTTCGACGATCCGATAACAAATCTCCGCAAGTGCGAACATCAACCACAGCATTCGCACTCTTTCATTGCTTACAGTTAAGCTGAAGAGTAAGTATATAGATAGACTCAGCCGTATTGCTGAAATGAGTGAAAACATTTCCGTATTCTGAAGTGTGCTTGCAAGCCTCCGCGCTTTTGACAGGGTCCGCCAAGCGACCAGCCAAATCCACGCCATAGATAGTAACCCTGGTAATCCTAACTGCACCGCGATCTCCAAAAACAAATTATGAATCGGGTCATATCGCATTTTCATTCTGCCGAGCCCAAGCCCCAAAATCGGATTTTCGACAAAACTCCCTAACGCCCACTTCGCCAACCATGCTCGGCCACCCTGGTATTCGACTGAAATTTCCTCCCCGGCCATCATTTCTGAAAAGCGGAACTCTATATTTCCCCAGGGCCATAAAGGTGCAATGACCAGGAATATAAGTACAATACCAAAAAGGAACTTCATCTTGCTGCTAAGCTTAGAGATCGCCATGAATTGCAATATGAGCAGTACCGGCACTAAGAGTATTACCGTTCGAGAGGCCATGATGGCGATAGCTGAGAGTGAAACAGCAGTGCCCAGCAGCCCCACAAACCGTTGCCAACCGCTTCGACGTCTCATCAAGAGGAAAAGGAAAGGTAAAGCAACCAATGATACTGACGAAGAAAAATTTGCATCGCCCCCGCCCCCATGGGCTCGAGAATAGAAGGCCCAGGTGGTGTATTGGCTGACAAATCTATATATTGCGACTCCACCGTTAATCAGGCTCCCAGAAAGAAGAACTAAAAGGGCTTGTTCCAACCGCTTTGGCGAATCAATCAAATCGAGCAGTACGAACACCATCGCCACTAACTGAATAATTGTAAACATTGCTTCCCGCCAGGCGCGATAATCAGACCACAATGCGGAGGTACTACATATGGTCACAAAAACCAGCATCGGGACACCCAGAGGCCCTGTCAACACTGGTCGAAATCGTTCCTTCTTCGACAGTTTGTGCGCCAGCCAAGCCACAAATACGATCGCGCCGATGACTCGTACGAGCGTACTACCACCCTCAAAGACCACCAGGTTTTGCAGTGGTATCAAGAACACAAGTGTGTAGAGACCAAAGCGGGGGTAGTGCACGGCGACAATGAAGACCACTCCCAATGCTGACCATCCCAGCGCATACAACCCATATAAGGGCGTAAGCGCCACCGCCAACGAGATGCTCATCAAGGCCAATCCAACAATCAATAGTGTTGAACGGTTTGCTGTGCGTGCAGCAGTGTTCATTGCTATTCCCCGCCTAAAGTCTCACTCTTTCTTACCATAATCACAATCTCGCTTTTCTGGAACGCTCAACCAGTTCGCGATAAAGCGCTGCATACTGATCGAGGCTCTTCTCAACGTCCATGTGCTCCTCAACCCACTTTCGTGATTGGTGACCGAGCTGATACCGTCGTTCAGGGCTCTCCAATAGAGCGATTGTGGCTTTGGCAAGCGCCTCAGGTTTCCTGTCAACCAAGACGTAATGCTGGTCGGGACAGCCTAATTCATCTGAAAGGCCGATGAATGGGGTCAAGATCGTTGCCAGACCACAGCCAAAAGCCTCCAGAACTGCGTTGGGCAATCCTTCTCGCTGTGACGGGAACAGGAACAGGTCGGCTGTTTGATAATAATCTACGACATTCTCGACGTTGCCGGTGAAAATGATGCGATGGGCAGCACCCGAATTGGGCACGAGTTCCGCAATCTCATTCTGGAAATCTACCCTATCTAATCCCTGTCCCATCTCTTGTGGCTTTGGTCCGACCAGTAGCAAATAAGTGTGTGGACATTCCTTGGCGATTGACCGCCAGGCCCTTATGAGAAGGCCTACGCCTTTTCGCTCGATAAGAGCGCCAACAAATAAGATGAACTTAGCGGTGGGATCAAGACCTAACCGATCGCGCAAGGCCAGTTTCTTTTCCGTTGAAGCGATTGGCTTGAAGCGGTTAAGATCCAGGCCATGGGGGATTACCACAATCCGTGGAGTGACTCCAAGATCTCGCAAAGCATCGCGTCCAGCAGCACTGGGCGTCACCACACAATCGGCAAACTGAAACAACAGTCTCCGACGCAGGCATTGCAGTCGCCTCTTCCAACTCTTAGATGACAGAGGGGCCAACAATGTGTGGCTTTGAACAATGGGAATACCCAATCGCCGAAGCGCTAAGTAATAGGGCGGCCAATACAGCGAGGAGGATGTGAAATGTATCAGGTCAGGGCGGGTGGTGGGGTGTCGAGAGTGACGTAGCAGTGCACGTGCGTATTGTATATCCCTTAGACTTGCGATCTCCCCAGATAACTGCACCCGCTGTACTGGCAATCCATTCAGGTACTCGATTGGCAGCAATGCGCCACTTCGCGACTTCTCATTCCCTTCCGGTGTGCCAGCGAAAACGCGCATATCAATCCCGCGAGTTCCTAGCCCGGGCGCATAACGCCGGAAGCGCATTCCGGCGCCGGTAAACGTAGGATAGAATCGCTTAGCAGCCAAACACAGATCAATCCGACCCCGTGTCATTTCAGACCTTCCCGCCCCCCCCCCGAGCAGAACTCACTTTTGTCCGACAGTTCGTATCCTTTGGGCGAATGAAATGGCACTTGCTCCCAGCAAGGAAAGCACAAGTAGAACTGTAGTACGAGCCGAGAGGCCACATTTGAGGCTCTTAATGTATGTTTGAACAGCCCTGACGCGTTGACCGCTCTTGCCGTATATCTGAAGCAGATTGCGATACGTTCGCACTTCAGTGGCACGGACATACTTAAGCAATTCGGGCCTTCGCGCCTCCTGGCAAGTGTGATACATAGTTTCCACGGCGTCGAGTCGCAGCAGCCACGATTGGTCTCCCTGAGCTGTCAGGCTATCACTAAGCCTGTGGCGTTCGATCAGAGGGCGATTGATATAAGCATAGCGGGCACCCAGAACTGCTGCCCGCCAGCAGAACTCAAGTTCTGGAGATTCGAGGCTTCTCTTAAATCCTCCCACCCGATCGAATACCTCTCTCCGCAAAACCACGGTTGGCGAGGCAATGAAGTTCGACCTGAGTATGCCGATCTCGAGACCGCTTTCCACGAGGAAAAGGTCGTCTTCTATGTGACGTGCCACGACAAGTTCCAGGCCCTTCTGGCTTTCGACCAGCCCCAGGCCCTGGGTTCCCCGCACGTGGTCAATGTTCAAGAAATCGCCAAACAGGATGTCAATCTGTGTGTACTTTTCAAGGATTTCAACTTGCTCTCGGAGCCGCCCCGGCAGCCACAGGTCGTCGGAATCCGCCAGGGCGATGTATGTCCCCGGCGCATACCGTAAGCCGGCGTCCCGGGCAAAGCCCACGCCTCGGTTCTGCGGCAGCGGCACGTAGTGTACCCTTGGGTCTCGCGCCTGTATCTCCCTCACCATCGCCGCTGTGTCGTCCGTAGAGCCGTCGTCCACGATGACCAGCTCCAGATCCTCGAAGTCCTGCTCCAGGATGGACTCGATGACCGGAGGCAGCAGGTGGGCCCGGTTGTAGGTGGGCATCACCACAGACACGGTGGGCGAAGAACGTCCGCTGTCAGTCACCTTGTCCTCCGATCGCAGACTGCGATGGATCGGGCTTTGCAGGCCGACGGAGTCCGATTGTTCTCAAAAAGACTCCGGCCACGCCCCTCGCCGTCCCGATGGACAAGAGCGGCCCGAGCGACAGGTACCGCAGCCTCCACAGCACCTGAAGCGCCGCTCCGGGCGAGTGCAGCGCCGCCTCCCGGCCGATGACCAACATGCGCCAGGCCACGTCCTCCTCTATCCGCCGCCGATCAGCCTGAGAAAGCGGCTGCTGGCAGAAGCGCCAGCATGCTTGAAACAGAAGGTCGGCCGCGCCGACGAAGTCGCGGTGTGCTCCCAGGTTGTGTCGGGTGAACACGCTTATCAGCGTCTCCATGGCCTCCTCAGACGACACGCCGTCCAACAACGTCGTCAACTCGCGACGGGTAATGGCGTGTGTCATTGCGCGCTGCTCCTCGCGCCGGGTGCACGAGATGCTTGCCGGGTGGACACGAAGATATACCGTGGCCTCCGTCAGGCGAGCGACCACGGTGTATTTACTGAGCCGAGTGTAAAGGTCACGATCTTGTGTGGTTTTAAATTCGGGATCGTAGGTGAGCCCGGTTCGTTCAAAAACGGCGCGCCGTGCCATAACGTTGGATATTGGGCATCTCCAAAGCAGTGTCCACTTGATTACATCGGGAGATGCTGGACGGATGTCTTTAGGCCGAGGCCGTCCCCGGTACATAGTACGCCCGTCAGCATCAATATAGACGACGTTCGCTCCCAGAACCCCAATTTCTGGGTGCTGCTCCAGGTAACGAACCTGTAGGGCAAACCGCTCCGGCAGACTGACATCATCTGCATCCATTCTGGCAATGTACTTACCTTGGGCAATTTCCAGACCTCGGTTGAGCGATTGCGTCAACCCAACGTTTGCCTCGTTCCGTATTACAATAATCCGTTGATCCCGGTCTGCGTAACGAGCCAGAATATCGCCTGTATTATCTGTGGAACCATCATTGACGATTAGGAATTCAAAGTTTGAGTAGGTTTGGTTAAGAATACTATCAATAGCTTGAGGAAGATAGCGCTCACAGTTGTAAACTGCCATCAAGACGCTAACCTTGGGCACTTTATTCCTACCTGATTGATTGTCTGAAGACGTTTTGTTACTAGGGGTATTCATAACTGCGGCAAACATGGAGCTAACAGGGGCGCCAAGCCCACATATAAAACAAGGCTTTGAACCCTGCGAATAACCGCAGGCGGACAAACAGTAGACGAGCCCAAATGAAATATCGCTTGGAAATAGCGGTGCGGATCGGGCATTGCCGTTCCAAATCTGCATCTCTCGAATAGCGACTTTGGATAAAAGCGTGATAAAGCTGTTTTAACCTGGCATTAAGTCGCCTAGCCTGGTAAATGTCAGGGAAGTGGTTCAACCAGAACCCTCGCAGCTCCGCTACTTCTACTATGCTGAGGTTTTCGCCAAGCAGACGTGCCATTGCCTGCCCACTGGTCATCAGACTGTAGGCTTCCTGCTCAAGGCACTTTGTGCTAGTAATGCTGTTGTCATGACTCCGCCATTGCAGCAAGACGTCAGGCAATATGTGCATATCGCCAACTTCTGCCAATCGCAGCCAGAGTTCATAATCCTGGCCATAGGGGCGCTCTTCCGAATACCCACCCAAATCAACGACAGGTTGTCGCCTGAACATTACCAGGCTGTGCCCACCTAGGTAGTTGCGGAACAGGAGAAACCAGGCTACCAGGCGCGGGCACCCAGCCCGTCGAGAGCAGTGGCGCCATACCTGTCCGTCGCTATCTATCAGATCAATGTTGCCGGATACCAGAACAACATCTGGCTGTTCGTCAAGGAGAGCGACCTCTTTTTCAAAACGGGATGGCAGCGATACATCATCGGCATCCTGTCGGGCAACGTATTCCCCCTCTGCTAGAGCCAGCCCCTTGTTCAACGAGCGCGTCAGCCCGATGTTCTCCTCATTTTGCACTAAGCGGATGCGCGGGTCCCTATAGCCATTCAGGATCTTCCACGTGCCGTCGGTGGAACCATCGTCTATGATGATGAACTCGAAGTCAGTGAACGTCTGATTCAAGATACTGTCCACCGCCTCGCGCAGATAACACTCGCCGTTGTAGACGGACATCACCACGCTGACCTTAGAAGCCATCCGGCACTGCCTCCGCCCAAATCTCTCCCCATCGCACTTCCTGACGGGTGATTCTCAGCCCGGCGGCTGCTATTTCCTCGGCGAAGGACTCCAGGGTATACTCGGTCTCGTGGGTAGGGTCCAGCCGCCACTCTACTCCCAGTTCGCGCTTGAGAGGCACACTCCAGTGACGCTCGAAGAGGGGCACGCGAATCAGGAGTCGGGACGGGCGCGCCATCTCTTGCACGCGACGCAGAAACGCGGGGCGCTCCAGGAGATGCTCCAGGACGTTCGAAAGGATGACCACATCGAAGGGGCCATCGGGAAGTTCTTGCAGCGCGTCGCCGACGCGGTACTCGACCCGGGGGTGGGCGTAATGCTGGCGGGCTTGAGCGATGTTATCCGGGTTGAAATCTATACCCACTACATATGCACCGACCTTTTCAGCAACGTCGTTGGCCACAGCTCCCATACCACAGCCAATGTCCAGTACCCGCTCGTCTGCGCGAATCCTGTCAACGAAAAAATCATGGTAACGCGTGTGACGGTGCTTTGTGTGGATGCCACCGTCGTATTCGGCAGATTTCCGCCCCAGAAGGGGATAGAATAACGCGTCCAAGCGGAAGAGAAAGCGCAAAGCCTCGTCAGGCGGGAGTGCAGCCACCCGCCGGGTCACAAGCTTGCAGATGAGCGACTCCAACTGCGGCGTGGAGAGATACCCCAACCCTCGTATCAAGATGGGGTATAGCAACCTCCACACACGACGCAGCATGGGACCTATCACCCGGCGTAAGGGCATACCCGAAGTTGAAGATGCTTCAAGCGCGGTCCCGTTGCTCATCATGTGCAATTCTCCCTCAACAGCCCAGTTACTGGACTTGTTGGCAATCCGACCTTGCTGTCTGAGCATTTGGCTAATCAACCCAGCCTAATTCTTGATAGACCTGCAATTCCTGTTCGAGTACAACTGGCATGGCGAAACGCTGCACGACAAACCGCCTTGCTGCCTGTCCCATCCGGTTGCGCAACGGCTCATCTTCCAGCACCTGTTGCAGGCCCTGCCGAATCGCCTCCGGAGAGGTGTCAGCACATAAGTACCCATTGACGCCATGCGTGATTAAGTGACGGATCCCATACACGGGAGTCGTTACGACGGGCAACCCACAGGCCATGGCTTCAAGAAGAGCCTTCGGGTGGCCTTCATACAAAGAAGGGAATACAAAGACCTCACATTCGTTCAAATAACGTGGCAACTCGTCGTGACATTGATGCGGTACGAATTCTACATCAACGGGGAGTCTCTCTGCCAATGCCGCTAGCTGCGCTCTTTGTTGTCCCTCCCCAATTAAGCGGAGTCGTACACCAGGAATGCCGGCTACCGCCCGCAGCAACGCGGGCAGATTCTTGCCATACTTGAACGCACCGACAAAACCGAG
>Ga0194110_10007556_pt1 | contig 12516 bp, 11 predicted proteins | sample TA2Kig1200mmetaG_FD_146192 | JGI IMG/M metagenome (GOLD analysis project Ga0194110, IMG submission 146192) | Freshwater microbial communities from Lake Tanganyika, Tanzania - TA2015032 Kigoma Deep Cast 1200m | ecosystem: Environmental > Aquatic > Freshwater > Lake | place: Tanzania: Lake... | reverse complement strand
CCATTCGCGCTGGAAGGTGTTCTGGTGCACCACCAGGAGCGGGACCTCGCGGCGCACGGCGACATCGACAAGCCTGGGGCCGCGGATGAGCACCCCGCGGAAACCCGTCCTGACCACACTCAGCTTGAGCGGCCGGGCCTGATCCACGCCGAATTGGTAGACCGTCTCCTCGGGCACCTCCAGTAGTTGTCGTAAAGCCTGGCTGGTTGCCTCGTCCATACGCCCTCTTCCTCCTTGCCGCCCGCCCGGCCCGGTCTGGACCGAAGCCGCGACGCACGCGGCCGCGGCCAGCCACAGCCGGACTCCCAGCGCCGCCTGTCCCTTCATGCGCGATGCTCGTCCTGGTAAACGAAGCTGGACATGTCCTCCACCAGCAGATACGGCGCACACACCTTGCAGAACTCATGAATGCAGCTATGGTGGGCGTGCGCGTACATCACGCAACAGGGCCTCCTGGGCCAGTGGTAATAGCCGTAAGAGCAGTGGACGCCCTGACCGGGAAACCAGTTGGGGTGATCGGGAATGCTGGCCGGCTGCTTGCCGTCCCTCGGTGTCTGGTTCAAGGAATGCCCGATCTCGTGCACGATGTTGTCGTTGAACACGGCGGCCTTGCCCGGGACGTACCTGACCAGGATCTCATCTCCGGCGGACCCGCCTTCGTGCGGCCCGTCCACCGCTTGAAGCTCCAGTGTGACCTCCACCTTCCGGTCCAGTTTTGGGGTGGCTTGGGCGGGCAGCGTCACCCGGATGTGCTCCAGGCTCTTGCGGCCCTGCTCAATGATGATGTCGTCGTCCGTCAGATCGCCGTGGTCGCCGGTCTCGTCAATCCTCCACTCGCCGGTGACCACCAGGTTACCGCCCTGCAAAGGGGGTTTGAAGACAGCATTTGAAAGAGGGATCTCCTCGCTGATGTATTCGGTGGTCGGGGCTTTCCGAGTGAACAAGGCCTGGGCCTTGGCCCAAAAGGTAGAGGGCAGCGTGACGGTGACCTGGGCGTTCTGCGCTTGAGGGGCGGGCATCACCACGGCACGGCACAACATGATGTGAAGCTTGCGTGGCTGGGCGGCGTCCGGCTGGAACTTGCTGTGCAGCCAATCCGAGTTGTGGGCGCCGGCTACCACGATCTCCCTGCCCGTGTTTCCCACTCCGACCATCCAGTCGGGATATAGCGTTCCCGCCGGGAGATCCGCGTCTGTGGATTCGTATTCCGCAATGGCCGCCGCGACCAGGTCCACTTTGACCTTCGCGTAGGCCGTGACCGTGGCGTCCTGCGCAGGGACATCCGCGCCCCTCAATCTGGTCAACTGGTACCACAGCTTGCGCCACACCTGGAAGGTGGCCGAGAGTCTGGGCCTCTTGACGCCGTGGGTGGGATGCCCGGGGCGGTACCTGCCCAGGTGATGGTCCTCCCAGATGAAGGCGCCCGCCTGGAACTTGTCCCCGCCGAAGCGGGACAGCCGCAACCCGGCTTTGGCCAGGCCGTTGGCGCTGGTGTTCGCCGAGCGGTGGATCTTGGCGTTGGCCGGATCCTTATCGTCCTGCTTAAGGGCGCCGGAGATCTGATCCCAATGCCAGCTCGACGGCATGTCGAGGCCCCAATTGGCGGCCTTGCGGTTGTTCTGATCCGGCGCCAGCATGAAGTAGAGGGGCAGGTCCGGGATCCGCTCGGTCAACTGTGCCTGAATCTGGATGGTGCGCCCGTTGGTCTCGCGCGTGGCCAAGTCGGAGTGATTGTCCAGGTTGATGTAGTACCTGCCCTGCGCCTCGTTCCACGCGGCCGCGGCCGCCGGCTTGACCTGCTGGATCTGGACCACGGTCAGCCGCACCCAGTCGCCGTTGCGCTTGGCCTGAACGCCGGCGTCGATGCGGATAGCGTGCAAGGCCTTGGTGGCGGTCTGACCCTCGAGCCAGTATGTGCGGTCCGCGGTCAGGCTGGTGCGGCGGGTCCTAGCCGGCCAGGCCACTTCTGCGCCTCCCTCCTCCGCATCCCACAGCTTGGCGGCGCCGCTGGCGTTGGTGGCTGAGAGCACGACTTCGTAAGCTTCCGTCCCCGCGGGCCAATGGGCAGGGTTCACTTTCTTGAGCACCAGCTTGGCTCGGGAGTGAAAGTTGGACTCCTGCACATGAATCAGAACCGCCGGGGCAACCTTCTTCTTGTCGGCCAGGGCGGCGCGTACGGGGGGATCGGACTGGTTGAAGGCGTAAAGGTCAAGCCCCAGTGCGACGACGCCCATCTCCACCTCGGCAGCGCGGCCCAGGCGGATGAGCGGGTCGGCAGGGTCTTCCAGGGTGAGCTTGAGTTTGAACTTGCCGGCGGCGGTCCCGCGCAAATAGACCTTGAACCTGTCCTTGGCGGTCAGTTGGGCGTTGGTGAGGGCGCCGCCGCCGAGTTCCTTGGTGCAGGCCTTGTCGCTATAGAACTCGACGTTGCCGGGTTGGGCGGTGAGTCTACCGCCCTTCGTGTATTTCGGCTCCTGCCTGGCATGGGTGAGAGAGACCTCGACGTAGGTAGGATCGGCGTAAATCTTGGTTTCGCCGACTGCCTGGTGGGCCGAGAGCCCCTTCTCATACAGCACCACTCGGAGTTCGGGCGTGAGGACCGGCGTGACGACGTTGGGCTCGGCGCCGGTGCCCAGCAGCGAAACGGCGGTCCACCCCCGTTGCGCGTTCCAGGCATCCGACTTGATCCAGACCTTGGCGGTCTGCTTGCCCACGTGTTTCGGCTGGAAGGTGACCTCCACGTTGCATCTCTCACCCGGGGCGAGTGGGCTCTTCCACTGCCCCAGGACGAACTGGCCCTGCCCATCCGCATCCTTGCCGAACTGGATCGAGGAGATGGTCAGCGGGGCCTTGCCGGTGTTGGCGATGGTGATGGTCTTGCCGACCGGCTGCTTACCCTCGACTGGGGCATTGCCGAAATCCACCGGCGAGGAGGCTGAGATGGCAGGTTTCTTCTTCAGGTCACAGCCCTGGGGCACTTGCACGTTGCCCTTCGCCTGGGCGCCCTGGCGGCCCTTCTCCAGCAGCTCGGCCCGGAGCTTCCCGGTGGGCCTGGTGGGGAGCTTCGGTGGGGGCTTGAGTGGGGGCCTTGGTGTTGTGGACATGTTGTTAAGCTTCCGCTGGCGCGGCCACGGGCTGGGGCTGCTCCTCACTGGTCAGGTGAGCCACGGCCGCCTTGTGCAGCTCGTAGATGGCGATGTCCGGGTCGGCCGGCCGCGGCTCCAGAATGGCCTGCGCCCAGGGGAGGTCGGGGTCCTGGTCGAAGTTCTGGCCCAGGACGAAGGCGATCTGGGCGTACTGGCAGATCTCCGCATCGGTGGTGAAGCCGTGGGCTTCTGCTCGCTGGGCCGCGTACTCGACCAGGGAACGCACGCCGGCGCGTCCCATTTGCCCGCACTCGGCGGGGAAGTACTCGTGCAAGTGCTCGATGATCCAGTTCACGCGCGCGCTCTGGGTAAAGGCCCGCATCAGGCGAGGCTCGATCTCCAGCAGCCCTGTGGGACGGGTGGCCGCGCCGGGCGGGGCGGCGCCCACCAGTGTGGCCGGCTCGGCCGGGCCACCCGCGCTGGAGAAGGAGGCCCTGGCGCGGTAGAACTTCCCCTGCGTCGCGAAATACTCGACGATGGCCTCGCCTTCGGCTTCCTCGAACAGGAAGCTGTGCACCGGATCGAAGAACCGCGCCAGCCGGTCAGCGCTCGAAAGCGCGAGGAAAACCCGCAGCACGCGCGGGTCGTAGTAGCGAAAGATGAGGCGGGCGCCGAGCTGACTGAGGACGATCAGGAAGTGGCGCAAGTGCCGGCGCAGCCGCTCCATGGGCTCATCGCAGCGCAAAAACACGCCCCAGCTTCGTCCCCACCCCTGATTGAGGATGTCGCGTGCAATGGTGTCTTCGGCGTCCAGTTGGACCAGGTACGGCGCGGTGACGCGCAGTTCCTGGGCCAGGTCTCCGCTGTAGAGGCAGCAGTACTCCTGGAAGGAGCCGTCCAGGCGGGTGTAGATACTCTCGTCGCGGGCGCCGTCAAGGATCGCGTAGACCCTGCGGAAGCTAGGCAGTTCCGGGGGCCAAATGGAGTTCAGGACCTGGCGCAGATGGGGATGCCGGGCCATCATGTAGCTCCCTCCGCCGCGGCCCGTTGGCACTCTTCACACAAGGCGATGCCCAGCCGGGCCGCTTCGCGGTGCGACTCGGCAATGGAGCCATGGGCGGCGCCGGGACTGAGGGTTTCCGGCTGCGGGGGCGGCGCGGATGGCCTGGCGCGAGGCGGCGGTGCTGGCGCGGGTGGCGCCACTGCCGTCGGCGCCTCGGCCGCCGGTCCTCCCCGGACCTTCCTCGGCTCCTCTCGACCGCACACGCGCAATTCGCCGCGCTCCAGTGCGAGCGCCGCTTGCATGAGCATCTGTTCGTCGCCGGTGGAGCTGAGCACGGATGTCCGCCCCGCTAGCAACGTCCGCAACTGGCCCATGGCGACGGGGTCGCCTTGCAGCTCCCTCAGCCGGTTCAGCCACCAGGTGTGGTCGTGCCCTTGGGCCAGCCACCCGAACCCGGCGGATTCATGCCGCCAGCGGACGGCGTTTCGGGACAGGTAGTCGCGCAGCGGCCCGAGCAGGCCTACCGGTTCGGTCGCTGCGGTTGCCGAAGCCAGCCCTTCATCCCTCACGGTCTTCCAGCCTGAGAAAGGATATCACACGCCGCCACGGCCTTGTCCGGTTCTCGCGGGGACGGCCTCACACCGCCCTGTGTCGTCTGCGGTATGATTTCTTCTCGCATGGAAGAAATCGAGACTCCGCAACCGCCCAAGGTGTCCGTGCTGATCGTGTCGCATAACAGCGCCGCGCCGCTGCGACGCTGCCTCGAGGCGCTGGAGCGCTCCCAGCAGCGCGAGAGCTTCGAGATCCTGGTGGTGGACGCCGGCTCGCTCGACGAAAGCCCCACCCTGGACCTCGAGTTCCCGAACGTGACCATCCTCCGCTTGCCGCGCCACTTCGGTCTCACCAAGGCGCTCAACATCGGCATGCGCACGGCCAAGGGCGAGTTCGCGCTGTTCCTCGAGGCCAGCGTCGAGGCGCTGCCGGAAACTGTCAGTGGCCTGGCCGCGGCGCTCGAAGCCGAGCCTGAGGCCGTGGCGGTGTGCCCTCTGCTGGTGAGTCCGGAAGGGCAGCCCGCGCCCGAGATTTACCGGCTGCCGGACGCTCAGGGGATTGCCGCGGCGCGGCGCGCCCTCGACTGGGGCCAGCCCGCGCCAGTGGAGACGGCGGCCGAGCGGGTTTCAGTCCAGATGCCGAGCCTGGCGGCGCTCATGGTGCGGCTCTACTTCCTGCGGGGCCTGCGCTACATCGACGACCACTACGGCAACTCCTGGATCGAGGCCGAGATCTGCTTTCAGATCCTGCGCGCCTCGCGCAAGATTCTGCTGGCGCCCGGGGTGCGCGCCGTGCGGCACTCGGAGCCGGCCCGCGTGTTCGCGCAAGGGGTGCGCATCGACGCGCTCTTGGCGGCGGATTGGGCTTTGTGCGCCTCCGTCTACGCGGGCAAGCGGTACGGGTTTCTGGCCGCGCAGAGAGTGCGTTGGGGGGCCGTCCTGGGCGCGCTGGGCGCTTTGTTCGGCTTCCGCCGGCTGGGCTACCACTGCCATCGCCTGGTCTATCTGCTGCAAGGTCAGAAGTTGGACGGCAGCCAGCGGCTGCTGTGAGCGACTAGGGCTCAGGCCTTAGGCTGGCATCCATTCTCACCGTAGTGCTGCGTCCGGCCATGCCCACGGCCGATCTAGTGAGTGACGTGGAAGGCCCTCTCGGTACACTGATCTGGGTTGCCATGCCCTTCGTCGTGGCCGCCGGCTCTGGGCTGCTGGCCGCCATCATCATGCAGGCGCGCATGGAGGTGGCGCTGGCGCAGCAGCGGGACGGGCTGGCTGAGGCGCGCACGCTGCTGGCCGTCGCCAACCGCAACACGGAGGAGCGGATCCGGGCCGCCGAGGAAACCGCGCGGCGCAAGGCCCTGGACGAGTTCATGTCCGACATCCGCATTGAGGAACGCCACTACATCCGCGAGAGCCAGTCGCTGCTGGCCAACCAGCGCTCGCTGGTGCTGCAAGAGCGGGTCTTCTTCCGCAACATCCCGCTTACCGAATGGCTGGAAAAGGAGTTCCCCATCTCGCAGGGCGGGCTGGGGCGCAATCTGCCCGAGGTCCGTGGCGGGGAAAGCCCTAAGCTGCTTAAGTGAGCGGCTTGCCCGTCACCAGAGTCTGGGGAAACCTCCCTCACGAGCCGCGGTTTCGATATAGAATCGGGGCTGGCGCCACCGGCAGGAAGTCTGCCGGGGCCAAGGGTGTCGCTCTATGCTGCCCGGACTCATGCGCAGCCAGGCCCAGCGGGCGTACTGCGGGGCCGCCCTGGTGCTGCTGATCCTGACACCTCTCGGCTACACCCGTCTTCCCCGCTGGGATCCGATGGTCTCTGCTATCGGCGCCGTCTGTCTTGCCGCGCTCGCTTGCCTGATGGCAAGTCTTCAGGACGGGATACCCCTGTCCGCGAGCGTCAAGACGCTGCTGGGGTGGTCCTATGGAATCGGCGCCATACTCCTGATGACCGGCTGGCCCTGGTGGCACGATCTTCTTTCGGCGTGGGTGAAGGATCCCCGTTGGAGCCGCACATTGGGCATGGTTGATTTTGCGCTCCCCGGCATGATCCTGCTGCCGGTCGGCGCCGTCTTCCTACAGGTTTTCCGGCTCCATCGGGCCTGGCCGGAGCGAGCCTACATACTGGGCGGACTCGGCTTGATGGTTCTGTTCCTGGGAAAGACCTGGCTGGACCTGTTCGAGATCTGGTTCGCGGAGTTCATCAGCGTCAACTGGTTCATGGCCGCGCTGTTCTGGACGCCGGTGGCGCTGGTGGTGGCCACCATGGGTATGTTTTTCGGCTGCCTGCCGCAGGAGTTTCACCGGCCTTCGTGGCGCGGATCGGTGACCGCGGTCTGCTATCTGGCGGCAGCAGCCATGGTTCCGGTTGGATTCTGTGCGAACGGCACTGGACAGCTCCAGCTTGCGGACGCGGCCGCATTGGCAGTCGCTATCGGCATACTCGCTCCCGCCTCGGTGGTGACACGGCGCTGGATTCTCGCCAGGTTCGGAGGAGGATCGCGCTGAGCAGGCGCCTGCCGACCGCTGAAGTGAGCTACTTGCCCATCACCAGCATGCGGGTGGCGACCACGAAGAGGAAGCCGGCGTAGACTCGCCGCACCATGGTGGGGGGCAACGAAATCATGATGCGCGCGCCGAAGTAGGCGCCCAGGAACAGGCCCAGCGCGATCAGCGCGGCGTAGCGCAGGTTCATCGAGCCGTTGCGGTAATACTCGGCCGCGCCCAGCAGGCCCACCGGGGGGATCAGCGCCGCCAGGCTGGTTCCGATGGCCTCCAGGTCCTTCACCTTCAGGATCAGAATCAGCGCCGGCACGATAATCAGGCCGCCGCCGATGCCGAACATCCCGGCGAACACGCCGGCCACCAGTCCGATGCCAAGCAGGGTCGCGTAGAGCATGGTCCTCCGAGTCTAGCAGACACCCTCGGGCGGGCGAGCCTGTTACAATAGAAAAAAAGCCTGTTCCCCATGGTCGCCAGCGGCACAATTGTCGAAGAGATCCTGGAGCTGAAGCAGCAGCGCCAGGCCATCCTGCTGGCGCATCACTACCAGGAAGCGGAGATCCAGGAGCTGGCGGATTCGATCGGCGACAGCCTGGAGCTGGCGCGGCGGGCTCGCGAGATCGAAGGCCGGGTGATCGCCTTCTGCGGCGTGTGGTTCATGGCCGAGACCGCCAAGCTGCTGAACCCCCACCGCATCGTGGTGGCGCCCGACCGGGAAGCCGGATGCAGCCTGGTGGATGCCTCCCCCGCCGGGCAGGTTCGGGCGTACCGGCGGCGCAATCCCGGTCACGTCATCGTCAGCTACGTGAACACCTCGGTGGAAGTCAAAGCCGAGAGCGACATCCTGTGCACCTCGCGCAACGCCGTGCGAGTGGTCAACTCGATCCCGCGCGAGAAGACCGTCCTGTTCCTGCCGGACCGCAACCTGGGGCTGTGGGTGCAGCGGCAGACCGGGCGGGACAACATGAAGATCTGGCAAGGCGCCTGCATTGTGCACGCCACTTTCACCAGCCGGAGGCTGGCGGCGGCGCGGGTCGAGCACCCCGGCGCGGTGGTGGCGGCGCATCCCGAGTGCCCCGAAGAGGTGCTCCACCAGGCTGACTTCGTGGGCTCGACCTCGGCCATCGTGGACTGGTGCGCGCGCACGGACGCCCAGGAGTTCATCGTGCTGACCGAGAGCGGCATCTCCTACTCGCTGGCGCGGCGCGCCCCGGGCAAGCGCTTCGTGTTCATCCCCAACGAGGAGTGCAACTGTAGCGAGTGCCCCTACATGAAGCTCAACACGCTGGAGAAGCTGCGCGACTGCCTGCGCGACCTGGAGCCGCGGGTCGAGGTCCCCGAGGAGACCGCGCGCCGGGCGCTGCTGCCCCTGGAGCGCATGCTGGCCCTGCGGTAGCGCCCTTCTACCGTCTTTCGTGGCGTGGCCTACAGCCTTGGCGGTATAGCCCCGGATGTCCCCTTCCACTTACCCTGGGAGTGTGAAGAAGATCGTCGTAAGTGACCTGGACGGGACCCTGCTGGACGGCCGCAGCTACTCCTTCCAGGCGGCCGAGCCGGCGCTTCGGGCGCTCAAGAAGGAGCAGATCCCTCTGGTGCTGTGCACCAGCAAGACCCGCGCCGAGGTTGAGTACTGGCGCAGCCAGTTGGAGAATACCGATCCTTTCATCGTGGAGAACGGCGGTGCGGTTTACGTGCCGCGGGACTGCTTCCCGTTTGGCGTGCCCGGCGCGGCCAGCCGCGAAGGCTACGCCGTGATCGAGTTGGGCACGCCGTACCAGGAGCTGGTGTCCGCTCTCGCGGGCGCGGCGCGGGAGGCCGGCTGCCGGGTGCTGGGTTTCCACGACCTCAGCGTGGCCGAGATCTGCCTGCGCTCGCACCTGCCGGTGAACCAGGCGGTGCTGGCCAAGCAGCGCGAGTACGACGAGCCCTTCGAGATCCTGGACGATGGCTGCTACCGGGTGCTGGAAGCCATCGAGCGGATGGGGAAGCGCTGGACGCGCGGCGATCGTTTCTACCACATCCTGGGCAACAGCAGCAAGGCCGAGGCCTTGAAGCGCCTGGCCGCCCTGTATCAGCAGGCGTTCGGCGAGGTGCAAATCGTGGCGCTGGGCGATGGCTGGAACGATGTCGGGTTTCTCAAGGCGGCGGACGTGCCCCTGCTGGTCCGCTCCCCCTTCGCGGCGGTGCTGAAACGGGCCGTGCCGAACGGACAGGTTACCAGCGCCCCCGGCCCCCACGGCTGGAACGAGGCCGTGCTGGCGGCCATCGCGGCCTGAGCGCCGGGCTGCGATAATCGTGCATGTGACCAGTGCCCCGGCCCCCGTGTTCTTCCCGGCCGTGCTGATGGCTCCAGCAGGGGAGGGGCTGAGCCTCCCGTTGGCCATGCTGGTGGTGTTCGGCTCGGCCAAGCTGCTGGCGGAGTTGTTCGAGCGCCTCCGGCAGCCGGGCATCGTGGGGGAGATCCTCGCCGGCATGCTGATCGGCCCCGCTGTGCTGGGGTGGATAAGGCCGAACCAGTTCTTGGGCAGCCTGGCCGAGCTGGGCGTGATGTTCCTGCTGTTCCGGGTGGGGCTGGAGGTCAAGTCCTCCGAGCTGATGGGCGTGGGACGCACGGCGCTGCTGGTGGCGGTGCTGGGAGTGGCCCTTCCCTTCGTGCTGGGCTGGGGCATCCTGCTGGCCTGGGGGGAGTCGCAGGTGGAGGCCATCTTCGTGGGAACCGCCATGGTGGCTACCAGCGTGGGGATCACGGCGCAAGTGCTGGCGGCCAAAGGGTACCTCAGCAGCCAGTCAGCCAAGATCATTCTGGCGGCGGCGGTGATTGACGATGTGCTGGGGCTGCTGGTGCTGGCCGTGGTCAGCAGCGTGGCCCGCGGGCAGGTGAACCTGCTGGCGCTGGGGAGCACGGCGTTGCTGGCCATCGGATTCACCTTCATCGTGGCTAAGTGGGGCACGCCCACGGTCCGGCGCGTGGCCCCGCGGGTGCAGGAGCGGCTGCGCGGGCGGGAGGCACAGTTCGCCATGGCGATGTGCCTGCTGTTCGCGCTTTCCTGGCTGGCCGCTTACCTCGGGGTGGCGGCCATCGTGGGAGCGTTCCTGGCCGGGATGGCCCTTTCGGAAAGCGCGGGACGCCGGGTGCAGGATCTCTCACACGGCGTCACCGAGCTGCTGGTGCCCTTCTTCCTGGCGGGCATCGGACTGCACCTGGATATCAGGGCCCTGGCGCAACCCTCCGTGCTGCTGCTGTCGCTGGTGATTCTGGTGGCGGCGATGTTGTCGAAGTTCGTCGGCTGCGGACTGGGGGCGCTGGGTATGGGCCGTGGCGATGCGGTGCGCGTGGGTGTGGGCATGGTGCCGCGTGGCGAGGTGGGCATGGTGGTGGCGCAGATCGGGTTGGGCATGGGGGTGTTGGGATCTCACGTATATGGGGTGGTGGTGTTCATGGCGGTGGCAACCACGCTGGTGGCTCCGCCCCTGCTGGTCATGGCCTACCGTGGTCTGCCTCCGGCGGAGCCCTTGGAGGAGGAGGTTTTCCACCTGGGTTGAGCTGGCGCCCGCCGTGGTGCGGAGACGGCGGGCTTGCGCTATCCTGTCTGCTGGCTGCGCGTCATGCCCTCGCGAACGGGTCCCATTCTAGGCCTTGGCTTCGGCACCCTGCTGGCGCTGATTGCGCTACTCGGGTTGGGATCGTACCGGCGGGCTAACCAGATCCACCTGGAAATCCTGAGCGCCCAGGAGGGCTATCTGCGCAGCGAATCGGCCCTCCAGCGCACACGCTCGTCCATCCACCTGAGCGCCATCCTGATCCGGGATTTCCTTCTGGACCCCTCGCACTTGACCGCCGACTTGCACCGTCGCGAGCTGGCCCAGTTGCGGTCGGCCATGCAGAAGGACCTGACAGAGCTGGAGCGCCTGGCGGATCCCGCCGAGCGCGCGCTGCTGAGGCAATTGGATGCGGAGTTGGACGCCCTGTGGGAGTCCTGGAAGCCCATCTTCGAGTGGACGCCGCAGCAGAAGCTGGCCTTGAGCGCGCTGTTCCTGCGAAAGCAGGTGTTGCCCCGGCGGCAGGCGGTGCTGAACATGGCCGATGAAGCCGGTCAACTGATCGAAGCCAGCCTGCGAACGCACCAGCGGGAGATCGAGCGGAGCCGGCAGAGCTCCTGGCGCTACCAGGTCCGCATGCTGGCGGCGGCGCTGGCGCTGGGCCTGCTGGTGGCCGGCTTCAGCGTGTACCGCATCTCGCGGCTGGAGTTGCACAACCGGTGGCAGCGCGAACGGGCCGAGCACGCGGAACAGGGGCTGCGTCTGCTATCGCGGCGGCTGGTGAAGACTCAGGAGGAGGAGCGCAAGGCGCTGTCGCGGGAGCTGCACGACGAAGTGGGCCAGGCCCTAACCGCGGTGCGCATGGAGCTGGGGAACCTGACGGCGATGCGGGAGGATCCGAGGCCTTCCTTTCAGGAGCGGGTGGCGCAGACCAAGCTGCTGGTGGAGGGCGCCATGCAAATGGTCCGTGACCTCGCCATGGGGCTGCGCCCCTCGATGCTGGACGATCTGGGGCTGGTTCCCGCGCTCCAGTGGCAGGCGCGCGAGTTCTCCCGCCGCTGCGGGACTCGGGTGGACCTGGATGTGGATGGCGAGCTGGAGAGCTTGCCCGAAGCGCACCGGACTTGCGTGTATCGAGTGGTGCAGGAGGCGCTGACCAACTGCGCGCGCCACGCCCAGGCCCGGAACGTCCGGGTGGCCATTCATGGGGGAGTCGGGCAGCTCACGCTCATGGTGCAGGATGACGGCGTCGGTTTCGAGGTCCTGGAGCGGCAGGGAACCAGGGGCTTGGGGCTGGTGGGGATGCAAGAGCGCCTGCAAGCGCTGGGCGGATCGCTGGAGATCATCTCCCAGCCCGGCAAAGGCACGCTGGTGCACGCGACGCTGCCCGTCTCGCCGGAGGCGGGGAGCTAGTCCCGTGACCACCTGGTTCGATTCCTGGTGACGTGGTAGGAAGTCCGGCGGGCTGGCCATCGTGGGCAGTCGCAAAGGAAACCAGTCTGTTGGTCACGGGACTAGTGTGGTGAATCCGAAATGCCTCTACAGGCCGCTCCCTGATGGGACGGTGAAGGAATCGCCGGCGCAAGCTGAAGCTGGCGCCACTGGCGCCACGCCAGTGCATGTGACCAGCTTCAGCTTGTCGGCGCCCCGGGGTTCGCGGGGCGGTTCTTTCACAACCCCGTAGGCCAGTGGTCCGGCGGGCGCCGTAACGGCATCCCGGCTGCGAAACACGGGTGGCTGTCGCTGGCCGAAGGCCGCGTGACGCGGCGGCTTGTCGGGTCCAGCCCGCGGGTTCGGCAATGGAGGCGTGAGGGGCATATACTGAACGTGTCCGGGATTC
>Ga0194110_10007554_pt1 | contig 12518 bp, 7 predicted proteins | sample TA2Kig1200mmetaG_FD_146192 | JGI IMG/M metagenome (GOLD analysis project Ga0194110, IMG submission 146192) | Freshwater microbial communities from Lake Tanganyika, Tanzania - TA2015032 Kigoma Deep Cast 1200m | ecosystem: Environmental > Aquatic > Freshwater > Lake | place: Tanzania: Lake... | reverse complement strand
GCCGTGGGCGGGCGCCCCGGTGGAGAAGACGGGGGAGTTCGACCCGTAGCCGCCGCGCATCCAACAGCTCGGCTGCCCGTCGGCGCCGAGCGTCTCCAGGCCGGGGTTGACGACGCCGTTGGTCGAGCCGGTCGGGGCGGGCACGGCGGGCCCGTCGACGAGCGGCTTCGCGGCCCCGCCGACGACGTCGCCGACGGTCCGCACCACGGTGCCGGCCGCTTGACGGCCCTTCAGCCACGCCGCGAACTGGGCGAACACGGTCGGGGTGACGGCCAGGTCGCTGCAGGCGTTCGCGCAGACGTCGTGGAAGGTGTACTGCACCCAACCGCCGCCGTTGCGCTCGGCGTTCAGGACACCCTGCTTCAGGTCGGCGAGGGTCCAGGTCTTGTCGACCTGATCCAGGGCGCGGAGCGCGCGGGAATCGGCCGGCGGGATGGATTCCGCGTAGCTGCACTGGTCGCAGCCGAACCGGCTGCGGATGTCGCCGAGCAGCCGTCCGCTGCTGTACCCGCAGTCGGCCACCGCCTGCTCGACCTGCGGCGTGCTCGAGGCGAAGGGGTAGGCGAAGCTGCGGACCGTGAACCCCCACGATGCGAGGTTCTTGCGGTCGGTGCAGATCTGCCGTCTCGCCTCGTCGACGCTGATCTGGGCGAGGTCGGGGTGGTTGACGGTGTGGCCGCCGATCTCGTGCCCGGCGTTCTTCAACCCGGTCAGGTCCGCGCGGGTCATGTACCCGGCGGCGCCGATGAAGCCCGAGGGGACGTAGAACGTCGCCTTGAGCCCGGTGGTCCGCAGGGCGGGCAGGGCGTTCAGCTGCGAGGCGTTGGCGTCGTCGAACGTGAGGCTGACGACGGTCCGCGTCGCCGCCGCGGCGGGCTCGGGAGCAAGGACGGGGAGCCCGCCGACGCTCAGGGCGAGCGCGGCGACGGCGGCCAGCGCGGCGGCGAGCCGGGCGCGGGGGGAACGGGACGCGGCGATCCGGGCCCGGGGGGAACGCTGATCCATCAGATCACTCCCCGGAACGCGCCGGCGCCGGCCAACGGCATGGCATCCGATCCGAGCCGTTCCCGCGAGAGCAGGTCGGCGGCGACGCGCATGATGGTCGTCGTGAGGGACGTGTGCGGCTCATACCCGACGAGCGCGTGCGCCTTGCTGTTGTCGGGCACGCGGCGGCGCATGTCCTCAAAACCGGGCGCGTAGGCCTGTGCATAGGGGATGAGCGAGATCTCACTGCGGCTGTCGAGCGTGTGGACGATCTCCTGCGCCAGGTCGAGGATCGAGATCTCCCGCGCCCCGCCGAGGTTGTACGCCTCGCCGCGGGCGCGGGGGTCGCGCTCGATCCGGACCATCGCCGGTACGACGTCCTCGACGGCCGAGAAGCAGCGGGTCTGCCGTCCGTCGCCGAACACCGTCAGAGGCTGGCCGCGCAGGGCCTGTCCGACGAGGTTGGGGAAGACCATCCCGTAGCGGCCGGTCTGCCGCGGCCCGACCGTGTTGAACAGGCGGACGATCGACACGTCGAGGTCCTCCTGGTCGCAGTACGCCTTCGCGAAGGCTTCATCGATGCCCTTGGCGCCGGCGTACGTCCACCGCGACAGCAGCGGGTCCCCGAGGATCCGGTCCGAGTCCTCGCGCAGGCGGTCCGCGGTGTTCTTGCCGTAGACCTCGCTCGTGGACACCAGGAGGACCGACGCCTCCTGCTCGATCGCGGCGGTCAGCACGTTCTCGGTGCCGTGGATGTTGATGCGCAGGCCGCGCAGCGGCTGCTCGACGATGAGCTTCACGCCCACGGCGGCGGCGAGGTGGAACACGCGGTCGCACGTCGCCATCGCCGAGCGCACGGTCTGCGGGTTGAGGATCGACCCGTGGATCATCTGCAGTCGGGGGTGGTCGGCGACCGCGGCCAGGTTGCGCGCGGACCCGGTGGACAGGTCGTCGAGGACGACGACGTCGTCGCCCAGATGCAGCAGGTGCTCGACGAGGTGACTGCCGACGAAGCCGGCGCCTCCGGTGACGAGGGTTCTCATGCGGATCTCCTCCGAGGTGGGGATGGGCGCGGTGGCGGGAGCCGGGTCCGCGTCGGGGGGGAGGACGTCGTCGGTCACAGCAGCACCCGTCCCACGAGGTCGTCGCTGCGGTACGTGCCGTCGAGGACGACGGCGTCGGCCTCGATCCAGGTGAGGTCGGCGTCCTGGTGGCGGGTGTGCACGAGCACGACGTCCGGGTGGAACACGGCCGGGTCGGCGAGGGAGTCCCGGGCGCGGCCGGAGGCGAGATCGACGTGCGGGGCGTGGGTGTCGACGTACTGCACCTCCGCGCCGAGGTCGAGGAGGCCGTCGATGATCTCCAGCGCGGGCGACTCGCGCAGGTCGGCCACGTCGGGCTTGTAGGTCACCCCGACGACGAGCACCCGCGCGCCGAGCGTGCCCTTGCCCGCCCGCCCGAGGACGTCCCGGACCCGCTCGACCACGCGGCCGGGCCGGGCGGCGATACGGGTCATGGCCTGGGTGATGACGCCTGCGTCGACGCGCAGCGCACGCAGCTGCCACAGCAGGTAGTGCGGGTCGCACGGGATGCAGTGCCCGCCGACCCCCGGGCCGGGGTAGAACGCCATGAACCCGTACGGCTTCGTGCTGGCCGCCTCGATCACCTCGGTGATGGGCACGTCCAGCGCGCCGCAGATGTCGGCGAACTCGTTGGCGAGCGCGATGTTCACCGCGCGGAAGGTGTTCTCGAGCAGCTTGGTCATCTCGGCCGTCGCGAGGCTCGACACGCGGTGCACCCGGGCGGCGTACCGCGACAGCAGTCGCGCCCCCTCCTCCTCGCACTGCGGCGTGGCGCCGCCGACCACGCGGGGAACGGCCTCCTGCGCGATGCCGATGTTGCCGGGGTCGATGCGCTCGGCGCTGAAGGTGACGAACACGTCGCTGCCGATGTGCAGCCCGCGGGCGCGCAGCGGCTCCTCGACGAGGTCGTGGGTGCAGCCGACGTAGGTGGTCGAGGTCAGCATGATGAGCTGACCGGGACGGGCGGCGGCGACGACGGTGGCGCACGCCGCCCGCAGCGGCACGAGGTCGGGCACCTGCTGGTGGTCGACGGGGGTGGGGACGCAGACGATGACGGCCGCGGCGCGCGACAGCTCCGTCGCATCGGTGGTCAGGCGGAACCCCTTGGGGGTGCGGAGCGCGTCCTCGAGCCGGCCCCGGTCGGAGTCGATGAGGTCGGCCGCCCGCGACGCGATGACCCGGAGCCTCTTCGGGGAGGCGTCCAGCGCGAGCACCCGCGACCCCGCCGCGAAGTATGCGAGGGCGGTCGGAAGCCCGACGTAGCCGAGGCCGACGATCGCGACGTCGAAGTCGAACGCTTCGCGGACGGTCAGGGTGGGCGGCAGGGCGTCGATCGACACGTCGGCGCGGACATCGAGAGTGGACATGCTCATCCTTCTGGCGGGTCCGAGGGAGCGCGGGGGAAAGCAGCGCCCCCTCGGACGATCGGGTGGTATGCGGCGGGGCCGTCCGATTCGGGTGACGGCCCGCCGCTCACATTGATCCCGTCATCGGCCGGCGGTCAACGTCCGCCGGCACATCGTGCGGGTTGCCGAAGACCGCATCCGGACGTGCGTGAAACCGCAACCGCCTCTGTGGTCGCGCAGCGCCGGGCGTCGCGTACCGTCGTCGTGATCGGAAGGGAGGGATGCCATGACCGCCGGCCTCGCCCTGCTCGTGGCGGTGTGCACGGTCGGCGTGTCGACGCTGGTGTGGGGCGTCGCCGCCGTGTGCCGGCTGCTGCGCGAGGCACGGGAGCCGGGACTGCTCATCCCGTCGATGTACTACCGCGCCGACGAGGTCGCGATCCTCATCGCGGCGCACGACGAGGAGGTGGTCATCGCCGACGCCGTCGCCGCCGCCCGTCGTCTGGTGCCCGCCGGGAACGTGTTCGTCGTCTCGGACGGCTCGAACGATGCGACGGTCGAGGTCGCCCGCGCGGCGGGGGCGACCGCGTGGGACCTCTTCCCCAACCGCGGCAAGGCCGGCGCCATCCGCGCGGGCCTGCAGCAGTTCCGCATCGCCGAGCGCTTCCCGCTGCTGATGCTGCTGGACGCCGACTCCCGCCCCCGCCCCGACTACCTGCGGACGGGGCTGCCGCTGTTCACCGACGACGGCGTCGTGGCCGTGGCGGGGCGCGCGACCACCGCGGCCGACGCTCCCGCCACCCGCATGGGCGCGTTCCTCACGGCGTACCGCGAGCGCACGTACGTCTGCACCCAGTACCTGCACAAGTTCGGACAGGCGGCTCGGATGACGGATGCCGTGGCGATCGTGCCGGGGTTCGCGAGCCTGTACCGCACCGACATCCTGGACCGCGTGGACATCGACGCGCCGGGTCTGTCCATCGAGGACTTCAACATGACGTTCGAGGTGCACGCCAAGCGCCTCGGCCGGATCGCCTTCCACCCGGAGTGCGCGATCGCGGAGACGCAGGACCCCGCGGTGCTCCGCGACTACACGGCGCAGGTGCGCCGCTGGAGCCTGGGGTTCTGGCAGACCGTGCGGCGGCACGGGCTCCGCCGCGGGGTGTTCTGGGCGTCCGTGGGCGTATTCGCCGTCGAGACCGTCGTCTCCAGCGTCGTGCTGGCGGCCGTGCTTCCCGTGATCGCGTTCGACGCGCTCGCCGCGCTCGCAGCGGCGGTGCTGCCGGGCGCGGCGGGAGCGGGGGCGGCGGCCGTCGCGGCGGTGATCCCGTCGGGGGCGCTCGCCGGGGGCTTCGTGCTCGTCGACCTCACGATGACCGGCTTCGTCTGCGTCCTCGCGCGCGAGCGGCCGCGGCCGTCGATGCTGCTCTATCCCGCGATGCGGGTGTGGGATGCGGTGCTGTGTCTCCGGGCGCTGGTCACGGCGCTGGGGCGTCCCTCCGACGGCCGGTGGCGGAGCCCCGACCGTCGCGCCGCCGTCGCGGACCCCGCGCCGGCCGCACCGCCGCCCGCCGTGCCGACCGGCTGGCGCCGCGCCCCCTCACTCCTCGGCGGCCGTGCGGCTGATCCGCGACACGAGCTGCACCCGTGATGACACCCCCAGCTTGCGGTAGATGTTCGTCAGCCGCAGCTCGACGGTCCGCAGCGACACGAAGAGCGTCGACGCGATCTCGCGGTTGCGCATGCCGCGGCCGACGAGGACGACGACCTCTTGCTCCTGCGCGGTGAGGCTGCGCGTGTGCGGCGCCCGGGCGGCGGGCGCGGGCCGGCGGGACTCGGACGGCAGGCAGCGCTCCCGTGCGGCGCTCAGGCGCAGGTGCTCGTCGGGCGCGTCGTCCGTGCGGTAGACGTCCTCGGCCTCCCGGAAGGCGGTCGATCCGGCCTCGGCGGAGCGGCAGACGGCACGGGCGCGAGCCACGGCGAGGGTGGTCCACCGGCGGGGGTGGCGGGCGGCATCCCGTTCGAAGCGCGTCAGCTCGACTCGGGCCTCCGCGCGGCGGCCGTCGAGCCACAGGGCCTCGATGAGATCCGCGTCCACGCGCACCATCGACGGGTCGTCGCACGGCGACGCGTCGCGGGCGGCCTGCAGCGCGAGCACCGCATCCGCGTACCGCCCTTCGGCCAGTGCCCGTCCGCCGTCGATCACCCCGAAGGCCGGGAGAAGGGCCGGCGTCCCCTCCCGTCGGCACAGCGCCCGCCCGCGCCGGACGAGGCCGTCGACGTCGCCGCCGTCCGGATCGAGCGCGGCGGCCCCCGCCAGCAGCAGCACGCTCGCCGCGTCGGGAGAACGGCCCGGCAGCCATTCGCGCCGCCACGCGGACACGGCGTCGCGGGCGGCGGACGCGTCGCCGGCGCGGACCTCCGTCGACACGAGCCTCGCCAGGACGCGCTCGCGCCAGAGCGGGGGGAGCCGGGGCGTCCGGTCCAGCAGCGCCCACGCCAGGTGGCGCGCGGCGGCGTAGTCCTCGGCCAGCTCGTGGACGGTGATCATGAGGTGCGCCTCCTCGATCGGCGCATCCGGTCCGACCGGGGCGGTGACCGCGGTTGAGTCCGCGGCGTCCGTCGGCGGGGGGAGGCATCCTGTCTCCTCGAGGATGCGGGTCAGGAGCGCGATCTCGAGCGAGGCGACGCCGCGTTCGTGCGCCTCCGCGACGCGTTCCGTGGCCTGGTCGAGCTCGCCCCGGCCGATGCGCAGACCGGCGGCCTCGGCGAGGATCCGCTCGGCGTCCCCCGCGCTGCTGCCGCCGAGGGCATGATCCACCACGGTGTCGTCCACCACGTGGTCCACGACGGCCGTGGCCCGGAGCTGAGCGAGCGCCGCGCGGGCGCGGGCGTGCGCGTCGGCCGGGTCGTCGGCGCGCCGCAGGTAGTGCTGGCCGAGGACGAAATGACCGTGCCGCACCAGCGCATCGCCGAGGTCGACGAGGCACCGGGTCCGCCCGTCCGTGTCCAGACTGTCCCGTAGGCCGCGCTCGGCGAACTCCACCGCGGACGAGGGGTCCCCGAGCCGGGCCAGGTCCGCGGCGGCCTCCAGGAGGGCGACCCCCGCGCCGTCGACGGGGGCGAGGAAGCTCTCGTGCCAGCGGCGGGTCGCAGGGGACGTCACCGTGTGGGCCGACGCCGCCCGGGCGTGCAGACGCCTGCGCTCCTCCGCGGGCAGCGCGGCGTGCAGCCGCAGCCTCTCGGCGGGGTCGGCGATGCGCGCGAGGCCGCCCCGCACCGCGACGACCCCGCTCTCGATCAGGTCGTCGAGCTCGGCGTCCATCGGGCCCGCCTCGTCGCGCAGACGCTCGAGGTCGAACACCGGCCCGACCGACAGCAGATCCATCACGTCGCCCGCGACGCCCGCAGGGGACGACCGACGTCCGCGGCGCCCGCGCGCCCCTTCATCGTCGCTCAGGCGGAGGGGCAGCGGGAGGGGCTCCGCGCCGGACGCCTCGTCCGGCGTGAGCCGCACGCGCCCGATCACCGCCGGATTGCCGCCCGTGAAGGCCGCGACGATGTGCAACACGGCCCGGACCGCTCCCGGGCCGAGTAGCGAGCGGGCGAGGTCGACGGACTCCTCGAACGTCAACGGCTCGATCTCCGCATGGGCGAGCCCGGTGAAGGCGTGCCGGCCCTCCAGCCGGCCGACGGTGGCCAGCAGGCTGATCCCGGTGCCGCGCAGGCGGCCGAAGACGTACGACAGGACGGTGATGCTCGCGGCATCCATGTCATCCAGGTCATCGACGACCAGCACGCACGGCTCGTCGTGGACAAGGTGCAGCGTGCGGCTGAGCTCCTCGGCCAGAAGATGCTCGGGCCAGTCCCGCCCGCGGCCGAGCAGCCCGTCGACGGCCGCCCCGCGTGCGCCGCCGAGCGCCGAGGCCACCGCGGACAGGCCGGAGTACGGCCACAGCCGCTCGTTCGGGCTGGCGACCACGACGACCGTGTCGTGCTCCTCGGCGATCTGCCGCATCAGTGCGGACTTGCCGACGCCGGGCCCTCCCACGAACAGGCATGCGGCCCCCACCCGCGAATCGATGATGCTCTGCGCGATCCAGATCTCTCGTTGACGACCGAAAAATGGCATCCGAACGCTCCCAACTGCGTCGGCCGGTCGGTGTCGGAACCGTGATCCCGACGGACCGGAAATGCCCCCCGCCGGAAGGATAAATCGGGTGTCGCGCGGCGACAATGCCGAAAAGGTCACAATGACGGCCGGGAGAGGAAAAAGGGGGGATGGATGCCGCAGCACCCATCCCCCCTGTTCGATCGCGGTCGCGCGTTCAGTACTCGCGGTCGATGAGCTGCGGCGGCACCTGGTCCGCGGCGGCCTCGTCGACAAAGAACGCCGTGCGCCGGCGGCCCTTCGCCCCGGCCGCGGGAACGCTCTGGTAGCTCGCGCCGGCGAGGGCGAGCCCGAGGGCGGCCGCTTTGTCGGCACCGGCGATGACCATCCACACCCGCTTGGACGAGTTGATGACCGGCCGCGTGAGGGACACGCGCTCGCTCGGCGGCTTCGGCGACTCCCGCACGGGCACCGTCGCGCGATCCGTCACCGAGATCTCGGGACGGTCCGGAAAGAGCGAGGCGATGTGCGCGTCCGGGCCGACGCCGAGGAAGCAGATGTCGAACGACGGCCAGGGGCCGGTCTCGCTGCGGTCGCCGGGGGCGAACTGGGCCAGCTCGTCGGCGTAGGCGATCGCCGCGGCATCCAGGTCGATCCCGTCGTCGGTCGACGCGACGGTGTGGATGTTCGCGGCGGGGATGTCGAGATGGTCGAGCAGCGCCTCGCGCGCCTGCGTGTCGTTGCGATCCGGGGAGGAGCGCTCGACGAAGCGCTCGTCGCCGAACCAGAAATGCACCTGCGACCAGTCGATGTCGCCCACGCGCGGGTCCTGGGCGGCGGCGCGCAGCACGGCGCCGCCCATCGTCCCGCCGGTGAGGCAGACGTGCATGCGCTTGCCCTCGGCGACCCGCTTGACCACCCGGTTCACGAACCGGGTGGCGACGTACTCGGCGAGCGACGCGTTGTCGCTCTTGATGATGACCTGCTTGCCGTTCTCAGACATCGGAGCTCCTGTCGGCCGATGCGGCCAGAAGGTCGTGACCCTCGGTGATGACCCGCCCGTAGAGCAGGTCGGGGTCCAGTCGGCGGAGCTCCTCGGCCAGGCACTCCCGCAGCGTGCGGCGGGGGAATGCGAGATCGTGGGTGGGCTGACCGGGCTGGGTCAGCACCGCCACGCCCGGCGCCGGCCGCTCGAGCAGCGTGTCGCCGCTCGGGCGGGTCAGGCGCACGGACTTGATGCCGCTGCTCCACTCGTCGGCGGGGAGGTAGGCGTAGTCCACCGGCACCTCGAGCTTCAAGCCCAGCCAGGCGGCGAGCAGGACCGTCGAGGGCGAGTCGCCGGCGCCGCGCACCTCGACAGCGGTGACCGGCTCGAACGGCGGCTGGTCCAGCACCGCGGCGAGCTGCTCGCGCCACCGGGTGACGCGCGTCCACGCGAAGTCGGTGTCGCCGGGGGAGTAGTGCCCGGCGAGGTCGCTCACCCACGCCGCCGGGTCGGCTTGCGACGACGCGTCGGTGATGCGCCGCTGCGCGATGCGGCCGATGGGGGAGGCCGCCGGGTCGGCGGGCGCCTCGGCGGGCCACCAGGCCACGACGGGGGCGTCGGGCAGGAGGAGTCCGGTGACGAGGCTCTCGGCATTCGAGCCGGCCGCGCCGTGCGCGCGGAGGACGATGACCTCGCTGGCTCCGGCGTCGCCGCCGACCCGGATCTGCGCATCGAGGCGCGGCTCCTCGTCGTCGTCGCCGAACAGCACGGCGATGACGCGCATCGGGTGCTCGCGGGACGCGTCGTTCGCGGCCTCGATGACCTCCTCCTCGGCACCGTGACGGGTGACGATGATGAGGGTCAGCACGCGGCCGAGGGCGACCGCGCCGCCTTCCTCCCGGACGCTGACGAGGCGCTTCGAGATGGCGCTGACGGTGGTGTCGGGCAGGTCGATGATCACGGGCGCCTCCAGGTGCGGCCGTCGCGGGCGAGGAGCTCGTCGGCGGATGCCGGCCCCCACGACCCGGGCGAATACTGTTCGAGCGGTCCGCCCTCGGCCGACCAGAACTCCTCGATCGGGTCGAGGATCTTCCAGCTGAGCTCGACCTCCTCGTGGCGGGGGAAGAGCGGCGGGTCGCCGAGGAGGACGTCGAGGATGAGGCGCTCGTAAGCCTCCGGGCTCGCCTCGGTGAAGGCGTGGCCGTAGCCGAAGTCCATGGTGACGTCGCGCACCTGCGTGCCGTCGCCCGGCACCTTCGAGCCGAAGCGGATCGTGACGCCTTCGTCGGGCTGGACGCGGATGACGAGCGCGTTCTGCCCGAGCTCCTGCGTCTGGCTGCGCGAGAACAGCTGCTGCGGCGCGCGCTTGAAGACGACGGCGACCTCGGTCACGCGGCGGCCGAGGCGCTTGCCCGTGCGCAGGTAGAACGGCACCCCGGACCAGCGGCGCGTGTTGATCTCGAGCTTGATGGCCGCGAAGGTCTCGGTCGACGACGCGGGGTCCATCCCGTCCTCGTCGAGGAAGCCGTTCACCTTCTCGCCGCCCTGCCAGCCGCCGGCGTACTGGCCGCGGGCCGTGGCCTCGGCCAGGTTCTCGGGCAGCCGCACCGCGGCGAGGACCTTCTCCTTCTCGGCGCGGAGGTCGGCGGCGTTGAAGCTGATGGGCTCCTCCATCGCCGTGAGCGCGAGCAGCTGAAGCAGATGGTTCTGGATGACGTCGCGGGCCGCGCCGATGCCGTCGTAGTAGCCGGCTCGTCCGCCCACGCCGATGTCCTCGGCCATCGTGATCTGCACGTGGTCGACGTAGTTGCGGTTCCAGATCGGCTCGTACAGCTCGTTGGCGAAGCGCAGCGCGAGGATGTTCTGCACCGTCTCCTTGCCGAGGTAGTGGTCGATGCGGAAGATCGAGTCGGCCGGGAACGCACTCTCGACGGTCTCGTTGAGCTCGCGCGCGGAGGCGAGGTCGTGACCGAACGGCTTCTCGATGACGACGCGGCGCCAGCCGGTGGTGTCGTCCGCGTTCTCGCCCACGAGACCCGACGCCTTGAGCTGCGTCGTCACGAGCGGGAACGCCTTCGGCGGGATCGAGAGGTAGTACGCGTGGTTGCCCATCGTGCCGCGCTCGGTGTCGAGCTTGTCGACGGTCTCGCGCAGCCGCTGGAAGGCCTCGGGGTCGTCGAACTCGCCCTGCACGAAGCGGATGCCCTGCAGCAGCTCCTGCCACGTCTCGTCGCGGAACTCCGTGCGGGCGTACTGCTTGACGGAGCGGTACACGACCTCCGCGAAGTCCTGGTCCTCCCAGTCGCGGCGGGCGAAGCCGACGAGGGCGAACCCGGGCGGCAGCAGACCGCGGTTGGCCAGGTCGTACACCGCGGGCATGAGCTTCTTGCGCGACAGGTCGCCCGTCACGCCGAAGATGACCAGGGCGCTGGGCCCGGCGATGCGGCTGAGACGCCGGTCGTCGGGGTCGCGGAGCGGATTGTGCCCGGGGGAGATGTCTACGACCATTACTGTGCCGCCTCGAAGAGTGAGAGCACGTCGACCTGCGGGTCGGTGAGCGTGAGCGTGACGACGGGGCGGCCGTGACCGTCCGCCAGCACGCCGGCGTCGCCCGCGGCCTGTGCCTGGATGAGTTGTCCGAAGGTGAAGGGGCGACCCGGGATCTCCAGGTCGACGTCCGTGCGCTCGACGATCTGCAGGAACACGCCGGTCGCGGGACCGCCCTTGTGGTACTGCCCGGTCGAGTGCAGGAAGCGGGGACCCCAGCCGAACGTGGTCGGACGACCGGCGTCGGCGGCGACCAGCTCGCGCAGGCCCGCCAGCTGCGGGACCTCGAGGCGGTTCACGTAGGCCTGGACGCTCACGTACCCGTCGGCCGGGATGCGGGCCCAGAGGGCATCGAGCACCGAGGCGAGCGTTCCGCCGGCCGCGAGGGCCGGGTCCGACACGCGGACCTCGACGCCGTCGCGCGCGAACGCGGGCGACGCAGGCTCGGGCCGGGCGTCGAGCAGACCCCGGGCGGCGACCTTGGCCGACTCGACGTCGGGCTGGTCGAACGGGTCGATGCCGAGCAGGCGCCCGGCGATCGCCGTCGCGTACTCCCACACGATGAACTGCGCGCCGAGCGAGCCGCTCACGAGCACCTCGTCGTGGTGACGCTCGAACAGATGGAACTGCTCGGCGTCGTCGACCAGGCGCACGATGCGGAGGTCGTCGGGGACGTCCTCGAGCTCGCGAGAGACCGGGAGCAGGACGACGGGAAGGATGCCGGTGCCCTTCTTGCCCGTCGACTCGGCGACGAGCTGCTCGATCCAGTCGGGCAGGCCGATGATGTGCGTGCCGTCGGTGACCAGTCCCAGCTTGTCGCGCCGGAGGGCGCCGCCGCCGGCGATCGCGGCCGCCAGCACCAGGGCCGGGTTCTCGGGGGAGTCGATGGCCACCTCGAGCAGGGTCGCGTCGGCCTCGTCGAGGAGCGCGTCGATGTCGACGCCGGCCAGGCCCGTCGGCACGAGCCCGAAGGCGGTCAGCGCGGAGTACCGGCCGCCCACGTTCGGGTCGGCGGTGAAGACGCGATAGCCCGCCTCGCGGGCGGAGGTCTCCAGCGGCGAGCCCGGGTCGGTGACGACCACGATGCGCCCGGCCGGGTCGATCCCGACGTCGCGGTACGCCGCCTCGAACGCCCGGCGAGCCGAGTCGGTCTCGACGGTGGAGCCGGACTTGCTGGAGACCACGAGCACGGTCTGCGCGAGACCGCCGGACTCGGCGTCGCCGTCGATCGCGGCGAGCACCTGCCCGGGGGCGGTCGAGTCGAGGATGACGAGCGGGACGCCCGCGGTCTGCGCGATGACCTCGGGCGCGAGCGACGAGCCGCCCATGCCCGCGAGCACGACCCGGGTCACGCCCTGCGCGACGAGCTCGTCGCGCAGGGCGGTGATCTCCGCGACGAGGGGGCGCGAGACGGAGACCGCCTGCACCCACCCCAGGCGGCGGGACGCCTCCTCCTCGGCCGC
>Ga0194110_10007538_pt1 | contig 12536 bp, 7 predicted proteins | sample TA2Kig1200mmetaG_FD_146192 | JGI IMG/M metagenome (GOLD analysis project Ga0194110, IMG submission 146192) | Freshwater microbial communities from Lake Tanganyika, Tanzania - TA2015032 Kigoma Deep Cast 1200m | ecosystem: Environmental > Aquatic > Freshwater > Lake | place: Tanzania: Lake... | reverse complement strand
ATTATGCCGCAGTCTTGGCCACAGCGCTTGAAAAATGGTTTTGGGGACCTCTCTGGCCGAGTAAAATCTCCCGAACGGTCCTCTTCTAAGAGCCAATTCTTCTCTCAGGTGGCAAAGTAGCACAAATTGAGGCGGAAAGGCAATTTTCCCCAGATTTCGGGCATGCCACTCCCTCGGCGACCGGATGCTGTCCGGCTGGGAAGCCTAAGAAAGAGGTTGGCATCTGGCAGAGCGTTTTAAAAACCGCCGCCCTTTCCCAGGACTAAGGGAGAATTTTGCAAGAGCCTCAATATTCACCTATATATTCACCAAACAAAAGGGGTTGGCCAGAATGGCCAACCCCTTGATTTTCGTGGCTCCCCGGGACGGATTCGAACCGCCGACCAAGTGGTTAACAGTGTCTTTTCTGTAGAAAAGACATCAGATGACAAGAATATCCTGAAATAGATAAAAAGCTGTTGACTCAATGGGTTAATGAAGTTATTTTATAGACACTATGGCAACTGAACTGACCTAAATTTCCATATGGTGGTTATCCCTGGGTTAACCCTGCTGGCCGAATGATTTGGGGAACAACATGGCCGCCAAGATATCAGTCAAGAAATATACTGGAGTTTATTACACAGAGTCCAGCATCAAGCGCTGGCGGGAACGTCCGGACCGCTGCTACTGGGTGAACTTCAAGGATGTCCACGGAAAGCTCCGCTGGGAGCGGTGCGGCTGGGCATCGGAGGGCTGGACCCCGGAGGCCGCCCAGCGCCGGCGATATGAACTGTTGGAGGAAGATAGAGCCGGGTCCTACAAGCCCAAGCAGGAGCGCAAAGCAGACCTGCTCACTTTCGGGGAGCACATGGAGGCCCACTACCTTCCCTGGTCCCGGGAGAATAAGAAAAGGTTCGCCGGGGACTTCCACCTCTACCGCAACTGGCTAAAGCCCAGGCTAGCCGGGCGGACGCTTAAAAGCATCGCCCCGTTGGACCTTGAGCGCCTGAAGAAAGATATGCGGGATGCCGGCAAGGCCGAGGCCACGGTCCGGCATGCCCTGGGACTGGTGCGCCAGGCTTTCAACAAGGCGGTGGCGTGGCGCTTGTGGCAGGGCGAGAACCCTTGCCGGGGGGTGTCCTTTCCCTCCCCCAACAATGCCCGCCAGCGGTTCCTTAGTCCGGAAGAAGCCTCTAAGCTTCTGGAGGCCTTGCGCCAGCGCAGCCCCCAGGTTTACTACATCGCCGCCATGTCCCTTTATGGCGGCCTGCGCTTGGGAGAGGTTTTGGGGATAACCTGGTCCAACGTGGACTTGCAGAATGGCATTATCACCATCCTGAACGCCAAGAACAACACCTCCCGGGTCATCTTTATTACGGAACCTATCCGCCGGGTCCTGGAAGAGCTGCCGAGCGGCCCTCCTGACGAACTGCTGTTCAAGGCCAGGACCGGGGTTCCCGTACAATGGCTAAGCGCTACTTTCAGCCGGGTAGTTAAAGCTCTTGGCCTAAACGAGGGGATCATTGATCGTAGAGAGAAATTGAGCTTTCACACCCTGCGCCACACCTACGCCTCCTGGGCGGTGATGGCTGGCGTCCCCCTTTACGTGGTGGGGAAGGCCCTTGGCCATAAAACGCTAGTAATGACTCAAAGATATGCTCATTTGGCGCCAGACAGCCACCGCATTGTGTTCGAAGTGGTGGCCAAGAACCATAATGGATCAAACACAACGGATACACCAACGCTGAAACTGCGAGGAACAACTAATGATGAGATTATATCAATGGATCAGCGGAAAGGAGTTGATCGAGAGGTGGCAAATTAATCCCCTTGGTCTCGTTGATATCGTTATTTATGAGAGATTACCAGTCTATGAACCTGATGGTAGGATTGTTGAAGATATTGAATATGAGTATGAATACATTATCCGGGCTGGCCATCCCGATTTATTTCCTCTTCCACCTCCGCCTAAGAAAGATAACCCATCGATCTATGATTTAATTTTCCATCCAAAAGTCTATGATTATAAGATACCAGACCAAAGTGTTTCCATCCCCCCGAATTACAAACCTATGGCTGACAGAATTGGACAGCTAATGTTTAAGTTAATCGAAGTCGAGCGTTTTGAAAAAGAAAACAAGTTAATATTGCCAGATTCCCAACAGGATAACATTGAGCCAGGGAAGGAAAGGAAAAAAATAAAGTCTCAGATTTGTCGCGAAAAAGTCAGAGAAAGGGCAAAAGAGATTTGGAGCAAGCATCCAGAAATTACTATTGCAGCTATGGCTATAAGTGATGAGATTACCAACATAACTATGCAATTATGTGGAAAAATGTTCGTCGATGATACTATTCGTGAATGGATACATGATATATGTCCGAATTCCTCGCCGGGAAGGCCGTCCAGCGAAACACAGGAAAAAATCAAAAATTGGCTGAACCGTAAGCCTTCAACGAGCAGAGCAAAGGAGAAATAGTCCCCAGGATCTAAAAACATCCTTTTATTTGAGGAAAAAACTCCCGTGCATTTTAGACGGGAGTTTTTATTTTCTGGCTCTTCGTTCCAATACAACCATGCGTAATTATTACTAATATAGTCTCCACCATTAAAAAAAAACTCCCGTGGATTTTTAGAAAACTATTTTGCAAACTTCCAGGGGAATTTTCTTGTTAAACCAGCGCCTTATACTGACAGCAGAGTACATCAATTCCCGGAGGTGGTCATGGAACTATTAACGCGTTCAGCACTGGCCGAAAGATGGCAGACCTCAATCCGCACTGTGGACAGAAGGCGGCAGATCGGACTCATTCCATGGGTTGATCTTTCCGGAGGGAAAGGTAGTCGTCCCATAGTACGTTTCAGACTCAACGATATAGAAGATTTTGAAAGGAGAGTCCTCCAAAATCCCCTCGCTGGGATAAATGAAGGAAATTAAGCAGGAAGAGGCCCTCATTTACGCTATGGATAATCTCGAAGCTGCCTTAAAGTATGCCACCCGCGGTTGGCCGGTCTTCCCCCTATGGTGGCCGGAGAACGGCGGCTGCGCCTGCGGGAAGCCGGATTGCAGCAAACCTGGCAAGCATCCCCTGGGGAAACTCGTTCCAAAAGGCAAAAATAATGCTACCACTGACCCAAAAATAATCAGTGGTTGGTGGAAACAATATCCCCAGGCCAACGTGGCAATTGTCACCGGACCAGAGAGCGGCCTGCTGGCGGTGGATGTGGATCCCCGCAATGGCGGCGAAGAGTCTTGGAAGAAGATCACAGCCGAAGTTGGAACGCTCCCCATGACCTCCACTTCCAGGACTGGAGGCGGAGGGTGGCACCATGTGCTACAGCATAAGGGTAATAACATCAAATCCACAGCTCTGACCGGATACCCCGGGATCGATATCAAGGCTAAAGGCGGGAGCATCGTCGCCCCACCTTCCCTTCATATCTCCGGGCAGAGATATTCCTGGCAGATTTCTCCCGATTCAACCCCGCCAGCCCAGTGTCCACAGTGGCTTATGAGCCTCGTGACCTCCTACGGCAGCCGTTCCCAAAAGTCAAAAACCGCTGACGATGATGTCATCAACGAGAACCTACGGAATGCCACCCTGACCAGCCTGGCCGGTTCCATGCGTCAGCGTGGCATGACAGTGGAAGAAATAGAAACGGCCCTATTGGCGGTAAACGCCAGGCGGTGTAAGCCTCCACTCGCCGTGAGCGAGGTGCGCCAAATCGCTAAGAGCGTGGGACGCTATAAGCCGGGTGAGCAAAGTGGAGAAAAGAAGCGGAAACCCAGCCAGGCCGAATTGCTCCTCCTGTCATCGGCTGATGCCGAACTCTGGCATACCCCTGACTTTGTCTGCTACGCCACTGTCCAGGTCGACGACCACAAAGAAAACTGGCAAATCCGATCGAAGGGGTTCAGGCGTTGGCTGCTTCGACGTTTTTATAAGGCGCATGGCAAGGCTCCCGGTGCACAGGCGGTACAAGATGCTTTGGGAGTCCTGGAGGCCCAGGCCCAGTTAGAAGGTCAGGAGTACGAAGTCCATGTCAGAGTCGCACATGCCGAGGATGCCATTTATATCGATTTGTGTGACGACAAATGGCGCGCCTTGAAGGTCACTTCGCAGATGTGGGAGATGGTGGTCCACCCGCCCGTGAAATTCCGTCGCTCCAAGGGGATGGCAGCGTTGCCTCTCCCCCAGCAGGGTGGCAGGCTAAAAGAACTGCGGCGGTTTTTAAATGTCAAGTCAGAGGGGTGTTGGCGACTTTTCGTGGCCATCCTGATCGCCGCTTTCTCCTCGGGCCCCTATCCCATCCTGGCGCTTCAGGGTGAGCAGGGAGCGGCGAAGACTACGGCCGCCAGATTACTGAAAGGGCTTCTTGATCCCAGCACGACGCCCCTGCGGAGCGTCCCCAAAGAGGTTCGGGATTTAATGATCGCCGCCAACAATTCCTGGTGTCTCACTTTTGATAACTTGAGCACCCTGCCGGACTGGCTCACAGATGCCTTTTGCCGGCTATCCACAGGAGGGGGTTTCGGAACACGGGAGCTCTACACCGACGCCGAAGAATGTCTCTTTGAGTCCATGCGCCCGGTAGTCCTTAACGGCATCACTTCGCTAGTAACCAAGCAAGACCTGGCCGACCGGGCCGTAATTATCGATCTCCCTCAAATAGAAGATAAGGACAGGCTCCCTGAGAAGGTATTTTGGCGGGAATTTGAGAAAGCCAGACCCCGCATCCTGGGGGCCCTTTTGGACACGGTAGTTGGAAGCCTGGCGAACCATGATCGGGTGCGCCTTGACGCCCTGCCCCGCATGGCCGACTTCGCCATCTGGGTTACAGCCGCGGAGCCTGCCCTGGGTTGGCCGTCAGGAAGCTTTCTGGAGGCTTATACCGGCAACCGCAATGCGGCGGTGGAGCAGAGCCTGGAAGCTGACCACGTGGCGGTAGCTGTACGGCTGCTCATGGCCGAGAGGGATTCCTGGGAAGGCAACCCATCAGTATTGCTGGAGACTTTGGAGGCCCTCATCCCGGAATCCACCAAGCGAAGCAAGCCTTGGCCCAAGGCGGCCCACATCCTCTCCAACCGGTTGAAACGTGCTTCCACCTTCCTCCGGAAGGTGGGGCTGGAGGTGGAATTCTCAAAATCAGGCGACCGGAAGATAACAATTAGAAAGGGTAGCGAAAAAAGCGTCCAAAGCGCCCAAAGCGCCCAAAGGCAGGAGGAATCTGAAAATCCGCCGGACGCTTCCGTGGACGCTTCCCCCAACTTGGACGCTTCCAGCGTTTACCCGGACGCTTCGCAAAAAGAAGCGTCCAGCGAAAAAGATAGGAAAATCCAAGAGATGGACGCTCAGGACGCTTCGGACGCTGAATTCCCTACTAATTCTGTATCGGAGGAGGACGACTTTCTGGAGGGCGAGATATGAAACCTGGGGAAGCGGTGATGAAGCTGACGGCTCTGGGCTATCGCTTTGAGGCGGCGGGGAAGTGGCTGCGCTGGCGTTTTGAAGGCCAGGGCCAACCCGATCCCGGCCAGGTGCGGCCTCTCCTGCAATTGGTTAAAGAGGGTAGGGACGAGGTGTTGTTCTTCCTGCGGTGTTATTGCCAAAAATGCGGAGGGACGATATTCATCCCTGACCTCGAGGGGCAAGACCTGTGTGCGGCTTGCGACTGGGACTCACTCATTGAATTATACCCTGGACTGAAGAACAGCTCCGTGCCTGCCGGCCAACTTGTAAAGGGCCAGCAGGCAGGCTGCATACACCGTGGCAAGGGTCAAAAGGGTGAACCTCGGTCCGAAAACCAGCAAGAGGATGGAGGTAGAATTGAAAAAAGCAGCGGAGAATACAACAAAAGATAAGCATCTCAGGGGCAAAAAAAAATTTCCAGCCCTATGTAAGGAAGCGGACAAAGCGGTAAGTTCCCCTGATACCAGGGGTAAATTCCTAGAAACCGCGGACATGGAACTGCAATATCAGTTTATGGCGCAATCCTGGGGCGCCATGGGAATCACCGAAGAAAACCTTAAAAAGGAAATGGAGAAATACTTTAACCGGGTCCATGCCGCCATCGCCGGGATTAATCCGGTAAATGAAGTTGAGGCCATGTTGGCCGTGCAGACAATCGCCGCTCACAACATGGCCATGGAGTTTTCTCGCCGGGCCATGCATAAACAGCAATGCAGCGAGGGGGTCGATGTCAATGTCACCCGGGCCATCCAGTTCATGAAAATCTTTTTGGACCAGGTGGAGTGCCTCAAGAAGCTCAAGGGAAAGACATCGCATCAGAAAGTCACGGTCGAGCACGTCCACGTCCACCAGGGCGGCCAGGCCATCGTGGGGGCGGTTGCTCACAGGGGGGAGGGGGAGGAGGGGTGAAAGCTGAAACCGAGGTACAACCCCATGAACAGCGGCGGCAGGGATGTCTCAAAAATGACAATCCTTCGGGTGATTTTACCAAAGCGCCCCGGTGCAGCGCTCGGACCAGGCGGGGAACTCCTTGCCGGGCCCCGGCCATGAAGCAGAGTCGGCGTTGTAGGCTGCACGGCGGCCGAAGCACCGGCCCCCGTACCCGCGAAGGTCTGGATCGCATGCGGCAATCAAAAATCAAGCACGGCCGATACACCAAGGAAATGAAGGCCGCAATTCAACACCTCAAGATTTTCAGGGCCACCATCGCCAGACTAAAAAAGGATGCACCCAGGTAGCACCACAACCTCACCCGACGGATACTTCTCGGGACCTGGCAGAGCATGTTTGAACCTCATATCCACTACGTTTTTCCTTTTTGGCCGGGTGCGGATATAGGGCAGATAGAGATACTCATGATCTTGCCTATCTGATTTGTCACTTGATTAAAAAGGGGCAGGATTTCTACCGTGCTCATCATAGATGGCATGGGGGGAATAAAGCCGGAAGGGTCATCGCCCTAACACGTAAGGGCGATTTTTTCCAACCATTTGGTCCTGCTGACCTCAAACCCCAAAATTATATTTAAGGTTAAGGGGTGCGCTTGCCCCGAAAGACAAAGGCCCAGTCGATGTCAGCCCCATGCCCCAGAGCCTCTTGCAGGCGTTTAACGGTGGCGTTGTCCCGGGTGATTTTGGACAGCGGCACGAGATCGGCCTGGGGGAGAATCGCCTTGATTTTTTGGGCTCCGGTGGAGTTCATGGCATGGACGATGACCCTGGCCTCTTGGTTGGGGGACTCGGGGAGGAAGGCCGCCACCGCGTCGCCCTTCTCCGGCCCGGCCAGGTCGTAGTCCAGAAAGATGAGGTCGAACCGGTAGGCGCCCAGGAGCATCCGGGCCCGGGCTCCGGTGTGCACCAGGACCCAGGCGTGCTCTTTGCAGAGCCGGGTCAAGACCTGCTGCCTTTCGGGCGTGTCCTCCACGATGAGGATGCGCAGGGCCATTTCTCCCGATCAGCCTTTCTTCTCTAATTGAGCCAGCAAATCATGGCCCTTTTTTGCCCGGGCGTCCCCGGTTTCTTCAAGAAGGCGGGTCAACGTCTTCACCCGCTCCACATCAACCGACTGTCCCGAAAGGTGGAGCATGACCTGAAAATTGAGCGCCACGTTGGCGGATTTGGGGTGATCCGGACCGAGGATCTGTTCCAAGATAGCCAGAGAGCGCCGGTGCAATGGATCAGCTTCGGCATAGCGATTTTGACCGGTGCAAGAAAACGCCAAATTGCCCAGCGAGAAGGCCACTTGCGGGTGCTCCGACCCTAGCACCTTTTCTCGGATGGCCAGTGCGCGGCGGTTCAGGAGCTCGGCCTCAGCATAGCGTCTCTGGTCCTGGTAATGCACTGCCAGGTTGTTTAGGGATTGTGCCACTTCCGGGTGCTCCGGCCCCAGGACCTTCTCCCGGATGGAAAGGGCGCGCCGGTACAGGGGCTCGGCCTCGGCGTAGCGCCCCTTGCCCTGGTAAAGCAGTGCCAGGTTGTTCAGGGAGGTGGCCACTTCCGGGTGCTCCGGCCCCAGGACCTTCTCCCATATGGCGAGGGAACGCTGGTACAGGGGCTCGGCCTCGGGAAAGCGCCCCTGGGTCCGGTAAAGCTCCGCTAGGTTGTTCAGGGATTGGGCCACTTCCGGGTGCTCCGGCCCCAGGACCTTTTCCCGGAGGGCCAGGGCGCGCCGGTACAGCGGCTCGGCCTCGGCATAACGACCCTGGAAGTGGTAAAGCGCCGCCAGGTTGTTCAGGAGGGTGGCCACGTTCGGGTGGTCCGGCCCCAGGAGCTGCTCCATGATAATCAGGGAGCGCCGGCAGAGGGGCTCGGCCTCCCCATAGCGGCCCTGTGCGTGGAACAGCATCGCCAGATTGTTCAGGGAGGTGGCCACATTCGGGTGCTCCAGCCCCAGGATCTTTTCGGAGATAGCCAGGGAGCGTTGGTAGAGGTGCTCGGCCTCCCCGTAGCGCCCCTGGGCATGGTAAAACGACGCCAGGTCGTTCAAGGAGGTGGCAACGTCCGGGTGGTCCGGTCCCAAGACCTTTTCCCTGATGGCGAGGGAACGTTGGTATAGGGGCTCGGCCTCGGGGTAGCACCCCTGGTCACGATAAAGATGGGCCAGGTTGCTCAGGGAAACGGCAACGTCCGGGTTGTCCGGCCCGAAGACCTTCTCCCGGATGTGCAGGGATCGCAAGTGAAGGGGCTCGGCCTCCGGAAAGCGCCCCTGGACCCAATAAAGATGGGCCAGGTTGCTCAGGGAAACGGCAACGTCCGGGTTGTCCGGCCCGAAGACCTTCTCCCGGATGTGCAGGGATCGCAAGTGAAGGGGCTCGGCCTCCGGAAAGCGCCCCTGGGCCTCGTAAAGCCCCGCCAGGGCGCTTAAGGAACTGGCAACGTCCGGGTTGTCCGGCCCGAAAACCTTCTCCCGGATGTGCAGGGATCGCAAGTGAAGGGGCTCGGCCTCCGGAAAGCGCCCCTGGGCGGCATATAGCGCCCCCAGATTGTTGAGGGATTGGGCCACCTCCGGGTGGTCCGGCCCCAAGACCTTTTCCCTGATGCGCAGGGATCTCAAGTGAAGGGGCTCGGCCTCCGGAAAGCGCCCCTGGGCGCCATATAACACCCCCAGATTGTTGAGGGATTGGGCTACATCGGGGTGCTCCGGCCCCAGCATCTTCTCCGCGATGGCCAAGGAGCGATTGTATAGGGGCTCGGCCTCCGGAAAGCGCCCCTGGGCGCGGTAAAACTCCGCAAGGTTGTTAAGGGAGCTGGCCACATTCCGGTGCTCCGGCCCCAGGACCTTCTCCATGATTGCCAACGAGCGCTGGTACAGGGGCTCGGCCTCCAGAAAGCGCCCCTGGGCATGGTACAGCGCCGCAAGATTGTTGAGGGATTGGGCCACGTCCGGGTGGTCCGGCCCGAAAACCTTCTCACGGATGTTCAGGGATCGCAAATGAAGGGGCTCGGCCTCCAGAAAGCGCCCCTGGGCATGGTACAGCGCCGCAAGATTGTTGAGAGATAGCGCAACATCGGGGTGATCCGGCCCTACGACCCCTTCCCGGAGGGCCAGGGCCTGTTGGTAAAGGGCAAGTGCTTCCGGATAGGCAGCGCGGATGTCAAAGAATAAAGCAACCTGGTGGATTCTGGCGGCCAGGTCGGCTTCGCCGGGGGCCTGGGCTTGATAGCGCTGGAGCGCTTCCTGGTAGGCGGCCACCGGGTCATGCCCCTGCTTTTTCAGCGCCAGCCAGTAGCCCAGCAGTTCATAACGCCTGGCCTCAGGAATTAAAAAGGCAAACAGGTCCAGGTCTGTGAGGCAACTCCGCAGGCCCTCCCAGGCCTGGGCTTGGTGGAGCTGCCAGGGGAGTTCGTCCGCCTTACGTTCGTCGACTTTCCTTTTTTCAAAATAGGCGGCCAGGCGCAGGTGGGCGGCCTGTTGGGCTTCCGGGGCAAGGAGATAGCGCTCCTGCACCGCCTGGCGCAGGTAGTCGTGGAAGAAATTCATTAAACCTGAGCGGGAGACCAGGGACTCCTCCAGGGCCAGGAACAGGGGCGACCAGAAGGCCCGGGGCAGAGGGCCGTCCTCGGTGCCCATGATCTCCAGCAATTCGCTTTCGGTCAGCCCCCGGCGGGCCGCCCAGATGAGGGACAGGGCCTCTCCCGCCAGGCCGGGGCGGTCCCTTTCATAATCCCCCTCCAGGCGCTCCAGAATGAGGTTATACAGGGCCGGTGGGTCCGGGGCAGCCAGATAGTGGCGCACCCGGTTTTTCAGTTCCTCAAAAATCCCAAAGACCCGGAGTTCTTCCAGCAGGGCCTTTAGATAGAGGGGGTTGGCGGCCTGGGGGGCGGCCACGATGGCCTCCACCAGGGGGGCATCCAGGGTCTTGCGGTAAATGCCCAAATACTCCGGGATGGCCCGGCGCATTTCCTCCGGGTCAAGGGGGGCCACCGTAAAGGTGGGCCAGCCCCGCTTTTCCAGAGCCGTGAGCGGGCGCTCGGGCAGGGTGGAGAGAACCACCCGGACCTGGGGCGGGAAATACTCCGCCAGCCAGCCCAAATCCGGGGCGTTATCTTTATCTTCCAGTTGGTTCAGGGCGTCCAGGACGAGGATGACCCGGCGCCCTTCCCTGCCGGCCCAGGCTGAGGCCTTGGCCAGCCACAGGGGCAGGGCCTCCCGAAGCTTGTCGGGCTGGACGGGAACATCTTCCGGGTCCCCGGTGCGGGCCTTGAGCTCCGAGATGAGGCGGTGCAGCAGGGCCACATAGTCGGCGCTCTGGGGGGTGGAGCCTAAGAAGTGGAGAAAAACTAAGTCCTCGGGGTGGCGCTCCCGGTGGCGCCTTACCCAGTTGGCCAGGAGGGCCGATTTCCCCACCCCGGACTCCCCCAGGAGCACCAGGGGCTTGTCCTCGCCGGCAACATAACTATCCAGGCGTTCGAAGTATTCCGGCCGTCCGATATAGACCTTGGCCCGGCTTAAGGCAAAGGCCTCGTGCTCCGCGGCCTCCCGGGCCAGGGGGTCCGGAACCTCCTCGGCCGGAAAGGCCTGGTCAATGGCCTCCCAGAGGTCCGTCAAGATCCACTGCCCCACGGTCCGGGGGTCGGGATAATCCTCCTTGAGGGGCAGGCCGCTCTGGCGGATGCGGTCCTTCAGGCGGGCCAGCTTGGCCTGGGCGTCCGGGGCTTCGGAGAGAAAATCGCCCCGTTGCTCCGGGGGGAGGGTGTCGAGATAGGCCCGGTCCCGGAAATAAAAGTAGGACCGTTGGGCCATGTCCGGGTTGTTCAGCACCCCGTGGAGGATTTCCAGCTCCGTGACCGAATGGTGGAGATGCTCCTTGAGCCAGGGCTCCTGGTCGATCAATTCCTGGGGGATGGCGTCCGGCACCCAGCCGTAGCGCTCCCCCAACAGGCCGATGAAGTAGGGGCGGCAGCGCTCGATTTCCACCAGGCAGATGGGCAGCACCTGCCCCCGGTTGGCCTGCTCCTCGGTCACCCCCCAGCGCAGGTCCACCTCCACCAGCTCCACCTGGCGCTCCCGGCAGCGGCGGCGCAGTTCCGGGAAGACCTGCTTCACCAGCTCCTCCCTTTCCACCTGCATGTCCCGGAAAGTGGAGGAGATGAAAACTCGGACGACCCGGCTGGTAAGAGCCGTGCCGGAAAACGGTTTTTCCTGCATGTCATCGGCCCTCAGTTTGACCAAGGCTGGAGGGTTAACAGGGAATACGCCGGTTCAGATCCTCTGCTGTCCCAAAATGAGGAGCAGATGGTTAAGTTTCTCCAGCCCCTGCTCGATCCGGTCGCAGGGAACCGAGATGGCCGGTTGCTCTCTTAAGGGCCGGGGCATCTTTTCCGGGGGGAACCCGCATACAAAGGGAATTAGGCTACCTTTGGGCTTCAGTTTGCTTTGCATCTCATTAAAGTAGCTCCGCCATTCATATTCCGGCCATTCCTCCGTGAGATGCCCTGGCTGGGTGGCCACGGCAATAAGACATCGGGCGGCGTCCAGGGCGTCATCCAACTGCCGCCCCCAGGAGCCGGAGCGCCCCATGGTTTCCTGGCTGAAAAATACCGCCTCGGCTTTGGCTTGCCGGAGGTGTTCATACACCATACGGGCCAGGGATTCGTCCGGGCCATGGAAGCTGATGAAATAATGGTAAGGTGGGCCGACCAGCTTTTTCTCCGGCGGGGTAACATCCAGATAACGCCGCATGATATTGCGGGTTACCGGGCAGAGATCATATTTCCGCGGGGCCCTTTGCCACTGCTTAACTTCCTCTTGGGTGCGTAAAGGTCCAATCTCCGGCAGGCATTCTCTGACCACCACCTCATGGAGGTCCTCACCGCTATAACGCCTGGCGTTATAGAAGAATTGGTCAGGGATGAACTCCGTGGCGCCCTCCTGGAACATCTGGTTCATGCGCTCCACTTGGAACAATCCCACCGGCCGGTTGACCAGGCGGCCCTGGATAATCTCACCGTCGCACATCGCGGCCTTTAGGCCGCAACCAAATGAAAAAATTGCCGGCGTTTTCCTCTTGTTGTAAGTTTCAGGTTCACGCAACCCAAACAACTTACCAGCAGAAAGGAAAACGCCTTGGAAACCTTTATACAGAA
>Ga0194110_10007536_pt1 | contig 12538 bp, 10 predicted proteins | sample TA2Kig1200mmetaG_FD_146192 | JGI IMG/M metagenome (GOLD analysis project Ga0194110, IMG submission 146192) | Freshwater microbial communities from Lake Tanganyika, Tanzania - TA2015032 Kigoma Deep Cast 1200m | ecosystem: Environmental > Aquatic > Freshwater > Lake | place: Tanzania: Lake... | reverse complement strand
ACCCACGCCAGCCGGGCGGTGTGGACACGGGCGTGCATGCGGGCCAGCAGGAACTGGATGCTCTGCCGCGTCGACAGCCGCTCGCCGAAGACGGTGCGGCTGCGCGCGTAGTCGACGGCCGCCTCCAGGCATCCCTCCGCCGCCCCCGTCGCGAGCGCCGCGATGGCGACACGCCCCTCGTCGAGGGTGCGCAGGAAGTTCTTGAACCCCTGCCCGCGCTCGCCCAGCAGGTTGGCCGCGGGCACACGCACGCCGTCGAAGGTGAGGGGGTGCGTGTCGGACGCGTTCCAGCCGACCTTGTCATAGGCGGGCCCGACGGTGAAGCCGGGGGTGCCGTTGGGCACGATGATCGTCGAGATCTCGGGCCGGTCGCCGATCCGGCCGGTGACCGCAGTGACGGTGACGAAACGGGTGATCGCCGTGCCGGAGTTGGTGATGAACTGCTTCGACCCGTCGACGACCCACTCGTCCCCGTCGAGACGGGCGGTCGTGCGCGAGGCGCCGGCGTCGCTGCCCGCCTCGGCCTCGGTCAGCCCGAAGCCGGCGAGGGCGCGTCCGGCGACGAGGTCGGGCAGGTACTCGTCCTTCTGCGCCGGGGACCCGTAGCGGTAGATCGGCATGGCTCCGAGCCCGACACCGGCCTCGAGGGTGATCGCGAGGGACTGGTCGACGCGCGCGATGCCCTCGATCGCGACGCACAGCGCCGCGTAGTCGCCGCCCTGTCCGCCGACCTCCTCGGGGAAGGGCAGCCCGAACAGCCCGAGCTCGCCCATCTGGGCGACGATGTCGAGGGGAAGCTCGTGCGCGCGGTCCGCCTCGTACGACCGGGGCGCGACCACCTCGTCGGCGAACTCCCGCACCATCGTCCCGAGCTCTCGTTCGTCGTCGGTGAAGGCCTGCTGGCTGTCGATGCTCACGGGTGCGTCTCCTTGAGAGAGGGGGTGGGAAGGGATGCCGAGGACGCGACGTGATCGCGACCCCCGGACGGGACAGGGACGTCGATGGATGCCGCGGCGTCACCGTCATCGCGAGGCCCGATCTCCCGCGGGGTCACGGTCGCCACGACGGCGTCGCGCGCGACCTGGGCGCCGACGGCCACGCGGACGCGAACGATGCCGGCGTGCGGGGCCGCGACCGTGTGCTCCATCTTCATGGCCTCGATCGTGAGCAGCCGGGCTCCCGCGTCGACGACCGCGCCGTCGGCGGCGTGCACGGCCACGACGGTGCCCGGCAGCGGAGCGACGAGCTCCGGGGCGACGGCTCCCGGCGCGCGATCGGTCGCGGCGCGTCGGCGGGCGGCGGCGTCCCGCCGCGACACCAGCCGCAGACGGTGCGCCGCGCCGTCGGCGTGCACCCAGTACTCGACGGGACCGCCCGTGACGACGGCGCCCTCGGCGGCGCTCGGGGCGACGTCGTGCATCCGTCCGGCATCGTCCTCGAGGACCACCGTGCGGGGAGCCTGCGCTCCGCCGGCGCGCCATGCCCCGACGCGACCCCAGACCGAGCCGTCGGCGGGGGGCGCGGCATCCCTCTCCGCCTGCTCCGCGACGGCGGCGAGCGCGGTCTCCGTCGGGGACGGGACCGCGGGCGTGCCGCGCCGGTCGAGCAGCCCCGTGTCGAGGTCGCCCGCCTGCACGGCGGGGTCGGCGAGCAGCGCCCGCAGGTCGGCGATGTTCGTGTCGACGCCGAGCACGATCGTCTCGGCGAGCGCGGCGTCGAGCCGGGCCAGGGCGGTGGCGCGGTCGGGTCCGTGGGCGACGACCTTGGCGATCATCGGGTCGTACAGGGCGCTGATGACGCTGCCGGTCTCGACGGCGCTGTCGACGCGGGCGGATCCGGGATGCCACCGGCTCACGGTCCCCGTCGCGGGGAGGTAGCCGCGGGCCGGGGTCTCGGCGTAGACGCGCGCCTCGATCGCGTGCCCGTCGAGGCGGACCGCGGGCAGGTCGAGGGCGAGTCCCGCGGCCACGCGCAGCTGCTGCTCGACGAGGTCGATGCCGGTGACCAGCTCGGTCACGGGGTGCTCGACCTGCAGGCGCGTGTTCATCTCGATGAAGAACGGCTCGTCGACCCGGTCCCCGGCGATGAGGAACTCCACGGTGCCCGCGCCGAGGTAGCCGACGCTGCGAGCTGCGGCCACGGCGGCGTCGCCGAGCCGCGCGCGGGTCGCCGCGTCGACGACGGGTGAGGGAGCCTCCTCGATCACCTTCTGGTGCCGCCGCTGCAGCGTGCACTCGCGCTCGCCGAGGGACACGGTCGTCCCGTCCGCGTCCGCGAGCACCTGCACCTCGATGTGCCGCGGCCGTTCGAGCAGCCGCTCCAGCAGCAGGGTGTCGTCGCCGAACGCGGCGGCGGCCACGCGGCGCGCGGTGGCGAGCGCGTCGGCGAGGTCGTCCGGGCCGGTGGCGACCGTCATCCCCTTGCCGCCGCCGCCCGCCGAGGGCTTCACGAGCAGCGGATATCCGGCGCGATGGGCCTCGGCCGCGATCCGCGCGTCCGACAGGCCCGCCGCGGAGAACCCCGGCACCGTGGGGACGCCGTGCCTCGCGACGTGCTGCTTCGCCCGGATCTTGTCGCCCATCACCTCGAGCGCCTCCACGCCCGGGCCGACGAACACGATCCCCGCGGCGACGCACGCGCGGGCGAATCCGGCGTTCTCGCTGAGGAAGCCGTAGCCCGGGTGCACGGCCTGAGCGCCCGACGACACCCCCGCCGCCATCACGGCGTCGACGTCGAGGTACGACGGCACGCGCACGGCGTGGTCGGCCTCGCGGACGTGGGGCGCGGCGGCATCCGCGTCGGTGAAGACGGCGACGGAACGGATGCCGAGACGCCGCAGCGTCCGGAACACGCGGCGGGCGATCTCCCCGCGGTTGGCGACGAGCACGGTCGAGAAGAGGGGGACGCTCACGATCACATCCGGAAGAGGCCGAAGCCCCGGTCGGCCAGCGGCACCCGGCTGACGACGTCGAGCGCGAGCCCGAGCATCGTGCGGGTGTCCACGGGGTCGATCACGCCGTCGTCCCAGAGCCGGGCGGTGGCGTAGTACGGGTCGCCCTGCTCCTCGTAGCGGGCGCGGATCGGTTCCTGGAACGCGGCGTCGTCGGCATCCGTCCACTCCTGCCCGCGCGCGGCGCGCTGATCGCGGGTGACGGTGGCGAGGACGGATGCCGCCTGCGCGCCGCCCATGACGGAGATGCGGCTCGACGGCCACGTCCACAGGAACCGCGGGTCGTACGCGCGGCCGCACATGGCGTAGTTGCCCGCGCCGTAGGAGCCGCCGACGAGGACGGTGAGCGTGGGGACGCGGGTCGTGGCGACGGCGGTGACCATCTTCGCGCCGTCCTTGGCGATGCCGCCGGCCTCGGCATCCCGTCCCACCATGAACCCCGTGATGTTCTGGAGGAACAGCAGGGGGATGCCGCGCTGGTCGGCGAGCTCGATGAAGTGCGCGGCCTTGAGGGCGGACTCGCTGAAGAGCACGCCGTCGTTCGCGATGATCCCGACGGGGTGTCCGTGCAGGCGCGCGAACGCCGTGATGACGCTGTCGCCGTAGAGGGCCTTGAACTCATGCAGGGACCCGCCGTCGACGAGGGTGTCGACGACGGCGCGCATGTCGACCGGCTGGGCGACGTCGGCGGGGACGATCTCGTAGAGGTCCCGCGGGTCGCGCGCCGGGTCCGTCGGCGGGAGCACCTCCCACACCGGCGCGGGAGCGGGCGGGAGGGTCGCGACGATGTCGCGGACGATCTCGAGCGCGTGCTCGTCGTCGTCGGCGAGGTGGTCGACGACCCCCGAGCGGCGGGCGTGCAGGTCGCCGCCGCCGAGCTGCTCGGCGGTGACGTCCTCGCCGATGGCGGCCTTGACCAGCGGCGGCCCGCCGAGGAACACGGTGCCCTGGTTCCGCACGATCACGCTCTCGTCGCTCATCGCCGGGACGTACGCCCCGCCCGCGGTGCACGAGCCCAGGACGGCGGCGATCTGCGGGATCCCGCGGGCCGACAGCTGCGCCTGGTTGCGGAAGATCCGGCCGAAGTGGTCGCGGTCGGGGAACACCTCGTCCTGCAGCGGCAGGAACGCCCCGCCCGAGTCGACGAGGTACACGCACGGCAGGCGGTTCTCGAGCGCGATCTCCTGCGCCCGGAGGTGCTTCTTGACCGTGAGCGGGAAGTACGCGCCGCCCTTCACGGTGGCGTCGTTCGCGACGACCATGACGTGGCGACCGTGGACGAGACCGATCCCGGCGACCACGCCCGCCCCCGGCGCCTCGCCGCCGTAAAGGCCGTGCGCGGCCAGCGGCGCGACCTCGAGGAACGGGCTGCCCTCGTCGAGCAGCCGGTCCACGCGATCGCGGGCCAGCAGCTTGCCGCGGGCGGTGTGCCGGGCGCGCGCCTCGTCGGACCCGCCCCGCGCGGTGCGGGCGAGGGTGTCGCGGAGGGCCCCGGCGAGGCTCTCCTGGGTCGCGGATGTCGTGCTCATGGTGCGGTCCCCTTCCGGCTCAGCAGAGCAGCATGGCCCGGCCGGGCTCCCGCAGGACGCCGGCGACGTCGGTGAGGAATCGCGCCGCCTCGGCGCCGTCGACCAGGCGGTGGTCGAACGACAGGCTCAGCGTCACGACGTCGCGGAGGGCGATGGCGCCCTCGTGCTCCCACGGCATCCGTCGCACCGCCCCGACCGCGAGGATCCCCGCCTCCCCCGGGTTGAGGATGGGCGTGCCGGCGTCCACGCCCAGGACCCCGACGTTCGTGATCGAGAAGGTCCCGCCGGTCATCGCCGCGGGGGCCGTCCGACCGGCGCGCGCCGTCGCGGTGAGCTCGGCGATCGCGTCGGCGAGGTCGACGAGCGCGAGACGGTCGGCATCCGGCACGTGCGGCACGACGAGGCCGCGGTCGGTGGCCGCCGCGATCCCCAGGTGGACGTAGTGATGCGTCACGATCTCGCCGGCCTCCTCGTCCCAGCGCGCGTTGAGCGCCGGGGTGCGTCCGAGGGCGAGGCAGGCGGCCTTCGCGACGACGGCCAGGATGCCGATGCGGTGACCGTCGAGGGCGCGGTCCCGGGTCAGCGACGCCAGCAGCTCCGTGGTCGCGGTGACGTCGACCGTGAGGAACGTCGTGGCGTGCGGAGCGGTGAACGCGCTGCGGACCATGGCGGCGGCGGTGTGCTTGCGCACCCCGCGGATGGGCGTGCGCGTGACCCGGCCGTCGGCCGCCGCGGCGGCACGCGGCGACGGGGTGTTCCCTCGCGCGGCGAACGCCTCGACGTCCTCCCGGGTGACGACCATGCCCGGCGCGGTCGTCGCCGCCACCTCCGCCAGGTCGATGCCGAGGTCCTTGGCGAGCTTGCGCACCGGCGGGGTCGAGCGCGGGCGCTCCCCCGTCGCATGCCCGCCGGGCAGCGGCTCGGCGTCGTGGGGCATCACGTCGTGCGGGGCGGCCGCGTGTACGGCGGCATCCCGGTCGAGAAGCGTGCCGGCGCCCGTCCGGGGGCGGCGCCGGGGCCGGTCGCCGCGGCTCGGGGCGGCGCCGTACCCGACGAGGTTGGGTGTGGCCCGGGTCTCCCCGTCCCCGGTCTCGTCCGTCGTGCGGAGATCCGGGACGACACGCCGCTGCGCGGCGGCCTCGACCGGCGTGTCGGCCGCCGACTCCGCAGGAGGGCGGGTGGGATCGGATGCCGCGGGGCGGCGGGCGGGATCGGATGCCGGCTCGGTGGCATCCGATCCCCCGACCTCGAACGAGACGAGGGGCGCGCCGACCTCGACGACGTCTCCGGCGGCGGCGTGCAGTCCGCGGACCACGCCGGCGTACGGGGAGGGGATCTCGACGATCGCCTTGGCCGTCTCGACCTCGGCGATGGTCTGGTTGAGGGCGACCTCGTCGCCCTCGTCGACGTGCCACTGGACGACCTCCGCCTCGGGCAGACCCTCGCCGAGGTCGGGCAGCAAGAAGCGCTCGATCATCGCGCCACCTCGCCCGGGACCCGGTCGCACACGAGGTCGACGGCGTGCAGGATGCGGTCGAGGTCCGGCAGGTGGTGCCGTTCGAGCTTCGCCGGCGGATAGGGGATGTCGTGCCCGGTCACCCGCTGCGGCGCGGCCTCGAGGAACGCGAAGCACCGCTCGGTGATGCTCGCGACGATCTCCGCACCGACCCCCGCCTCGCGGGCCGCCTCGTGCGTGACGACGACGCGACCGGTCTTGCGGACGGATGCCGCCACGGTCGACATGTCGAGGGGCGACAGCGACCGCAGGTCGATCACCTCCAGCGACAGGCCCTCGTCCTCCGCGGCGAGCGCCGCGTCCAGCGCGACACGGACCTGGGCGCCGTACGTGACGATGGTGGCATCCGTCCCCTCCCGTGCGACGCGGGCGAGGTGCAGCGGCGGAGCGTCGGCGAGGTCGAGGTCGAGGTCGACCTCCCCCTTGGCGTGGTACAGCCGCTTCGGCTCGAAGAAGATGACGGGGTCGTCGGAGGCGATCGCCTGGCGCAGCAGGAGGTGGGCGTCCTGCGGGGTCGAGGCGGCCACGACCCGCAGACCCGCGGTGTGCACGAAGTACGCCTCCGGCGACTCGGAGTGGTGCTCGGCCGCGCCGACGCCGCCCGCCCACGGGATGCGGATGACGAGCGGCATCCGGACCCGCCCGTTCGTGCGGTAGTGCAGCTTGGCGACCTGGCACACGATCTGGTCGAACGCGGGGTAGACGAAGCCGTCGAACTGGATCTCGACGACCGGACGGTAGCCGCGCATGGCGAGACCGACCGCGGTGCCGACGATCCCGGCCTCGGCGAGCGGGGTGTCGATGACGCGGTCCGCCCCGAAGCGCTCGAGCAGGCCGTCGGTGACGCGGAAGACGCCGCCGAGGCGGCCGATGTCCTCGCCGAGCAGCACGACGCGGTCGTCGTCCGCGAGGGCGCCGGCCAGGGCCGCGTTCACCGCGGCGCCGAGAGTCAGCGCGACCATCAGGCGACCTCGTCCTGAGCGCCGGTGGGGCAGGCGAACGTGAGCGCGATCATCACTCGTCCTCCCCGAACCCGTCGAGGTAGGCGCGGTACTCCGCCTTCTGCGCGGCGAGGGGCGCGTGCGGCTCCGCGTACACGTGGTCGAAGAGGCTGTCGGCGGGGCGGGTGGTCGCCCCGATGCACGCCGCGCGCACGGCGGCGGCCAGCGCGTCGGCGGCGGCGTCGACCTCCGCGACCGCGTCGTCGTCGAGCACCCCTTCGGCGCGGAGGTACGCCTCGAACCGGGCGATCGGGTCCCGTCGTGCCCACCGCTCCACCTCGGCGGCGTCGCGATAGCGGGTGGGGTCGTCGCTCGTCGTGTGCGGACCCATCCGGTACGTGACCGCTTCGAGGAACGAGGGGCCCTCGCCACGGCGGGCGCGATCGAGCGCCCAGCGCATCGCGGCGACGCAGGCGAGCACGTCGTTGCCGTCGACGCGCATGCTGGGCACCCCGAAGCCGGGCGCGCGGCCCGCGATCGGGAACCGGGCCTGCACCGTGACCGGCTCGGAGATCGCCCACTGGTTGTTCGAGCAGACGAACACCACCGGCGCCCGGAACGACGAGGCGAACACGAGCGCCTCGTTCACATCGCCCTGGCTGGTGGCGCCGTCGCCGTAGTAGGCGACGGCGACATCGGTGGAGCCGTCGCGCTGGGCGCCCATCGCCCAGCCGGTGGCGTGCAGCGACTGGGCCCCGATGATGATCTGCAGGGGCGCGACACCGATCGCGGCGTGGTCGTACGCGGAGTGCTCCTCGCCCCGCCAGGCGAGGACGTAGTCGGCGGGCTGGGCGCCGCGGGCGAGCAGGACGCCGTGCTCGCGGTAGCTGGGGAAGACGAAGTCCCCCGCGGCGAGCGCGTGCGCGGTGCCGATCTGAACGGCCTCCTGCCCGCGGCACGGCGCCCACAGGGCGAGCTGCCCCTGGCGCTGCAGGGCGACGCCCTCGGCGTCGAGGCGGCGGGTCAGCACCATGTCGCGATGGAGGGCGCGCAACGCGTCCGGGGCGAGGTCGGCCACCAAGGGATCGAGCGAGGGATCCGCGACGCGCGTCCCGTCCGGCTCGAGCAGTCGGGCGGCGCCCACGTCTTCCGCGAGGTCGGCGGCGTCGGTGCGGGTGTACGTCATCGTCATCCCTCCAGTCCTGTCCGCGCGCCTTGTGGGTGCGTCGGACGATCCGGGTGCCGGCAGCGTCGCCGACAGGGCCGACCGTACGCGCGGAAGGCAAGCCGCTCAAGACCTGACCCCGGAAGTGAGCAGGCTGCCCATTGCGCCGACCGTCAACGCTGCTAATGTTCGCAGCATGACCAAGCTCGACGCGGTCGACCTCGACCTCCTCCGCGCCCTGTCCGCGGATCCGCGCGCCACCGTCGTCGCCCTGGCCGAGAGCCTCGGCCTCTCGCGCAACACCGTCCAGGCGCGGATGGCCCGCCTGGAGCGCGGTGGCGTCTTCCTCTCCTACGAACGGGCACTGGCGCCCGACGCGCTCGGCTTCCCCATCGAGGCGTTCCTGCAGGTGACCGTGCGGCAGGCGGAGCTCCCCGCGATCCGCGAGGCGCTGGCGCTGGTCCCCGAGGTGGTCCAGGCGCACGGTCTCAGCGGCCAGGTGGACCTGCTCGTGCGAGTCGCGTGCCGGGACACCCAGCACCTGTTCGACACGGACGCGCGCATCCTCTCGATCGAGGGCGTCGAACGCACCGAGACCTCCCTCGTCATGGGCGAGGTCATCGGCTACCGGGTCGCGCCGCTCATGCAGCTCGCCCGCCGCGGCGCCGGGACCACCCCCGCCTGACAGGACCGTGGATGCCACCCGCGTGGCATCCGTCCCTCCCCCCTCGGGTCGGAAGAACAGGGGATGCCACCCGCGTGGCATCCATCCCGCCCTCCCGCTCGCGGGCTCAGGGGCTGGGGATCACCGGGATGCTCGCGGTCTCGGTGCGCGGCTCGACCGGGCCGGATGCGTCGAGCTTGACGAGCACGACGCCCGCGAGGATGAGGGCGCCGCCGACGAACTGGATCGGCGCGGGGGTCTCGCCGAGGAGCAGCCACGCGAAGCCGAGCGCGAACAGCACCTCCGACAGGCCGACAAAGGACGCCAGGCGCGAGCCGATCAGCGGGACGGCGATGACGCCGAGCGCATACCCGACGGTGGTGGCGACGCCGCCGACCCAGAGCAGCGGGAGGATGCCGGGCACCTCCAGTCCCGCGAGCTCCACGGTGATGGAAGGGGCGGCGAAGGGCAGGACGCCGACGAGGACCAGCGCGCCCATGAGGGCGGTTCCGACGAGCAGTCCCCCGGCCGCGAGGGCGAGCGGCGGGAGGTCGTCGCCGGCGCGGCCCGCGATGACGAAGTAGGCCGCGGCGCACACGGCCGCGCACAGGGCGAACACGGTGCCGAGCAGGTCGAAGCGCGCACCGCTGATGTCGACGACGAGGACGAGTCCGGTCATCGCGACCACCGATCCGATGACGACCGCCCGCGACGGCGCGCGGCGGGTCCGGACCCAGACGGCGATGACGATGAGCACGGGAGCGATGTACTGGATGAGCAGCGCGACGGCGACCGGCATGCGCTGCATCGCGGAGAAGTAGAACAGCTGGCATCCGGCGACCGCGGTCAGGCCGAAGGCCGCGATGAGGAGGCCGTGGCGGCGGAGGAACCCGCGCTGGCGGCGGATCGCGAGGACCAGAGCGGGTGAGAGCAGCAGCGCCGCCAGGCCCATGCGGATGATGAGCACCGCGCCGAGCGACCACCCGCCGTCGAGGAGCGGCTTGACGAACGGACCGCTGGAGGAGAACGCGAGCGCCGACGCGACGGCGATCGCGAGCCCGGTGACCGCGCCGGAGCCCTGACGGACGGGGCGCGGGAGGGTGACGGGCGTCGTTGTCATGCGGATTCCTCGGGACAGGGGCGAAACGGCGGCCGCGTTCCCGGATCGCGGGGGCGGCCAACGCTGTCATGAGTGAACAGCGCTTACACTCGTGACAGTACGGGTCCGACATGTCAGGAGTCAAGATGGTCTTCATCCGTGACACCGAACTGGTGCTGCGTGCCGCCGTGGAGCTGGTCAACACGCTCCCCCACACCGAGGTGAGCGGCGTCGACACGCTCACGCGGCGGGCCGACCTCGAGGCGTTCGTCACGGCGCACGGGTACACCGGGTCGCGCACGCGCGACGAGGACGAGCTGGCCCGGGTGCGCGGCATCCGGAGTCGTCTTCTGGAGCTGTGGCGGGTCGATCGCGACGGCGCCGTCCCGCTCGTGAACGCGATGCTCGCCGACGGGCGCACCCTCCCCCAGCTGGTGCGGCACGACGGGATGGACTGGCACATCCACGCGAGCGATCCCGACGAGCCGCTGGCGATGCGCATCCTCGTCGAGACCGCGCTGGCGTTCGTCGACGTGATCCGTGCCGACGAGTACGCCCGCGTGCGGGTGTGCGACGCCGACGACTGCGAAGGCGTCTACGTCGACTTCTCGAAGAACGGCTCGAAGCGCTACTGCGACGCCGGCAACTGCGGCAACCGCATGAACGTCATCGCGTACCGCAAGCGCAAGGCCGAGACCACCGCGTAGCCCCTCCGCGCTGACTTGTCACAGATGTACGCGAGACCCCGCCCGGCGCGTACATCTGCGCCACCTCACCGCCCGGGCCCTTCGCGCTGACTTGTCACAGATGTACGCGATAGCCCGCCCGGCGCGTGCATTTGCGCCACCTCACCGCCCGGCGGTCTCGCGCAGGAAGTCCCGGATGGCGGATGCCGCCGCCTGCGGGGTCTCGTAGTGGATGAGGTGCCCGACGTCGGGGATCTCGACGAGCCGGGCGTCGGGGAACAGCGTCGCGAGGTGGCGCTCGGCCTCGATCGGGGTGATGTCGTCCTTCTCGGCCGCGATGAGCAGCGTGGGCTGCATGATGCGCGGCGCGGACTCTCGTACGTCGTGCGAGACGCTCGTCACGAACGCCTCGTGCAGCACGTCGCGGTCGGCGAAGCGGGAGAAGTACTTGTCGTGCTGCTCGTGCACGAACCGGCGCAGAGCGGGATCGCGCGTCTTGGCCATCGCGTTGCTCATGACCCGGACAATGAGGCCGTTGCGCAGCAGGGCGTCGCCGAGGCGGCGGGGCAGCCTGGCCCCGGCGAGGTAGTAGAAGACGGCGAGGCGGGTGAGGATGCCGCGGGGTCCCTCGAGCGCGGGGGCCCCGATCGGGTTGACGAGGATCAGCTTCGACGTCGCGAGCCCCTGCGCGACCGCGGCCGACGCGACGATCGAACCGAACGAGTGCCCGAGCACGACGGCATCCGGAGCCACCGCCTCCACGAACGCGCGCAGCCAGCGGGCGTAGCCGTCGAGGTCGTGCGGCTGACCGGCGAACGGCGGCGTCTCGCCGAAGCCGGGCAGGTCGGGAGAGATGACGCGGATGCCGCGCAGGTGCGCGACGACGGGCTCGAGGCCGTGGTGCTCCCCGCGGAAGCCGTGCACGGCGACGATCGTCGGGCGGGGGTCGGCCGGGGCGGTGTCGGCGTCGTCGCCGTAGACCCAGTACGCGGTGCGGGTGCCGCCGATCTCGATCTCGCGGCGGGTGACCGGGACCTCGGCGAGGAGGGACGCGTACGGGTTCGGCACGCGGTCGAGTTTATGTCGTGCGGCGGCGCGGTCCGGGGCGACGGCTCGCCGCGCCCGTCAGGGTTCCGGGTCCTGTCCTCCCCAGCCGTCGCACCGCGCCTTCTGTCCACCGATTCGCGCGTCGCCGTCGCGGTGTCGGGGGCCGCCTCTACGGTGGGCCCATGACCACGTGGCAGGCCGAGCCGCTCCCTCTGTTCCAGACGCCCGAATGGGCGCGGGTGGTGGGTGTATTCGACCTCGAGACCACCGGCATCGACGTCGTCACCGACCGCATCGTCACCGCGCACGTGGGTGTCCTCGACGTCGACGGTCAGGTCGTCGACGCGCGCGACTGGCTCGCCGACCCGGGCATCGAGATCCCGGCCGGGGCCGCCGCGATCCACGGCATCTCCACCGAACGGGCGCGGACGGAGGGCGCCCCCGCCGCCACGGTCGTGGCCGAGGTCGTCAAAGCGCTGTCGGCGCTGTTCGCCGCCGGCATCCCGGTCGTCGCCTACAACGCCCCGTTCGACTTCTCCCTGCTCAAGCACGAGGCGCTACGGCACGGGATCGCGCCGATCGAGAAGCCCTCGCCGGTGCTCGACCCGCTCGTCATGGACAAGACCTATGACCGCTGGCGGCGCGGCAAACGGACGCTGTCGGTGGTCGCGGCGCACTACGCGGTCCCGCTGGAGTCCGCCCACGAGGCCTGCGCCGACGCCGTCGCGGCCGGGCGTCTCGCCCTGGCCCTCGCGGAGAGGTTCGGGGCATGGATGCCGCCCACGGTCGACGAGCTGCACCTGCGGCAGGTCGCGTGGGCACGCGCGCAGGCGGCGAGCCTCACCGAGTACTTCGTCAAGATCGGGCGCCTGGACGCCACCTCCCCGCCGCTCGACGGCGCGTGGCCGATCCGCTGACGGGCTCCGGCTGCGCGCACCCCG
>Ga0194110_10007524_pt1 | contig 12546 bp, 8 predicted proteins | sample TA2Kig1200mmetaG_FD_146192 | JGI IMG/M metagenome (GOLD analysis project Ga0194110, IMG submission 146192) | Freshwater microbial communities from Lake Tanganyika, Tanzania - TA2015032 Kigoma Deep Cast 1200m | ecosystem: Environmental > Aquatic > Freshwater > Lake | place: Tanzania: Lake... | reverse complement strand
CGGGCGGGAGAGTCCAGGTCGATGGCCCCCAAAGGACAGGCCTGGACGCAGGCCCCGCAGCGGAGGCAGTGCTCTTCGGCAAAGGCGATCTCCGGCCCTGGTTCCTGGGTCTCGGGGTTGTGGCAGAAGACGCAGCGCAGCGGGCAGCCTTTGAAGAACACCACCGTGCGAATGCCGGGACCGTCCTCCAGACTGCCGCGCCTGAGGGCGACGATGAGCGGGCGGCGGGTGTCGGCGCTGGGGCCCTGTGTCACAGTTGCGTCGCCAAACCGCTCCCTGAGAAGGTGTGAAAAAATCGGTTCGGCGCTGCGGGCGGCAGGCCAAACGGCCTGCCCCACGGTGCAACCAGGGCACTTGGCCCGTCGTGGGGCAGGCGCTTTCGCCTGCCCGCCGATCTTTTCTCAGCCCCTGACGGTCGCGGCTCGGAAGCCGATTCCGAGCCACGCGCGCCAGCAAGTGGTCCGCTAGCCGACACCCAGCCTCCGGGACAGGTCCCTGGCCAGGAAGCCCATCCGGTAGACGTTGCTAAGATTGCCGTCCACCTCGACGTTGTCGGCCAGAATCGACTCCAGCGAATCCGGCTCGTCCGACAGCATGAACGACCTTAGCGCGCCGGCATCGCGGAAGACCACGCGCGTCTGCCACGAGGGCAGGGCTTCGCGGCGCATTCTCATCTTGCCGCGGTCGAACACCGCCGAGCAGGCCACGCTGCCATCCCGGGTGGTGTAGACGTAAGTGGCGCTGAAGCCCTCGATGTTGCGGCGGTAATCCCGGGAGAAGGTGAAGGCCAGGCTCATGCCGCCCAGGAGGACTTCCAGGAACTGGTCAGTGAGCTTGCCGGTCAATTGCGACACCAGCGGCTGGGAGAAAGACCGCACCAGCCAGTCCTGGGCCCGGTTGGGAAGAACGCGCGAAACCAGGCCGACAGTCGACTTCGTAATGGCGCTAGCCATGGGCTGCTCCTTTCGCCAGAGGGACCGCTCGGTAGGACACGGCCTCGCCGGTGGAGAGGCGATACTCCGTGCGCTCGATGATCTCCTTCTGCATTTGGGGGTTGAGGTCCTTGAAGTACGCGGTGTAGCCGGAGACCCGCACCAGCAGTTGGTCATAGCGGCTGGGGTCCTGGACGGCCTCGAGGAAGTCTCGGTGCGAAGTGACGTTGAACTGGATCTCCATGCCGCCGGCGGGCTGCATGGTGGTGGCGTCGAAGTAGCCCTTTACGGCGGCGACGAAATTGTCCAGCACGCGGCCGCGTTCGCCGTCTTCGGGTGTGAACTTCAGGTTGAAGGCCATGCCATTCGTGACGCATTCGGGCGGCAGCTCGGCCACCGAACGCAGGGCGCTGGTCAGGAACGGAGTGACGCCGGAGTTGGGGGTGATGCCGCTGGAGAAGTTCTCTCCGGCCTTGCGCCCGTTGGGGGTGGCGCCCATGAGCCGGCCGAAGCCGGCATGGTTGGTCATGGTCCAGTATCCTACACGGTAGTTGCCCCCGCGGTAGTTGCGCCGGCCCTGCACGGCCTCGTCCAGTGTGCGGAGGAGCCAGGTGGCGCTGGCATCGGCCTGGGGATGGTCGTTGCCGAACCGCGGGGTGCGCTGCGGATCGCGCAGGCGGGTAAGCAGCGGCTCGTGGCCCTTGAAATCGTTGCGCAGGGCATCGCGCAAGCCGGCGAAGTTGATCCGGCCCTCCTGGTAGACCAGGGTTTCGATGGCAGTCAGGGAGTCGGCCACATCGGCCATGCCGATGATGGCGATGCCCGAGGCGTTCAGGAGGGCCCCTCCGTCGATCAGGTCCCGGCCCTTTTCCATAGGCCCTTCGAAGAGGGCGGAGAGGACCGGGGTGGGATAGGACTGCTGGTGTATGCGGCCCAGCCAGTCGTTGGTGGCGATAGCCTGGTCGAGCAGCCAGACCGCCTGCTGGCGGAAGGCCTCGCGGAACTGGGCGAAGGTGGCGAAGGAGGAGGGGTCGCCGGTTTCGATGCTGATGAGCCGGTCCATGCCGAAGCGGCGGTGGCGGCCGTTGAACAAGGCCAGCTCGAGGGCGGCGGGCAGGTTCACCAGGAGGGCGCCGGAGTGGCTGTACATGCGCCCGTTGCTGCCCGGCTCGACGCAGCCGACCACGCCGTAGTCGCGGGCCTGGGCCAGGGTGTGACCGCTGGCGGTGAGGGCCTGGATCACCGCGCGGTCGTTGTGCAGGGCAGGCGTGGCGCCGGTGTTGAGGTTGGCCTCGCACAGCCGGCGCAGGTAGGCGTCACTGTGCACTTCGGGGTGATAGCGGGCGTTGAGGTTGGGGTCGCGCAGCATCATCAGCTCGGTGGCCCGCAGCATCACGTAGGTGAGGTCGTTCACCGCGTCGCGGCCTTCCTCGTCCACCCCGCCGACGGTGATGGCCTGATTGGAGCCGGTTCCGCCGAAAAGCTGCTCGCCGGCGTTGGGGACGGCCGGGACGTGATCGCCGATCTTCAGCCACAGGTAGCCCAGCAGCTCCACGGCCTGCTCGACGGTGAGCCGCCCGGCGTCGATGTCCCGGCGGTACAGGTCGTAGAGAATCTGGTCCAGCCGGCCGAGGCTCAGCCCGGCATCGGGATTCTCCAGGTGAATGGCGACCCAGCACAGCCAGATGGTGGTAAGGCCCTCGCGGAACGATTCGGCGGGCTGCTCGGGCACACGCCGGTAGATGCGGGCGATCTCCTCCAGCGCGGTCTTGCGGACGGGGTCAGTTTCGCGGGCGCTAATCGAAGCCGCGGCCTCGGCCAGCCTGCGGGCGTACGTGATGATGCCCTCCAGCACCTCGACTACGGCCTGGTAGAACTCCTTCGCGGCGGGATCGCCCGCCTGCGCGTGCCGCGCCTGGGCGTCTTCGATCACTCTGCGGAGACCTTCCCGCACCGCCCGCGAGAAATCCGGGATGGTGTGGGAGATGCAGTTGGGCTTGCTGGCGATGAAGAACAGCAGCATCTGGAGGAGCCGCATCCGCTGGCGGTCCTGGTCGCTGCCGCGGGAGCGGGCCAGCTCGGTGATGTTGTGCTGCATCCAGTGAGGGAACACGTCGAAGTTGAGCGTCTTGGCGTCGGCCTCGGCCAGGTAGTAAGGGTTAGCCTTGCGCTTGGAGATGGTCCACAACTCCGGCCAGAGTCCCAGCCCCAGGAACTCCGGGTAGATGGGCACGCCCTTGAAACGCGCAGTGGTCGAGCCCGCGAACGGCGAGGTGTCCTGGAAGGAGAACTCCTCCATGCCGTCGCGGGTGCGCTGGCGCGCCCGGGTGTGCCAGACCACTGGCTGGCGGTTCTCGAGCACCTTCCGGTAAAGCCGGGCCTTGTCCAGCGAGGTGATGCGGTCCCGCTGAAAGAGCCCCGCCTCGAGGCTGTACTTGGTGACCAGGGCCGGCCGCTCGGGACAGACTTCGGGCGCGGCCCGGAAATAAGCTTCGCGCAGCGCCGCCAGCGGCGGCGACAGCTTGATATTCTTGAGGGATAAGTCACCCAGGGTGATGGCGCTCATAGCAGCTCCTCCTTCCACGGGGTCCCCGGCGCTGGCGGCGGACCAGCGCTCCGGCCGAGGCCCCTTCCAGCTTCCCCGAGCTTACACCCGCGGCGGGAGGGATTTCAATAGGGACGCTCGTCCGGCGGGGCAAAGGCAGAAGGCAAGAGGCAAAGGGCAAGAGTATGCCGGCATGGATGCCGGCGGCAGGCGTGGAGGCCTACCCTACCGCGGGTGGGGGCGCTTGCTCCGGCCGGAAGCTGTAGTTGCCCGCCAGGAACTGCCGCACGTACCAGCGCATGACCTCCGTGCCGGCCATGAACATGTCCAGGTGGTTCGAGCAGGCCATCAGGCGGCCCAGCATATCCAGGCCCGCTTCGGTTTCTTCCGCCGGGGCCTTCTTCAGCCAGGCGTTCACCAAGTCGCCGCGGCGGTCCACCCGGAAGCCGTAGTGGGTCAGGCAGGCCTCCAGGAAACGGGCCCTGAGATTGCGGCGCTGGCGGGTGGCGCCCCCGCCCGCAAAGCGAAAGGAAACATGATTGTTGACCGGGTTGGCGGACAGGCAGGCATCCACCAGCGAGAAGTGGTAAGCCAGCCGGGAGTTCAGGTTAAAGTACTCTTCGGCCACCAGCAAGTAGCTGACCTCGCCCAGGGCCCGCGTGGAACTGGCCTGAGATGAGAAGGACTCGGCCATTACCGACGCAAAGTCACTCAGCTTCGAGGGCAGCTCCCGGCGCCAGCTCACCTGCGGGTGGCTGATCCCGCGCCATAGGGCTTGAAAGGGCCTGGAGACGACCTGTCGGGGTGTGATCTCGCGGGCTTCGGGATCCTCCAAGCGCAGTCCGCCGCCAACATCCAGGACGAAGAGATTTAACGGCAATTCGGTCCGCAGGCGGCGCGTGGCGTGCACCTGCTTCTGGATCAGCAGGTCGTTGACATCGAACATGGCCTCGACCGCCCTTTCGTGGCAGAAGCGAAGCACGTCGTGAGCCGACTGGCACCCTGCGGGGCGAAAACTGGCGGCGGTAGGATCCAGCAAGTTGAGAGTGAGCAGCCGGTGGCTGATGGGGCTGGCCGGCGTCGCACGCCGGTTGTCTGAGAGGGCGGCCAGGCCTACCCGACCCTCAAACAAGGTCCCTGGGAAGACCCTGCCCTGGACCGCATCCAAGCTGACGGGCTCCCCGGGCTGGAGGCGCTCAAAGGCCCCGGTCATCATGAAGACGGAGGGGATCCTGAACTCGCGGAGCAGGGCGGCGGCGTGCCCCGCGAGGTTGCCCCATTCGGCCACCAGCCCGCCGATGCGTGGAAAGACCTGTACAATCTCCGGCGAGGGCCGGTGCAGGAACACGATGGCGTTTTGCGGTGTTTGGGTAATCGCCCTGAGGGATTCAACCAGGTGGGCCGGGCCGGAAACCTGCCCGGGGTACACGGTGCGTCCGCCCGCCAGCAGCGGTTCCGCCTTGCTGCGCGCCTTGGTCCGGGTGCGAGCCGCCTGCACCAGCGAGAGCGGCCGGGTCTGGAGTATCCAACACTGGCCGTCTTCGTCCACGGCCCACTCGACGTCCTGAGGGCCCTTGAAGTGCTCCTCGAGGGCTACTCCGTATGCGGCCAGCGTCTGGATATCCGGGTCCGCCAGGCTGGGAGCCTCCGCCCTGGCACGCTCCAGGGGCGCCTGCGTCGTGCCGCCGCCGGGCTCGAGGATGATCTGTGCCGCCTTGTTGGCGAGGTTGCGCTCCTGGACCGCGAAGGGACGCTGGTGCGAGACCACGAAGAGGTCGGCGGGCAAACGCCCGCTGGCGATCTCCATGCCCAGGCCCAACGTAGCCGTAATCCACAGCGACCTTCTCTTAGGGTCCGCCGGGTCGCGCGTGTACATTATCCCGGAGGCGCGTGCACGGATCACGGGCAAGAAGAGCACCGCCATGGGTGTCTCAACTTCCAGCAGCCCGGTCGAGAGCCGGTAGGAAAGCGCCCGCTCGCTGAACCGGGCGGCAATGAGGCGCCTGTAAGCCATCACCGCCTGGTCTGGCGGAACATTGATGAGACTCAGAAACTGCCCGGCGTAAGTGGTGCGGCTCAGTTCACCGCCTTCACCGACTGCGCTGGAACGCACCGCCAGGCCCTGCCCCTGCGGGTCAAGCCAGCGCGCACGCTCGGTAATGGCCACTTCGACCGCGCGGGGCAGGGGCTGTTCCAGAACCAACTGCTGAAGCCCGGCGGCGGTGGCTTGCAGGGCTTCCAGGTCTTCCAGGTCCGCCGAACGGAGGGCATCGCGGATTTGCTCCCACAGGGGTATGCCACAGAACTGCCGGTACGCTTCGGTGGTCAGCACGAAGCCATCCGGTACGGGCAGCCCGACCTTGTTCTTCACCTCGGCCAGCAGAGCGGCCTTGCCCCCAGCTTCATCGACGGAAGGGGCGCCCAGTTCAGTCAGGCGCGCCGCCAGCCGCGGAGCCACCAATTCCTGCGAGGCCGCCAGGAAGCGCTCCACCTCGCTCCGCTGGGCCGCCACGGCCTCTGTGAGCACCCGGTAGAACCGCCCCGAAAGTTGCTCCAGAGTCTGGACCACGCCCGCGGCCCGGTCGAAGATGGCGGCTACGCGTTCTTGGACCACATCACGCCGCGCGGGCACGTACTGGAGGTCTTCTTGTAGTCCCGCAATCAGCTCCAGAGCTTCGCTGTTGAGGGTGAGCAGATCGCGGAAGCTCGCGTATTTCCCGCGGACTCTCCGCTCAACCGCCCCGGGCGCCTCCCGGCGGCGCAGCCTCCGCCACCACCCCAGTGACACCATAAACCAAACGTCGATGCCACTCTAGCACTACGGGCCGGCCGCTGCAGTGGGCGAAAGCATGTCGGCGGTCTACTTCCCGGTCTTGCGGATGTCGGTCTTGGTGACGTTCATCAGCCGCAAGGCTTGGCCCGGATGCTTGTAGTAGTAGCGAATCTCATCGCCGAAACGGAAGGCATCCTCCGGCAGCGAGCGATACTGGCCGGGCACCGCAATGGTAACCAGCACTCGCTGGCGTGCCGAGTAGATGGTAATGGTCCCTTTCTGCTGATCCACGAGGGGAAACCGCAGCCCGGCCATCCGGCGGTCGTCCTTGGCTACCCGGAGGTGCTGCACCACCGGAGTGAAAGGCACCAGGTTCAAGGTCTCAGTCGTGGGCTCGAAAACGGTGAGCTGCTGCTGGGCGAGGTCCAGGCGAAGCAGGCGCCCCGGCTCAGGCGCGGGCCCCATCTCAGCGGGGTCGGCCGGTATTCGGATAGTGACTGGCGGCAACGCATCAAACCTGGGGTTGTTCGGGTCGAGGTAGTTGGAATCGGAGATCAATGTGACCAGACCCTGCTGCGGGTCATAAGCGACTACCTGGCCTTGGTTGACGCGGCCGAAGCCGCCGCAGCCCAGTAGCAATAGGCCGGCCAGGGGCAACGAAAGAAGGATCGACTTCGGGTGCGGCATGGTAGCAGGTCCCTCAGGTATTCTGGATCAACTGGTTCCTCTTCACCGCCAGTTCCTCACGGACGCCCGTGATGAACTTGATGAGAATGTGCAGGGCCAGGGCGGCCACCAGCCCCAGGATCAGAACCGTAGCGGCAGTGTCAAACAAGTCGCGGACGCCCGGGTGCGCGGCGGCGACGAGCTTGAATACAATCGAGATCGCGCAGCCTACCACCGCCAGGCCGAAGAACAAGCGGATCCCATAGCCCCGCACGTACTTGGTGGCGACTGAACCGATCTGCGCGCCCACAGAGGCGCCCACCAGCATTATCAGGGCGGCCACGAGCTCCGTCCGGCCCTTGTAAGTGTAGGTAGCTGCCCCGTACAGACCGGAGACGGCCACCTCGAACAAGTCAGTGCCCACCGCCACATGGGTGGGGCAACCCACCAGGTAGATCAGCGCTGGCATCCGGATCAAGCCCCCGCCGATGCCCAGGATCCCGGCCAGCCAGCCGGTGAGGAAACTGACCGCGATCGGAAGCCACACCGAGCAGCGGATGCCGGCCTTCTTGAAATGTACCACCGGAGGGATGGCGATCTTGTGAAAGGTCTTGTGCCACTCGATGCCGGTCGAGAGCGCCTCCATCTTCCGTCCGGCCGCCATCGCCTCCCGGTCCTTGCGCATCTTCCTGGCGATATCGGCGAAGACCAGCCACGCGATCAGGCTCAGCAGCACCAGGTAGCCGTAGCGGACATAGGCGTCGATGCGGCCGATGCGCTCCAGCCACATCACCATCTGGGCGCCGATCTCGAAGCCCCCGACCGTGCCCACGATCATGATCGTTCCCAGCCGGTAGTCCACGTTGCCAAACCGCCCGTGCCGCATGGTCGAGATCAGCGACTTGCCGGCCATGTGCGCGATATCTGTACCGATGGCGAAGGCCATGGGAAAGCCGAGGATGTTCAAGCCCGGCGTGACCATCCAGGCGCCCCCCATTCCGAAGAAGCCGCCTATGACTCCTACTCCGAATCCGAGAATCAGCAAGCCCGGCCAGAAGATCTCCACCCCGGCGATGGGCATCGTTGCATACAGCCAATCCATAGCTGAAGCCTCCTGGAAGGTCCGGCTCGGTTCCGGCGCCAGCCTGCCGGGCATTCTGCCTGCGCGGAGCAGGGGGCCGGCTGGCAGACCGGTCCGCGGTCCAGCCCCTTAATGTTCGGCCAGTTCCCGTGACCGCAGATTGATCCCGATCCGCGCCATTACGAAGTCGGCCAGAACCCCTAGCAGCGCTCCCACCAATGGGATCAAGATCACCGTCGCGATGGCGAAGTACAGGTGGCTCTCGTTGTAGAGGTTGGTCCACCAGGCCCTCCAGCCCGTGAACCTCCGGCTATCGGCCACGATCACGATGGCGTCGGCTTTCTCGCCGGCCGCCAGGGCCGGCGTCACCGTCAGGAGGGCCAAGCCGGCCCATGTGATCAGTTGCTGCACCCATCTTCGCATACGGTATGCTCCTGAACTCCTCCGCCGCGCTCGCCCGCGAGCGCTCCACGGATCTTATCGCATCGGCCCGCCCTTGGCAACTGCCGGCTAGACGCTCCCGTTCCCGCCAGGCGTCGCCGGTTCCTTCGAGTCTGGCGGCTGAAAAGTGTAGTTGCCAGCGAGGAACTGCTGCACATACCACTGCATGGCCACTTCGCTGGTCATGTACATATCCAACTGGCAGGTGGAGGCCATGAGCCGGCCGAGGATGTCCAGCTTGGCATCAGTCTCGAAAGCCGAGGTCTTCTTCAACCAGGCATTGACCAGGTCGCCCCGCCGCTCGACCTTGAATCCGTATTCGCGCAGACACGCCTCCAGGAAGCAGGCTCTCAGGTTGCGGCGCCAGCGGGTGGCGCCTCCGCCAGCGAAGCGGAAGGAGATGTAGTTCTGGGTGGGGACGTCGGACAGACAGGCGTCTACCAGGGTGAAGTGAAACGCCAGGCGCGAATTCATGTTCAGGTACTCGTCGGCCACCAGGAGGTAGCTGCGCTCGGCCAGGGCGCGCGTCCCGCTGCCCTCCGGCCCCAGGGACCGCCCCATGATGCTGGCCATATCCGAGAGGGTAGCCGGCATTCCTCGGGTCCAACTCACGCCAGGGTGGGTGAAGCCCTTCCACAGGCTGTGGAAGGGGCGGGAAACGATCTCGGCCGGGGTGACCGTCTTCGCCTCCGGGCGCTCCAGGCGGAGCCCGCCGCCCAGGTCCAGAACATAGTGGTCGGTGGGCAAGATCGAACGCAGCAACTTGGTCTGACGCGAGCTTTCCGCGGATGCCAGTTCGTGGCCGGTGAACATCGCCTGAACCGCCTTCTCGTGGCAGAACCTCAACACGTCGTGAACGGACTTGCATCCTCTGGGCCGGAAGTTGAGGCTGGCCGGATCCAGCAGATGCAGCGCCAGCACTCTGGCGGCCACTACGTCGCCGGATCGCTCTCGAGTGCGCTCGGTGATCGACGATTCCAGCGCGCGTGCGGGGAAGAGGGCGCCCGCGTAGACCTTGCCGCGGGTGGCATCCAAACTCACCGCGGCTCCGGGCTCGATCCGCTCGAAGGCTCCGGCAACCAGGAAGATGCTGGGCACCTTGAACTCCCTCAGCAGGGCCGCGGCATGCCCGGCGGGGCTGCCCCATTCCGCGACCAGCCCGCCGATGCGGGGGAATACCGGTACAATCTCCGGGGAGGGCCGGCGCGCGAACAGGATACTCCCCGGCGGAGTCTGGTTGACGGTTTGCAGGTGCTCGGCCAGGAACGCCGGGCCGGAGACCCGGCCGGGGTAGACGGTGTGCCTCCCTTCCAGCACCGGCTCACTCCTGACCATCGCCAGGTGCGGTCCACGCAGGCCTCTGGCCAGCGCCAGCCCCCGCGTCTGCACGATCCAGACCTTTCCGTGTTCGTCCAGCACCCATTCCGCGTCCTGAGGGGTCCGGAAGTGCTTTTCCAGGCGGATGCCAAGCTGCGCCACACGCTCCAGTTCCGCGGTCGTCAGGCTCGACTCGGTGGCCTGATCGTCAGACACAGGCACCCGCCTCAGTCCCCCGCCCTCGGCGGGAACCAGCATCTCCTCCTTGCGTGCGTTGTGAGCACTCAGCACTCGGGGACGGCGTCCGCGCGAGAGGACGAACAGGTCCGCGGGTGCGCGTCCACTGGCCAGATCCGCGCCCAGGCCGCGGGTGGCGGCGATCCACAGCGCGTTACGGCGGGGTTCGGAGGGGTCGCGCGTGTACGTGACCCCGCTGGCCTTGGCTGGCAGCATCGGCAGGAACAACACGGCCATGGGGCTATCCACCTCCATCAACCCAGTCGAGAGCCGGTAGAAGAGCGCGCGCTCGCTGAAGCGGGCCGCCACTACGCGGCGGTAGGCCTCCACCGCGTTGTCCACAGGGACGTTGAGCAGCGTCAGATACTGCCCGGCGTAAGTTCTCTCACTGGCACCCTCACCCAGCGCGCTGGAGCGAACCACCAGAGAAGGGGCTTGGCGGCCCAGCAGTGCTGCGCGCTCCCGGATGGCGACCTCGACGGTTCGCGGCAGCGGGCAGCTCATCACCAGCGCCACCAGGCGCGAGGAGGCGGCCCGGAGCGCGGCGTGGTCGTGGATGTCCAGCCTGCGGAGTTCGTCCCGAATCTGGGTCCACAGGGGTACGCCACAGAACTGGCGGTAGGCCTCGGTGGTCAGCACGTAGCCCTCCGGGACGGGCACGCCGAGTCGGTTCTGCACCTCGCCCAGCATGGCGGCTTTGCCGCCGACCTCCTGCGCGGCGTTTCGATCCACGTCGTAGAGCCGGACAGCCAGCCGCGGGGCCGCCAGTTCCACCCCGGCGAGAAACCTCCGCAGCGCCCGCTGCTGGTCTTCCATGGCGTCCCGGAGGGCGGGATACTCCTGTCCCGCCAACCGTTCCAGCACGCCGACGATCTCGGCGGCCTTCATAAAGACAGCCTGCGTGTAGGCCTCGACCACCGTACGCCTGGCGGGCACGAACTGCAAGTCCTCCTGCAAGGCGGCCAACAACTCCAGGCACTCGTCGTTGAGTGAGAGCAGCTTACGGAAGCTGGCGTACTTGGTGCGGATGCGATCCGCGCCGTGGCCGAGGGGCTCGGCGGGTTGTTTCTTGCGCCACCACCTCATGCGTGTCCGCTCCTCGGCGGGCCGGTCCAGTAGTACGGCGGGAGGCGCAGCGTCAGTGACCGGCAGCAACCTTTCTGCCGAACAGCAGGGCCACCAGGAGATCGATGCCGAAACCGGCCGCGGCTGCCACCAGGACCGCCACCAGGCCGTAGGCCAAGCTGCGCATCCTGGCGAGGTCGGCCAGCCAGGCCGGGAAGCCTACCTTAGTCACGGACAAGTGAACGGAGGAGTGGCTGGCAACCACGCGGTCCCGGCACTCGTAGGCACTGAGCTGGTAGTTGCCCGGCGCTGCCTTCCTGGGCCACCAGAGCTGCACCGTGAAAGGAACGCCGTCCGCTCGGGGCGCGCCCATCTTGACGCCGTCCCGGACCAGGGCGTAGGTCCCATCGGCGGCCTTCAGCGTCAGCCAGCTTGCCACCATGGTATCGTGGTCCTGGTCCGGTTCGATCTCCATTTGCCGCTGGATGGCGGCCTGGTCCAACTGATAGAGGTCCAGTTCCTCCCGGCTCAGAAAATGCCGCAGCATCCCATCGGAGAAACGCAGAAACAGGGTCGGCACTCCGGAGACCCGGGTCTTGCCCGAGTTGATCCAGATGGGGCCCCGCTGCACCTTGCGGTTGAACACTTCAGGCTTACTTTGACCCCGGATCACCACCGCGACCTTGGAACCGGGGCGGACAACACCTTCGACCCGCACGTGAGCGCCGCTATAAAGCGCTCCCATCTGGATCACGGTCGGCGTGACTCGCAGGCGCAGGTCCCTCTCGGAGGGCGCGGCGCTGGACGGGTGCGGGCCCGCAAAGCACGCCACGATCACTGTGGTGAGTATCCTCGCTGTCCGCATGGGCGTCACCCCTTCGGGTAGGATAGCCGGCTGGGCGGCGTCAAGGTGAGCGATACTGCCATCTGAATCGTCACCAGCAGAACCACCAGCGCCAGGATGATCTTGAGCACGTCGCCCTTCAGATGCCGGGTGACCCGAGCGCCCAGCTGCGCGCCCAGGGTGGAGCCGGTCGCCACCAGCAGGGCTAGCACCAGGTCCACGGTTTGGTTGGTCACGGCGTGCATCAGCGTCATCCCGGTGCAGGTGAACAGGATCTGGAACAGGTCCGTTCCCACGACCACCCGCATCGGCATGCGCAAGATGTATACCATCATGGGCACCATGATGAAGCCCCCGCCCACGCCCATGATGGCCGCCAGAACACCCTTGATGCCGCACAGAAGGTAGGGCGCGAAGATCGAGGCGTGAACGTCCGACTTGGGGAAGTAGATCTGCAACGGCAGTCTGCCAAAGATGCCGATGGGCTTGACCACCTGCGGGCGCTGCACCAGCGCGCCCCGGCGCAAGCTGATGATGCTCTCGATCAGCATGTAGAGACCCACCGCGCTCAGCACCACCACGTAGGTTAAAGTGATCAGCAGGTCGGCTTGGCCGACAGCCCGGAGGACCTTAATGAGCTGGACG
>Ga0194110_10007513_pt1 | contig 12555 bp, 9 predicted proteins | sample TA2Kig1200mmetaG_FD_146192 | JGI IMG/M metagenome (GOLD analysis project Ga0194110, IMG submission 146192) | Freshwater microbial communities from Lake Tanganyika, Tanzania - TA2015032 Kigoma Deep Cast 1200m | ecosystem: Environmental > Aquatic > Freshwater > Lake | place: Tanzania: Lake... | reverse complement strand
TAAACCTTGATTGCCATTGTCATTCGCCATAACCGACCTCGATGAAGAGAATGAGATACGCCATCCTACCACAAATTCATCAGATCGGCAGGATTGGCTCGATATGCAAAAAACCTACCCCTGAAAGGGGGGTACCCCCCGAGAAGCCATCGCGCGCGCGTTTTTCGCGGCCGACTCAAATATCGCGCGCGCGACGCCCGTGCGGGGCAGCATATACCTTCCGAAAAAGCGGGAACGCGGGAACACCGGGAACGTGGGATCGGGTTTGGCGCGGGAAGCAGCCCACGGATCTCAGTCAAGCAGAATGTCCCCAGCACACCAGCACCGGCTTCAGGGAATGCGCCGCTCCGGCGGGAAGATTTCGCCGCGCTCGTTCACGTGCTGGAGACCCAGGGCCGCTTCGCACCAATGCCGCCCGAACCGCCCTGGGCCGATCCCCGGCCCGATCTCATCGGGGATCATGTTCAGTGGCTGACCTTGCTGGAGCTGGCGTACTGCCACGACGCTGAAGATCCGAACGGGGTCTTCGGGGCGCTGGTCGGCATCCGTTGCTGCGGCGCGGCGATTGTTTCCAGCGGTGGAGCCAGGCCATCCTGGCGTTTGACGCGCGGCGAGATGACCGCGGCCGAGTGGCAGGTGATCCGGACGCAGTGGCTCATGCCCCATCTCAAGGTCCTGCAGGAGCTGCTCGGCGCGCCCGCGGCAGCGACGACCGGGGGAGCGCAGACCTCATGAAACGACAGAACGGCGTGACGCTCAACGGCAAGCTCGATAATGTTCGCGCCAGCCAGGTGACCGTAGGGGATCTGACGGGGAGCTACGTTACAGCCACGCTGATCACCGATCACCTGGCCTACGGCGGGCACCACCAGGTCGTCTTCCCGGAGGAACACGCGGCCGATGTGCTGGCGTACTGGGGGCTAACCGACGGCAATCTGGAGGTGGCGATCGAAGGCTGGCTGCGCTCGACACCGGCGGTCGCCGGCAGCCCGGCGACCGCAGTTGTGGTAGTGGACCGGGTGATTTATCTTTCGGTCACTGACACCATGCGCGACCAGGTGGCGAGCTACAAGGCAGCGGTCAGGCAGGGGCCAGGCTCTGTTTCCGGCCGCAAGCAATCCAAAACGAGGTAGAGCAGAACGATGGACGATCCGAAATTCCCGGAACCGGTGACCGTGAGCGAGCTGCGCGCTGATCTGCGGCGCATCCTCGAGACCGTGCACTACTTCCATCAACGTTACGCGATCATGCGCAACGGGGACATGATGGCGATCCTGTTGGCGGTGGAGGATTTTCGAGAGCTGGTCGGCGCGCTGGGAAAGCCGGCGGAGATTGATCGCAAGTGACGCAGTGCTTATCCTGCCTGCAATTCCGATCTCAGCGTTGGCATCCACACTGTCTGGGCCATTTCGCTACGATGGCGACAATTTCGCCCGTGTGGGCTCAAGTTCACGGTCAACGTCAGTCATGCATGAAGAATTGAGGTGTACCGGTGAAATGCCCTTTCAATGCACCAAAGAGGAAATTCGAAGCCCCCGCCTGCGCGATGATGAGATCCTGCCAATCGTGCAGTGCCTGTTGAGCAGGTCGAATTACTGCGATGTGCCCGGAATCCGATACCAGTGCCGGCTTGCCTGCATTAACGTGGGCGATCAACTGGTTCAGCGTCACCTGTGTGGTTGGATTGATCTCCACCCAGTCAGACATGATGCCCTTGTCCGCGGCAGAAGTGACCCACGGTAGCCTTCGATTCAAGTAGTCATTCAGAAGTGGGGCCTGTGCGGTCATCGGATCCGTGTAGATAGCATTCGGATCGCCCTGCCCCCTGCCCAGGTTACCTTTTGTGGGCAGCGGCACGCCCATTGCACGCATTACATCGCCCGCGAAGATGTTGCACCGCGTGTCGGCGTTGCCGGCGCCCCCGGCTTGGTAGCGGCCTGCCAGTTCGGCAGAGCTCACGTCGAATTGGTCAATCACGTTGGCATAGTGGTTGGCGCTGCGTTGACCTGGCTTGTTCTGCAACGGTGCGGTCACCTGGTTCCAGTGCGATTGCATGACACTCATGGCCTTGAGTTGGGCGCGTGCGGCCTGTACTTCGGCACTCACTGTCGGTGATTTCGGAGCGATCTGGGTGGCGATCTCAGCCTCAGCTGTCTGTTTGACCTGGGCTGCTGTGGTTGCTGCCGCTGCGACCGCCGTCTCCTTCAGCCTGATTGCTTGGGTGACTGCTACCGCCACCGCCGTTTCCTTCACGACGATCGCCTGAGTCGCAGCCTGCTTCTTGCCGGCAGCTACGGCGGTCTGCGCTGCATTCGCCACCGAGGTCTCGATTGCGCGCTGGTCAGATGGTTGGCATCCAACAAGCATCAGTGGTCCAAGTGCGGTTGCTGCCAAAGCGAGAGCCCAGAGAACTGGTCGGAGTGATCGTGTTTTCTGCATCTGTTCTCTCCCATGGGAGTGCTCGCCCCGGTCCGCCACTGGGGACATGCCAATCTCCGCTGTCCCCTCCCCGGCGAGCGCCTGCAGTACCTTCAATGCCATAGCGACCGATGAGCGCGTGACCACGACTCTGCCTCCTGGGCTGGGCAAAGGGGCGGCTGACGGTGCTCTAGAGCACAGAGCTGGCGGCTGAATCACATATCATTCATCCCTGTCAACTTCTCGTCAGTCCCCCCAGAGCCTCAATGACCAGCCTGGTAGCTCTCTCTTTCTGCGGCGCGCTCGTGAAGCGTCCCAGGCTAGATCTTACGGTCGCGCTGGCCTCAGCCCGACTCAGTCCCATCGCCAGCAGCACATGTGACGGCTCCAAAGCACCCGATGAACACGCAGACCCGATCCCCATCATCACTTCCGGCAGGTTCAACAGAAGCGCGTCAGCATCGATGCCGGCGAAGGTCAGGCTGCTCGTGTTAGGAAGGCGTGGTGCACCGCGGCCATTGATCTTCAGGCCAGGGATACTGGCGAGTAGGGCCTGTTCGAATTGGTCGCGCAGGCCCGCGATACGAACGCGCTCGTCGTCAAGCGCGGCTGTACAGATTCGGCAGGCTTCCCCGAAACCGACGATCCCTGGCACATTGGTCGTGCCGGAGCGCAGGCCACGTTCCTGGCCACCTCCATACTGCAAGGGGGTAATTGGAAAAGCATGTGGACCATTCCGAACATAGAGTGCACCAACGCCCTTGGGTCCGTATAGCTTGTGCGCGCTGATAGAAAGCAGATCAACTTGCCAGGTTTCAGCAGCCAAATCCACCGGGATTTTCCCCACGGCTTGGGCCGCATCACAGTGGATCATAGCGCCATGCTTGTGAGCGATCTCTGCAATCCTCGCGATGGGTTGAAGGGTGCCAACCTCGTTGTTGGCAGCTTGCACGGACACCAGCAGCGTCCGGTCATTGACTGCCGCCTCAGCCTCGTCAACTAAGACCCTGCCCTCCCTGTCAACCGGCAACACAATCAGTTCGTAGCCTTCTTCTCGCAGTTGCTGACAGGGAAGCAAGACGGCCTTGTGTTCTACTGTGGAGGTGACGATGCGAGTGCGCCCGCCATGGCGATTGGCGCGACCCAACCCCAGGATCGCTAGATTGTTGCTTTCCGTGGCGCCACCAGTGAAGATCAGCTCGCCTGGTTGGCAGCCAGTCAAAGCAGCGACCTGTTGTCGTGCCCTGTCAACCGCACGCGCTGCCTTTCGTCCCTGAAGGTGCAATCCTGTGGCCGGGTTGCCGTACCATTCGGAGAAGAACGGCAGCATCTTCTCGACCACCCCGGGGTCGCAGGGAGTAGTCGCGTTGTAGTCGAGATAAATGGGTTTCTCCATCCGTCCTCAGATCGGCTCGCATTGGAGTTCTTCATCATATTGCCGGTACTCGGCATCCAGCACGTACAGCTGCTCCCAGACCAGTTGACGCAATTCCGTTGCCGGGCGGACACAATACATCTCGAAGTCTTCAGGCGTGACCTGACCATGCGGGAATTGCAGCTTCATCAGGCCGCTGGCCAGCAGGCGCACCGCATCTTCGTTACGCTTGTAGAGTTTCTTGCCTTTGAGACTGATAGCACGGCTCGCGAGCTGATTGGCGCTGACATCTTCGCGCAAGGCCAGTAGCGCATCGCCGAAGAAGTCGGATTTCAGCCCCACACCCTGGGCAAACGATCCTCCACTCAGCTTGCTTACTTTCCAACCGGGTAGAATGCCGCGCAGCCGGTCAAGGAAGGCGGTCTCCCGCAGGAACTCAGGCAATTCCTTGACCAGTGGCGAGAGCACCGGCCGCTGCTCGCTATCGAGCATGATGTTGGCTAGCATCACCAAACTGCAAGGGCTCGCCGTTTCGTAGAGGCCACCGCGCGTCAGACGGCCATTGGCCAGGAACCCCTTGAGCCCACCGACGATCTCCTGCGGTTTCTCGAATTTAAGCGTCTGTACTTCATCCAACACGACAACCGCAAAACGCGCCAGTAAGCCCCATTGCCCGCTGGCATTGTTGACGAACAGCACCGCCGGCGAAACGTTGCCGCCGCTCATCAGGCGCACACGCGGGTTGATGTTTTCGTACAGGTAGCTCTTGCCGGTGCCTTTGGGGGCAAGCTCCAGCAAGTGCAGGTTCTTTTCCACTAGTGGCAGCAGTCGGCAAAGCAGATAGGTCTTCTCGCTCTCATCCAGCGCCAAGGGGTTATACCCCATCGAAGTAAGCAGCAACGCACGCCATTCGTCCAGGGAGAAGGCGGCGCGTTTCTCCTTGAAGATTTCCAGGTTGACTGACGCCTGCATCGGCTTGAAGGAGGTTAGGGCGATGCCCTCCTGCGTATCCATCAGTTCAACAACGCCCCACATTCCTTGCTTGAGCAGATCGGGGTAGTCTTCCACGATGCCATCAGCAATATGAACGTCGGTCAACCCCAGTAGCTTGAGTTGAGCGACGCGCTCTTTTGTCCGCTTGGTGAGGACGATCTCTACTTCGACAGGTGTCAGGACCTTGACTACTTCCCCATTGAGCAGGCGATTCTTGATGATCTTGGATTCATCGGGCAACGGCAGAAAGCGATCCGCCCAGGCCTGGATCTTGCCCAACTCTGTTGGACTAACCGGGCCTTCACCAGGGGCAAGGGTGTCCAAGATCCATTCGGCCACATAGGCCGGAACGCTGCGCCTGTTCAGCTGACTACTGGGTAGGCGGCGCTTATCTATCGCCAAGCGACCGAATACCTGGCTCGCCTTTTGGTTCAGTGCTTCAATGGTAAGGATGTCACTCATAAGCCCAAATCCTTGAAGATAGAGTCATCCCGTTCGTAAAGGGCCTGCACTTCGAATGAGGGGGTGGCTTCGGCTGTAAAGGTTCTACCGCTTGCCTGTCGGAACAACAGGGTTGCCTTCAGAGTTGCCAGATTAGCCTTGACCGGCCAGGGCTGCAGAGACACAGCGAATTCGGTTTCTTGCAGCGGGGGAACGCTCCATGTTCCATTGGCTCGTGCGCCGTGCGACAGCACGATCGCAAGGCAATCCAATGAAACCCGGCTAAGGTTGATCATGTGGATCACCATCGTGCCGACGCTTTCGGCTTCGCCTTTGCCACTGATTGTGATGGACACATCTGGCTGCCGTGCATCGCGCTCGAAGACAAACCAAGGCACGATAGCTTCTTCGGGGAACAAACCACCATGCGGATAGGGTTCAGAACCAGACCTAGCGTTCTGGAAGGAGTCTTCGCCCACCGCTATCAGCATATCATGAAGCATGGCAAAACGTTCACCGTTGACGGCAATCCAACCAGTATCATCATTGATCGAGAAGCCACACTCGTCAAATTGCTGGTTTACTTTGCCCCAAGCGACTCGACCGTGTGCCTGCAACCCGTTGGGGATAGGTAATCGGCGCGGCGCTTCGGGGTTGAGCAATCGTCCATGATCAGTAGTGATGATGATCTGGAGGGGCACACGAGGTGGAAGAGTTTCGACGACTTCTTGGACGGCTTGTAGTACGGATTCGAGCTCTGCGCGCACCTGCCTTTCGCGTTTGGCGTCGGCCTCGAAATGATAGGCGACATCCGGCTGTCCGATCCGCCAGAGGACCAGGCATCCAGGCTGCATATCCTTGAGTTCACGCACGGGCGAGGCGTTGTCAGGCAGGATCGTGCCCAGCGGCGGATACTCTGGTGCAAGACGGGGTGGCACACCTTTGAGCAGGGCATCCTTGGCAAACTCGGTCACGGTCGGCAAAGGGGCAAAGCAGTACGATCTCTGCTGAAGCTGTAGTCGCTCTATTCTCGCCGAAACGGCGTTGGCGAAGTCTTCGGCATCCCAAGCAGGCAGACCATCCAGGATTACACAGAAAGCAAAGACGCCATGAGCTGTCTCACGGAGGCGAGCGGCCCGCTGAAACGAGAGCCAACTGGGATCCAGAAGCCATTGCGGATAGCGCATGAGGTACCAGTGAGCAAAAGCCTGGCCATGATGACAGGCTATTGCTCGGGCCTGTTCATCACCATGACGCGCCTGCCACCGGCGATAGGGCAAATACTCCGCTCCAAACCAGTCCAACACGGCCGGCTCTTCACCTGGCAGGGGCGATGGTTCCGGTGGAGGTACGCGTTCTTCCAGTGCAGCCAGTCTTTGCGTGTTGAGATAGGGTTGCAGCCGCCGAATGATATTGGACGTGAGATGTATGGGGTTGTGTTCGTAGAACTGAACGGAGAGTTGCGCGAGTTCTTGACGTAGTGCTACCGATAAAGGAGTCCCAAGCATCTGCTCGAAGTAAGCCCCATTGGTTTCGATCAGTCTTTTCATCCATCCGGACTTGGTTTCGTTCAATAACGCGGCGGGAAGCTCCAGCGGGAATTCGCCCAGGCCGATAGGCCCATTGGCTCCCAGTCCCAGCCAGGAATCAAGCAGGATCCTTGCTTGTAGGTCGGTGACTGCCCGATAGATGTGCGCTTCGGGCTGACCTTCTGCTTGTCGTTCCAGCAGATAGGCCAAGTGGCGCAGAATGATGGTTTCGGCGTCATCTGGCTGGTGTGAGTACAGCCAGAGCAACCAGCGAGCGGCATGCTCACGGGAGGAGCCGCCCTGCCAGACGACGAAGTCGCTCGGGTAACAGCGTTCCAAGACGAATTTAGATGAGATCTGGTCTAGCGAAGCGGCAGTCATGCCCATTTTTCGCGCCAGCCCGGTAGCTTGTTCATGTGTCAGTTCCGGGAAGACACGTTGCAGCGCCGCGCAGGGCGACTCTTGATACCGATAAGGTCGGCCTCGCAGAGCGTAGAAATACTCTGCCCAGGCACATAGACGCCCTCCTCGAATGAGGAGCTGCGTGTCCACCAGCGCGTGGCGCAGGAAATCAACCTCGCTCTCGATAACCTGATAGCCAGGCGGGGCGGGAAGATCGCCTTCGCAGTCAAAGAGGACTTCGGCGTTCATGATGCATCTACCAATGCTTGCAAGCGTTTCAGACATTCGCGACGTGTTTCGCGGTCTGCTATCCTTTGGAACAACGCCTCGATTTGCAGCAGTACATTCTCGCTGAGTTGCTGCTTCAAGCGCAGTCGGAATTGTTCCAAACGAGCCACGCCTTCGGGAGACAAGAACGGAGGCGGCGTCTCGGCCTGGCGCAGCAGGACTTCGGGATTCTCGGCATTCGAGTGGCGCCGCATCAACTGTGTAAGCCAGGTCTCGGCCTCTTGAGTCTTCTGGCGCCGCAGGTTCCCGATGGTCTGCCTTTTTTGCGCCAATAAGGCTCGCTGCGCGGGAGCAAGCCAGTTGGCAAAGCTCGTCTCGAGATCACTCAGTTGCGCTTCAAGACGAGTGAGATCATCTGGCGTCCGCTGTGGCGCGGAGGCGCTTTCGCGCAGTTCCTCGAAGAAGGTCTCGAGCTGTTCGACTCTCTCTTGAAGCGCCGCCAGGGATTGGTGGAAGGGCGTTCCCTCCAGCTGTCCCAGATTCTGCAGGAGCAAGTCCCGCTGTTTGCGTATGTCGCTTGATTGAGTGGCTCGCTCGACGGCCTGGGGCAATTCCACCGCAATCTGCTCATACTGCTGAATGCGCGTTGCAATCCGGTTCAGTTTTTCTTCGCGCAATCGCGCGGTCTGCGGGGATAGGTCGGTCAACGCTGCCAGCTTCTCGCGGTATTCGTACAAAGCAGCTAACGCTGCTTGAGGCGTCATGCTGTTGATTTGCGCAACGATGGCCTTCTCGCCTTCTCGTTTCTGTAGTTCGACGCGAGCCTGCGATAGTGCTGCGAGGGCTTGATCTACTCGCTGCGCAAACTCGGGGAACTGATCAAGCGCTTTGCGGGCGTGTTTCAGTTGGTTTTCCTGCGTCTTATGGTCGGCCAGATCGCTGAGGCTGGCGTACCTGGCGCAAAAGGCCGTCAAAGCCGTCTGGACAGCTGCCTCCCAACGTTTTTCCAGGTCCTCAAGCGGTGGTTGGGTAGGAGTAACCAGCGAAGGCACAGGCAGGTCTTTTGCAATGCCCCGGTTCTGCAGTAAATCGTTCAGGTCACTTGTTGAGACTTCCTCTAACCATGCGGCCGCCTTGCGATCGTAGTCCTCGGCTGCCTGCAGGGCCATTGTCAGACGAGGACCCAGTTGCTCGATTTCTTCGCGCTTGGTTTCAGGCAACCGCGGACTCACTTGTGCCTGTCCCAGTTTGGCCAACGCTTCTTGCGCCTGCGGTATGTTGAAGGGCGGTCCCTGGCGGATCTGGTCCAAGACGCCGGTCACTTGTGCGAAGATCTCATCAGGCTTGGTGCGGCTGATGAGCAGGGGAGAAAGCACACAAATATGGTTGAGAAAATCTTGGGAGTGCTTGGCCTCATCGAAGAAGCTCTTCAGGTCACTCAAGGACACCCGTCTGCCGTTCAACGATAAGCGTAATTCGTGTTGATGGAAGCCAATCCATGCCGCAAAAAGCAGGGTCAACGTGTTGTAGTCATGTCCATAGGGTGGGTTGAGTAAGTCAATGAGAACGGAATGAGCAGGGACGTCTCGACAGCCGGGAGGAAACTTCTCATCGAGTACATTCCACGCTTGCTGCAAAGGGAGTGAAGTAGGCCGCTGGATCGCATGAGTTCCTGCTGCCAGCAGTCCCCATTTCTGCGTCAAGTAGGTGGTCGCGATCTGGTGTTGAATGTCCCTCTTGCCCAGATTGGGAACACTACTTCCAGCTGTGTCGCCAAATAGCCAGATGGCTACTTTCTGCGTCGCTGAACGCAGTTGGTTAGGGCCTTTGCCACCGACAGCATACTGCGTGTAAAACTCGACCCGATAAGCATAGGCCTGGCGGTAACATTCCGTCATAACCGCTTTGAGCGAGAGATCCCTGAGCGCCTGCACCGAAGCCCGATAAGGGCCAAGCAAAGCATATTCAGTCAGGCTACGCTGTTTGTCTGCGTAGACACCGATGTCGTCAACCAAGTCCCCAAGCGAATTCCTGAAGTTGACCTCCGCCAGCCCCTTTTCTTGCTGGTAAATGACCGTGCCGATCTTCTCTCTTTCGCTGGTGTTCAGGTTTTCGAGCGCCTTGAGTCGCCGGGCTGAACTGACGAGGTTAGGGGCCGCGCGTTTGGGCAAGACAACCACTACTGGCAGAGGCAAAGCAGCGTCCCCGAGGACTTCGTTCAAGATACTCTGGGCGTTTTGGCGCAGGAGCATCTTCTCTTCTTCGGTCTGGGCAACGAGCCAGACGACCAACCCGCGCGGACCCTCCTCAATCCCATTGACACCGCTTCGGTAGGGCGGGATCAGCTTTCCTAGTTCGTCTGCCGTAAACATTTCCGCGGTAAGCGCCACCTGCCGCGGCGACCAATCAGACGCGTGACCGAAGTCCAGGGACGAGACCCCCAGGGATGACAGCTGTTTGGTGATCATCTCCATCAAGTCTTGATCTACCGCAGTGTTATCAACTGCTTTCTGGATGACCTCCTCCACTTCCTGGGGGCGCGTGCTGGCCGGCCACAAGGAGGAGACTTTGTGGACGGGATCAGATTGGATGACCCTTTGGGCCGCCAGATCCTGCAATCCACGCTTGATCTCGTCCCTTCCCACTCCAGAAAGATGATGAAGCAGGTTGATCTGATCGCCGGCAGAAGCTCTCAACCCGACTGCCTGCTGAATGAGCAAGGCCTGCAAGATCTTTCGTTGTTCTTCGCTTACAGCCTGCGGCGCAGTCTCGACGGCGTGACGGTAGGCAGCGTGCCACTTCTTGGAGAGCTGCTCGCCAAAGAAGTCCACCAAGGCCACAGGAAAGACGAAATTGGGCCTGCCATCAGGTAACTCGGCAGCCTGTTGGCGCATCTCCCCCCAAACTCGCCGCACGAACTGCAGAGCGGTCCGTGGGTTATCGCCTGCGCCAGATTCAAAGGTGTGCGTCGACAAGGTAGCCGTGGTCAGTGGATGCAGGGGAAAACACCCCATAACGACCTTATCTGTCAAGGCCTGTGAATCCCATTTCAGGTCTTCGGTGTAATGTCTGCGGAAATGTGTGGAAACGATCTCGCGGGCTTGAACGAAGGGACCTCTTCTGGACGGTTGCTCATACCAGGCGGACCAACTGGCGACATCTTGTTTGAGGTACGAAGCCAGCACGCCTTCCATCAACGAATAGAGTTGGGCGCGTTTGTCTTTGGGCAGACGCTCCAGTTCCTTTGTGACGTCGGCGCGGCGTTGACCTTGGGCATACGTTTCCGCAACCGAGTCCACATCCTGCTGAGAAAAGGCCAGGAATGCGCACTTGCCTTGCCGTTTGCTGATGCCGTTGAGCAGTTCCTGTAGTTTGCCGACCGTCCGCGCGGCGATGTATTTTTGCAGGAACAGGCTGAATTCATCGAATAGAACGAGCAATCCGCCCAGTTTGTGAGGAATACAAACCTGATCTACGACCCAAATCACGAGTTCTTCCAGGCTGATCTCACGGCCAAAATCGGGATACATGCCGGTTACGTGCTTGACCAATTCACGCACCAATTCATAGGCCCCTTGGCGACGCAGGCCGGACATCAACAGGGACAGATCGGTCTTCTGCGTTGCCAGAAAAGCCTCGGCGGCCTGACGTCTCTCGCCGCTCAGGTCATTCAGCCATTTCTTTGCAGCGCCATCCCAGAGGGGTATTTCGATGTGACGTGTCGCGTCGTGCTCGCGCAATGCCTGCTCAAGCGCACGGATGAAGCCTTCTTGCAGATCGCTGAACGCGTCGCCCTGCAAACGTACCACCAGGAATTCATCCTTGCCCTTCTTGAAGTCCCGGTAGCCAGCGAATTGCGCGGGGTTGTTCAACGCCTGTTCAAGACGATCCAGAACGATCTTCACTTCCGGCGAGTCGCTGGGACGACCGAAGAAGTTCGCCAAGACAAGCGCCAGGTGGCTTTTCCCGTGACCGTAGTTGGCGGTCAATACGATGCGATTTTCGGCACGTTCAACAGTCAGGATGGTTTTCAGTTGTTCCAACACATCCTTCGCCGACAGAATGCGTTGCTGCGCTCCGAAAGTTGTGGGCGCGTGGACGGTTAGGATATAGTTGCGGAGTAGCTCGCGATTCAACGCGGGATTGTCGAAATCGCTCAGTTGCACGTCTGAACGAAAATCGCCGGAAACGTCCATCCTGACAAGATCGCCAATGATCATGTTCCCCTCCTGAGTAGCGCTTATCCCAAAAGACCTACGGCTGTCTGCGACGCATAACGGCGCCGCAGCTCATATGAAAAAAGCTCAGGGGCCTTCTCCGGCACGGCCAAAATCAGCCTGGTGCGCGGGTAAGGCAACCCGTGGAGCGCCTCATGCCAAAAGAGCTCGCGCTCGTTTACTTCCAATACCAGCAGCAGCAGATCGAGTGTATGCACCAACAGGCAGTCCCGCCGATGGATGCGCTGAGATAGATCCCGCATCAAGCGTGTCAGGTTCTGGTATCCTTCAGGCGCGGTAAGTCCTGAGAACTGCGCCCCTTCAGGCAGGTTATCCAGGTAGGCTTGACGCGCGTCGAGGGCCTGCACATCCAGACGAACTGCTATGGTTTCTTCTTTCCCCAGGTATGCCATCGGCATCAGCCAGACGCCGATGCCGAGCCGGGCCCCCGGTTGACGCAATTGGTCACGCAGCGTTTCGATCTTCATGGCTCACATCTGGTAGATCTTCTGAAGGGCGTATTCCAGGCTGGGCTGCAACAAGACTACCTGGTAGGGATGGGAGATGCGGTACAAATCCAGCATGCCCTCCTGCTTGAGTTGAATCACCAGTTGCGTCAGGCGTTCCTCGCCCAACAAGAACACGGCGGCAAAATCACCCTGGGTCAGATCATCCAGGTTGATAGTCAGTCGCTCGCCATAGCGCGCATGCCAATACTCGGCCAGGGCGTATCCCACTCCCCAGAGTGGGGGCGGTCCTGCTGCTGGTACGTGATAGGTGTTGGCCCCGACCTCCTCGAGCAAGCCTAGCTGCCTCAACCCGTCTGGCTTGAGATAGGTGCCGGTAAATATGTTCACGGTGCTCCGGACATATCGCTGTGCCGGAACATTGCCTGCTACGTCGCTCAGAAACTCCATGAGGTCCGCCATCATGTCGTCGGTGGTAAAGGTGT
>Ga0194110_10007502_pt1 | contig 12566 bp, 19 predicted proteins | sample TA2Kig1200mmetaG_FD_146192 | JGI IMG/M metagenome (GOLD analysis project Ga0194110, IMG submission 146192) | Freshwater microbial communities from Lake Tanganyika, Tanzania - TA2015032 Kigoma Deep Cast 1200m | ecosystem: Environmental > Aquatic > Freshwater > Lake | place: Tanzania: Lake... | reverse complement strand
GCTGAATGGCGAGGAGTACTGGTCCAGCCATTTGGGCGAACGTCCTTTGGTCTGGTTGTCTGCTACGCCTGTTTGCCCTGATGGTTGGCCTGTCGGCTCAGTCTCGATTGTTAGTGTCAGCTCTGCCTGAGCCTGGCCAGCACCGTTGTATGCAAAACAGTATGCCATGAATGTATTGCCGCTACCCGTTGGTATGGTATTGGCTGGCAATCCGTTGGCCGTCCCATCGAGTGTGGCGCCGGCAGGATTGCTGATCTCTTTGATGAAATTGCCCGCCTCCACTATCACTACTTTAGTGGCGCGCCTGACCACGAATTTGTATAGAGCGGATTCGCTGCCACTCAGCACCATGGGAGTAGCCTTGAACATCTTGATTTCAGGCAGACTCCCGGCAGCGGCCATGGGAACATAATCGACACTATAGGGTTCTAACGGCGCAGCCTGGCACACCTGGACGGGTGACAATTTCCCTGTGGTAGCTCCAGGTACACTGCACAAAATGGCACTGGCAATTGTGACGCCTACCAGCACAATGCACAGACACAACCTGAGAGAGCCTTTCATACCGTGGAACCATCCGAAACCTGATACCTTCATCACTCCACCTCCAAATAAAAAATCAGTTGCAGGAATATCAGCTAAGGAAAGTCAAATAAATGGTTATCTGCGAGTCCCCAAAACACAGTATTCAGGAACATCACTAATCTAAGTATGCTACGTGTTTTGGCATATGTCAATGATGGTGTCAGGACGAAATCCCTTGAGTGACCTGCCCCCCGAAAATGAGTCCAGTATTAATGTTAGACTGGAGCCTAAGAAAGGGGGGCAGGTCAACTGTGTGTTGGACGCCAGCAGATGCCTAGCTAATCATGCTGAATACTGCCAGACTAGGACCACATGATTTAGTTAGATGCAAACTGGCTATCAAGCGGATGTTGTATGGGTACTATAAGAAGCTGCTGACTAATGCAGGTGCGGAGTGAGTATATATTTTGGGGGCGATTTGTGCTATATTATCGCTGACGCATATAGCGTCTGACAATTCTCAAAGGGGGGTGTTTTGACATGGCAGGGAAATTCGAACTGTACAAAGACAAGAAGGGTGAGTTCCGCTGGAGATTGGTAGCTCCTAATGGGCAGACAATTGCCACCAGTGAAGGTTACAGCTCCAAAGAGAGTGCCAAGAACGGCATTGAATCCGTTAAGAAGAATGCCCCGGGCGCAGCGGTTGTTGAAGTCTAGAGTGGTTATCAGCTAGGCTGCGATAGGGCATATAGGCCTCAATTTCTGCGGGTCAAATATTCAGTGCGAATTGCTAATGGGTCAGCTCATTTGCCGGGCAAAAGGGAGGCCATGATGTGGATGCGCTGCTGGCAAAACCGTTGAAGTAAACGTTACCGATTGCTGTTATACCTGACGGTCAATGTGGCATTGTCGAAGCAGAGCATGTCACTTGTGCTGTCCCAATTTGTCGAAGTGAAGAACTGGATGCGGAACTGGCATCTTGCTTTGCCCTGTTGGATCAGGTTCTGTATCACCGGTTCCCCATTGCTGGCATCTTTCACATCCGGTACCCATGGGGAGTGGGGATAGACAGTGGTCTCACCATTTGCCACCAGCTTTCCGGGGTCAGTATAGGCCTTAAAACCGAGGTTCTCGAATTTGCCGTACTGAAGATGATATATTGATAATGCGCCCATGTTGCCCCATTGGCCGCGCATGTATGACGGGTCTCCTTTCATGGTGTAGTTGCTCAAATCCAGTATGGCTTCCTTCACTGTGATGTTTCTGGGCAGAGCTGAGATGTCAAAGCTCAGGAATGCCCTGCTGGCAAGGTTGATGTCTGTGTCACCAGCACATGCGCTCTCACGCCTGGTGTAGTCCAAGTATCCTCCGCCTTTCAGCAAGGAGCCGGATTCAGACGACAGAGCAGGTAATACTACTACCAGTTCACCTGGTGTTCCTGGAGTTGCCGAAGGCCCAACAGTCACGGTAATGGATGCCACCGATTGCCCAGCAGAATTGACGGCCGTTAGCATGTAGGTTGTGGTGCCCGAGGGAGTTATAGCCATGTTGTCCCTTGACTTTACCTTGCCGATCGATGTTATGGCTACATCTGTTGCCGCGAGAACTTCCCAGCTCAGCGTTACCTGTTCGCCGGGCGATATTGCAGAGCGGTTGGCATAGAAGGCTGCTATTGTTGGGGGTGTTATTGCGGGGATAATTTGCCCAGTGGCTGGTGGGCTGTGAACTATGATTTGGGTTCTTGCCTCTGCTTCACCCCCGAGGTTCCTTGCAGTCAGTGTGTATGTGGTGTTGCTTCCCGGTGATATGGGCATAGTCCCGCTGGCGGCTACACTGCCAATGCCGTTGTCGATTGAGACGTGGTCTGCATTTGACACGCTCCAACGGAGATAGGCGACATCGCCTGCATTTATAACGGGAGGTGTGGCTTCGAAGACCGTAATCTTGGGTGCAAGCCCGATTTTAGGCATTTCCCCGGAAATATATATGCACCCGGAAATCAACATAAGCGGCAAGAGCATTATCCACATAATCTTCTTCATAGCTAACCTCCTTAATGGCATATTGCCTTTAGGCTGTAAGCTTAAATGCTATCATGTGGCAGAGGAATAAGGTGTGGTTGATGTCTGCCAACCTGTCGAAAGTTTAAGGGCCTGTCTCCACGGGATATCCAGCCTCTCTCCAGCCATTATAGCCACCTTTCAAAACTTTTACATCAGGGTAGCCTCTGCCAATCAGTTCGAGCGCCGCACGGGCGCTGGTCTTCTCGTTTGGTCAGGCTCAGTAGAGGATAACCTCTTTGTCTTCTGGCGGCATCCATCCTCCGGCGAGTATGGTATCAAGCGGCATGGATATGGCTCCCTTGATTCGGTCTCTGGCATATTCCTCCGCCTTCCGCGCATCAACCAGCAATATGTCGGCTCCGCTGTCGAGCCTCTGCCGTAGCTCTTCGATGCTTATGCGAGGCACCCTTGCTGTCAGTGATGACTCCGACGTGTTATCGGATGTGGTCTCTACGGGAGGTGCTGACGGTGTAGAGGGAACGGGTGATGATGTGGTACACGCCGCGATTGGGATTACCAACAGGGCACATGTTACTGCTGCTAATAAGACTCGGTGCTTGTTCATGCATTCCCTTTCCTCGTTGGGGAATTATAGCGTCTACCTAAAACAAAGACTAATCTAACGTCACAGGCTGTGTGCATGCAAGAAGGAAATGTGGCAGAATAATTGCCACAAGAGTTAGACTTTTGCCCGGAGAAGAGGAAATGAGGACGTTTCGCAACATAAAGAAAGAAGAGGTACGGGACCTGCTAGGCAAGGGGTGGCTCACGCATGACGGGTCATGGTTTTTCGAGACTGCCAGGGAGTTGGGTGTGGCAAAAGCTAACAAGCTAAATCGGGCTGCCATCAGCAACATGGCACCAATAGAGGCGAGAAGGTTGTGCGAAGTTCTCGGCATCGAAGGGAAAATAGGGAGCTTCGGCGAGGTAGAACAGCTCCTGCGCCGGGGCATGGAGTTGATTCTGCCGCATTCCGTTTTCAGCAAGTTCCACTATACGATTCCCGCCAAAAATGTGGTTCACTGGGAATGGGACAAGGGGGAATGCTTTGCTTATAAGGGCATGGGGCGGATGGGGCTACTAGATAACTACCAGTGCGGTGTGATTTATAGAATCGAATGCTGGTTCCGGGCGCTGGAGATTAGGTGCAATTCAATTCCGACAATTGATAAATGCTTGATGCACCAGACGGGGCATTGCCACGGCGATTTCGAGTTCTTTTTCGGTGATTAGGTCAGGTGGCGTTGCTGAACAGTTATCCATGAGCCTACGGCACACTAGCGAGCGACTAAAATGAACCACGGGTGTTGTTTCTCCTAAAACGTGTTTTTACTGTGATACAATGAAGGAAAGCAAGGAGGTGACGTATGGCGGGTAAGCGGACATGGATGTCGTCAGTAGCTGGGATTCTGGACATTATCTGCGGAGCCTTTGCGCTTTTTGGCAGTGGAGTCCTGGCAATCATCGGCACTATTGGCGGCGCGATACTGAGTCAAGTTGCGCCGACAATTCCACCAGCGGTGGTGGCTGTGATTTTGTCGGCACTGGCAGCACCCCTGGCCATAATGGGTATTCTGGCTATCGTGGGTGGCATCTTTGCGTTGCAACGCAAGATGTGGGGGTTGGCGCTGGCGGGTTCTATCGTGGCTTTCTTCGGCTCGTGGTTCTTAGGCATAGCCGCAATCGTGTTCACTGCGCTGGCCAAAGAGGAGTTTGAGTAGCTGGAAAAGTCTGTTGTGGTCTGGATTTTGGGGGTGGTGATTCTATGTGGATAAACAGTAAGGCTGGATTCCTTTTCTGGGGGATCCAGCCTTACTCTGAGTTTTTCAGTTCTATCAACTCCTTTTCACACCTCCTTTTTTAGTTTCCTGTCTCCTCTAGCCCCTGGCCTTGGCAGCGGCCTTTCGCTGCTTTCTCTCTCGAGCAGCGATGACCAGTCCACCGATAGTCGGGAACCAGATGAGTGCGACCGGGAAGAGTACCAGTGGTAGTGCCAGAACTGTTGCGATGATTACCTGGGCCGTCATTTTCTTTTACCTCCTTTCTTAGATTTTCTTTCTTCCACCACCCATCTTCATCTTCCAACTATAGATTAACACGGTAGTTGGTTTGGCAACTTCCGTCTAGATACTTGATTTCTGCGGTAGGAAACACCCGATGTAGCTGTTTGCATGGTGTGCTTCTTGCTTGCTGTGGAGGGGGTTATACAGGTATATTTGCCTATTTACCTCATTCTCGCCAAGGCTGCCCGGAAATAATATATAGAGGCGCGTACCTTCAGGTGCGTCCAGGGGCAGGCTGGAAGTTGGTTTTGAGTAGGTGGGGTTGAGATGTATAATTGCCGCCAGTCCTGGATAGGACATGCCGAGATTTCAAAGGAGGAGATAACATGAGAATTCTGGGAATCTGTTGCAGCCCCCGCAAGGGTGGCAATACCGAGATACTGGTCAGGGAAGCCTTAGGGGCAGCTCGCGAGGTTGGATGCGAGACCGAGCTGATACTGATAGCCGAAAAGGACATCGCACCCTGCGATGGCTGTGGTTCTTGTCTTGCTACTGCAGCGTGCAAGATTAAAGACGATATGCAGCAGGTGTATGATGAGCTGGAGCGGGCTGATGGCATTATCTTTGGCACGCCTGTATATTTTATTAACGTTAGCGCTCAGGCGAAGGCAGTTATAGACAGGACTTATGCTTTTCTCTATAGCCGGAAGTTGAGGGGGAAGGTGGCGGCAGCGGTAGTAGCCAGCAGGCGGGTAGGAGTAGGACAGGTGTTGAGCCTGCTCTATTCCTTTTTCAACGTGCATCGGATGGTGATAGCTGGAGGTGGCGCAGGATATGGCGCAGAGAAGGGGGAGGTGAAAGACGGGGGGAGGTGAAAGACGGAGTGGGTATAGGGCCAGGCAGCACTGCCCTGGGAGAAGCTAAAGCTGTGGGAAAGAGCGTAGTGCGACTAGCACAGCAGCTTATCAAGGGGAAGAGCTAGGCTGCCAGAAAAGCTACAGCGGTTCCTGCTTTTTCTTTAGTGCCTTGATGAGATGGTCCAGGGGTATGGCTGTGAGTGTCAAGGTTTGCAGGCCACCCCTGGCGCTCAAGTGGATGGCCAGCTTGGCTGCAACTTCATCGCTGGGAGCTTCCACGATATTCACGAAGTCATACTGGCCCAGCAGGCCGTACTGTGCCAGGATTTTCACACCCATAAATTCCACTTCTTTATTCAGTTCCCTGAGCCATTCTGGATATTCCTCTATCTTCTTCCTGCCCTCGCCGGTGAGCGTCGTTAACATGAGATATGTAGCCATCACTTCCTCCTGCTGCTCAAGTGTAGTGACATATTATATGCTCTGCTCTGGCAAATGCCAACTCTGTTGCCGTCTGTCAATGCTACCAGCCTTCACTGAGGCGTAGAATGAGTGGCAGGGGCAGTCCATTCTCTTCCATTTTGCGCTGGGTGGAAAGGATGTCATATTCTACTCGGTAATGATGAATAGTCTTTGCTTCAACATCATAGAGGGTATAGCTGGCACGCGGGTCGCCATCTCGTGGCTGACCTACGCCACCGGGATTGATAATCAGTCGGTTGCTGCCCAGTTTCAGGATAGCTTCATCAGGAAATCTGCTGGTGATGATTTGCTTGCCTTCGGCTTCGAAGATTAGGGGCACATGGGAATGACCTACCAGGCAGTAGTCGGTCTGGAAACGGGGAAAGTTATCGCGCGCCGCCTCAGCAGAGAGCAGATATTCCCATATAGGCTCTCGCGGGCTGCCGTGAACCAGTGTGAAGTTGTCCTGGCAAATATTGAGCGGTAGCCCTTGCAGGTATTCTATATCTTCTGGTGATAGCTGCTCGGCAGTCCAGTGACAAGCTCGTGCTGCCATCGGGTTGAAGTCCAGAGTGTCCAGCTTGCCGATAGCCGCCCAGTCGTGGTTGCCAGCCACACAGAGATGGTCATGTTGGCGCAGTAGCTCGATGCACTCATGCGGGTCAGGGCCATAGCCTACCACGTCTCCCAGGCACCATATCTTGTCGAATCCACCCCTCCTTTTTAGGTCATCCAGCACTGCTTCAAATGCAGCTAGGTTGCTGTGTATGTCTCCAAGGATGGCAATTTTCACGACGGCTAACTATACCACCCAAAAAACGATTTGTTAAGCTAGTCCTGTCATAGCACAGGATTGCCAAAAAGGCGTAGAATAAGCAGATGTACTACTTTGCTTATGCATCAAATCTAAACCGGAAGCAGATGGCGAAACGCGCGCCTGACAGCAAGCCGAAGTTCATCGCCACGCTGCCAAATTTCAAGCTGATATTTGCCGGACAACTGGGACGAGGGGGTGGAGTAGCCAGCATAAGACCACAAAGAGGAGAGAAGGTCATCGGGGCTGTCTATGAGATATCGGATAGCGACCTGAAGAAGCTGGATAGATACGAAGGCTATCCCACCGTCTATGACAGGCGCAAAGTGCTGGTGTTTACCGAGACCAGCGACTCAGTCGAAGCCATAACCTATATCAAGAACGACCAGTCACAGGAAGCACCGCCTTCACCCGAGTACCTGGCCAAAATCAAGCAAGGCTACCAGGACTGGCAGATAGTCTAAGAAGGCAATGGGGCAAGGATTATTCGCGAGGCTGCGACCTGGCTTCCACTCGCTTGATGGCCTCGCAGAGTTCAGCAAAAGCCAGCATACTTAAGCCGGACAACAGCGAAGCTATGATGCCCGCAAGCATCATAGCTATTTTGGCCAGGCTAGTTACAGCGCCAAGGCCAAGTATTTCCATCAAGCGGTTTAGCAGACCCGATAGCCCATCTAAAGCGCCCTGGGACATAAGCATGAAGATACCAATCGAGCACAGGCTGCCACCAATCAGCACTACCCAGCCGATTATCCTGAATACAGGAGTTGCAATGCCCAGGAACTGAAATCTCTGTGGTAAGGCTCTGGGCAGGGGCTCGGTCATGCTGGCTTGCGGAGGCGCTGGCGCCTCCCAGGCTGGTTGTGGTGGGGCTTTTTTAACCAGCGGAGCACCGCACTGGGAACAGAAATTCTGACTGGAGTTGTTTTGTGCCCCGCAGTTAGCGCAGGCTACTAACTGTTGCATAGGAATCGGCGCGTATCTAGCTGCCCTGCAGCGGAGGTATTATATTGGAAAGCATCAGGAGGTAGATGGCCAGGTAAGCAATGCCTCCGAACAAGAGCCAGAGCAGGGCTATTCTCCAGAACAAGCCCCAGGCTAATCCCCAGGTAGCTCGCACTGCCACCTCGCTGTGAGCAGGAGCAGAAACCGCGGCTTTCACTGGTTGCAAGGCAACAGGCTCGGCGGCTTTGGCTGCCTGCACAGGTGCGGTAAGGCTGGCACCGCAGACGCCGCAGAAATGACGGTCGGCGGGGTTCTTGGAGCCGCAATTGGGGCAACTGATTTCCTGCACTTTCGCCTCCCCAGGAGTTGGAAGCTTCACTCCGCAATTACCACAGAAATGCTGGCTAGGTGGATTCTGGAAACCACATGCCGGGCAGACTATTTCTTTTGTTTGCGCCACAGTGGCCAGTTTTGCTCCACACGCTCCGCAGAATTGTAGCCCGGCTAGGTTCTCAGAACCGCACTTTTGACAAACGACCTTCTGGTCCATTGTCGTCACTCCCTCTCCTTTTTGTGGCATTATATACCGTGTCATACCCTGATACAAGGTATTTTCCGAGTTTTTTACAGAAAGAGGTAGCGAAACCGTCCGAATAGGGTCACCTGTCCTTCCCCTGAAGGTCCCGTGGGCGGGTGACACCTAAGCAAGGTGTTTTTTCTACGTGTCACCCGCCTTCGGGTGACCGTGCCTCCTTCTCTACGTGTCACCTGCCCACAGGTGACCGTCCGTCCTTTCTCGTCATGTTATTTTGACTATTGGAATGCCAGCATCTTCTCCTGTAATATAGCATCTGGCGCTGGAATAACGATAATCTTCAATCTTTTCGCATAAACCCCACCGCTCCTGGAGCGGATTATTATGGATGTAATTCAACTTTATCAACAGGTCCTCCTGCCTGGTAATAACAACCTGGTCAAAACGTTTCTGCCACACCTGGTACTTGTGCCCTTGCTTGGACTCAGTTGCTGCGGTGGAGAAGGCATTTAGCAAGTCCTTCTTCTTATTCTGGAGGCACCAGTCTATTATCTCTTTGGCCGAGTATTCCTTCAGTCTTCCCATGAACTGTGAAATGGAGACTTGATGTCCCGCTGTTGATAATAGATGCAAATGGTTTGGCATGAGAACGAAACCGTGAATCTGTATATGGCATTTCTGGGCATAGATTTTCGCGTTATCCAGGACAATCTGTGCCAGGGCTTCATTTCTGAATATAGGCAAGAATTTCACGACTGTAATAGTAACAAAGGTGGTTGAATTTGGAGCTTGTAGTGCTGAATGTCTGCGTTTCACAGGTATATCATATCAGAGTAGGGTCACCCGTGGGCGGGTGACACCTAAGCAAGGGAGGAATTTCACGACTGTAGTGGTAACAAAGGTGGTTGAATTTGGAGCGTGTAGTGCTGAATGTCTGCGTTTCACGTATTTATCATATCAAAATAGGGTCACCCGTGGGCGGGTGACACCTAGTAACATGTAGCGAATGTTATTCGATAACTTTCCTGGAATTGGCGGCTTCCACAACTAGCTCAAATTCAGGTTGAGGCAATTCGTATGCTATAATCGCTGCTATGAAGGTATCGGAGTTGGGCGAGTTCGGGCTGATTGAGCTTTTGGCTAAAGTCGTCGGTGCCAAGAAGGAACCGAAGAGTGCTGCGTGGAAACAGGTTCTGGTAGGTATTGGCGACGATACTGCTGCCTGGCAAGGGGATGGCTGTGTCCAGTTAGCCACCACGGATAGCCTGGTTCAGGACACGCACTTCGACCTGAAATACACGCGCTGGGAAGATTTGGGTTGGAAGGCAATTGCGGTGAATCTCAGCGACATAGCAGCCATGGGTGGCGTTCCGAAGTATGCGATGGTATCGTTGGCACTTCCCGGTGAGATGGACGCAGACTACGTTGTTTGTTTGTACCAGGGCATGGGGGAAATAGCCAACAAGTTCGATGTAGCCATAGTGGGTGGGAACATCGCTTCTGCCGACAAAGTCAATATCACCGTGAGCCTAATCGGCAGTTTGGAGGGGAAGACACCGCTGCTCCGTTCGGCAACTTGCCCGGGCGATTTGGTGGCAATCACGGGATATACAGGAATGGCAGCCGCAGGGCTACGGATGTTGAAGCGCAAGCTGAAGCTCGACCCCAAATCCAGCGAACTTCTCAGTGCAGCCCATCTCAAACCTATGCCTAGGGTGAAAGAGGGACAAACCCTGCTGAAATTGGGGGTTAAGGCAGCCATAGACATTAGCGATGGCCTGATTGCTGACTTAGCCCATGTCTGCAAGGCGAGTAAGGTTAGCGCTACCATAAACAAGGACCTGGTGCCTGTCCACCCGGTCCTGAAGACCCATTTCCCTGGAGATTGTGAGCAGATGGCATTGGCTGGAGGTGAGGACTATGAACTTCTGTTCACTGCAAGCAACAGGGTTATAGCGAAGGTGAAGCAGTCGTTATCCTGCCCGGTGGCTGTCATCGGAGAAGTAACAAAAGGAACGCCGGGGGAGATGAAGGTAGTTGACGATGCGGGTCGAATACTGGACTGGCAAAATAAAGGCTGGGAGCATTTCAAATCCGGGTGATGAGCGCCAGGAAGACAGTTCTTAAGCTAACATCGCATAGTCCGGAGGAAACCCAACGGCTGGGCGTAGAGCTGGGCAAGTTGTCACAGGTGGCAGACGTTTTTCTTCTGATGGGCAACCTGGGGAGTGGCAAGACTTGCCTGACACAGGGCATTGCCTGGGGCCTGGAAGTTAAGGAGTATGCCTTTAGCCCATCGTTTGTTATTGTCAGGGAGTATCATGGCAGGTTACCGTTATACCATATAGACCTATACCGACTTGACCACCTGGAAGAGATAATAGACCTGGGACTTGATGAATACTTCTACGGGGATGGTGTCTGCGTGGTGGAATGGGCAGACAAGGGTCTGGCTGCATTGCCTGAGGAGAATTTGCTGGTAATGCTAGAACATATCGGAGAGACAGAGCGCTCGATAAGGCTCGAAGCTAATGGGAAGCGGTATTCACAGTTGGTGAAATCGCTAAGGCAAACATGGAACTAGCCATAGATACTTCAACCGATTATGCCAGTATTGCCCTCTCTCACCAGGGAGTGACACTGTCTGAGTTTTCATGGCATACCAAACAGAACCATACCAAGGAATTGGTGCCCAACATAGATTATCTGCTGCGTCAGGCCAGGACTGAGCCGCAGGCTATTGAAGCTATTTTCGTAGCCAGAGGGCCGGGCAGCTTCAACGGTCTTCGTGTGGGCATGAGCGCGGCTAAAGGTTTTGCCTTCTCGCTGGAGGTTCCTCTGGTGGCTATAGGTACACTGGAGATAGAAGCCTATCCCTTCGCTTTTACGGGGCTGCGTATCTGTCCTGTGCACAGCGCTGGCCGGGGCGAAATCGCTACTGCCCTCTATCAGCAAACAAACGATTGGAGATGCCTGATTCCAGAATATATCACTACCGCAGACAAACTGTGCCAGGAAACAAGGGAGCGCACCGTGTTTTGTGGCGAAATCCCGCTGGTGGTGGTCGAGGAACTAGAGTCAACGCTTGGTGATTTGGCTCTGGTTCCGGAGCTGGCAGCTAGGATGCGCCATGCCAGTCAGTTGGCAGCTCTAGCCTGGCGGCGGCTGAGCCTGGGGGAGAAAGACGACCCCGCAAGTTTACAGCCGACGTACTTGCGCCCACCGCCAATTACACAGCGACCAATTACACAGCGAAAGGTGAAGTGAGGGATTATAGGTGGTTACATTGATTAGGGACAATTACGGTGTTGAAAGGAGTACCTAGATGGAAAGAAGCTTAGTGTTAGTCAAGCCAGATGCCATACAGCGGGGACTGGCGGGGACTATAATTTCTCGCCTGGAGAGACGTGGCCTTAGAATTGTGGCCATGAAGATGCTGCAAGTGGACAAGGCGCTGGCGCAGAGGCATTATGGCATTCACAAGGAAAAGCCTTTCTTCAATGACCTGGTCAAATTCATAACCTCCAGCCCCATAATAGCTGCCGTCTTTGAAGGTGAGAGGGCTATCGACATCATACGCCAGACAATGGGCGCTACCGACCCGGCCAAGGCCGCTTCCGGCAGCATCAGGGGCGATTTTGGGCTGGATGTTCAGCAAAACCTGGTACATGGCTCCGACTCAGTGGAGAATGCTAAAAAGGAGATTGAGCTATTCTTCAAGCCAGAGGAGATACTGAGCTACCACCGGGATGTGGATAGGTGGATAACCAGTTGACGGGCTAGATGCTAGGCGTAGGAGGCTTATATGAATGAGCGAGAGGTTATAAACTATTGGAAAGGTCGCTGTTTCGGCTGCTCAACAACGAATGAGCGTGGCTTGAAGCTTCGCTTCTGGCTCTCCGAGCAAGGTTGCTTTACCAGGTGTGTGATTCCTGACTACTTATGTGGAATTGGTGGATTGGTTCACGGTGGGATGATTTATCTTCTGATGGACGAGGTGTGTGAGTGGACAATCATCTCTCGTCTGGGACGGTTTGGAGTCACATTGGAGATGACAGTTCGCTACTTGAGTCCAGCAGAGGTTAATACCGAAATCGTTGTGGAGGGACAGATTATCAGTCATGACGACAGGAATGCTGTCTTGCGCGCCACTGTCCACTCTTTAGATGGCAAGCTCCTGGCAGAGAGTCAAAGCAGGTGGATGTTTCCTAGCCTTTCCAGCCTAGCGGAAATCGGGAAAGTAGACGAGTCGATGTTGCGTGAATTTATGACTCATTACCCTCAGTGATATTTTGGTCTATTACCGATCCAATATCATCTATTTTGTAGTTATACTTGCCTTCGAGAGATAATCGCTTTGAT
>Ga0194110_10007495_pt1 | contig 12573 bp, 4 predicted proteins | sample TA2Kig1200mmetaG_FD_146192 | JGI IMG/M metagenome (GOLD analysis project Ga0194110, IMG submission 146192) | Freshwater microbial communities from Lake Tanganyika, Tanzania - TA2015032 Kigoma Deep Cast 1200m | ecosystem: Environmental > Aquatic > Freshwater > Lake | place: Tanzania: Lake... | reverse complement strand
GCCGGCGTAGAACCGGAAGGCGTCCCGGATCTCACCGATGGAGGGTTCCACCACGCGCAACGCCGCACGCGTGAACGCCTCCGCCTGCTTTTCGGCCAGCCGCGTGTCGCCTGCCTCGAAGATGGCCTTCATCTCCGTCAATGGGATGTACGTGAAGACGGCGCCGAAGCGCTTGGAGAACCCCGCGGCGGGATTGATGTAGCCGCCCTTGGGATTGTTGGTAATCACCAGGATCTTGCCGCGGCGCAGTTGGCGCACGGCCCGGAAGGCCGGCAGGCAATCCTCCAGGTCCTCGAAGCGGCTGCTGGCCAGCAAATCGACCCTCCTGCCGGTGCGGCGCAGCGGCGCGATGCTCGCCCACTGGTGCCCCATATAAGGCCGCGAGAAGCACAGCACGGGCACACCGGCCGCATCCACCAGGGCGTTGAGGGAGGCGCTGGGCACCGAAACCGGCACCAGCAGGACGCCGTCCACGTCCTGCTGCTTCACCTCTTGCGCCCACCCGGGAATCTGGTCGGCGCTGCCGATCACCTCCCCGCCGGTCAGCCGCACCCGGCCCGCGAGTTTTCGCTCGATGCCCGCCAGCCGGCGCTCCATCTCCGCGACGTCTTTCTTGATGTCCAGCAGAGGCGTCGGCCAGGCCGGATCGGGACCGGTGAGGTATACCTTGGCGATCAGCGCGGGACCGTCCCACGGCCCGGTGATTTCGTCGGCGCGCAGCGGCGCGGCCAAGAACCATGGCAGCGGAGCGCCGCAAAGCGAGAGTCCAAAGCACCTTCGGGTGATGCACACCAGCCGTCCTCCACACGACTGCATAACACCTCCTTTTGCGTGCACCTGACTCCCTCGGGGGCAACAGGACCATGCTGCATGTTCCGCCGCAGGTTGGCACGAGCCGCCTTGGCATTATTGTCCAGAGGCCTCGTGATGTCAAGCCTCGTCTGCTGCGCCTAGCCGTTGCGGAACCTGGAGTGCACCGCAAAAGTGAGACAGCGAGAGGAGCGGCAACTGGCCTTTGACCAGTCTCCAGCAACGGTTGGCGAAGACCGGCGGCCGTCTGATCAGGCACTCCCGCTCTTTGTCGCTCTGCCGGCATTCTAGCGGGCAGCGACCGTTGCCTGAGCGCCCCGCCACCGCCCGGAAGGCAGCGCGACGGCAGGAAGGCACGGGAATGACCTGTGCCTATTGATTGAATAACGGCGTCGGCTCCAGCCGGCCGAGTAGACTTGGCAGTGACTTTCTGACCAAGACTCAGACTGCGTATTCCGGGCCATGCCGACAACCGTTCCGGGGGCATGCCGATAGGGATCCCGGGATGATGCCGATAACGATTCCGGGATGATGGCGATAAGGAATCCGGGGCCGCCGATAGTGTCGGCGGGGCGCGGAACAGCAATCGCCATCCCCGGGACGGCCTGCTGAGGTCGGCTCGTCAAAGCGCGCTGGACAGACCCGCGGCGGTCTGGCCTCCACTGAAAGGTGGAGGACCCAGATTGCCGCAAGAAAGGTTACCCATGCGCAGGATCAAAGAAGCACTCCGACTTCTTTCTGGGCCTGTCGAAAACTCGATCCGAGCCAAACGGCGGCCGAGCGCGGGCCGTGGAGAGGCGAAGGGTTGCGGGGCTTCCGTTGGAGTAGTGGGATCGGATGGATTCCCAGGTACCGCTGGCCGTTGATGGCCGCTCCGTCGCGCGGGCCGGCAGGTTGGCGGGGGCTGAAGCAGGCCTTGCGACACACCTATGCGAGAGCAGGGGAACGGCCCTACTGATCTCACGCCGCCCGGCGTTCGCAGCGGTGGTGGAGGCGCCGACCCTATCCTGTGCCCAGGCGCCGGACCTTCGATCCGTTCCGATTCCGGCGGACTGGAAGGGCCGGCGGGTGGGGCAGCAATAGCGGGCCGCCGGCGATGATCTGTGGGCAGCCATAGGTGTTACGCAAGGGCCGTGCCTGGTCGTGTGAACCCGAGGGCCATTCCGGCCGCGTGGTCGCTGAAGGCTGGCTGCGTTTCACAACCTACCCGCTCCCAACCATTTCTACCGCAGCCACGGCAGTCCGTAGGCTCCCCACGGTCTGTGCTCCGCCGCCGCTCGCCTCGGATGGGATTCCCGCTAGGCATAGGGCACTTTCAGGCTACCCGGGCGCGGTTCGAGGCGGCCAATGGGCCCATTCTGGTCCTGCATGACACGACGGAGTGCAGCCATATGCGGGAGTCCGTGCAAGCTATTGGGATACTGCACAACTCGTTTTGCAGGGAGGGTTAAAGACAGGCGCCCCCGGCTCCACATGGTGTGCGGCATGCTGATGGTGGCTTACCTCTTGCCGGCCTAATGCCGCGCCGGCCTCCAGCACCCGCGATAGGGCTATGCTGGGAGCAGGTCCAGGCAGAAAGGAGAGTGGCGCGTGTGAGGTGGTCGCTGATCGTTGGTGTTGTGGCTGTGTCACACCTGGGTGCGGGTCAGCCCGTGGGCAGATTGGCAGAGGTCCAGAAAGTCCACATCCCGATTGCCGCTGCCCGGCCACTTGAGAGCGGCAAACCCATCCCGATCGGCGTGGCGCCGCACCGCGGTCCTCTTGCTGCGGGCCTGTCGAGCCACCCGATCGCCGCTGTGCGCATCAGTGGCGCCACGCAACCGGACCTGTTCGTGATGGCCGGCCGCTTCAGCTTCCCGCCCGGCCTGTTCCTCTATCCATGGCGCGCCACGACACTCGAGGGTGTGCCGGTGTTCGGCGAGCGCATCCCAGTCCGCTTCCCCGCCACTCCGGAGCCCCATGCCGATTGCGCGATCTTCGAAGAGGCCTCTGCCATCCACGGCCTCTTCCTCGATCGGCAGGACCTCGTCCACGCCCTCTATCACCGCGAGAAGCGCGAGTTCATCGAGCAGTCCCGCTTGTCACTGCGCGACCTTCCCCGCCGCCCCTCCGCCTTCACGGTGCTGCGCAATCCCGACGGCGCGCTGGAACTCCTCTTCCACATCGGCGACGGCGTCGAGTATCGCCCCACCGATTTCGATTGGCGCGATCCACGCTATGTGCCTTACGACGGCGCCGGCATCTGGCGCGGCGGCCTCCCCTATCTCGCCTTGTACGCCGTCACCCGTCCCGATTTGTCCTCCGGCCCCATCGGTAAACCGCGCCTCGTCTCCCGGACTACGCGGGAAGTGCTCTGGGGCAACAGCGGCCTCGCCATCATCAACCTCGGACCGCAACACAGGCGCGACATCGTCAGCGGGTCCCGCTTCGGCGATCTCTACTATTACCGCAACGCCGCCGCCACCGGACTGGATCTGGAATCCCGCCGCCACATCGTCGGCACGGACGGCAACGCGCTGCGCCACCCCACCGTCGGCGCCTCACCCACTGCCTACCCGAGCCCGCAGACCGGTCTCGCCGACCTGATCGCCGGCGGCGAAGGTGCGCTCTACTTCTACCGCTTCACCGGCCGCTTCAACCGCGAAGGCCAGCCCGTCTATCACGCGCCCGTTCCCGTGCTCGAAAGGGAGGCCGATCTTTACAGCGGCTCGCTGGCCAGCCCTACGCAGGTGGATTGGGACGGCGACGGCGCGCTTGATATCATCGCGGGCAACTCCGAAGGCTTCGTGCTCTTCTTCAGGAATGCCGGCTCGAATGCCGCGCCCGCCTTCCTGCCCGGCGTCGCCCTGCGCGCGGGCGGCGAACTCATCCACATCCAACCCGGCTACAAAGGCGACATCCAGGGCCCCGCCGAAGCGCGTTGGGGCTACGTCTCCGCCAACGTCACCGACTGGAACGGCGACGGCCTACCCGACATCCTCATGAGCGATTCCACCGCGCAGCATCGCGTGTTCCTCAACCGCGGCACGCCAGGATCACCCAAACTCGCTCCCGGCCGAACGCTTTACCTGGACGGCCTGGACCTGCACGGCACCTGGCGCGTGCGCCCGGGCGTCGCGAAACTCAACGGCCGCATGGCATACGTCGCCAACGACGATCAGGACGCATTCCACCTTTACTGGCGCATCGACGACTACAACCTCCTGGACGGCGGGAAGTTGCGCCTCGAGGACGGCTCCGCCATCGGCGCCAACTACACCGGCGCCGGCGGCACGGGCCGAACCAAGCTCGAGTTGGTCGATTGGGACCAGGACAGCCTCACCGATCTGCTCGTCGGCACGACGCGCGCTCACTCCGTCCCCAACCCCGAAACCGGCCTTCCCCGCGCCATGAAGCCGTCCGTGGCCACCGTGCTCTTCCTCAAGAACGTGAACACTAACGCCGCACCGCGTTTCCGTTTCCCCGTTGCGCTCGCGCATCGCGGCGAGCCCATTTCGCACGGAGCGCACGAGATCACCGTCACCGCCGGCAAGCTCGGCGGCGGCGACGGCCCCAATCTCGTCGTCTCGCGCGAGGACGGCCGCCTGATTTTCTACCAGCGCGAGTTCCTCTCCCCGCGTTAGAAATCGACGCGCATCCCGAACTGGATCTGCCGGTTGCCCGACACGTTGGTGATCTGCCCGAACAGCGGGTTGTTCACCGCCGTATTCAGGCCGCCCAGGGTCGACCGGTTGAACACGTTGATGAACTCCGCCCGCAATTGGAAGCGCGCGTTCTCTCCGATGCGGGCGTTCTTTTGCAGCGCGAAGTCTTCGTTCCGCGCGCTGAAGGTGCGCACCTGGCTGTAGGACGGCGCGCCGGTCCCGATCCGCAGCGAGCCCGGATCGGAGAACTTCGACTTGTCAAGCCGCAGATTGCTGCCCGGACTACTCGCCCGCGAGTAGTCGAATTGCGGCTTGCCGATCTCCCGAGTCAACACGCCGGCGAGCACGTTCGGCCGGTTCGTGCCGCCATTCCAGAGCGAATACGGCGACGACGCCGAGAAACGTACCGGCGTGCCGGCAAAGTAGTTCAGGATGGTCGAGAACGACCAGCCGCCCAAGACGGCGTTGGCCACGCGGTGCAGGTTCCCCAGAAACGCGCGCCCTCGCCCCACCGGCAGTTCATAGGACACGTACGCCTTGAAGGCGTGGGGGATGTCGCCGCCCGAAAGCGTCTTTTCCAGCCCGCGATTGTAATAGTCCAGCATTACCGGCTGATCCGTGCCGCGCGCCGTCGCCGACGTGTTGCTGTTGGTCAGCGTCTTCGCCCACACGTAGTTCATGTAGGCGTTCAGCCCGTGCGAGAATTGCTTGTCGAGCACCGCCTGGAACGAGTGATACGTCGAGAAGCCCTCCGGCGACCCGATCGCCACCACAGTGTTGTTGCCGAGCACTTGCGGATAGGGCCGCAGCGCGCTCGCCACCGTGCCCGCGAAACCGGCATACGGATACGCGATCCCGTTCGCCGCCGCATCCGCCGCCGAGCGGATGGTGCGCGCCAGGTTCGTGCCGTATTGCGCCAGGTGCGCGGGCTGCAGTTGATTCAGCCGCACCAGCTCGCCATTGCGCAGCTTCACGCCGGTCGTACCCACGTAGCCCAGATCCAGCACCATCTTCGCCGGCAGTTCGGTTTGCACATTCAAGGTCAACTGCTGCGTGTACGGGCTGACGCCATAGCGCGGATCCACCATCGTGGGCCGGTTCTTGTTGCCCCAGGAGACATCGAACACCGGCGGCACATAGCGATCGAGCGGAATGCCGTTGTCCCAGTTCATCGTGCCGCGCCACGGCTCCAGCGGATCGGCGCTCAGGTTCACCGACCCGATCCACGGGAACAGCCACGTGTTGTTGAACTGCCCCAGCCCCGGCAGGTCCACGTCGTAGAACATCCCGTAGGCGCCGCGCAGCGTCAGGCGGTTCGCCGCGCGCCAGGCGAAGCCGATCCGCGGCGCGAAGTTGTTGAAGTCGCGCACACCGAAGTAGCGCTGCCCGGTGCACACCGTGCAGTTGCCCGCGAAGATGTACGCGCCCGCCCGCTTGCTCTCCGGATCGATCGCCGCCGGACTCCATGTCGCCATGCGATTGCCGCCCTCGAACAGCGGCGGCGAGTACTCCCAGCGCACGCCCAGTTGCAGCGTCAGCCGGCTGTTCACCTTGAAATCGTCCTGGAAGAACAGGCTGTAGTAGTAGCGCCGGTCGCTGGTCACGACGGAGTCGGAAAAACCGTCCGCCGAATACACCATGCCCAGCAGGTAGCTGGCAAAGGAAAAGCCCGTCTGGTTGCCCGAGAACGCCTCGTTGGGGATGGCCGTGGAGACCGCGTTGAAGTTGAATGCCCGGCTGGGCGCGGTCGCATAGTTCATGAAGTTGCGGCGAATATCGAAACCCGCCTTCATGAAATGCCGGCCGCGTGTCAGGCTCACCGTATCGCGCGCCCCCCACGAGGTCCACGCGTCGAAGCGATTGTTGTTGTTGCCCACGCCGTCAAACGATACGAACGGCCCGCCGCCCCAGTTCACCACGGGGAAGCCCGGCGTGCTCAGACCCTGGATGCCCAGCGCCGCCGCGCCGTCGATCGACGTATCGAACGCCTTGGACCATTGCGTCATGCGGTTCAGAGACACGCCGAAGTAGTTCACGATGCGCGGCGACACGGTCCAGTCGTAGGCGAGGCGCGCCAGGTACGACGAGATGTCCTGCAACCCTCCCTGCGACAGCGCGCCGCCCTTTTCCTCCGTCGCCGTCCACATCCCGCGCTGGATCAGCCACCGCGGGCGCAGCGTCTCCGAGTAAGAGCCCGACAGCTTGTGTGAACTGCCGATGTTGTGGTCCCCTTTGATCGAAAACTGGTGCTGGTCGAACACCGGGTCCGACACCGACGGGTACGGCAGGTTGTTCACCAGCGCCAGTTGCCCCGACGCATCCCGCACGGTGGGCACGTACTGCGCCCGCGCAATCTCGTTCAGCTTGCGCGACACCGCGCTGAAGCGCGACACCGGAAGGCGATTGCCGGGGAACATCTCGCCCACCCACCGCCCGCTCTCGAGGCGCCGGAACGTCGTGGGATCGAATACCGCCCCGCGCAGCACATCACGCCCCAGCGCGTCTTTCTGTGGAATCACCGGACCCAGCAAGCGGCTCAGGTCGCCGTTGTAGAAATCCGGAATCGGCCCCGTCTTGGGCGCACCGTTCAGTGACAGGTTGCGGGAACGGAAACGTTCATAGGCAACGTAGAAGAAACTCCGGTTCTTGCCGCTGTAAACCCTCGGGATGTGGACCGGACCGCCGAAGCTGAGCGCGAAGTTCTGCCGGCGATCCTGCGCCCGCCGCTGTCCCTGAGCGTTGTTCACGAACGTGTTCGCGTTCAGCGCCTCGTTGCGCAACGCGGCGAAGGCGCTGCCATGCAACTGGTTGGTCCCGGACTTCATCACGAAGTTCATCACGCCGCCCTGCGTGCGCCCGAACTCCGCCGTGGCTGCAGTGGTCTGCACGCGAAACTCGCTCAGCGCTTCCACCGACGGCGAGGACTCCGCGAAATGCCCGCCGCGCAGCGTGGTCACCGATTCGCCGTCGAGCAGCGTCTCTTTCGAATGCACGGTCGAACCCGAGATGCGCGATGCGCCCGCCGACCCCGTCACGCCCGGCGCAATCTTGAAGGCGAAGTCCTCGGCGATGCGCGCCGAGCCGATGCTCAGCGGCAGGTCCACCAGCGACCGGTTCGATAGGCTCGTGCCCGCGCCAGGCGCCTGCGTCTGCAAGCGCGGGATCTCCGCCGTCACGGAGATGGTGTCGGCCACCTGGCCCAGCTCGAGCTGTACATTCAACTGCACCACTTCGGTCACACGCAGCACGATGCCGTCCCTCACCAGCTTGCGCAGACCCTGCGTCTCGAACGTCGCCGAGTACGGGCCCGGCGGCAGGTTCGGCACGCTGTAGTGCCCTGCTTCCGTCGTCACGGTTTGATACGTCGAGCCTGTCGCCGTATTGGCGATCGTCACCTGCACGCCGGGAATAACTGCGCCCGTCGGATCGGTGACGATGCCCGATACAGTGCCTCTGTTCAACTGCGCGGGCATTGGAATCGCCATCAGCAAGAACCACACCAGAATGATCAAAGCAACCTCCCTTCCGCCTCCGCCATGGGGATGCTACCAACCCGAAATTTCCGATTTGGCACCCGGCTTGGCGACACTATACCCAGGATACCCGTCTTGAGAAGGACGGAGCAATCATAGACCACGTGCCGCCGCGTGAGGGGCGGCTGGGGCAGAGCCCACACGACTGGTGTTCCGAATGCCCGCATCTTGCTGGCGGGCCATGTGGGTGCTGATGCTGGTCTCGCCAATCGACAGCCAGCCACGCCCTGGGCTCGGTCGCGCCCTGTCGACCTTGCCGGGTTCCCAGCATTCCTTCGGCTCCCCACGGCCTGTGCTCAGCCGCCGTCTGGCTCGGATCGGATTTCCGATAGACACAGAAGCCCAGAGAACGTCTGTGCCTCTCGCAAATCCCGAACTGCGTGAGAACATGGGACTTGCGCCTCCTTCGTCGGTTCTCGCCAGCCCTCGTCCTCAGAGCGTTCCTCGCGTCCGTCTTGGCGTCGTTTCGCAGCCGAGCGGCCCTCCAGGTCGAGATCCTCGCCCTCCGCCACCAGATCGGTGTCCTCCAGCGCGCAGCCAAGAAGCGACCGAAGCTGACGGCGGCAGATCGCATCCTCTGGGTGTGGCTGTCTGCAGTCTGGGCCGACTGGCGGTCTGCCCTGGCGATCATGAAGCCGGAAACTGTGATTGCTTGGCATCGCCAGGGCTTTCGGCTGTTCTGGACGTGGAAGGTCCGGCATGGCCAACCCGGGCGACCAGGCGTTCCCAAAGACGGCCGCGACCTGATTCGCAGGATGAGCCGGGACAACCCGCTCTGGGGTGCTCCCCGCATTCACGGCGAACTGCTCAAGCTCGGTATCGACATCGGGGAAACCAGCGTCGGCAAGTACATGGCCCGGCACCGGAAGCCGCCGTCCCAGACGTGGCGCACCTTCCTGGAGAATCACCTCAAGACCATGGTGTCGGTCGACTTCTTCACCGTGCCGACGATCCGGTTTCAGGTTCTGTATGTGTTCCTGGTGTTGGCCCACCAGCGCCGCCGGATCCTGCACTTCGGCGTCACGGCGCACCCCACCGCAGAATGGACCGCCCAGCAACTCCGGGAGGCCTTTCCGTGGGATACCGCGCCACGCTATCTCCTGCGGGACCGCGACCGCGTCTTCGGCAACGACTTCACCCAACAGGTCCAGGAATTCGGCATCCAGGAAGTGCTCGGCGCACCTCGGTCGCCCTGGCAACGGGCCTACATCGAGCGGGTCATCGGCTCGATCCGGCGCGAGTGCCTGGATCATGTGATCGTCGTCAGCGAAGCCTCGCTGCGCCGCATCCTCGGGGGGTACCTGGACTACTACAACCATGCACCATTGTGCCCACCTCGCTATGTGACTGACAAATCAAGGACTCCTTGCTCATCTACCGCTGACGCGGGGGCCTTCCTAGTCCCGCGGCAGTTCTTACGAACTCGCTCGACCAGTTGTGCTGCACTCGGGGTTTCCAATGCCCGCCGATTGAGAATCCATGGGCCATCCGGCAGTGGATGTTCTCCTTCAATCTCTCCCCGTTCGATCGCCAAACGCAGCGTAGCAGAACTCACTCCCAGGCGGGACGCTGCTTGGGTGAGGTTCAGCCAACCTTCCGTTTCGCGCCGCTCCTCGTTATAGCACGGGATTCCGTGGTAACTGCGCAGCGACGTCACTGCTTCGCGGCTCCAGCGGTTTCCCCGCCCTGTGAGCAAACCACTGCGCGTCAGAACCCCGGCAATGAGATCGTCCGCGTAGATCCGCGCAAGAACTCTGATCGCTGCGACGGTCTCTTGCGGAGCCTGTGCTCGGTTGCGGCCGCGGCGAAGCCGTGCCACACGCACTTCTGTATGCACCCCGCCCTTCCAGTGGATGACAGCAATGACCTCGGTTCTCGGATCGTCGATATCGACCACAACCTCCTCAACTAGCGTCCGGACGATGCGCCGCTTGAGGGGACCGTCGCTGGCCGGATGATTCCACACGGCTTCCAAATTCCTGGCCAGGCTTTCGAACTCTTCCGGTGTTACCGCCTCGGCTCTCTGCCGCTGCCTCTCTTGCTCGATCCGTAGTTCGGCTTCCCGCACTTTCTGCAGGGCTTGATTCCACCGGCGCTCCAGTTCGCTCGCCACCAATCGGTTGTCAGGGTCGGATGTATCAAACTGGTTTTCAGCGCGCCGGGCTGCATACCGCGCCGCTTCCAGTTCCTTTTCCAATACCGACAAGATTTGGTCTTGCTGCTGCCGCTGTTGCTCGCTGGCCAGCACCGCCGCTTCGATTGCGGCCGGTTGCAGCACCGTGAGTATCTCGCTGCTGATGGCGTCATCCACCGCCAAGCCGGCAAACGAGATGCACGGCCTTTCCCCATTGTCCAACCGGCTCCGATGGCACGCGTACCGCAGCACGAACGGGCCGTTGCCAGAGTACTCCACCATCAACTTGCGTCCGCAACACCGACACCGCAGCAGCCCTGCCAGAAGAGCCAGTCCGCGCCGCTCACCGCTGACTCGGTCTTTGAAACGGTCATTGTCCTGCAACATCCGTCGGATCTCTTGAAACTGTTCCCAGCTAATGTAGCCCTCATGCCGGTCCGGAATCAAGGACCACCACTGATCGCTCGGTTTGCGCCGACTGCGAGCCCGCGGTTGTCCCTGCGCATATTGGGTGGTGTGTTCCGTTCTGCCGTAAGCGTAGGCACCTGCGTAGACAGGGTTGTTCAGGAACGCGTAGATCGTCGTGTACCGCGGGCGCCGCCAAGCCACCTGGCCGCGTGGTAGGCAGACGGGTACTTGCAGATCGTGCTCCAGGAACCACAGCAGGGTCTGGCGTGCCGATCCGAGTTCCAGGAACTTGCTGAAAACCAGTGACACACAATCCTGAACCCGGCGGTCCGGATCCTTTTCCCAGCGCCCCTCTCCCTTGATATAGCCAGCCGGCGAAGCCACAATCAATTCGCCCCGGCGTGCCTTCTCCCGTCTGGCCTCAACCGACCGCTGCCGCAATAAGTCGAGTTCGTATTCGTTCAGACTGCCTTTCAGACCCAACAGCAACCGGTCGTTACTCAGCCGCGGCGTGTATACCATTTCCTGGTCGATCAGGAGTGTGTCCACCACGCGGCATACCTCGACTAGCTTTTGCCACTCCCGGCTGTTCCTGGCGAAACGCGAGACTTCCCGGGCCGCCACCGCGCCCACCTGCCCGAAGCACACTTCGGCAACCATGCGTTCAAAGCCGGCCCGTGTGACGGTGCCCGACGCCGTCCGGCCCAAATCCTCATCGATGATTTCGATTTCCTGCCAGCCCAGCCCTCGCAGCCGATCTTGCATCGCGTACTGCAGCTTTTGGCTCTCCAGGTTGTTTTGAACCTGGTAAGCCGACGATTGACGTATATACAGGATGGCTTTCCGCGCCACATGATGGGGCTTGATCTTTTCACTCATCGCCCGCCTCCTGGACCACTCCGGCGCCACGGCGACGGGTGCAATGATGCCGGAGGAGTTGTGCGAGCAACTGCACCATCTTCTGCTGAACATCGGTTGACAGAGCCGTCCAGGACGGACTCGTCTGTGCCTTCGAGTTTGGGCAAGCAAACAGCGGGAGTTGCGCGGAATGCCTGCGACGCCGCAACATGGACACCAGCACCTCCTGCCTTTAGCAAGTACTGGTGTTCGGCCTCCCTGGCAAGCCCACCCGAAGCGCTCTGGATCAAATGAAGTTGGTGTTTCAGTTCTCGGAGGGACTCCACGTTGGCGTTACCTGGTCTGGCTACTCGGAGATTGCCACAAACCGCCGAATCCAGCATCCAGAGCGGCAACTCCAAAAGCCGATCGGGATGAACATCCTCAGAACTGCAGTGCGCCACCGCGACGCCGCGCTTGACCAGCGTGGCATGCACTTTCACTCTACGACCGAACCACGGATGCCACGGGTACCAGACTTCTCGGACTTCCCCAATATGGGTGTTGTGTTGATGACTTGTATCACGAATCGAGAACGCACCTCTCCCTGGAAAAGGATGCGCCGGAACCGCGGCCGGTGCAGCCACCCGAGATGGGGCCCTTGGTGGCGACGGCGCAAGTCGGCGGCCTCCACCACCGCTACGAACGCCGGGCGGCGTGAGAACACCGGCGCTGGTCAATTCCTCCTCTGGGATACGTGTGTCACCAGGGGTGGTTCTCACCAGTGCCAACCCAAGACAGGGCAGCAGCGAGGCCACAGACGGCCGGTTGCCGCACAACCCATCCCGGCGCCGCCCGCTTCACCGCATCCCCGGCAGTCCTTCAGCTCCTCACGGATCGTGCTTGGCCACTGACTGGCTCAGATGGGGTTTCCGATAGGCACACCTACGTTGCAGCATGCGTAACAACCTCGACAGAAGGCCTCCGCCGGGCGGCCGCAAGTTGTTGAGTACGAAGGAATACGGGGTTTTGACTACACACAACGGCCAGCGTTTCGCGGGCACCTGCTACCGGGCGGCAAACTGGCTGCGGCTCGGAGCGACCCGGGGGCGCACGCGCAACGACCGCGAGCACAGCATCCGCGCGGCGGTCAAGGACGTGTATCTCTATCCGCTCGTCGCGGACTTCCGCCGGGAGTTGTGCGCAT
>Ga0194110_10007474_pt1 | contig 12594 bp, 12 predicted proteins | sample TA2Kig1200mmetaG_FD_146192 | JGI IMG/M metagenome (GOLD analysis project Ga0194110, IMG submission 146192) | Freshwater microbial communities from Lake Tanganyika, Tanzania - TA2015032 Kigoma Deep Cast 1200m | ecosystem: Environmental > Aquatic > Freshwater > Lake | place: Tanzania: Lake... | reverse complement strand
TGCAGTTACCTCGATTGGGAGCAACCAGGCGGGGGCATGGAAACCCGAGCGGTGTGAGGTTCCGAGCAGCCGTATGCGGTTTTGGGTACTAAACTGGGTACGACGTCCCCCCCGAGATTTAGTTTCGGGTAGATCTAGAAGCTGTAGATTAGTGGCGTTAGCCGTATCAGAATCCCGTTTTGACCCCTCGACCCTTCCCGCACGAGGGTCATATAGGCTGCGAATCTGTCTTCGGTGAAAGACTGGGCCCGCTTGGATTCGAACCAAGGACCAAGGGATTATGAGAAGACTGCAGTTCGTGATCCCTGTTGTCCATCAATCACTTACACGTGTCGCCTCGCCGCTAAGAACATGAGTAGGTTGAACTCAAAATCTAGCTTGTTCGAGGCGGTTTACCGGATGTTCAATTGTCGTAATTTTCTCTGATGTACGCTAGCAGCTCATTTGATTTTCTCACAAAATCTTTCTGCAAAAAGACACGATCGTTTTGTTCAAGAAGAATAGCTCTACCAACAACCTCTTTGTACTTTTCAATATCAAAAGTATCTTGATTACGGAGGGTCTGAAAATTAGCGTACTCGTTCTTGACGTCGATAAAATCCGGACGTCCGGTCAAAGCGCTGATCATATCCGTACGTTTTTCCATCGGTACTTTGTCGATCTCTAGTCGAAAGTGGTCAATCCAGATCGGATCGTAGTGGTTGTACATAAAATACAAAAAACGCTCTCGCCGTGCGGTAAATCGGTCGAGCAACATCTCATATTCCTTGAGCATGGCGACAAACTTCTGATCGCGGAAGTAACGCAGCGCACCCGTGGCTAACATACTCTTGTAGGTCTCTTGCGTAGGAGACCAATTTAGCTTCAAGCTAAAAAGAACATCCGCATAGTAAAGATAGGGAATGTTACTCCGCCAGTTTGCCTCATCGAGCTCCGCGAGGCGCTTATACTCTTTCGCTCTGCGCGATTGAGTGTTCATGAGACGGTTCATCTCTTTAAGCTCAAACTCTACGTCTCGCCGAATGTCTTGGATAAAGTCTTTTTCGCGCTGTGCCTCAAGGTAGTGCTCGCGTTGATTTTCTGCGAAAAATCCTAGCGTCACGGCAGCAAATAGCATCACGAACTCAACCAGGCGATGCTTGAGTGTCTGCGACTCCTCAAAAATCTTTGGCATATGCAATTCCATTCTTCTCTCCAAAGAGCCTACTTTTTTGTCACTGCAAAGCTATTCAAACCGCTCCTCGTCGTGCGACTTAACAATCACCGGCCGTCCTTTGACCCTAGCGAGTTCCACGCATACTTAGTAACTCGACGTTTCTCGGATTAACTTATCGAGCTCTATATTTTTCGCCCGTATAGTAAGAAGCAGGCCTCGATAGTCCGCGACGCGAATCAATAAACTATCGGTATCTTTGATGAATCGGTCTGATGTCATTTTTTCAATAACAATCGGCAAGGTCAGATAAAAAGATATATCAAGCGGGCTCGCCATCTTGCCGCGGATCTCAACATCCGGATCGTTAGCAGTATTCTGTAAGGGAAATGAGTCGTAGTAGTACTGCTGGGCCTCCGAGTCTACCAATTTATTATTGTCGTCGAGCCTACGACCGAGGACTTCATAGTAGTTTGATATTGCTACCTTTAGTTCTGGGGACTCCACAAGACTTACGAGGCCCACGGCAGACATCGAGTTAAATGCCGTTCTATCCAGGAAAAAAGTTCGGTAGGTATAACGATTCTCAATGTCTTCGACAAGGAGCTTAAAATATTGATCCTGAGAGATTCGTCTCGTCTTGTATTGATAAGCGCTCATTTTCGAACGATTAAGGTAAGCGAGCCCCCGCTCGCAATACCCTAAAATCTCGTCGAGATTACGGCGATCAGCCTCTAATGTCCTAAGCATGAGAGCGAGGCCATCATCGCGTCGCTCCTCGATGATTTTATGCTCGAGGTAGTACTCCCCCATTGAGCCAACGAATACAGCTATAGCAATCATAATAAATTCGGCTGCGAATCCGCGCCAATTGCGCACTGAGTGCCTCCCGTGGTGAACTTCATGACTTATAGTCCCTCCCGATCCCGCGTCTATACTTCAAATTATCTGGGTACTTTGTTGTCGATGTTTTGTCAAACTCGAGCGACAACCGACGTCTCCCCGAATTTAGTTTCGGTCGGATCTATAAGCTGACGATTGGTAGCTTCGGCCGTGCCTACATCCAGTTTTGACCTCTCGACCCTTCCCGCGCGAGGGTCAGATACGCTGCGAATCTGTCTTCTGTGAAAGACTGGGCCCGCTTGGATTCGAACCAAGGACCAAGGGATTATGAGAAGACTGGACTCAGCAATCCCTGTTGGCCATCAATGACTTACGCGTGTCACTAAGCAGTGTGTAAGAGAATGTGTAAGTAAATATCGGGTTTTGACAGCGTTTTTGAGCTGCGAAAACACTTCCGCACAGAGAGCTTAGTCAAAGATCAAAGAAAGATACGCGAGAGTAAGAATTCGGTTTTGACGTGACTATTTGATGTATCCGCGTTTTGCATTTGTCGTTTAAACGACAATGGGTTGTCCAAAGATCATCTCATCGCGTTCCCATCCCCGCTGGGGTCTGTCCCTGACCGATCAGCAGATCCACCTCCCGAAGCTTATGGATGATCTCCTCGGTCGTGTATCTCTGCTTCGCCATCGTCCACGTCTCCTGTCCCGTTTATGAACATTAAACATGGACCAAAAATACCGAGTCAGGTCACTGAGCATTGAGCGATCACAATCATCGCTTGAGTCGTTACCCCACTTGTCCAGTGACACACTGCGATACCTACTCTCGCTGCGTGAGAGGTTGGTCTCGACTTCTGCGATCTGTAAGCGATTACCCCCCCCCTTGATTAAACCGGTCTAATAGCCCTTGTTAGAGGCTGTTAAACGGTGCTGACGGATATGGGGCGGTACACGCAAGCCGCCCAAATCAAGGCGATTGCGGACGATAGGGCGCGGGATTACATTCGAGGCAAATAACGCAGATGGTGCGATGGCGGCGTGACCGCACTGTACGGCCTCGACGCGGGAAGGGACAAGATGAAGCAAAAACGGTACCTGCTGCTGATCTGGCTCGTGACCTTCGGATTGAGCACAGCAGGGCTCTTCACTTTTAACTTCTCCGCAAATTCCGCCCATACAGGCTTCGACTGTCAACCGACCGAGCCCTACACCAGTCAATGCGTAATCGTTGGTGTCGACCGTGGCGGCGCAGCCGACGCGTACACCGCTCCCACCGAAACCTGCTGGACCATCACGGCCGTACCATGAAACGACTGCACACCACCTTGCTGATGCTTTGCAGCGCCTTGAGCGCGCCAACAACTTTTGCCCACAACATCGACGACGGCCTCGAACTCGGCGCATCGCTCACCGTTACATCGACCTCGCCCGTGCAGGCGACGCTGACCTTGATCTCCAAGGTCGGTTTCAAATCCGTACTCGTCGAACTCCCAAACGTCATCGGCGGCCCGCAGACCGTCTGTCGCTTCGGCGCGCTCGTTCAAAACCAACGCTACACCTGCAACGTGAGCGGCAGCGTCGCGCACGATGACAGCGGCTTAGTGATCGCCCTCTCCGGGGTTCGAGTGGTCTCGATTCCCGGTCACGACGATCTTGCGTTCAAGGGGTTTACGGTGCCGAATCCGGAGTTTGATGCGGCGGCGGCGCGGGCAGCCAAAGATTTGGCGGCTAAACGTAAATCGACGACACTGCACTCGAGCGTTGTAGAGAAAGCGCAGTGACCGATCGACCCGAGTACGTCATCGTCCAAGCCGGCGGCCGCGGGAGCCGGTTACGACACCACACGTGGAACAAACCGAAGTGCTTGGTGTCGATCCACGGTAAACCGATTCTCTACCACCTGTTCGATCGTTTTCCGAACGCTGCGTTCATAATCATCGGTGACTACCTCTTTGAGCAGCTCGAAGCCTACGTCGCGCTGAACCCACCATCCAACCCGACGACACTCGTCCGCGCAGCGGGATCGGGAACCTGCGCAGGCATCGCGCAGGCGATCTCATTAGTTCCGACCGGTTCGTCCGTCACGCTCGTCTGGTCCGATCTTTATTTGAAAACATCACCGCGTTGGCCACTCAGCGATAAACCAATTTTGTGCACGACTGCAGCGTTCGCCTGTCGCTGGTCGCTCGATGGAGAGGGCGGGCTCGAAGAGCGCACCTCGGAACAGCGCGGCATTCCCGGGTTATTTCACTTCAACGCATCTGAAACCGTGCCCGCCATTCCAATTGAAGGCGAGTTCGTGCGCTGGTGGTCTGAGAACATCCGCGAATTCGCACCGCTGAGTTTCGATGCACTCGAAGAACTCGGTGATTTCGCCACCATTGAGCAACTAAACGATCGCGAAGGGTTCAGTCGCTTCTTTAATGACGTCAAAATCGACGAGCACACAGTCACGAAGACCGTCATCGATCCGAAATTCGACGCACTGCAAAAAAACGAAATCGCATGGTACCAAGCGGCGCATAAACTCGGGTTCAAACGTATCCCGAAGGTTCTCGCGGAGCAACCACTCACGCTCGAGCGCATTCGAGGGCGACACGCCTTCCAATTCACTGACCTGACGATCCGCGAGCGTCGTGCGGTGATGATGAACTACATCGATACACTAGAATCGTTGCACCGACTCGACCGTGTACCCGCTGTCGCGACCGATGCCCATGCAGTCTATGTCGAGAAATCAAGACAACGCGTCGAGTCCATCGCACGCATCATCCCAGGCATCGACGCGAAGTCCGTGACGGTAAATGGCCGGAAGTGCCGCAATCCTTTTACCGACACACCGCCGAACTTTTGGGAGGAGATCGCCAAAACCCTCGCGCCAAGAGAATTTCATCCCATCCACGGCGACCCGACATTCTCCAATTCATTGATCGACCAGAACCTTTCGGTCTGGTTCATCGATCCCCGGGGGTATTTCAAATCGCCCGGCATTTACGGCGACGCGGTGTATGATTTCGCAAAGGTCTATTATTCTGCAGTCGGTAATTACGACGCCTTTAACCGCCGCAAATTCAAACTCTATGTCGACGGCACTTCCGTTGAAGTGTTGATGGAAGACAGCCCGTTTGCGCTCGGCGCCAAAGATATTTTCCGCGAATACTTCAACGACGATTTCCGGAAAATCCAGATCATCCATGGCTTGATTTGGCTCTCGCTCACAGGCTATGTGCGCGACGATATCGACTCCATCATCGGAAGTTTCTATCTCGGTCTCTATTGGCTCGAAGAAGGACTCAAAGGCTGATGCAACAGCTGCTCACTTTGAGTCCGCTCGGCCACACCTGGCTCATCGACCTCGATGGGTGTGTGCTCGAGCACAACGGGCACTTGCGGGGCAAGGATGTTTTGCTACCCGGCGTCCGCGAATTCTGGAGCAGGATTCCGAAGCAAGACACGATCGTCTTACTCACCTCGCGCGCCAAAGATCAGGCCGACACCACCCGCAAGGCGCTGCAAGGGCTCGGGTTGCGCTACGACCGGATCCTGTTCGGGTTGCCGTTCGGCGAGCGCATCGTGATCAATGATCAAAAACCGAGCGGCCTGAAGACGGCGCATGCGATCAACCTCGCACGCGATACGGGACCCAGCGGCGTGAATATCAAAATTGACACGTCGCTTTAAGCGGACACCCACCGCTGCGCGAGTGCTTCGAGCGTACGCACCGCAGTCGCGGCGTCCTCTCCAGTCAAATGCAAACTCGCTTCAGGGGCAACACCAAACCCTTCGCCCAAGCGCCAAAACGGCGCCACGCGTGGCTGCGAGACGATCACGTACGGCACGGAACCTGCCAAAGCGAGCAACTCGCACATTCCGCTGCGCGCAGTAATCACGCCCCGAAACCCCGCAACCTCTTGCAGAAACTTCGGCACCGGCCCGTCGAACCGCGAATACGCGGCGTAGCCCCCGCCCTGCCGATCAGACGCGCTCTGAATGCCGGACGCCGCCGTCGAAACGTTGAAGACCGGCTCAAGACCCATCACACGCAGTAGCGCAGCAAGCGCAAGCCACCACGCCTCAACGGGCGAGGCGATCGTGTTCGAGGACGGACAGAGCATGACTTTTGAGGATCGGGTGGCAGGTGCTGCACGCAGATCGGCACGCAGCGTGGAAGTCTGCACCCCCATCGACAGACCGAGGATCTCTTTGATCAAATTCTTATGCGTGAACGCGGGCACCTGCGCAGAGCGCTGCTCGAACTCGCTCGCACGAGACCCATCACCAGCGGCCCAGTGCCAGGAGAAAAACAAGCGTCCGACCTCTGGTGCAGGAGTGCCGTACACCCAGTGCGTCAACTCGAGGGGCGTCAAGACGAGATCCTTCGGCACCAACACCATTCGCGGCTGTAAAAACGGAAACAACTCCGCAACCGGATCGGGCGCACCCGACAGGCAAACCACCGAAACCTCCACCCCACGCGCCGCCCGAACGGCCTCGAGGTAGGCGTAAAATGCCGCGCGGTCGCCGAGCCCGTAAAGCGGCGCAAACAGAAAGCGCTCGGCCAGTCCGGCGTTGCGAAGGAATGCCGATAGACGCGCCCAAGGATTCAGGTGGTTGGCGTACACCTCACCATTATCATCTCAATCGCCGCCCAACTTAACCCCGCACCTGCGATTCATCGCAAAATAGACGACATGAACGACGTAACCGCTCAAGACTCTTTACCCTCAGCGCTAGATGTCCAGCCGGCTTTGGTTGGTCCAGTGTTGAAGTTAGTTTAGGCAGCCTTTTTGCCGGTTATTGAGATGATCCGAGGGCTGGGGGAAAAACGGACGGATTTGTAAGACTGGGCCCGCTTGGATTCACACCTGCGGACCAAGCGCTACCTCGAGTTCTTCAATCGAGTGGAACTCGACAGTTACACGATCGGCAATGTTCGCGTCGGTCTGACGTCCGACAAGTGGGACCTGTTGATCTATGCCAACAACATCACCGACGATGACACCGTGCAGGGTGGCTCGGCCAATCCGGGCGATGTGGCGCAATCGCTCGCCGATCCGTCTAATTTTTCCCCAGCTAACACCTCCGGGGTGACCCTGCCGGATCCGCGGATCGTGGGCATCCGCTTCAGTTACCGTTTCGGCGGCAATTGATTAACGACCTTGAATAAGGGGGGGCTGCGACCACGCGTGGGTCGTGGCCCCTTTTTGTTTTCCATAGTGCTCTCCGACGTCTAAGATTCGTGGCAGAAAAACGCTGACGGATGGGGGGAGTCATGTCGATGTGGTCGCGCGCCGGATTTTGCGGCGCTTGTCTGCTGCTGCTGTCTTCATCGGGGTCGCCGCTGCTGGCTGCGGCGGTGCCCATCCAGTTTGTCGACGAAGCCGAGGCGCGCGGTGTCCGTGACCTCGCGGTCAATTCCACCGGCCCGACTTTCGGCGATTACGACGGCGACGGAGATCTCGACATCTTTGTCCCTGTCGAGGATCTGGCACCGGGTCTTGCCGACCGATTATTCGAAAACGATGGTCAGGGACGCTTCAAGGACGTGGCGGCCGCGCGGGGTGTACAGAATCCGGGTGGTATGAGCCGTGGCGCGGTGTTCTGCGACCTCGACAACGACGGTGATCTTGATCTAATCGCCGCGAACATGCCGCCAGGGCAGGCCCGAGTCCGTCACGTGCCAACCACGCTGTTCCGCAATCAATTGCGTGAGACAGGCATTGCGTCGTTCGTGGACGTCACGCGCGAGGCCGGTCTGATGCGCGCGGACAATGCCGAGGATGCAAAAATCGGTGGTATCGGCGACACCGCGGGAGGCGTCGGATGTGCGGATTACGACGGCGACGGCGATCTCGACATTTTCTGGAAGAACACCGATGCGGATATCGACAATGCCTTGTTTCGCAACGAGGGAAATTGGCGCTTTACCGATGTGACTGGCTCGGCTGGCGCTGCATTACAAGGAAAGCTCAAAGATTCCAATGCGCAAGGCTCGCCCAACTTCATCGACTTCGATCATGATGGCTGGGTCGACCTGCTGGTGACCAATGAGCGCGACAGCAAGGTGTTGCTGCGTAATCGGGGTGATGGCACGTTCGAGGACGTCACGCGTGCGCGCCGGCCACCGAACGCTTTGCCGTTCATCAATCCGGGTTATGCACAGGGTGCCTGTATCGCGGATTTCGATCACGACGGCGACATGGATGTATTTTTGCCGATGGCGGATCAAGCCGGACGCATGATCATGAACCGCTTGCGCGAGACCGGTAGCCTGTCGTTCGAGGACGTTACCGCCCGCTCTGGCGCCGGCGTCATCCGCGGAGCGCGCGGATGCGTCGCTGCTGATTTTGACAATGACGGACACGTTGATCTCTATCTCAATAACGGCGGCCCCTCGAATATATTGATCAACGACGTGATCGCAGACTTTCCGTCCTTCGTTCAGTTCTATATCGCGTGGGAGCAGGCCGAGAACACGCTGCTGCGCAATCGCGGCGATGGGACCTTCGTCGATGTCACGCGGGGTTCGGGCGCGGAAGGGCTCGGCATTGGCTCAGGCGTTGGTGCCGCCGATCTGAACGGTGACGGATTCGTCGATCTGTTCGTCACCAATCGAACCTATTACGCAATGGGCAAGCAGGTCAGTCCGGTCGCAGGTCAAAATCGGCTGTTCATCAATCGCGGCAATGCCAATGCCTGGATCAAGGTGGCATTGCAGGGGACGCGCAGCAACCGCGATGCGTTTGGCGCGAGAATCAAGGTGGTTGCCGGCGATCTTGTGCAACATCACGAACTGCAGAGTGCGCATGGCTACAACTCGACCAATGATCGGGTGGTGACTTTCGGCTTGGGGACGCGCAAGGCGGTTGATCGAATCGAAATAATCTGGCCGTCGGGTGCGGTGCAGGTGATCGACTCGCCGGCGATCCGCCAACTTCATCGAATTATCGAGGCAGCGAGCGCGGCGTCGGCACAGTGACGGTTGACGACAAGCTGCCGATCGATGGTCGGATGCTGATCGATGGCGAAATGACCGTCGGTGACGGTGGTGCGAGCGGTCAGTGGATCGAGTCGCATGATCCGGCGACACTGGAGCCCACTGGTCGAGTGCCTGCGGCAACGGCGACCGATGTCGATCGAGCCGTGAGGTTTGCGGCGCAGGCGCAGCTCGCATGGGCAAAGAAATCGGTCTGGGAGCGTGCGGCAGTCTTGCGGGGGCTCGCGGCGGCTATTCGTGCTCGCGGTGCCGAAATCCTGGCGCTCGAGGCGCGCGACACGGGCAACACGCTCGCCAAACTTCAGGCCGATGTGCAAATCGCTGCAGGTTATCTTGAATACTTTGCCGGACTCGGTTCGGAGCTCAAGGGCGAGACCGTACCCGCTTCGACGCAGGGCCTGCATTTCACGCTGCGCGAACCCTATGGGGTTGTTGCGCGTATCGTGCCGTTCAATCACCCCTTCATGTTCGCCGCGGCACATTTGGCTGCGCCGCTCATGGCGGGCAATGCTGTGGTGGTGAAGACGCCCGAGACGAGTCCGCTCACCGGTTCGCTTTTGGGCGAGCTCTGTCGCGACACGCTGCCGAAAGGGCTCGTCAACATCGTGCATGGGTTTGGCGCGCCCGCAGGCGATGCATTGGTGCGACATCCGCTCGTGCGACGTATCGGGTTCACGGGGTCCGTGGCGACGGGCCTTGCGATCCAGCGTGCTGCGGCGAGCGCCGCGGTCAAGCATGTCACGCTCGAACTCGGGGGTAAGAATCCGTTCATCGTCTTTCCGGATGCCGATCTCGATCGGGTGATCGATATGGCTGTTGCAGGGATGAATTTTTCCTGGGCGGGGCAGTCCTGCGGCTCGACTAGCCGATTGCTGCTGCACGAGTCGATCCATGATCGGGTGGTGTCGGGCGTCGCGGCGCGCATGGCGGCATTGCGGCTCGGGAGTCCGCTCGATCTGGCTTCGGAAATGGGGCCGGTCAATTCAGCCCGTCAACACGCACGGGTGATGGACTTCATCGATGGTGCACGCGCCGAGGGTGCGCGCCTCGTGACCGGCGGGCGGCGGCCACCGGGTGAGTCATTCTCAAAGGGCTATTGGGTCGAGCCCACGCTGTTTGCAGACGTGCAGCCCTCGATGCGCATCGCTCGCGAAGAAATCTTTGGTCCGGTGGTGTGCGCGCTGCGTTGGCGGACCGAGGATGAGGCAGTCGCGCTGGCGAACGACAGCGACTACGGTTTGACTGCCGCGGTCTGGACGCGGGATCTGCCGGTAGCGCTGCGCATGCTGCGTTCGCTGCAGGCCGGCACCGTGTGGATCAACATGGCCGGACAGCACTTCGTGGGTACGCCCTTTGGTGGCTGGAAGGACAGCGGCCTTGGCGGCGAGGAATGTCTCGAGGAACTGCTCAGCTATTCGCAGGTGAAGGCGGTGCACGCGTTCCCTTGAAGGCCCTCCACAAGAGCCATGCGGCGATCGGATTGGCGAGCAGTGAGGTGATGGCCATCGACCAGCCGATTTTCTGTTCATCGGCAAAGACGAAGTCGGTGGTGAAGCCGACCATGAACGGGCCGAGCGTCGCGCCAACCAGCACCAGTGAGAGCTGATAGAACGCCCCGAACTGCGCGCGCATCCGATCCGGCGTGATTGACTGTACGTACGCACCAGCAGGGCCCGTCGCGGCGCTGCCAAAGAAAAAGAGGAAAAAAATCACCGCGGCGTGACCCAGCATGCTCGGCATGAATGGGGCGACGATGCCCGGCAAAACGAGACCAAAACCGCAGCCACAGAGCACGCGCAGTTTGGCGCTGGCATCGCCGCGAGATTCGAGTCGATCGGAGAGCAGGCCGCCCGCGAAGGCGCCGAGCAGGCCACCGACCAGCGCGACCGTGCCGATGGTGGTTGCAGCAGCGGTAATGCTTTCGCCGTACTGTCGCTGATAGAGCGCCGGCGTCCAGGTCATCACGGCGAAGGCACTGATCGAGGTTGTGCCATAGCCGGCGAACAAATAGCCGTAGCGGTGCAGATTGGCCTTGAAGTGCGCGAGTACCTCGGCAAACGTGGCGGGCGTCACGTCCTTGGGTCTCGCGGGTTCGCGGACGAACAGCATCAGCAGCGCGACCGGCAGTCCGAGGATGCCGACGAGAAACATCACGAGTCGCCAGCCGCCGAGTTCGCCGAGCAGCGGGAGGGCAATGGGTCCGAGCGAGAACACCCAACCGATCATCGCGCCGCCGAGCAGGAAGGCGATTCCGGTGCCGCCGGTCACGCCGGCACTGAAGACGCCGATGGCGAGCGCGAGCCGCTGCGGTGGAAAGTATCCGGCGAGCATCGAATAGGCCGAGGGCGACAGGGTCGCCTCGCCGACACCCACACCGACCCGGTAGGCAAACAGCTGCGTGAATGACTTGGCGGTACCGGCGAGCGCGGTCATCGAACACCAGAGTGTGATGCCTGCGGTGATGATCCACTTGCGGCTGTATCGATCAGACCAACGGGCGATGATGAGCCCCATGCCGCAGTAGAAGATCGCAAAGGCTGCGCCGGCGAGCAGGCTGAAGGCGGTGTCCGAGATGCCGAGCTCGGCCTTGATCGGCTGCACGAGTAGCGACAGGATCAGTCGATCGATGAACGAGACGCAGTTGGCAAGCGCCAACACGACAACCACGAACCACGCGTAGGCCGGATGGTAAGCGGTTGTCGCGGCAGTCGTGGGGTCGGTGGCCGGGCTGGTCGAGGTGGTCAAGAGCGCGTTTCTCGATTTGCTTGCGCAGACGAGCGGAGTATATCTGGCCACGGGGGATGCGAGGCCAAAGGATCGCGGGGGGAGGCGAGTCGTGGGAGAGGCGAGTGGTGGGAGTGGCAGACTGATGCGCTGGATCAAAAAACTTGTGAAGGTGAGCGTCCTCGTGCTGGCAGCACTGGTGTTGCTGTTGTTGATCGGCGCCTGGGTGTATCGCGACGTGCCGGCGACCGAGGTGGAGGCCAAATGGGCGCAGCCGCCTTCCAAGTTCGTCGTGCTCGATGGTGTGCGCGTGCATTACCGGGACGAGGGCTCGGGTCCGGTCGTTGTCCTGTTGCACGCGAACTACGCGAGCCTCTTCATGTGGGAGCCCTGGGTGGCGGCGTTGCGCGATCGCTATCGCGTGATCCGCATCGACCTGCCGGCGCATGGCCTGACCGGCCCGGAACCCGCGGGCAACTACACGCTCGAGAGGATTCAAGGATTGTTCGAGCGCTTCGTTGATGAGCGGGGTCTCGAGCGTTTCACGGTCATCGGTACCTCGATTGGTGGCACGGTGGCGATGCGCTACACGGCAGATCACCCGCAGCGGATCGAGCGTTTGGTGCTGATCAGTCCGGGTTCGCTCGAGGCGCGGGTGCGCGGTCGAACCACGCCCGCCGAGGTGCCGCGCGCTGCGGACGTCCTCAGTTATGTGCTGCCGAAGTCGTTCACGCGTTTCATGCTGACCAACGACTACGGCGATCCGGCGCGCGTCGCGGACGCCGTGGTCGACGAGTGGTACGAGATGTGGATGCGCGAGGGTAATCGCCTAGCGATGTTGAACCTGCTGCGGCAGTACGTTTCGGGCGGTGTTG
>Ga0194110_10007465_pt1 | contig 12602 bp, 9 predicted proteins | sample TA2Kig1200mmetaG_FD_146192 | JGI IMG/M metagenome (GOLD analysis project Ga0194110, IMG submission 146192) | Freshwater microbial communities from Lake Tanganyika, Tanzania - TA2015032 Kigoma Deep Cast 1200m | ecosystem: Environmental > Aquatic > Freshwater > Lake | place: Tanzania: Lake... | reverse complement strand
CTCGATTTATACCAAGTATACCGGACTCTCGCCCCCCTGATTCCCCCGCATACATACAACGAATCAATTTGTGGCACCATAATTATCTTTGATCCTTATATCGGAGTTCCAGAAGTTCAATAGTCTGTAAGTTGTATCGTGAAATAGTCAACAGGTCAAATAACCATAAGACTATAAAAGTATAGGACTATTCGACTACCGGGATATATTGTTTAATGGCTTCTAGTCCTCTCCAGAGGTGGTCCTCTTGATGAGGTTCGATGGTATAGATGGGGTTTAATCCCCATCTGGAAAAGAGGGTGAAGAGTTCCCGGAAATCGAAACTTCCCTCTCCCACGGGAAGATGTTCGTCCATCTCCCCTAAGTTGTCGTGAAGGTGGACCTCAACAAGATATTCCCCCAACTGCTCCATCCAGAGGGGAAGAGGGGTCTTTCCAAAAACATTATGGTGACCAGTATCGAAGCAAAACCGGAAGTGTGGGGAATGGATCTCCTTCAGAAGCATGAGCAACGAATCTGGATTCTCTTCATAGACATTTTCAATGGCGATTGTTAGCCCCCGTTCTTTTACCTCCTCGACCAGAGGTTTCCATGTCCGGAGACTGCTCTCCAGCCAGAGACCGACCTCTCCATCGAATTTCCATTTTTCATATCCGGGATGAAAGACGATTGCCTTGGGTTTGAACAGACTGGCCAGTTCGATTGTCTTTGAAATTCGATCCAGGGTCACCTCCCTGATTCTCCGGTCAACCCCTCCCGGGCTCAAATCCATAAAAGGGCCATGGACCGTACAGGTCAGATCTTTTCCATGAAGGTTCTCTGCGAGCTGTTTTACTTCCGCCTCATTGGAGCCATCAAGATCCTCCCCGCTGAAGTAGATTTCAGGATGGAAATGATGGTTGATGACGAACTCAATTCTTTCTACAAGCATGGGGTAAGGGACATTGATGTGAATGGGAAGCATTTTTTATTCTCCAACATTAAATTCAGTACCTAAAAGCTTGAGGTCCTTCGAGCAATTCGATTGCCTTGAGAACCTTTTCTCTCTCTCCGATGAGATAAACGATATCTCCGGCTCTGAAGATAAAATCTGGATCCGGACTGGGGAGGATCTCTCCATCCCTTCTCACGGCGATCACGGTAGCGCCGGTGGTTGACCGTATCTTCAGATCTCTGATGGAATGGCCTGCCGCTGAGGTTCCTTGATTGATCAGATAGGTTTCAGTCTCAATATCGGTGATGATCTCGCATTTTTCAGGCAGGCTCTTGACGGGAAGCTCCACCCTTCTCAGGGCCTCGTAACTTCCGCTTCTGATCCTCTCAATCTGATCGAAGAGGAGATTTCGCGGCACCTGATACCGGTGGAGCACTTTGGCAAAGATTTCAATTGACGTCTCGAACTCCTCGGGGATCACCTCGTTGGCCCCCAGACGGAGAAGGTCCTCCACCTCGGCGGTATATCGGGTTCTGACGATGATGTAAATTCTTGGGTTCTCCTTCCGCGCGAGTTGGACCATCCTTCGGGTGGAGGCCGGGTCTGAAATGACGATGACGAGCATTCTCGCTGTTGAGAGTTCCAATTTATGGAGGATCTCCTGCTGTGTACCATCTCCATAAAAGATGGGCTCTCCTCTCTTTCTCATTTCACGGACAGTTTCATTGTTGAGGTCGAGGACCACATAAGGGATGGAAGTCTCTCTCAGGACTTCTGCTAAATTTTTTCCATTTAATCCGAAACCGATGATGATGACATGGTCTGTTTTTCCCTGGGATAAACTCTCCTTCTCCGCCCTCTTTCTCATCCTCTCCAACCGGTCAAGGAGTTTTTTCGAACTGACCCAGGCCGAGAGTGAGGGTGAGGCCTGGATGAGAAAAGGGGTGAGAATCATCGTGATGACAGAGGCTGAAAGAAAAAGCTGGTAATGATCCTCCGAGATGAGTCCAGCGGACTTGCCTGCCATGGCAAGGATGAAGGAAAATTCGCCAATCTGCGCCAGATGAATTCCGGTCTGAAGGGAAATCCGGAGAGGATGGCCGATGAGATGGACAGACAAGAAACCCGTGAAGGTCTTCAAGATGATGAGAAGAACCACGCCCATGATCACCAAGGGTATGTTCTCGCGGAGAAAACTGAGATTCATCAACATCCCAATGGAAATGAAGAAGAGACCGTTGAAACTGTCTTTGAAGGGCAGAATGTCCGAGATGGCCTGATAGGCGTATTCGGATTCGGAGATGATCAGGCCAGCAAGAAAGGCGCCCAGGGCGAGAGAAAGGCCAAGCCATGAGGTAAAGAGCGCTGTTCCGAGACAGAGGAGGATGATGGTGATGATGAAGAGTTCACGGCTGCGGGTGTGGACGATCTGGTGAAGGATATTGGGGACCAGCCACCTGGCTCCGAAGATAACAATAAAGATGATGACGGCGGATTTCAGAAGCGTCCAAAGAAGTTCAAGAGAGCTTCCAGTGGATCCAGAAAGGATAGGAACGAGGAGCATTAGGGGGACGACGCAGAAGTCCTGGAAGATGAGAATGCCGATGGAGAGGCGTCCATGAGGGGAATCGATTTCTCCCCGGTCGAAGAGCATCTTCATGACAATGGCGGTACTGCTCAGGGCAACGAGAAATCCGGAGAAAAGTGAAGTATTCCATTTGTGGAGGAATGGATAAGCAATCGCGGCGGTTGTAAGGAATGTGAGAAACACCTGGGAGAAGCCTCCTCCCAGGACAGCGGAGCGAATCCTTTTGAGGTTCTTGAGCGAAATCTCCAGCCCGATGGTAAAGAGGAGAAGGATAATGCCGATCTCGGCAAGAAGTTCGACCTCATGAATGTCCCGGATCAAGCCAAACCCATGAGGACCGAGCAATACTCCCGCTGTGAGAAAGCCCACGATGGAAGGGATTCTCAGTTTGTGAAGCAGAAAGATGACCGAGGCCGAGACCCCAAAGATGATGACCAGCGTTTTAAGAAATCCAAGTTCCATAGGTTTCTTCTAAAGGATATTATGAATGAATCCAAATTTGCAAATTAAAATTTTCCTCTCTATCGGAAGGTTGACTAAAGGTACAGACCGTAGTATAAAATATTAACAGGTTGCTGAAAAATGGCCTTCTGCTGCGTTTCCTCTGCCTACCGGCAGGCAGACTCATCCTTCCCCGTGTCAAGCACGGGGAAGGCTCGTTGCGGCGTACCGCCCAGTACGCCGCATAGCCGGCTCACCGACTCGCCGGCGTGGTAAGTCGTCGCTCCTTATTCGTCGCGACACCACTCTCAGGATTTCGGGAGCCTTGCATCTGGCCCTTTTTGAGCAACCTGGGGGAAAAACGTTTTCGGCAACCTACAAGTTTTGTAAACGAGGGGTGCAGGATTGAATAACGTAGCGACCATCATTCTGGCAGCAGGGAAGGGAACCCGGATGAAGTCGGATCTGGCCAAGGTTCTTCATCCGTTGTTAGGCTCCCCCATGCTCTCCTATGCGATTGCCCTTTCCCTCAACGAAGTCAAGGCCGAGAAGACGATTGTGGTCGTGGGTCATCAGGCGGATCAGATTGAGAAGAAGTTTGCGGATTCTCGAATCGAATTTGTCCGTCAGGATGAACAATTGGGAACAGGGCATGCGGTGTTACAGGCTCTTCCCGCTTTCCATGGATTTACAGGAACCGTGCTCATTCTCTGTGGAGATGTCCCTTTGGTGAAGGCGGAGACACTCCGGTCTTTTATCGACACCTTCTGGGGCAATGATTCCACACTTGCTGTACTTACAGCTGTGGTAAAGAATTCCACTGGATATGGACGGATCATACGGGGTGAGGAGGGCTGGCTGGAAAGGATTGTTGAGGAGAAGGATGCTTCTGATGAGCAAAGGTTGATCCGAGAGGTCAATACGGGGATCTTCTGTGTGAGATCAACTTTTCTCATTGAAGGGTTGAAGGAGATTGGAAGAGAGAATGCCCAGGGGGAATATTATCTGACTGATCTGGCCGAGGTGGCGAGAAAGAGGGGGCTAAGATGCTCTGCCCACATGGTGGCCGATCCGATGGAAGTGATGGGGATCAATACCCGGGTTGATCTAGCGACTGCCATTGAAGTGCTCCGGCTGGAGAAAATAAAGGAGTTGATGCTTTCAGGTGTGACGATCATCGATCCCAAAACGACTTATGTTGATCAGACCGTAGTGATCGGAAAAGATACAATGCTCTATCCGAATTGTACTCTCCAGGGTAAAACCAGGGTCGGAGAGCAATGTGTCCTTGAACCGAATTTAAAAATTTCAGACACTCAAATCGGCAATGGTGTGACGATCCGCTCCCACTGCGTCATCACCGAGAGCAGGATTGACGATGGAGCCATCATCGGACCCTTTTCCCACCTGAGACCCCAGAGCGAGGTGAAGACGAAGGCGAAAATCGGTAACTTTGTGGAGGTGAAGAATTCAATCATCGGCAAGGGTTCGAAAGCCAATCACCTTGCCTATATTGGAGATGCCCTTGTTGGAAAAGAAGTTAATATCGGCGCGGGCACCATCACCTGCAATTATGACGGATTTGAAAAACATCAGACGGTCATTGGCGACCAGGTCTTTGTGGGATCGAATGTAGAGCTGGTGGCTCCTGTGAAAGTGGGCGACCGATCCTCAATCGGGGCAGGCACCACTGTGACCAAGAATGTCCCAGAGGGAGCGCTTGCCATCAGCCGGGTAAAGCAAAAAAATATCCGGGGGTGGAGCAAAAAGATGGAGATCCAGCATAAGCAGAGTCGAAAAAAGAAGGATTGAGCGATGTGCGGCATTGTCGGATATGTGGGTTCAAGGAAGACCGCTGAAGTCCTCATGGAGGGATTGAAGAGGCTGGAATACAGGGGATATGATTCCGCAGGCATTGCCGTCTTTAACAAGGGGAAGATCGAGATCAGGAGAAGGGTAGGTAAGTTGGCCAGCCTGGAGGAATTGGTAGGAGATGAGACCTTTGATGGAATGGTAGGAATTGGCCACACCCGATGGGCCACCCATGGAAGGCCTTCTGATGAAAATGCCCACCCCCATAAAGCCGGAAGAGTTGCTGTCATCCATAATGGAATCATTGAGAACCACCTTCCCCTCAAGGAAACACTCAAGAGGAAAGGACGTATCTTCAGTTCTGAAACCGATACTGAGATCATTTCCCATCTGATTGATGGGTTCATTCAAGAGGACTCTTCCTTCCTTGAGGCCGTCAAAAAAGCACTGGGTCTGATTGAAGGCTCTTATGCACTGGGAATCCTTTTTGAAGGAGATGAGAGGTGTTTGATCGCTGCCCGAAAAGAGAGTCCCCTGGTGATTGGTCTTGGCGAAGGAGATTTTTTTATCGCCTCTGACATCCCTCCGCTTCTTCCCTATACAAGAGATTTCATCTTTATGGAGGATGGAGAAATGGCTCATCTCACTCCGAATGGGGTCAAGGTTTTTGATATCCGAGGGAGCCAGGTTTCGAAGAAACCGAGGCGCATTGACTGGAACCCCCTGATGGCGGAAAAGGGCGGGTTTAAACATTTCATGCTCAAAGAGATCTTTGAACAGCCCAGGGCTGTGATCGATACAATCCGGGGCCGCCTCTCTGAGGAAAACGGCGATGCACTCCTCGAAGGAGTGAACCTGGACAGTTCGGTACTAAATAAGATTCGGCGAATCTGCTTGATTGCCTGTGGCACCTCCTATCATGCGGCATTGGTGGGAAAATTTTTAATCGAGGGACTTTGCCGGATTCCAGTGGAAACGGATATTGGTTCCGAGTTCCGTTATCGAAACCCGATCCTCGGAAACGATACGCTCCTGGTGACCATCTCCCAGTCCGGTGAGACTGCGGATACCCTTGCCGCATTGAGGGAAGGAAAAAGGCAGGGAGCCATGAGCCTTGCCATCTGCAATGTGGTTGAGTCGAGCCTGGCGAGAGATTCCGATCATGTCATTTATACTCATGCAGGTCCGGAGATCGGGGTGGCCTCGACTAAAACCTTTGTCACCCAGTTGGTCATCCTCTTTCTTCTTGCCCTTAGGATGGGAAGAGAACTTGGCATTCTTTCTCGCGAAGACGGGAGAGGATACATCGAGGAGTTGGTCAGGATTCCTCATCTGATGGAAGAGATGCTCCAATCTTCAAAACAGGTTCTCGAGATTGCAAAGAAGTACCTACAAGCCAGGGATTTCCTCTATCTTGGGAGAGGGGTCAACTATCCCATCGCGTTGGAGGGAGCGCTGAAGTTAAAAGAGATCTCATATATCCATGCCGAAGGCTATCCAGCCGGCGAGATGAAGCATGGTCCCATTGCTTTGATTGATCGGGACATGCCTGTGGTTGTTCTTGCCACTCGGAACGATGTCTATGAGAAGGTTCTTTCCAATATTGAACAGGTGAAGGCGAGGGAAGGGAAAGTGATTGCCCTTGTCTCGCAATCCGATCGAGAGATCGTCCGGAAAGTGGACGATGCCCTCTTCATCCCTGAGGCCCATCCTTACCTGACACCGATTCTGCTCACCTTGCCCCTTCAGCTTCTGGCTTACCATATGGCTGATTTAAAAGGCACGGATGTGGATCAGCCCAGAAACCTGGCCAAAAGCGTCACCGTCGAATAAAAATCATTGCAAAGTATAAATTGTAAAGTTAGCATTGTAAAATGTTAATTTTGCAATTTGCAATTTACAATTTTAAATGATTTCTTTACTAAACGATCTTAATCCAGCTCAACAAAAAGCGGTTCTTGAAACAGAAGGATCCCTTCTGGTATTTGCAGGAGCAGGCAGTGGAAAGACCCGGGTTCTCACATACCGGATTGCCTACCTCATTCAGGAGAAAGGGGTTTCACCCCGGAATATTTTCGCTGTCACCTTTACCAACAAGGCTGCAGACGAGATGCGGGAGAGGGTGGAACATCTCCTGGGAAGTTCGGCAAAAGGAATCTGGATCTCCACCTTTCATTCCGCCTGCGCCCGCATCCTGAGAGGACACATCGACCGTCTTGGATTTGGAAGAAACTTTGTCATTTATGATGAGGAGGATCAGGAACGGCACCTCAAAGCGGTCATGAAGGAACTGGACCTTGACTTCAAGATGTTTCACCCCAGGGCGATGCAGTCCAGGATTGACCGGCTGAAAAATGAAGGGATGGTGCCGGAGCAATATGAGCCTTCCCCGTTCAATATCTTTGAAAAGCGACTGGCTCTTGTCTATCAAAAGTATCAGGAGGATCTCCGTCGTAATAATGGAGTTGATTTTGGGGATCTCCTCCTCTTTGTCACCCTTCTCTTCAAAAAATTCCCGGACGTTCTGAGATCGTACCAGAACCTCTGCCGCTATGTGATGGTGGATGAATTTCAGGATACAAACCTCATCCAGTATCAACTGATCAAACATCTGGTAGAGAGGCACCGGAATGTCTGTGTCGTCGGGGATGATGATCAATCGATCTATAGGTGGAGGGGAGCAGAGGTGGGAAATATCCTCAATTTTGAGAGAGATTTCCCGGGAACAAAAGTGATCACCCTGGAGCAGAACTATCGCTCCACCCAACATATCCTCGAAGCAGCCAATCATGTCGTCAAAAAGAACCGTTTTAGGAAAGAAAAGGCACTCTGGACTGAAAACCCAGAAGGAGAACTCCTCACTTTCTATGTGGCTGAGGATGAGGCTGATGAAGCGCGTTTCGTCGTCAGGAAGATTAACGAAGGTATCCATTCGAATCCGAAAGAATCGAACAAGACTTATCATGACATTGCTATCTTTTACCGGATCAATGCTCAGTCCCGCGCCATCGAAGAAGAGTTGGTCAAACAACAGATTCCCTATACGATCGTGGGGGGGGTGAAGTTTTACGAGCGGAAAGAGATCAAAGACGTCCTCGCTTACCTGAAACTGATTGCCAATCCCTCGGATGGAATCAGCCTGAAGCGGATCATCAATCAGCCTACGAGAGGAATCGGAGAGAAGACGATGGAGAGAATCAATCTCTTCTCAAAAGAGAAAGGTCTTCCTCTTTATGAAGGGATGAGAGAAGCGCTGAAAGAGAATTGGCTTCCTTCAGGGGCCAGGGAAAGGATTAAAGGATTTATCCATCTCATCGAAGAGTTTCGCCAGGAAGCAAAAACCCTTTCCCTCAGCCAGTTGACCCTGTCCCTTCTTGCCAGGACAGGATATCTTGAAAGGTTGAGAGAAGAAGGGACGGACGAGGCCCTTTCGAGGATTGAGAATATTGATGAACTGGTAAATGTATTGACCGAACTTGAACGGGGGGAGGAGGTCGATGAGACCCGACCGCGGGAAGTTTCCCTGGAAACCTTTCTGGAAAAGGTCTCCCTTGTGACTGATGTGGACCTTTATGAAGACAAAGAGAATCGGGTTTCCCTGATGACTCTGCATTGTGCCAAAGGACTGGAGTTTCCCATTGTCTTCATTGTTGGAATGGAAGAGGGCCTCCTTCCACACTACCGGAGAGGAGAAGAGGCTGAGGATCTTGAGGAGGAGAGAAGGCTCTGCTACGTCGGGATCACACGCGCCAAGAAAAAACTCTATCTCTCGCGGGCGGAAGAACGTTCCACCTTTGGAGTTGGCAGGGCCAATCTTGCCTCGCGGTTTCTGGACGAACTTCCGTTTGAGTTGATTCATATCGAGGAGAGGGAAAGGAGAAGAGAATTTCTGTTCTCCCAGGAGTCTCCCTGGTTGGATGATTTCAGCCAGACCGGAGATGAAGTGGATTCCTATTCACAGGAGAGTAGTTACTCACAAAGACAAGACGTCGTATTGAGCCCTGACGGATTCTATCCCCTCCGGACAGGGATGAGGGTGAGGCATCCTAAGTTCGGCGATGGTAGAGTGAAATCGATCGAAGGGATGAATGAGAACCAGAAAGCCACCATCGTTTTTAGGACTGAAGGCCCAAAACGGTTAAAAGTGAGATATGCGAATTTGGAAATCCTGGAATAATGGCAAGCACCAAATTCCAAGCACCAAATACCAAATAAGCTCCAATGACCAATTTCAAGAGTTCAAACAAGTCGTTTTGGTCATTTGGATTTGAAGTTTGGAATTTATTTGAGATTTGTAATTTGAGATTTGGAATTTTTCTGATGGAGGACTTCATGAAAACCTATTTCATCTTGTCGGCAATAGGGAAAGACCGGCCAGGGATTGTGGCGGATGTTTCTGAGGTCATTTATGGATGCGGGGGAAATATCGAAGATTCAAGCATGAGTCTTCTACGGAATCATTTTGCTCTTCTCCTCCTCTTTTCAACCGACAGCGAGGCGGTGAATCAGAAACTTTCATCTGGCCTGAAGCGTCTCGAATGGGAGAAAAAGCTGACCGTCTTCTACTCTCCGACCACTTTTGAAGAGGCTTACCCCAAAGCTAAGGAACAGACCGATCGGTATAAAATCACCACATCCGGAGTGGACCATGCCGGGATTGTTTTCAAAGTCTGCCGGCTTCTGGCGGATCGCAAGGTCAACATCATCGATATGAAGACCCATCGATTGCTTTCTGCTGAAAGCGGGACTCCTCTTTTTGAAATGGATATCGATGTAGAGATTCCTCACTCAGTCTCTGAACAGGGGTTCAGGAAAGACCTCCATCACTTAGCCAATGAACTGCTGATCGATCTGGTTTTGCGGAAGATGTGAAGAGATTTCTAAAAAAATCCGGAAATCTCTGAAATCTGAGTAATTTTCTTTGAAATCGGTGGGATCGATTTTAAATTTTTCTTGACATCTCGCTCCGTTTAGACCAAAATTTTTAGTAGGTTACAGGAGAGAACCCCATGGGGGCGCCGAAGGGGCAAGTTCCGATAGATCGGAAGGAAACTCTCAGGCAAAAGGACTGTAACTTAGCTGACTCCTGGAAAGACCCAACCCTGAGCCAAAGTCGAAGGGTTAGGCACCGAAGGGGTAAATCTCTCAGGTTAAAAGACAGGGGGAAGGAAGTCGATATTCGATTGTCCTTCCCCCTTTTTATTTTGCTTAAAAGCAGATAGGATACGAGCCATGGAAAAGAAAAGACGGTCCACTCAATCCCGCTCCTCCAAGAAATCGTCCCAATCACCTCAAAAAAAACTGAAGAGTATTTGCCTGATCGATCTGGAAGATTTGAAGGAACATGAAGAGATCCGGCCGGATTACCTGGAAGAGCTGAAAAAGGAGATCTTGGGTGATGGCATCCTCAAGATGCCCATTGCCGTGGATAAGGAGACTTACATCATTCTGGATGGACATCACCGGTTACATGCTTTAAAAAGAATAGGATGTAAAAGGATTCCTGTTATCCTTTTTGACTACCAGTCTCCGGAGATTGAAGTCATCCCTCACCGGGAAGGAGAAACAGTGACTAAGGAAATGGTCATCCGGACAGCCTTAGAGGGAAAAAGGATGGCGCCGAAAACATCGAAACATATGATCAGGATCGAGGGAGAGTTAAAACATATTTCCATTCTAGAAACGGTCATTAATATTCCGCTGGATGAATTGAAATGATAAATAAATCACCCCCACCCTTCCCTCCCCCCTCGAGGGGGAGGGAAGGGTGGGGGGGCAAAGGGGGAGAGAATGGAATTTCCAGAGGAGTTGTATTATTCAGAGGATCATGAATGGGTCAGAGATGAAGGAAATCAGGCGACGATTGGGATCACGGACTTTGCCCAGAGCCAATTGAAGGATATCGTCTATGTGGACCTTCCAGAGGTCGGATCCGAGTTTAAAAGAGGGGAGAGCATGGGAGTTGTTGAATCGGTGAAGACGGTTGCCGACATCTTCTCGCCAGTTACCGGTAAGGTGATTGAAAAGAATCTGGAATTGAAGGACCATCCAGAATGGGTCAATACGTTCCCCTATGGGAAAGGGTGGTTCCTCAGGATGGAATTAAAGGAGAGGGGGGAATTGAAGGGACTCCTCTCGTCAAAAGTTTATGAGGGAAAGATTTTAGAGGAATCGTGATGGAAGACTACCTTCGCTACCTTCCACATACTAGAGAGGATGTCAGAGAGATGCTCGAAGCAATTGGCATGAAGAGCATGGAGAATCTCTTTGAGATGATTCCAAAAAAATTCAGACTCTCCAAACCAATCAACCTTCCCCCACCTCTTTCCGAAGCCGATCTCATCCGCCATCTTGAAGGGATTCAAACTCCGCCTTACGTCAGTTTTCTTGGGGGCGGGGCGTACTATCATTTTATTCCTGCTGTCGTTTCCCATCTCACTTCCCGTTCCGAGTTTTACACTGCTTACACTCCTTATCAACCGGAGGTCAGCCAGGGAACGCTTCAGGCCATCTTTGAGTATCAAACCCTGATGTGCCAGTTGACGGGCATGGAGGTGTCGAATGCCTCGATGTATGACGGGGCATCGAGTTTAGCTGAAGCGGTGTTGATGGCTCAGCGAATCACAGGGAGGAAGAAGATTCTGCTCTCACAAACCGTCCACCCCGAATATCGCAAAGTCATCCAGACCTATATTGACCCTGATGAACAGGAGATTGTTCTGATTCCTTATCTGAAAGGAGAGGGGAGAACGGATGAAAAGGCTCTAGCCAAATTCCTTGATCAGGATGTGAGTGCAGTCGTCATTCAAAATCCAAACTTCTTTGGGGCGATAGAAGATCTTACAAATATCGGTGAAAAAGTCCATCGGGCAGGAGGTTTGATGATTGCCTGTTTTAGCGAACCGGTTGCCTATGGAATTGTAAGGCCACCCGGTGAATTCGGGGCTGATATTGTGGCAGGGGAAGGCCAGAGTTTTGGAATACCTGTTTCTTTTGGCGGGCCTTATCTAGGCATCTTCACAACAAAGGAGAAATATATTCGAAATATGCCCGGAAGACTCGTGGGCGAAACTGTTGACCTTGAGGGAAAGAGAAGTTTTGTCCTCACCCTGGCGACCAGGGAACAGCACATCCGCAGGGAGAAAGCGACTTCGAATATCTGCACCAATGAAGGACTCTGCGCTTTGATGGCAACCATATTCCTCTCCTGTCTTGGGAAAGAGGGGCTGAGGGAATTAGCCCTGATGAATCTAAACAAGACAGAGTATGCAAAGAAGGTTGCCTCCAAGATTGATGGATCCCAAATTGCCTTCGCTTCTCCCACTTTCAACGAGTTTGTTTTGAAGATCGAAGGTGATCCTGAAAAGGTATTAGAAAAGATGAGAAAAGAAGGCATTCTGGGAGGATTATATTTAGGACAATTCTATCCTGAGCTTAGCCGCCACCTTCTCGTTACCGTGACAGAGATGAATACGAGGAAAGAGATTGAACGATGGGCCGAAGCTTTGGAGAAAGCATTGCGATGAGATATAAATTCGAAGCACGAAATCCGAATTTCGAAACAAATTCGAATGTTCAAAATACGAATGATCTAAACTTCCTCTCCCCAATGGGGAGAGGATGAAGGTGAGGGGGAGTTTTAAAATTTGAATTTTAGATTTGTTTCGGATTGATCCCTTCGGGAAGCTTCGCCCGATATTCGAATTTCGTATTTAAGTCCGGGGAAGAAAAAGAGAATGGAACCGAATTAGAGTGAGAGTTCAATGAAAAAAATAAAAGACACAGGTCTCATTCAGGACGAACCTCTGATTTTCGAGCAGGGAGGAG
>Ga0194110_10007457_pt1 | contig 12614 bp, 10 predicted proteins | sample TA2Kig1200mmetaG_FD_146192 | JGI IMG/M metagenome (GOLD analysis project Ga0194110, IMG submission 146192) | Freshwater microbial communities from Lake Tanganyika, Tanzania - TA2015032 Kigoma Deep Cast 1200m | ecosystem: Environmental > Aquatic > Freshwater > Lake | place: Tanzania: Lake... | reverse complement strand
CTTTGTGTCGAGACAGACGACTATATTCTGGAAGCTATAGCCCGCTATCCCAAGCGGCTCATCGGCTTTTGCGCCATCCAGCCTTTGGCCGGTGATAAAGCCATCAAAGAGCTGGAGCGCTGTACCCAGAATGGAGCTAAAGGCATCGGCGAAATGAGGCCAGACGTGCAAGGCTTTGACTTCAAGGACAATAAAGTAATGAAACCTGTGATGGAAGCGGCTATTAAACACGACTTGATTTTCCTCACCCACACCTCCGAGCCGGTGGGACATCAATATTTCGGCAAAGGTACTATCACTCCTGAATTCATTTATCCGCTAATCTTAAACTTCCCCAATTTGAAACTGGTCTGCGCTCACTGGGGCGGTGGTTTACCCTTTTATGCCTTGATGCCAGAGGTAGAAAAGGCACTCAAAAACGTCTATTTCGACACCGCAGCCACCCCATTTCTGTACAAACCACAGATTTTCAAACAGATGGCTGATATAATAGGCAGCGACAAAATCCTCTTCGGCAGCGATTATCCCCTACTGTCACCGAGGCGTATCATAGACCAGATTGAATCCGTCAAGCTGAGCCAGGAGGACAGAGACAAGATTCTTGGAGGCAATGCCCAAAAGCTGTTATCTTTATAGTTCAGGATATCGGTTTAGTCAGGAGCAGTGGAAACTTTGAGCAACGAGCAAATCCGGTCTTTTATCGCCATCGAGCTACCTGCAGAAGTCAAATCAGGACTACATCGGCTGCATAAAGAGTTGAAGCTGCCGGAGCATACCTTTGTGAAATGGGTGGCACCAGAAAGCATTCATCTTACACTAAAATTTCTGGGCAACATATCACCCCAAAAAGTATCCCAGATAAGCAGGGTTATGGAACAGGCCAGTCAGGGAGTCAGCCCTTTCCAGCTAGAAATCGCCGAAGTGGGAGCTTTTCCTAATTTGAAGCAACCGCGTGTGCTCTGGTTAGGCATTCGAGGAGAGGTGGACAAATTGGTAGCCTGGCAACAGCATATTGACAACGGACTCGTCCCGCTGGGCTTTGCCAAAGAAACGCGTGCCTTCACTCCCCATTTGACTCTAGCCCGGCTGCGGGAAGGTATTTCACCTCAAGACCGGCGCGACTTCGGCGAGTTGGTGATGAAGACACCCGTTGAAGTTAATTATAAGGTAAGGGTGAGCAGCCTCAACCTGATGAAGAGCCAGCTCCTGCCCGGCGGAGCTGTTTACAGCCGCCTCGCCGAGGTGAAATTAAAAAGCTAAGGCTGTTGTCGTCGCCAAAGGCACGATGCTATAATATCTAACGCAGATTGACCAGTAGCCTGGACAGGCTACTCAGCAATCCTTGAGCATGGCTATTCCCGAGTAGCTCAGTGGTAGAGCGGGCGGCTGTTAACCGCTTGGTCGTAGGTTCGAATCCTACCTCGGGAGCCAAAGGTTTTTTTATCAATGCAGTTCTTCGTCTATATCTTGCTCAACTCACACGGCCGATTCTATATAGGACAGACCTCTAATCTTAAACTCCGTCTACAAAGACATAACGACGGCAAAGTGTTCTCCACAAAAAGTCACCGACCATGGAAACTAGTCTATAGTGAGCAATTCGACACTAGGTCAGAAGCTATAAGCCGAGAAAGACATCTTAAAGGCCTTAAAAGCAAAAGGGTTCTCCAAGCTCTTATAGCTCAGTGAGTAGAGTCCCGACAGGGTCGGGATTAACCGCTTGGTCGTAGGTTCGAATCCTACCTCGGGAGCCAATCAATAAACAATCCCTCATCATACAATTCTTGACAGCCAGATTCCTTGTCCGTATCATATGTCTCCAAAAAGCCGACCGTAGTAAACAGGCTGAGTCAACACACAAATAAATAATAGCGATAAACCATCGAGGCAAAAGCTGTGTCCACAAAAGTAAAAGCAATCAGACGTAAAGCAAAAGCTAAAACCAAAAAGGACAAAATATCCATATTTGCTGAATGGCTGGCAGCTCGACCACTACTAACCGAGCTAACTCTCACCGCGCTTACAGTCTTGTTCGGCATGCAGATGCTCAGAGTACTGGTGCCAGGCATGTTCTGGACACTCGGCGACCGGATGGGCTGGGGTGCAATTCAACTTGGACTGGTTGGATTCGCCATCTTTATCATCGGTGGCTTTCTTGCCGGCCCACTAGGTCGACTTGCAGGCAACCGCCGCCTGATAGTAATCACCGCCGTCGGACTGGGCATAATGAGATTATTTACGCAGGTCTGGTGGGGCGAGCCGCTTTTTAATTTAAGCCTGGCAATAGTAGGAACAATATTATTCGCCATCTTCCTGCCAGCTCGCCTAGAGAACGCACGACTTCAAGGCAATTCAGCCATCCCTCACTTTGTCTTGGGACTTCTTGGCGGCCTGGCATTGGATACTGCCATCAACGGCGCCTTCGGCACCTACGACACCATCTGGCAGGTAGAACCACTGCCGGTGCTCTTGACACTGCTGTTGGTAATAATACAACTGGCGCTGTTAATAGGTATTGCGCTCACAAATAAAGACAGTGTAGCAGCACCAACCAGCACCACCGGCATCTCCATTTCCAGGTCATTAACCTGGGCAGCCATCGGGCCTTTCTTATTCCTTGAACTGGTGGGCTTCCAAAACATACCCCGCATGGCAACGTTGACCAACTGGCCACTGCCGCTAGCCTTCGGGATGACACTAATAGCTCAACTGGTCGGCATCGTCGCCGCCACCTGGCTTCTAAGTAGGAACTGGCGCACCTTATGGCCCTGGGCATTAGGCACTGGCATTTTCCTGACCGCAGCTCTAATATTCGCCTACCAAAAGCCAGCAGCATTAATAGCTCTGCTGTTTCTAATCGGACAGGTGCTGATATCAGTGCTTATCGTGATGATAATAACTGGCATCACCACCAGCACAGGTAAAACACAGCGCTCCGGCATCTGGATTGCCAATGGCATTGGCATGGCAATATTCCTGATTCTCATCTTTGCCTACTATGCGGTCTATGATATCAGCCTCCCCTACAATAATACTCTGCTGGAACCCATAGCCGGCTTCATCATAGCAATCTGCGCCCTTGGTGCAACAGTTGTCCTACCACAGGAGACAAAAGCAAATCTCAAACTATGGGCGGTACCGGCGCTGGCCCTAATTCTTCTGGTTCTACCCCTGGGCATGGCAATTGCCTGGCGAGCACCGGCAGCAGTCAACGGCGAAGGTTTTCCTGTCCGCATTATGACCTACAACTTACACAACGGCTTCAACACAAAAGGTAAACTGGACTTAGAAGCCATCGCCCAAACGATTGAAAGTAACAATCCCGACATCGTCGCCCTACAAGAAGTATCCAGAGGCTGGGTGGTCAGCGGGCGGGTGGACATGCTTTTGTGGCTGTCTCAGCGATTGCAGATGCCCTATATTTTTGGACCAACAGCCGACCCCTTCTGGGGTAATGCTATCTTAAGCCGCTATCCCATCCTGGCTTACTCCCGGCATGACTTACCCCCTCGCGACCTGCTCATACCACGCGGCTTCATCACAGCACTAATAGACCTGGGCAATGGTGAAAAACTGAAAGTCATCGCTACCCATTTTCACCACCTCAAGGGCGATACCGAAATTCGCCAGCTTCAAGCCAGAACCATCATCGACTTCATGGCTGGTATCGACGACAAACGCACCGTACTATTGGGCGACCTCAATGCAGTACCTAGAGACCCAGAGATACTCATGTTACAGAGAGCCCGGCTTATAGACACTGGAAATGTGATGGACCCCCATCTAGCATATACTTTCACCTCAGACAATCCACACCAGCGCATAGACTACATCTTAATATCACCCGACCTACAGATAGGAGATATCCAGGTACCACTAAGCACTGCCTCCGACCATCTGCCTGTCGTCGCCATCATAGGCGAATGAACTCCATGGAGGGGACGGACATAATCGAGCTTCTCAACTATGGATAGTGTCAACATTGGCTGAGCTGGTACGGAAAAAGATAGCTACAATAGAAGAAGCAAAATCTACAGGAGATTCTTCGCTACGCTCAGAATGACAATGGGAGAAAGAATGACAAGGGGAGAAAGAGTAATCTATCCTGGAAATGCCTCTTCGCCCAATGCCATGCGGCAGAGGTCGGTGATATAAATTTTGTTCAAGCCCCGCTCGGACGTCGGCCGCCTCAGTACACGGTCACACATGGGGCAGAGGGTAACCAGAGCATCAGCACCAGAAGCGATTGCATCTTCGATATTTTTCGTCTGTATCTGAATAGCCCGCTCTCTGTTGACGTTTATCAATGGGCCAGTGCAGCAGAGAGCAGTCTCACGGTCATATCTCCTCTTCACTCGTTCCACTCCGATGAGCTGGAAAATCTCATCCAGGAAGACATCTTTTTCTGGAGTGTACCTCGAGGCACAGGGGCGCTGATAAGCGATTTTCTTGTCTAGCTTAATGATGCTATTCCGGTGGTCTCTAATATAGTTGCGCAGGTACTCGAAGATATGCATGTACTTGAAGGGGACAGTGATACCATAGTCCTTGACCTTGGTGTGTGTCATGGCATAACAGTCATCGTGGATAAAGACTATTTCCTTGCCCAAGCTGGCAATATTGTCGATGAACTTTTGTGCGTTCTTAGCAATAGGACTCTCCTTGGCAACATGCACATAGCCGATGTAGCAAAAGTAGTCTCCGCCCTTGGCTATGGTCATACCTTTAAATAGCTGGCTATCGAGTGCGCCCTCGGGGAGCTGGCGCTCCATGACACACAGAGAGAGAACAGGCTTGTCCGGGTCTCCTGTTATCACCTCGCTGGGAATCATAGAGGTGAGGTCGAAGGCGCCTGCTGCTTCCGCAGGTATGGGAAAAGCCTCAGTCCTTTCCTGTGCCTTCAGGATAAGGTCGTAGGGGTCAGCCCCTGTAGGACAATATTCCCGGCAGCCACAGCAGGTGACACACTGGCTCAATATATCAGCCTCGTTGCCCTCTATAAGCGCCTTGATTTCAGCCACGGCTTTGTCTTTGTCATAGTTGACGTAGAGACATTTCACCAGACAATCGCCACAGAGGTTACATTTCGAAGCATCCCACATTTTTTACCTCCCAAAGATAATCTAACGCCTTTGTCTATTCAGTGTTGTCCTTATCTAGCTGCGATGCCAGGAGCTCGGCAATATCCAGAGCCTTGAGCGACTCTGCAGCCTCTTTCGCCTTTATAGCATCTTCAAACATCTGCAAGCAATAGGGGCAAGCTGTTGTCACAATGTCGGCCTTGGTCCCCATCACATCCTCAATGCGCTCCTCGCTAATCCGCTTGCCAATACGCTCCTCCATCCAATAGCGTCCGCCACCACCACCACAACAGAACCCATTCCTGCGGGTACGCTTCATCTCTAAAAGCTTGGACTGTGAGATATTGCTCAATATCTGCCTCGGTGGCTCATAAATATCATTGTGTCTGCCCAGATAACAAGAATCGTGGTAGGTCAATTTCCCGTCGCTTATCGGGGCTGGCTTAATCTTGCCCTGTTTCAGCAGTTCGACGATGAACTGAGTATGATGGATAACCTCAAACTCACCACCGAATTGAGGATACTCATTCTTAATGGTGTTGAAACAATGCGGGCAAGCGGTGACTATCCTCTTCACACTATAGTTTTTCAATAGCTCGATATTTTTCATCGCCTGCATCTGGAACAGGTATTCATTACCCAGCCTCCTCGCCGGCTCACCACAGCAAGTTTCCTCTGGGCCAAGGATAGCGAAATTGACGCCGGCAGCTTTCAATATCTTCCCCATGGCTACGGCTATTTTCATACTCCTGTCTTCCAAAGCTGCGGCACAACCTACATAATACACCAAGTCAACATTGCTATCCTCAGATAAAAGCTTGACACCCAGGCCACTAATCCAGTCAGTCCTGGTAAGCGTAGTCCCCCTGCAACTATGGCCTCTGGTCTCAATGCACTTCAGTATAGCCTCACCCGTCTCTGGTATCTTCGCCTGCTCCAGCACTAGATTGCGGCGCAAGTCAACAATTTTATCAATATGCTCCACCCAGACCGGGCATATTTCCTGGCAGGCACGACAGGTGGTACATGACCATAGCTCATCCTCAAGTATCACCTCTCCAATCAGAGCCTTAACCCCACCACCATCAGTCACAGGTTCAGCCGCTTTAGCATGCAGTAAAGCAGGACTTCTATCAAGCCAGTGGGCTTTCAAGTCTTGTATTACCTTTCGTGGAGATAAAGGCTTTCCGGTAAGATGAGCCGGGCACCTGTCCTGACACCTGCCACAGTCAGTACAGGCATCCAAATCCAGAATCTGCTTCCAGGTGAAATCCTCTATTTTGCTTACACCAAAAGTCTCAGCTTCCTCGATATTGATGGGCGCTAACGCCCCCTTAGGTCGAGAAGTCCTGAAAAAAACATTAACTGGAGACACGATGATGTGAGTCAGCTTGTCGAACGACAAACAAACATAGAAAATAGCCCCCAATGCCAGAGCAGTATGAAACCACCACAAGCCGACATACCAGGCTAACCTAGTGCTTTCAGGCAAACCGGCAAACGGGACGGCTAGATAATAGCCCACAAAAGACCATCTCGCCCATTCCGGATGGCTGTAGAATTCAGGTTGAGACAAGCCTTCCGGAGTAGCCACCAACATGCGGAAGCTCTCAATGAAAAAGCCAGTGACGACAACAACGAAAATCAAGGCGAGAACAACGGCATTATCCAGCACGGTATTCAGCCTTTCTGGCTTCTGAATATAGCGGCGAATCACAGCCAGAACGGCACCAACCAAAATCATCACCCCACCGATATCCAGCGCCAGGCTGAGACCAAGATAGACATTCCCTGAGACAAAATGAAACACGTAATGGTCTATGACATCGAGAGCTGTACCTACCAGCAGGATTCCAGCACCAGCAAAGATGAGAAAATGCATTATCCCGGGGTAAGGCTCGCGGAAAAATCGCCTATGAAACAGGCCATCAACCACGCCGGCAACTATGAAATCCCAGATTCTCTTACCTAAATAATCCCACCTGTTATCTGGCTTACCGATTATCCACAAGCGATAGCGCCGGTAAAAGGCATAGATAAAAACTGCCAGCGCCGCCACACCTAACGGATACAAGATAAGCGCTCCGAAAGATATGCCCCAGAAAATCTCACGAGACGCTTCCATGGCTAGTGCCTCCTTCTACTTTAAAATAGACTTAGTGATGTTTCAGCAGTTCCAGACTATGTTTATCGGCTAAAGCAAACAGCCGCTCCACCGACTGATGCGGTGTCAGCGCTCCTCCTATCTCAACCTCTGAGCCATCGTCAAAAGCGTGATAATCGGTGCCGCCAGTGGGAATAAGATTATACCTCTTGGCGACTTTCAGCAATCCGGCAATGATTTCCGGGCCGTAGTCTTTATAGTATACCTCAATGCCAACCAGGCCAGCTACCTTCAACTCGGGAACAAGCCTGTTTAAATAGTTAATGTCCGCTGGGTGAGCCAGGACAGGCAGACCTTGCGCATCCATAACCAGCTTGACTGCCTCAACTGGAAGCAGTTTATAACGCTCCACATAGGCAGGCCCGTTATGACCGATATATTTGTCAAAAGCCTCTTTCTCCGAGCTGACATAACCCTTCTCAAACAGGGCTTGAGCTATATGAGGCCGGCATACAGAACCACCCTGGGCTAGCTCGCGCACTCGCTGCCATTTGATATCCATACCTAGGCTACCGAGCTTGGCAATCATCTTCTGCGCCCGCCCCAGCCGCGACTCTCGCAGTTCCTGCAAAGTAATGGCCAATTTACGGTCAGTGTAATCAATGAAATAGCCCAAGACGTGAACTTCTCCATGAGGAACATCAGTATTGACCTCCACACCGGGTATAACCGTAAGCGATGGGAAGGCTTCAGCAGCAGATAAAGCTGGAGCCACGCCATCTATTGTGTCATGGTCAGTGATAGCAATGACATCAAGTCCAACTTTTGCTGCCAGCGAAACAATCTCTTTAGGCTCTAGCCGCCCATCAGAGGCAGTAGTATGCAAGTGAAGGTCGGCTTTCACCTAGCGCTCTCCTCTCTTCGCAGTATCCGCTGTATGCTTACAGCTTTCCCGGTAGCCACATCCACCTCGACCAGCATAGCGTCAAAAACCACAGCCCCCCCACCCATAGAGAAACGATGCGGCATCCCAGTAAGGAAAGCCTGAATTGCCGCTTCAGCGTCAACACCGATAACCGAATCCTCAGGGCCAACCATACCTACGTCGCTAACATAGGCAGTGCCCTTAGGTAATATGCCAGCGTCCACAGTGCCTATATGTGTATGCGTGCCCAGCACCGCGCTTACCTTACCGTCAAGATATTTTCCCATAGCCACCTTCTCCGAAGTAGCTTCAGCATGAAAGTCAACAATGATAACCTTGGTCTCGGCTTCGATTTCCGAGAGTAAACGGTCCATAGTCCGGAAAGGACAATCGAATTCACCAACAAAAACGCGCCCTATCAGATTGACTACCAGAGTACCTTTGACTGCCAAAAAACCATGGCCCGGTGCATTTGGCGGGAAATTCAGAGGACGGAGAATGGGCAACTCACCACTCATATAAGGGATAATCTCCTTCTTAGCCCATACATGGTTGCCGGTGGTTAACACATCTACGCCACTGTCAAGAAGCTCACTTGCCGTGCCTGATGTAATGCCTATACCGCCAGCACAGTTCTCGCCGTTTGCTATCACCAGATTGATTGCATAATCATGACACAGGCCTGGTAGAAACTGCTGCACCGCTCTTCTGCCAGGCCTGCCTATAACGTCACCTATCATTAATACGCGCAATACCGCCCCTTATAGCGTCTATTTAGCATAATCCACCGCCCTGGTCTCCCGCAACACAGTCACTTTAATTTGCCCCGGATATTCTAGAGTATCTTCTATCTTCTTCACGATATCTCGAGCTAACCTCATAGCTGTAAGGTCATCCACCTGCTCCGGTTTAACCAAAATACGTACTTCACGTCCAGCCTGAATAGCAAAAGCTTTTTCAACTCCGGGGAAGCTATTTGCCACATTCTCCAAGGCCTCAATACGCTTCAAGTATTGCTCCAAGGACTCACGCCGGGCTCCCAACCTAGACCCACTTATTGCATCAGCAGTAGCCACGATAAAACCGAGCGCACTGGTGGTAGTAGCTTCGCCATGATGCTCAGCGATGGCCTGAGCTATTTCAGCCGATTTGTCCCACTGGCGAACCAAATCAGCACCTATCAAGGCATGAGGGCCTTCCACCTCATGGTCAACCGCTTTGCCGATATCATGAAGCAATCCAGCCCTTTTCGCCTGCGTCACATCAGCACCAATCTCAGCAGCTAGCATCCCGGCAAAGTAGGCGACTTCAAGGCTATGAGTCAATACATTCTGCCCATAGCTGCTGCGAAACTTAAGTTTACCGATTAACCTGATTAACTCCGGATGTAACCCAATTACCCCGACTTCACGAGTTGCTCGTTCACCTTCATTGCGAATTGTAGTCTCAACTTCATTACTAGCTTTCTCTACCACCTCCTCTATTCGAGCCGGGTGAATGTGACCATCGAGGATAAGAGCATTCAGAGCCACCCTGGCTACCTCCCGCCTCAACGGGTCAAAGCTGGAGATAGTAACGGCTTCTGGTGTGTCGTCTATGATAAGATCAACACCTGTAGCTTGTTCCAAGGCTCGGATGTTACGTCCCTCGCGGCCGATGAGACGTCCTTTCATCTCATCACTAGGCAGAGGAACAACAGATACTGTTGTCTCTGATACTACATCTGTGGCACAGCGCTGAATGGTGGTGGATAGAATGTCGCGAGCTTTCTCGTCAATTTCGCTCTTTATTCGTACTTCCCAGTCCCGAACACGCCGCGACGCTTCCTCACGAATCTCATCATCTAAAGCTCGGAACAACTCTTGTTTGGCTTCATCGCTGGACATGCCCGAGATGAGTTCGAGGCGTTGTAGCTGTTTGCTTCGCACCTCTTCGAGTTGGGCTTTAACCGCCTCGATTTCCCTCTCACGGTTAGCCAGACCATGCTCACGGCGCTCCAATGCGTCCAGCTTGCGTTCCAGCTTTTCTTCCCGCTGAGCAAAACGTCTTTCTAGTCTCTGTAACTCAAAACGGCGTTCACGACTATCAGTCTCGGCAGCAGCCCTGACCTTGACTGCTTCCTCTCTAGCTCTCTGAAGCATCTGTTCATGTGCTGCGGTTGCCTCTTCCAGTAATCGCTTAGCTTCATTTTGAGTTCTGCGGAGTTGCTGGTTGGCTAATATCTGTCTGGCAAAATAGCCAAGGAGTAGACCCAAAATAAGAACAAGTCCAATTACAACAAAATACAAAGATTGAGGTAACATTTAACTGCCTCACTTTCCTAAAACACCACATAATATTGTAAACCCTTAGATTTTTCCTGTAATAATAGTAATCCTTCGACGTGCTGGTGTCAAACATATGTCCTATTCAGGTGTATTATGTAGCGGCGAGGCTTTAGCTTCGCTCTCAGCATAGTCCAGGTGACCTAAAGGGTAGCAGCTACATTAACTGCAACGCTCTCCGTTCTGTTTAGAGACTCTACATTGAACCAACTTGTCGCTCTTGCCACAAACGCACTACTACAGAGTTGATAATTTCATAATTAAAGCCCCGTCGTTGCAAATAACCAGATAGGCGGCGACGAAATTCACTATAATCCAAACTGGCCAGAACACGAGCCTTCTTCAATCCTGCCTCATAGGCCATAACCTCATCATCCAAATCCTTCACTGCCTCGCCAGCCGTTTCCGCAGCTATACCTTTTTGCCTCAACTCCAGCTTTATCAACCTTCGGCTCCGCGGCTTGAATGACAGGCGGTTATCCCTCCAATACCCGGCAAAAGCTACGTCATCAATTAGTTTCCGCTCTTTCAATCCGAATATGACCTTATCCACCACGTCACCATCAAAACCACGGCGGTGTAGTCGCTGCCTTACTTCAGTCTCACTTCTAGGACGATAGCCGAGATAATGCAAAGCAGCTTTAGAGCAGTTTTGCAGGAGGTCAGCCTGCTTCAGTTTTTCAACTTGCTCTGCAGACAAGTGTCGGCCAACCTGCAGATTCCCCCTAGCTGCCACCTCACCATCTAGGGCAAAAGAAAAAGAGCCGTCAATGAAGACATTGACTCGTTTATTACTGCGACTTACTTTTAGAGCTGTAATCCTCCCCACCTTAACTTCCCACGAGCATTTAGTTATTCTGCCTTTCTATGAGAGCGAAGTAACCAAAGAATCTCACTTAAGATGCAGCAAATAAAAATTCGGCCTACTCAAGCACTTCCTTTGTTTCAGCGGCCGGGCGCGGTACAGACATCGCCACAGCCCTTATCTCACGTTCTATGCCCAAAGCCAAATCACCATGCTGCCTCAAATATTCCTTGGCATTCTCTCGCCCTGGGCCTAACTTGATATCGCCACAAGTGAAAAAAGTGCCTGCCTTCTTCAATATCCCCATAGCAACACCCAAATCAATAATATCACCTTCCTTGCTTATGCCAGTCCCAAACATTATATCAAATTCAGCCGACCGAAAAGGAGGAGCCATCTTATTCTTAACCACTCTGGCTCTCACTCGGGTGCCTATCATCTCAGAGCCCTGTTTGATGGTATCACCTTTTCTCAAATCTATCCTCACTGTGCTATAGAATTTCAATGCTCTGCCCCCGGGAGTAACCTCAGGGCTGCCGAAAATAATGCCCACCTTCTCCCGCAGTTGGTTAACAAAAACCACCGCAGTGTGTGATTTGCTAATCGCGGCTACTAATTTCCTTAACGCCTGGGACATCAATCTCGCCTGTAAACCAACATGTGTATCACCCATCTCACCCTCTATCTCAGCCCGGGGCACCAGAGCAGCCACGCTATCAATGATTATCACATCTACGGCGTTGCCTCTCACCAGTTCTTCCGTAATCCCTAATGCCTCCTCTCCATCATCGGGCTGAGATACATATAGATTGTCAATATCGACTCCACACCTGGATGCATAGACAGTATCAAGAGCATGTTCAGCATCTATATAGGCAACAAAGCCACCAAGTTTTTGGGCTTCAGCGATTATGTGCAAGGCTAATGTAGTCTTTCCTGAAGCTTCGGCACCGAAAATCTCAGTAACACGCCCTCGTGGGATGCCACCTATACCCAGAGCCAAATCTAAACTCAATGAGCCTGTAGGTACAGCTTCCGCTGTCATTCTCGCCGAGAGTTCACCTAGCTTCATAATCGAACCTTCACCGAATTGCTTCTCAATACGATTTATCGTCAGTTCCAATGCTTTTTCTCTCTCTGCGGGCATCTCTTCCCTCCTCTAACAGCCAAAAGCATCATAGCACACGCACTATACCAGCACAACCTAGAGCGGAGGAATAGGTGGCAAGCAACGTTTATGAGTACTTCTGCTTATCATAGAATCAATTTTTTGTTTTATTTTCTCCTCAGCTTCACCTGTAATCAGGTAATTGTCGAGCTCATTATAGGTTAGCTCCATCTCTCCCTCATCTGTTTGTCCTTCCCACAACCCTGC
>Ga0194110_10007439_pt1 | contig 12633 bp, 10 predicted proteins | sample TA2Kig1200mmetaG_FD_146192 | JGI IMG/M metagenome (GOLD analysis project Ga0194110, IMG submission 146192) | Freshwater microbial communities from Lake Tanganyika, Tanzania - TA2015032 Kigoma Deep Cast 1200m | ecosystem: Environmental > Aquatic > Freshwater > Lake | place: Tanzania: Lake... | reverse complement strand
TGGCGGTGTGCCTGAACGCCTGGTGCTTCGAACGCGACCTAGCGTTCAACGCCACCAAGGCGCGCGTGCTGCTGGCGGCCTACGCCCGGCGCCGCGCGCTCTCGCCCGGCGAGATCGCGGCATTGCCCGTGCTGGCGCGCGGTGCCGCGCTGCGCTTCCTGCTGACCCGCCTGTTCGACTGGCTGAACCAGGTGCAGGGCGCGCTGGTGACGCCCAAGGACCCGCGTGAGTACCTGCACAAGCTGCGCTTCCATCGCGCCGTGCGCGACGTCGGGGCCTACGGCCTGCCATGACCAGCGCTGGGGGGGGGCGCGACACCATCACGGCCTATGTGGACGGCGCCTGTTCCGGCAACCCCGGCCCCGGCGGCTGGGGCGTGCTGCTGGCCTGGGGCGAACACGAGCGCACGCTGCAGGGCGGCGCATCCGAGACGACCAACAACCGCATGGAGCTGACCGCGGCGATCAGGGCACTGGAGGCGCTGAACCGGCCGAGCCGCATCGCGATCTACACCGATTCCACGTACCTGAAGGACGGCATCACCAAGTGGATCCACCGCTGGCGCGCCAACGGCTGGCGCACCGCCGAGCGCAAGCCGGTGAAGAACACGGACCTGTGGCAGGCGCTGGCCGACCTGCTGGCACGGCACGACGTGGCCTGGCACTGGGTGCGTGGCCATGCCGGCCACGACGGCAACGAGCGCGCGGACGCCCTGGCGCGCGCCGGCATGGCGCCCTTCCGCCCGGCGAAGTCCCGGTCGGCGGATTGACCGCGCGGGATCCTAGAGATTCGCGAGCATGGTGTCGGCGTCGGACACCTTCAACCCGCCGCCGCGCTCGACGAACGCCTTCTTGACCACGCCGTTGTCGACGATCATCGAGAAGCGCTGGCCGCGCCGGCCCATGCCGTACTTGCTGTAGTTGGCCGCCAGGCCCAGCGACTTGCTGAAGGTGCCGTTGCCGTCCGCCAACATGACGACAGCGTTGCCCACCTTGCGGTCCTTGGCCCACGCGCCCATGACGAACGCGTCGTTGACGGAGACGCACGCGATGGTGTCGATGCCCTTGGCCTTGAGCGCGCGGGCGCGCCGCACGTAGCCCGGCAGGTGCTGGCCCGAACAGGTCGGCGTGAACGCCCCGGGCACCGAGAACAGCGCGACCTTCTTGCCCTTGAACAGCGACTTGGTGGTCACCGTCGCGGGGCCGTTCTTGGTCATCGTCTGCAACGTGCCCTCGGGGATCGTCTCGCCCAGCTTGATGCGCGCCATCGTCCTCTCCTGTCCTGTCGTCGCGGTTCGCCCGCGCGCGGAGGACTCTTGTAGCCGGGCACGGCGGGCGTGCTCAAGCCCGTCGCGATCACTCGGTGTCGAGCGCGTAGCCGGCCAAGCGCACCGTGCGGATGAGGTCGATCTCGCCCACGCCGTTCAGCACCTTGCGCAGGCGGCGGATGTGCACGTCCACCGTGCGCGGCTCGACGAAGATGTCCTGGCCCCACACGGCGTTGAGCAGTTGTTCGCGCGAGAAGACGCGGCCCGGGTGCTCCATGAGATGGCGCAGCAGGGTGTATTCGCGCGGGCCGAGCTGGATCGGCCGACCGTTGCGTGTCACGCGATACGCCGCCAGATCCATGTGCAGGTCGGCGTAGTCGAGCGCGTCCGCCGACAGGGCCGGACGGATGCGGCGCAGCACCGCGCGGATGCGCGCGACCAGCTCGGACGGCGAGAACGGCTTGGTCACGTAGTCGTCGGCGCCGGCGTCCAGCCCGCGCACCCGGTCGCCTTCCTCGCCGCGCGCGGTCAGCATGATGATCGGCAGGTTGCGGTGCTCGGGCGCGCGGCGCAGGCGACGGCACACCTCGACGCCCGAGACCGAGGGCAGCATCCAGTCGAGCACCATCAGGTCGGGCGCACGTTCGGCGCACAGCGTCAGCGCCTCCTGGCCGTCCATGGCCTCGTCCACGTCGAAGCCGGCCTTCTTCAGGTTGTAGCGCAGCAGCGCGACGATCGGCGCCTCGTCGTCGACCACCAGGATGCGCGGCGTCATGGCGCCCCGGGCCCCGCCGGGCCGGCGAAGGTCGAGGTGGTATCGCCCTTGGTCCGCTCCTCGGCGGGCGTCGCGCCCTTGACCAGATAGGCCACCATCTCGGCGACGTTGGTGGTGTGGTCGCCGATCCGTTCGATGTTCTTGGCGATGAACAACAGGTGCGTGCACGGCGTGATGTGCGCCTGATCCTCCATCATGTACGTCAGCAGCGCGCGGAACACGCCGTTGTAGATCTCGTCGACCTCGGTGTCGCGCTGGCGCACGGCGATGGCCTTGTCGGCATCGCGCTGGGCGAAGGCGTCCAGCACGTCCTTGATCATGGCCTGCACCACGTCCGCCATGCGCGCGATCGCCGCGCGCAGCGCGACCGGATCGGCCTGGGTCAGCGCCAGCGATCGCTTGGCGGTGTTGGCCGCCAGATCGCCCATGCGTTCGAGGTCCGACGACATCTTGAGCGCGGTCTTGACCAGGCGAAGGTCCCCGGCCATGGGCTGACGCAGCGCCAGGATGCGGGTGACCTGCTCGTCGATCCGGATCTCGAGCTCGTCGATGCGCTGGTCGTTGGCGATCACCTGCGCGGCGAGCTCGCCATCACGCCTGACCAGCGCCTGAACCGCGCTGGCGAGCTGGGATTCCACCAGACCGCCCATGGCCAGCACGTCGCGCGTCAGGCGTCCCAGCGCCTCGTCGTAGGACTTGACCGTGTGTCCCGCCGTCATGCCCGCCACCTCCGCCTCAGCCGAACCGGCCGGTGATGTAGTCCTGGGTCATCGTCTCGCGCGGGTTGGTGAACACCGCGGCCGTGTCGCCGAACTCGACCAGCCGACCCAGGTGGAAGAAGGCCGTGTACTGCGAAACGCGCGCGGCCTGCTGCATGTTGTGGGTCACGATGGCGATGGTGAAGTTGGTCTTCAGCTCGTCGATGAGCTCCTCGATGTGCGCCGTGGCGATGGGGTCGAGCGCCGAGCACGGTTCGTCCATCAGGATCACCTCGGGGCTGACCGCGATGGCGCGGGCGATGCACAGGCGCTGCTGCTGGCCGCCGGAAAGGCTGGTGCCCGGCTCGCCCAGCCGGTCCTTCACCTCGGACCACAGGCTGGCGAGCTTGAGGCTGGTCTCGACGATCGCGTCCAGCTCGGCCCTGTCGCGGGCCAGCCCGTGGATGCGCGGACCGTAGGCGACATTGTCGTAGACCGACTTGGGGAATGGGTTGGGCTTCTGGAACACCATGCCGACGCGGCTGCGCACCTGCACCACGTCTATCGTCCTGGCGTAGAGGTCCTGGCCGTCGAGCGTGATCGACCCGGTCACCCGGCAGCCCTCGATGGTATCGTTCATGCGGTTCAGGCAGCGCAGGAACGTCGATTTGCCGCAGCCCGACGGGCCGATCAGGGCGGTCACCTGATGCTCGGCAATGTCGAGGTCGACGGCGACCAGCGCCTGCTTCGCGCCGTAGAACACATCGACGCCGCGCGCGGCGACCTTGACAACACCGCCGGCCGCGGTGGGCGCGGCGACGGGGACCGTGATCGCTACCATTTGACCTCGAATCGCCGGCGCAGGTAGACGGCCACGCCGTTCATGGTGATCAGGAAGCCAAGCAGCACGACGATGGCCGCCGCCGTCTTGCCGACGAAGGCACGTTCGGGGCTGTCGGCCCACAGATAGATTTGCACGGGCAGCACGGTCGCGGCGTCCATCGGACCCGTCGGGACGTCGACCACGAACGCGACCATGCCGATCATCAGAAGCGGCGCCGTCTCCCCCAGCGCGCGCGCCATGGCGATGATGGTTCCGGTCAGGATGCCCGGCATGGCGAGAGGCAGCACGTGGTGTGCCACCACCTGCAGCGGCGAGGCGCCGACGCCGCGCGCCGCCTCGCGGATCGAGGGCGGCACCGCGGTCAGGGCGGCGCGGCCGGCGATGATGATGACCGGCAGCGACATGAGCGCCAGCACCAGCCCGCCGACCAGCGGCGCCGAGCGCGGCAGCCCGACGACGTTGAGGAAGATTGCCAGCCCGAGCAACCCGAACACGATCGAAGGCACCGCGGCCAGGTTGTTGATGTTGACCTCGATCAGGTCGGTCCAGCGGTTCCTGGGCGCGAACTCCTCCAGGTAGATCGCCGTCGCCACGCCGAGCGGAAACGCGATGATCGCGGTGACCGCCATGGTCAGGAGCGACCCGACCAGGGCGCCCCGAATGCCGGCCAACTCCGGTTCGCGCGAATCGCCCGCGGTGAAAAAGATACGGCTGAACCTCGTCTGTAGGGCTTCGTCGGCCTCGAGCGCATCAAGCCAGGCAATCTCCTGGTCGCTGACGCGCCGTTCCGCCTCGGACGCGGCGCGGTCGATATGTCCCTTGGCGAACTGGTCGACATCGTCCGACGCAGGCAGCCAGACCCTTTGGGTCGTGCCGATCACGCCAGGATCGTCGAGCAGCATGTCGCGCAATTCGTATAACGCGCCGCTGCTGACCAGGCCATTGAGCCGTTTCCTGTCCTGACGCGTCGTGACGTCGGGGAAACGGGCGCGCAGCGCCTCCTTGACCAGGGCGTTGAAGTCGGCCTTGGCGATGACAGCGGGATCGCCCGTGCCATCGGGGTCGACGGTTGCCGCATCGAAGGCGACGTCGAGCGCGACGCGCGTCGCGCGCAGGCCATCGAGGCCCTGCCCGACCAGCGCGACAAGCAGCACCACGAGCGTCAGGAGCGCCACGGCGGTTCCCGCGACGCTGGCGGCGCGGAACCGCGCCTCGGCGGCGCGGCGCCGGTGCGCACGCCGGGCCGCTACCGCGGGATTCCTGGCGCGGGCGAGGTCACGGGCGAGAACGTCAGTCATACTTTTCCCGATACCGCTTGACGATGCCAAGCGCGATCACGTTGAGCGCGAGGGTGACCGTGAACAGCAGAAGCCCCAGGGCGAACGCCGACAGGGTCTTGGGGCTGTCGAACTCCTGGTCGCCGACCAGCAGGGTGACGATCTGCACCGTCACCGTGGTGACGGCGTCGAGCGGGTTGACCGTCAGGTTGGCCGCCAGGCCCGCGGCCATAACGACGATCATCGTCTCGCCGACGGCCCGGCTGAAAGCGAGCATGAACGCGCCGACGATTCCCGGCAGGGCCGCCGGCAGGACGACTTCGCGGATCGTCTCGGACGTGGTCGAACCCAGCGCCAGCGCGCCGTCGCGCATGGCACGCGGCACGGCGTTCATCACGTCGTCGGACAGCGACGAGATGAACGGGATGATCATGATGCCCATGACGACACCAGCGGCGAGCGCGCTTTCGGACGCTACGTCCAGGCCCAGGCGCGCACCGACATCGCGGAACAGCGGCGCGACCGTCAGGACGGCGAAGAAGGCGTAGACCACGGTCGGGATGCCGGCCAGGATTTCGAGGATGGGCTTGATGGTGGCGCGCACGCGGGGGCGCGCGTAGTTCGCCATGTAGATCGCGGCCATCAGCCCGATCGGCCCCGCGACCAACAAGGCAACGACCGTGACGAGCAGCGTTCCCACGATCAGCGGTACGGCGCCGAAGGCGCCAGACGAGCCCGCCTGATCGGCGCGCAGGGCGGTTTGCGGGCTCCATTGCAGGCCGAACAGGAAATCCCCGAGCGGCACAACATGGAAGAAGCGAATCGCCTCGAACAGCAGCGACAGCATGATGCCGAAGGTCGTGATCACCGCTAGGGTCGAGCAGCCCAGCATGGCGGCGGTCACCGCCGTCTCGACCTTGTTGCGCGCACGCAAGTCCGGCACCAGGCGGCGCCTGCCGAACAGCAGCCCGAGGGACGCGAGTGCGAGCGCCACGGCCGCGACACCGGCGGCACTGATACCCCGCAGGCGGTTCGTCAGGTCGGTGGCCGCCTGGACGGCCGGGGACGGCGCGCGCGCGACGTAGCCATCGGCCAGGTTTTTGATCTCGTTCATCAGCACGTCGAGCTCGCCGGCCGGCAACGCCCGAAGGTCATCGGGCAGCGCGTCGACGACCATGCTCTCGATGACGTGCGGCGCGGCGACCAACCACGCCAGCGCGATGGCCAGCGCCGGGATCGCGCTCCACAGCGCGACGTACGAGCCGTGATAGCTGGGCAGCGAGTGAAGCGCGCGCGGCGCGCCGCGCGACGCCAGCGCCGCGGCGCGCCGGCGCCCGAGCCGGTAGCCGACCACGGCCAGCACGACGACAGTGAAGAGCGGCAGCAGGGTCAGCATGGCAAAGTTGGGCCCGGTTTGTGTGACGGTAGGACCGGCCGCGCTGGTGCGGCCGGCCCGACACCATCGGCTACATCGCGAGCGGCGTCATCGTTGACGCGGTCGATCGTACTGCGTCCAGCACGTCCGCGGGCAGCGGGATTAGGCCCTTGCCGGCGAGATAGCCTTCCTCGCCCATGGCCTTGTCGCTGGTGAACTCGGCGACGAACTCGGCGATGCCGGGTACCACGCCAAGGTGCGCCTTCTTCACGTAGAAGTAGAGCGAGCGCGACACCGGGTAGTCGCCGGCGGCGATCGCCTCGAAGGTCGGCTCGACGCCCGCGATCATGCTGCCTTGAAGCCTGTCCAGGTTCTGGTCGAGGAAGCTGTAGCCGAAGACGCCGAAGGCATCCGGGTTGGCCTCGAGCTTCTGAATGATCAGGTTGTCGTTCTCGCCGGCCTCGACGAAGGCACCGTCCTCGCGGATGGTCTGGCAGACCCCCTTGTGGCGCTTCTCGTCGCTCTCCTTCAGGGCGTCGATCTCGGGCAGGCCCTTGCAGCCGCCTTCCATGGCGAGTTCGACGAAGGCGTCGCGCGAGCCCGAGGTCGGCGGCGGGCCCAGCACCTCGATCGCCACGTCGGGCAGCGAACCGTCGATGTCGCTCCAGGTCTTGAAGGGATTGGCCACGAGCTGACCGCCGACGGGAACCTCCTTGGCCAGCGCCAGGAAGACCTGCTGCAGGGTGATGTCGATCTGGCCCGAGGCGCGCGCGTTGGCAATGACGATGCCGTCGAAGCCGATCTTCACCTCGACGATCTCAGCCACGTCGTTCTCGGCGCACAGCTTGACCTCGCTCTCCTTGATGACGCGCGAGGCGTTGGTGATGTCGGGGTGATCGACGCCGACGCCGCCGCAGAACAGCTTCATGCCGCCGCCGGTGCCGGTCGATTCGACGATGGGCGTCTTGAAGCCCGAGGTCTTGCCGAACTCCTCGGCGACCGCGGTCGAGAAAGGGAACACCGTGGACGACCCGACGATGCGGATCTGGTCGCGCGCCTCGGCCGCCACGGCCGTGGCGGCGAGGATCACGGCGGCGAGCGCTGTGGACTGCTTGAGCATGATTGGACCCCCTTGTTCGCGATACATGGCCCGTCGAGACCGCGCCCGGGAGTTTTCGAGTCCTGGCGCGGCGTTCTGTCCCGGACGGGACCGTAGCCACGGCGTGTTTCACTTTTGTGACGTCGAACCGCTGACCCTTCACGCCGCCGGCAGTGTCACCGTGAACGTGCTGCCCACGCCGACCGTGCTTTCGATCGCCAGATGGCCGCGATGACGGTTGACGATATGCTTGACGATGGCCAGCCCGAGCCCGGTGCCGCCCAGCCGGCGCGAGCGCGCTGCGTCGACCCGGTAGAACCGCTCGGTCAGGCGCGGAATGTGTTCGCGCGCGATGCCGTCGCTGCGGTCCGCGACCGCGATCGCGACGGCGCCGCCCGCCGGCCAGCGCCCGCCGACCGAGGGCCGCGCCACGTGGCGCGCGGTGAGCGCGACGGGGCTGCCGGAATGCCCGTACTTCAGGCTGTTGCCCAGCAGGTTGTGGACGACCTGCTCGATCTCCGGCTCCTCGCCGCGCACGGACGGCAGATCGGACGGTGCCTCGATGGTCACGGACATGCCCTTGGCCGCCGCCTCGGCCGCCAGCGCATCGCGCACCCGGGCCAGGACGGCCGCCACGGCCACGTGCCCCCCGGGCACGGTGTGCTCGTTCATCTCGATGCGGCTGAGCGACAGCAGGTCCTCGACCAGCCGCGTCATGCGCGTGCCCTGCTCGGCCATGATCCCGAGGAAGCGTTCGCGCGCCTCGCCGTCGTCGCGCGCCGGGCCGCGCAAGGTCTCGATGAAGCCGACGATGGTTGCCAGCGGTGAGCGGATCTCGTGGCTGGCGTTGGCGACGAAATCGGCGCGCATCTGCTCGACGCGCTTGGCCGCGGTGCGATCCCGCAGGGCGACCAGGATCGCCGGGCCGCCGTTGCTGGCGGCGGGCAGGACGTCGACGCTGGCTTCGAAGTGGCGCTTCGGCTGGCCCGGTTCGTCGACCTCGACCGGCCCGGCCGCGCCACCCGCCATGACCGTATCGATCGCATCCAGCAGCGCCGGGTGACGGATGACCGTCGCCACCGGGCTGCCGCGCACCGACTCGCCGAACAGGGCGCGCGCGGCGCCGTTGGCGCGCGCGATGCGGCCATCGCGCCCCAGCACCAGGAGCGCGTCCGGCAGCGCGTCCAGCAGGCGGAGCGCCTCGGCCTTAAGATCGTCGGCGCGGCGGTCGCGTTCCTCCAGCGCGCGCTGGACCCGCTGGACCGCGCCGGCCAGGTCGGTAGCGGCGGGCGCCGGCAGCAGGCGTGGCCCCGGCTCGAACGGGCCCTCGGCGAGCCGGCCGGCGAAGCGCGCGAGCCGCCGCACGTTGACCGCGAAGGGCAGCCACAGCGGCGCGCCGAGCCCGACCACCGCGGTCCACGCCAGCACCGTTTCGTACACCTCGAGGTGACCGCGCCATGCCAGCACACTTAGCACGGGCGCCGCCGGCAGGGCCGCGAACAGGGCCAAACGGAACCAGCGCACGCGCGGCCCCGCCCGGGCTCAGCGCTCGGCGTCGACGGCGGCCAGCGCGGCCAGCGCGGCCAAGTTGATGATCTCGGTCACGGTCGCTCCCATGGGCACGATCTGCACCGGTCGTTCGAGCCCGATCACCACCGGCCCGATCACCTCGCCGCCGCCCAGCTTCTGCAGCAGCTTCGAGCCGATGTTGGCCGCGTGCAGGCCGGGCATGATCAGCACGTTGGCCGGGCCCGACAGCTTGCAGAACGGGTAGAGCTTCAGGAGGTCGGGATCGAGCGCCGCATCCGCGTTGATATCGCCGTCGACCTCGAAGTCGACCCCCTGGGCCGACAAGAGCTCGACCGCCCGGCGCACGTGCAGCGTGTTGTCGTGGGACGGGTTGCCGAAGGTCGAGTAGGACAGCATGGCGACGCGCGGCGTGTGCCCCATGCGCCGCGCGAACGCTGCGGTCTCGACCGCGAAGTCCGCCAGCGCCTCGGCGCTGGGGCTGGGCGTGACCAGGCTGTCGGCGATGAACAGCGTGCGCCCGTGCGCCGCCAGGATGGTGACGCCGAGCACGCGCGCGCCGGGCTCGGGATCGATCACGCGCAGCACATCGGCCAGCGCCGCGGCGGCGTTGCGCGTCAGCCCGGTGATCATGGCATCCGCCTCGCCCTCCGCGACCATGCACGCGGCGAAGACGTTGCTGTCGGTCTCGACCAGGCGTTGGCAGTCACGCTTCAGCGCGCCCTTGCGCTGCAGGCGGGCGTACAGTATGTCGATGTAGCGCTGGCGGTCGCGCTCCTCGCGCGCGTCGTGGATCTCAAAGCCTTCGCATTCGGCCAGGCCGAGCGAGCGAGCGGCCTCGGCGATGCGGTTGCGCCGGCCGACCAGCACCGGCGTGCCGTAGCCCGACTGGTGCCACAGCGTCGCCGCGCGCAGCACCTTTTCCTCCTCGCCCTCGACGAAGACGACCCGCTTGGGCGCGGCGCGCAAGGCACGGAACACGGCGCTCATGCGCTGGGCCACCGGGTTGAGCCGGCCCGACAGTTCGTTGCGGTAGCCTTCCAGGTCGATGATCGGGCGGCGCGCCACGCCGCTGTCCATCGCGGCGCGCGCCACCGCCGGGGCGACCCGGCTGATCAGGCGCTGGTCGAACGGCGTGGGCAGGATGTAGTCGGGGCCGTAGCGCAGGCGCGCGCCGGCGTAGGCCGCGGCGACCTCGTCGGGCACGTCCTCGTGCGCCAGCGCGGCAATGGCGCGCGCCGCGGCGATCTTCATGTCGTCGTTAATGGTCGAGGCGCGCACGTCCAGCGCGCCCCTGAAGATGTAGGGGAACCCCAGCACGTTGTTGACCTGGTTCGGGTAGTCCGAGCGCCCGGTGGCGACGATCGCGTCGCCGCGCACGGCGCGCACGTCCTCGGGCGTGATCTCGGGGTCTGGGTTAGCCATGGCGAAGATGATCGGGCGCGCCGCCATGGAGGCCACCATGTCGGCGCTCACGGCGCCCTTGACCGACAGGCCGATGAACACGTCGGTGCCGACCATAGCCTCGGCCAGCGTGCGCGCGTTCGTCTCGACCGCGTGGGCCGATTTCCACTGGTTCAGGCCGGCGCGGCCCTTGTGGATGACGCCTCGGGAATCGCACAGGATCGCGCGGTCGTGCGACAGGCCCATGGCCTTCATCAGCTCGAGGCACGCGATGCCGGCGGCGCCGGCGCCGTTCATCACCACGCGCGTCGCGCGTATGTCGCGCCCGGTCAGGTCCAGCGCGTTCAGGAACGAGGCGGCCGTGATGATCGCAGTGCCGTGCTGGTCGTCGTGGAACACCGGGATGTCGAGCAGTTCGCGCAGGCGCTGCTCGATCATGAAGCATTCCGGCGCCTTGATGTCCTCGAGGTTGATGCCGCCGAACGAGGGCGCGATCAGGCGCACGGCGGCGATGATCTCGTCGGGGTCCTCGGACGCCAACTCGATGTCGATGGAATCGACGTCGGCGAACCTCTTGAACAGCACCGCCTTGCCTTCCATCACCGGCTTGGAGGCCTCAGGCCCCAGGTTGCCGAGGCCCAGCACCGCGGTGCCGTTGGACACCACGGCGACCAGGTTGCCCTTGGCGGTGTAGTCGTAGACCAGCGAACGGTCGCGCGCGATTTCGCGGCACGGCGCCGCGACACCTGGCGAATAGGCCAGGCTCAGATCGCGCTGGGTGTTCAGCGGCTTGGTCGGCGCGATCTCGATCTTGCCGGGGCGGCCGCTGGCGTGAAGCTGCAACGCTTCACGGTCGCTCGGGCGTTCTTGGCTGGGCATCGACCGGTCTCTCGTGGCGGATCGCCGACAATGACCCGGTGCAGCATGTCCTGGCAAGGGGACCACTGTGGTAGGGTCCGCCGTCGCCATGGACCCAGCCCGCCACGCCCCGAACCCCGCCGACGCCGCGCCACCGACGACGCCCGGCGCCACGCCCATGATGGCGCAGTACCTGGCGATCAAGGCGGCCCACGCAGATTGCCTGTTGTTCTACCGCATGGGCGACTTCTATGAACTGTTCTTCAACGACGCGGTGCGCGCGGCGGCGGCGCTCGACATCGCGTTGACCAAGCGCGGCCGCCACCAAGGCGAGGACATCCCCATGTGCGGCGTGCCGGTCCACGCCGCCGAGACGTACCTGCACCGGCTGATCGCGAGTGGCTTCCGTGTCGCCATCTGCGAGCAGACCGAGGATCCGGCCGAGGCGCGGCGGCGCGGCGGCAAGGCGGTGGTGGCGCGCGAGGTCACGCGCATCGTTACCCCCGGCACGCTGACCGAGGACACACTGCTGGACGCGCGCGGCGCCAGCCACCTGGCGGCGCTGGCACGCGCCGGCGGCGCGTTGGCGCTGGCCTGGCTCGACCTGGCCGCCGGCCGGTTGACGGTCGAGCCGCAGGATCTTTCGACGCTGGCCGGCGCGCTCGCGCGCGTGTCTCCCGACGAGCTTCTGGTGCCCGACGGCCTGATCCAGGATCCGGCGCTGTTCGAGATTCTGGCGCCGTGGCGCGAACGGCTGCGCGCCGAGCCCGACGCGCGCTTCGACAGCGTGGCCGCCGAGCGGCGCCTAAACGAGACGTGGGGAGTGGCGGCGCTGGACGCCTTCGGCGCCTTCGGTCGGGCCGAGATCGCGGCGCTGGGTGCGGTGGTCGGCTACGTCGCCCTGACCCAGAAGGGCCGCCTGCCCTACCTGGAGCGGCCGCGCCGCCTGGCGCCCGGCTCGGTCCTGGCGATCGACGCGGCGACCCGGCGCAACCTGGAACTGATGCGCGCCCAATCGGGCGACCGGCGCGCCAGCCTGCTTGGCGTCATCGACCGCACCCAGACCGGCGCCGGCGCGCGGCTGCTGGCCGAGCGTCTGGCCGCGCCGCTGACCGATCCAGCCGCCATCGGCCAGCGCTTGGCCGCGGTCGCGGCGCTCATCGAAGCGCCCGAGGTACGGCGGACGCTGCGCGAGGCCTTGCGCCGCGCACCCGACCTCGAGCGCGCGCTCGGCCGGCTGAGCTTGGGGCGTGGCGGCCCGCGCGACCTGGCGGCCATCCGCGACGGCCTGGCGGCGGCGGCGGCCGTGCGCGCGACGCTGGAAGGCACCGGTGGCGCGGTCATGACGACCGAGATGGGCACGGCGGCGCGGAACCTGGGGCACCACGGTGTCCTGATCGACCGGCTGGGCGCGGCGCTCGCGCCCGAGCTGCCGGTCGCGGCGCGCGACGGCGGCTTCATCGCGCACGGCTACGCCGGCGCGCTCGACGGGCAGCGCGCGCTGCGCGA
>Ga0194110_10007436_pt1 | contig 12635 bp, 4 predicted proteins | sample TA2Kig1200mmetaG_FD_146192 | JGI IMG/M metagenome (GOLD analysis project Ga0194110, IMG submission 146192) | Freshwater microbial communities from Lake Tanganyika, Tanzania - TA2015032 Kigoma Deep Cast 1200m | ecosystem: Environmental > Aquatic > Freshwater > Lake | place: Tanzania: Lake... | reverse complement strand
CGAGGCCCTTGCCGCGGGCCCTGGCCGCCAGGGAGTCGGTCGCCGCGTGGAGCACCGAGGCGAGGTCGAAGGGCACCGCCTCGAGCTCCAGGCGTCCCGCCTCGATCTTCGAGAGGTCCAGGATGTCGCTGATCGTGGCCAGGAGGGCGTTGGCCGAGCTCCGGCCGATGTCCAGGAACTCCCTCTGCTGGGGGGTCATGGGGGTGTTGGCGAGGAGGTCGCACATGCCGATGATGCCGTTGAGGGGGGTGCGGATTTCGTGGCTCATGTTGGCCAGGAACTCGCTCTTGGCTCGGCTGGCGGCCTGGGCGTCGGTGAGGGCGGCCTCCAACTGCTGCCGCCTGCGTTCGAGCTCTGCGTCGCGGCTCTGTATCTGGGCCAGCATCGCGTTGATGCCGTCGCAGAGCACCCCGAGCTCGTCGTTGCTCGCCTTGCTGACCCTGATGGCGTAGTCGCCTTGTGCGGACACGGTCCTCGCGGCTTCGGCCAGGCGCAGGATGGGATTGGAGATGACGCGTTGGAGGAGGAGCGACACGCCGACGCAGACCAGGAGCATGGCGGCGAGGACGGCTGTGATGGTGGCCAGCGCCGCCCGGGCCTGCGCGCGCACCTCGCGCGTGTGCGCGCGCAGGAACACCGTGCCAATCGTCTCCGCGTTGAGCACGACAGGGCGTGCGAGTTCCATGTAGCCCTCCTCGGTCAGGCGGATGCCGGGCTGCGGGGCCGACGCTGGGAGGGTTCCGGCCGGCGTGCCGGCGGGGTAGGTGGCGAAGGGGCGCCCCGCCTTGTCGTAGACGCACGCGGCGACGACGGGCGGCTGCCCGCGCAGCACGCCGAGGTCGCTCTCCGCCGTCTTCCGGTCGTTGAAGGCCAGGGCCGCCGCGGCGCCCGTGCCCAGCGTGTCGGCCAGGGTGGCCAGCGAGCGCTCCGAGGCCGACTGCGCCCGCCTGATCTCGCTCGTCACCAGGATGCCGGACGCGATGAGCAGCGGCACGGCGCCCATGAGCGCCAGCAGCAGGCTGAGCTTGAGGCGAAGCGGCATGTCACGCAGGAACCGCAAGGCAACCTTCCTATTGGATGAATGGATGAATGGATGGGTGGATGGGAGTCAGGCAACCATCCAATCATCCATTCACCCAATCATCCCCCTTGGTTCTGGCCAACGTCCTCATCGAGTCACGGGCTCTTCGGCTCTGCGTCCTCCACGACGCGTGCGAGGCGGAGGAGCTTCGCGCTGAGCTTCAGCCCATCGCGTTCCGCCGCCGCGGGATTCGCCTCGAATCGCACGCGGTCATCCTCGATGTAGAAGCCGATGTGAACCCCCCGCCGCGCGAGGCCCGCGGCGTCGCCCACGAGGAGCGCGCCGGAGCCGGCCACCTTCTTGAGTATGGCTGGGAGATGGCTCTCGACGGATGAACTGATGAAGAGGATGTGGCAGGGCGCGTAGTCCTCGACGGCGCGGAAGCGGCGGACGGCCATCTTCTTGCCCCCGACCGCCTTGGCCTGGGCTATGCTGTCGAGGGCCTTGCCGAACGGGTCGTCGCCGAGGATGCCGATGGTGAAGAGCTTTTCCCCGCCCTTGGGCGCCCCTGCCGGCCAGGAGACGAAGCTTGCGAAGTGGAAGAGGAAGGCGGCCTTGACCTCGTACTCGGGCGCCGTCGGCGGCTCAGCGCCGTGGGCGGGGCCTCCGTGGGCCGCGGGGCAGAGACGCCCTGCCCACAAGCAGAGACGCCCCGCCCACAGCAGCGCGAGCCATGCAGCCACGGAGCATGCGGCCAGGGTGCCGCCTGCCTTGGGCGCCACGATGTGGCCTGCGACGTGCCCCACTCGCTCCCCTCTCGGCTTGGACGGGCTCCTAGAAGCGCAGGCGCGCGCCCAGGTAGACGCCGCGTTCGACCTCGGTCTCTTCAGTGCGGATGAAGGACGAGCCCCCCTCGCGGTGGTGCCGCTGGAGGAGATTCTGCCCGACGATGAAGAGCTCGACGTCGCGGCGCGGCTTCCAGCACAGGCGCGCGTCGAGGGTCAGGTAGCTGGGGACGCCGAAGGCGGGCTGGGCGTCCACGAAGCGAGCCCAGAGGTCGAGCTCGAGGTTCCCTGGCAGCTCGTGGGAGGAGCGGAGGGAGATGATATGGCGCGGGATCTGCCTCTCGGCTGTCGCGCTCGCGGGGTCGGCACTGTCCGACTCAGGGATGAAGCGGAGCTTCAGGAAGGAGTAGGCGGCCTGGACGCGCCAGTGGTCGAGGACGCGCCAGGCGGCGGCCGCCTCGAAGCCCCAGGTGGACGCCCTGGCCTGGTCGTCGCTGCGGAAGGGCAGGACGACGTGGGGCACGGGCGCGCCCTCCGGGAACGGGGCGTCCGGCTCCGAGGTCCACAGGTGGTCGTAGCGGCTGTGGAAGGCCGTCAGGTCGAGCGTCAGCCGGCTGTTGAGCTGCGCGCGGTAGCCGAGCTCGAAGGCGATGTGCTCCTCGGCCGGCTGGCCGCGCGAGCCCCGGAAGGGGACGAGTGCCGGCGTGCCGTCCTCCAGTGGGAAGGCCTCCTGGAGGATGCGCACGTCGGTCTCTGCCGGGGTCGGCACGCGGACGGCGCGCGTGGCCGCGGCCCACAGGGTCTGCCGCTCGGTGGGCGCCCAGGTGAGCCGCAGGCTGGGCTGGAACTCGTAGCCCGTGTAGTCGTTGTGCTCGGCCTTCGTGCCCGCGGTCAGCCACAGGCGGTCGCGCACGAGCGTCACCTCGTCCTGGAAGAACACGCTGAAGAGGTCGTCGCGCCGCCTGTCAGGGTCGAAGCTCACGAGCTCCGTGCCATTGAACGCCTGCCAGGTGCTCCGGTAGCCGACGCCCCAGGTGATGCGGTGGCGCTCGGAGGCCCGGAAGGTGTGGACAGCGTCGACGTCGAAGATGTGGATGCGGCTCGTCCCCACGTGGCGCGCGTGGAAGTCCGCCTTGTCGAGATAGGCCTGCACCGTGACCACCGAGTCCTCCGAGAAGCGGTGGTCCCATCGGAAGACGATGTCGCCGCCGTGGAAGTCCGCCACGGCGTGCCGCACCACGCCGAAGGGAGGGGCGAGGGTGGGCACCAGGAGCTTGTGGTGCGCGAGCGTCCTGTAGAAGTCCGCCTGCACGGTGAACGAGTCGGCCTCCGTCGTGGCCCAGTCGAGCCGGAAGCCGAGGCGTCCCGCGCCCCACTCGTCGGCGGTGTCGTCGTTCGTGCGGTCAACCTGTCCGTCGCGCGCGAAGCCTTCGGCGTAGAGGCGGTAGAAGGCGGCCTCGCCGAGCTTGCCGCCGTAGCGGAAGCCGCCGAAGGCCCGCTCCTCGCTCCCCGCGCCGAGCGTCAGGAGCGCCCCCTGGGTCTCCTCGGCACGCTTGGTGATGATGTTGATGACGCCGTTGACGGCGTTGGCGCCCCAGACCGTGCCGCCTGGGCCGCGGATGACCTCGATCCGCTCGATGTCGGCCAGCGGCACGTTCTGGGCCTCCCAGAAGGTGCCGCCCACCATCGGCGAGTAGACCGTCCGCCCGTCCACCAGCACCAGCAGCTTGTTGGCGAACCTGTGGTTGAACCAGCGCGCGCTCACGGCCCACTCGCTGCTGTTGATGCGCGCGACCTGGATGCCGGGCACCATGCGCAGCAGGTCGGGGATGCTCCGCGCCCCGGACCGACGGATGTCCTCCTGGCTGATGACGAACGCCGCGGCCGGCGTCCGCAGCAACTGCTGCTCACGCTTGGATGCTGAGATGATGCGGACCTGCATCAGGCGCTCGAGGTCCAGGTCCGTCAGGTCCACGGCACGTTCGCCGCCCAGCGCGCCTGTGGAGAGGAGAAGTGCCAGGCCCATTGCCGCGGCGACGCCTGCCGAGCGCGGCCCTCCGCGTGCCTTCCTGCTGCATGCCTCCGAACGCCGCCCCATGACTCTCACCCCTGTGCTGCGTCGCCCTGCTCAGCGAGCACAGACCCCAGCGGGCAAGAGTTTACCACCATCGCCTGGGAAGCGCAAGGGGAGGGACGAGGGGGGTGCGTGCTGACGGAGCCGGCCTTTCAGACCCTGGCCGTGCTCATTCGCGGGGCAGCTCGCGCGACAGCCGGGCAATCTCATCCTCCGCGGGAATCTCCTTCAGCGGCAGGTCAATCCGGCGGTGGTCGAGGGCGCTCAGAATGAGGGCGGCCATTATCTCGTAGCCGTGGCAACTGATGTCGCCATTGCAGGGGTGGACCTTCTTCTCGTCGTCCAGCCAGTCGGCCAGGTCGCGCAGGTAGGGGCCTTGAAGCAGGCTGTTCTCCTGCTCGGGCCAGAAGGCGAGCTGCTCGCCCACCATCTCGCCGCCCGAGCCACGGGTGAACGCGCGCCACTCGCCGTCCGTGTTCGCCCAGGCGTAGCCGTGGGTGCCGTAGAGGGTGATGCGGTTATCGGTCCAGAACTTCTCCTTCACTAGCCACTGTGGGGATAGGTAGCCGAACTCCACGAAGGCCCGCACGCCGTTCTCGAAGGCTATCTCGCCCATCGTGTAGTTGGGCGCGGGATGGCTGTCGGCCAGCCCCTCGCGGCCGTGGACGTGCCCCACCACCCACTTGGCCCGCTTCGCACCGTTGAACCAGAGCACGTAGTCAACCAGGTGCGTGCCCAGTTGCGAGAGCCAGGCGAGCGACGAGGCGTGGATGCGGACGAGCTGGCCGATGCCGCCGCGGTCGGCCACCGCCTTCGCCCTGTGCCACTGCTCCCCGTACTTCTGCTGATGCGAGACGATGAACTTCACGCCCGCCTTGCTGCACGCCTCGTGGATGCGGCGGGCCTCGGCCAGCGAGGTCGCCATCGGCTTCTCGAACGCTATCGCCTTCGGCCCGTACTTCAGCCCAAGCTCCACAAGCTCCATCCGAATCTTCGGCGGCGTCACGAAGCAGAACACATCGGGCCGCTCCGCCGCCAGCATTTCCTCGGCATTCGTGTACTTCTTCTCGACGCCATATTCCTTCGCCAGGGCATCGAGCCGTTCCTGATTCAGATCGCAAATCGCCGCCAGCTCAAACCGATCGGGGTTCCTCTGAAACCCCTCGATATGCCTCCTCCCCCGATGCCCGCAGCCCACCTGTGCGACTCTGTACTTCGCCATGTCTTCTCCTCTATGGCGGTCGTCGGCCGCAACCGAAGGGGATGATTGGATGGGTGGATGGATGGATGGATGAATGTAAGACTCCAGAACTCCTGACACGGTGCTGGGCCATGGTGAAACATCCGGGGGTCTTGACCATCGCTACGCGGTCGAGATTGGCTCTCCGAGCCTTTTGCGTTGGCTGGCCCCTGGAAATATGTTTCACGAATTATCAGCCGGCCTGCAGCCGTAAATCCAGCCGGATTGCCCATTTGGGCCTCTCCAGATGGGTATGTCAGGAGTTCTGGACTCAGGCCATCTGACATCCATCCACCCATCCAGTCATCCATTCATCCCCCGCCGACGCGCCGCAAAGCGTTCATGGTGCGGCCGGAGGACTTGACGGTGCGTGGCCGCATTATCCCCCGCCGCCCGCTCCGCGTCAAGGCCCAACTCGGCCTGTAACGCCGCGCCGAACCCGGCCCCCCCGCCGCCAGAACGCCAACTCAATCGCGCCCAGAGGTTGGAGTTCTGAGAGGCGCAGGCGGCGTGGGGCAGCCACCATCGCCGTAACCACACAGCTTCATCCCACTCGCCCACCCCCCAGTCCGCACACGAAGCGTGCGAAGCCAGGGGCAAACGGTCGTGCCGCTGTGCCGTGGCGGGCCAGGACACGGCGGCCGGCGGCTGAGCACGCTCAGACCGCCGTCACGCCGCAAGGCACCAGCCACGCCGCGGCACAGCGTCACGCCCGTTGCCCCATGAGCCGCTATCGTGTGCGGCCAGGGGGGTTCAGCTCATGCCCCGCACAAAGCTCTCTCCCTCCTAGACGAAGAGAAGGCCCTCGCGAAAAGCCCATCTGCGGCTTCCGAGCCGCTTGGCGGGACGTGGGCTTCCACCTGTTGGCTTCCTCTTCTCTGGGCTTTCAGCCCACGAATGTGGGCGGCACAGAGGAACCAGGGCCCAGCGGAGCACTTCGGAGCAACGGCGCTTCCCAATCGCGCCACGGGGGTTTGGGGGGCAAGCCCCGACGGGGCGGCCCCCCAACGTGACGCATGCGAGGGACCAACGCTGAACCGCCCATCCGCACTGCTGCCGCTGCCCCTCCAACGCGGAGAAACCCCGGTGGCGCCTGCTACTCGGCCCAGCCCGCGGCCCTGGCGGAAGCCAGGCGGCGGGCAGAAGGGAGGGCGGGGCGGTGGGCGGGCCAGCCAACTTCGGAACAGGACGAACTGCCAGCCACCTCTATCGAAGGGGGAGGTTGGAGTCAAGAGCAGGACCTGACCCGAAGAGGCCCCGCGTCAAGGCGCCGCCTTGCGGGTGACTGGGAGCTCGGGCAGACGCTCCTGTCCAGGTGACAGCGGCGGGAGGTCGAACGCAAGCCTGGGGAGTTCGGCCATTGGGGGGGCGGCGGACCGTCGCGCTTTCGCGCGAAAGCGCGACGGTCCGGCAGCACACAGAGCTGCCCCCTCTCCCAGGGGGAGAGGGAACCCGTCAGCCCAAGGATGCCCGCACATCAGGGGGGCAGTCCTCGCCAGCTTGACCCGCTCTCAGGCAAGACATAAGATGGCTGCACGGGTGCCGGCAAAGGAGCAGAGCTTGGGTGGAAAGAGCATCGCGACCGCTGTGACCGTGTGCCTGGGCGTCGCACAGGCACTGGCGGGCATGATGGCCCACACGGACAGGAATGGGCGGATTCGCGCTCTGGACTTGTCGGGCGAGTCCATCGAGATTCGCACGGACCTGCGGGTGCCGACGGAGGGATGGAAGAAGATCCACAACCTGGATGCGGCGAAGGAGGTGAAGGCGAGCCACGGGGCCGACACGTGGAAGTGGGCGGGAGCCATCGAGCCGGAGCCGGGACAGATGTTCCGCTTCGAGCAGACGCTTCGGCAGGAGGCGGAGGCGATTCGCCTGTCGCTGCGGGTCGCGTGCGAGGCCGAGGTGAAGACGGAGGGGGTGTACTTCTGGCTGGACCTGCCGACAGCGGTTTTCGGCGGGGGAACGTGCGAGCTGTCGAACGGGGCGGAGGCCAAGAGCGCGCAGATGCCGCCGGAGAAGCCGGCGAGCCGCCACTTCCTGGCGGGTCAGGCGAGCCGGGCCGAGTTCGCGCCACCTTCAGGCAAGCCAACCCTCTCCGTGACCCTCAGCCCGGCATGCCAGGTGACTGTGCAGGATAACCGCGAGTGGAACACGCCGACCTACTCGGCCCTCATTCGTCTCCCCGTGGCAAAATGGGCGAAGGGGACAACGGGGACGCTCGACGTGACGCTCAAGCTCTCGGGCGAGGCTGATATGTCGCCCGCAACGCTCACGGTGGACCCCAGCAAGGTGCGGTATCGCCTCGACGGGTTCGGGGGGAACTACTGCTTCAACATCGAATCGCCCGTGACGCAGTACACGCTCGACAACCTCCGCGTGGCCTGGGCACGGACCGAGATGACGCCGCCCGAGTGGGAGCCTGAAAACGACAATGCCTCCCCCGACGAGACGAATTGGGCGGCGCTGGCGAAGAACGACGCGCCCGACACGAATCTGCGGCGCGAGTTCCTCCTCGCCCAGCAGATTCAGCGCAAGGGCATCCCATACTCGATCACCATCTGGCGGCTGCCCGAGTGGGTCTACACCGATCCCGGCAAAGGGCCGGCGGCCTTCGGGCGGCGGATCGCCGACGGCAAGTGGCCCGAAGTCCTCGAATGCATCGGCTCATATCTGGTCTACGCCAAGAAGCAGTACGGGGTGGAGCCCGACCTGTTTTCGTTCAACGAGCCCGACGGCGGGGTGCGGGTGAAGTTCAGCGCGGAGGAGCACCGCGACGCGATCAAGCGCCTCGGGGCGCACTTCGAGAAGCTGGGCCTGAAGACGAAGATGCTCCTGGGGGACGTGTGCCACGCCCGCGGCACCCACACCTACGCGCTCCCCGCGGCGAACGACCCCGAGGCCCTGCGCTACATCGGGGCGGTCTCGTTCCACTCCTGGGGCGGGGCCAAACCGAGCGAGTACGCCGCGTGGTCGGACCTGGCCGACAAGCTGAAGCTGCCGCTCCTCGTGGCGGAGCTGGGCGTGGACGCCTGGGCCTGGCGCGGCGCCGCCTACAACACCTTCGACTACGCCCTCCGCGAGGTGCGCATGTACCAGGAAATCGTCGCCCACGCCCGGCCCCGCGGCACAATGCAGTGGGAATTCACCTCAGATTATGGTACAGTAAAGGTTGACAAGGACGGGCAGTTGGTGCCCACGGTGCGCTTCTGGTTCGTGAAACACTTCTGCAACCTCACCCCGCCGAAGGCCGACGTGTTGGCCGCAAGCTCGGACAATCCGAAGGTGCTCGTCACGGCGTTTCGTGGCGAGGGGCCGGCCTACACGCTGCACGTTGCGAACTTCGGGGCGGCGCGGCCCGCGGCCATCAGCGGCCTGCCCGCTGAGCTGAGGAGCTTGCGGGCCGTTCGGACCGGTGCCGCGGAGAGCTTCAAGGAGCTGCCCGCCGTGGCCGTGGAGGGCGGCGCGGCGAAGGTGCAGCTCGCGCAGCAATCGCTTCTCACGCTGACCACCCTGCCCGCTGAAGCAGGCAGGGTGGATTCCAGATGACGGATTCCAGATTGCAGATTCGGAGAAGAAGAATTGAAGACAGTGCGAAGATGGGTGTGGGTGGGGCTTGTGGCGGCATCGGCGGCGAGGGGGGCGGACTGGCCGACGTATCGGGGCGACAACGCGCGGAGCGGCGTGACCCGTGAGAAGTTGGCGCTGCCGCTGTCGCCCGCCTGGGTCTTCCAGCCGCGCCACGCCCCCGAGCCGGCCTGGGGCGACCCCAACCCGCGAAAGGTCGGCGGATTCTACGGCTCAATCGAGGGGCGACGAAACCACCACGACGACGTGTTCCACGTGGCGGTTGCGGGCGGCGCGCTCTTCTTCGGCTCCTCAAGCGACAACAAGGTCTACTGCCTCGACGCCGCGACTGGCCGCGAGCGCTGGAGCTTCTTCACCGGCGGCCCGGTCCGCCTCGCGCCCACCGTGGCTGAGGGCAAGGTCTACTTCGGCTCGGACGACGGCTGGGTCTATTGCCTCCAGGCCGCCGATGGCTCGGAGGTGTGGAAGCTCCGCGCGGCGCCCAGCGACCGCAAGGTGCTCGGCAGCGGCAAGATGGTCTCGCTCTGGCCAGTGCGGACCGGCGTGCTCGTGGACGAGGGCGTGGCCTACTTCGGCGCGGGCATCTTCCCCGCCGAGGGGGTCTACCTCTACGCCGTGAACGCCGAGGACGGCAAGGCCATCTGGTGCAACGACCGCGGCGGGGCGGACCCGCAGAGCCGCATCTCGCCCCAGGGCTACCTGCTGGCGTCGAAAACCACGCTCTTCGTGCCCCTGGGGCGCGTCTCCCCCGCCGCGTTCGACCGCGCGACCGGCAAGCTCCTCGGGCAGCCGACCTTCGGCCACGAGATCGGCGGCACCTACGCGCAGCTTGTTGACGACATGGTGGTGACGGGCACGGAGATGCTCCTGGCCTACGACCAGAAGACGCCAGGGAAGCGGCTCGCCTGGTTCCGAGGCCGCCAGGTGGCCTTCGCACGCGACGCGGCGTACATGGCGAACGACGCGGAGCTGGTGGCCCTCGACCGCGCGACCTATCCGAAGATCAGCCTCGCCGTGCAGGGCATCATGAACCAGCGCGAGCGCATGGCCGAGCCCCTCTCCCTCGCCAGGGGCAACCTCCGCAAGCTCGAGACCGCCGTGAAGGAGGACGATGAGACGCTGAAGGTGCTGGACAAGGAGATCGCCGAGCTTGCGGCGAAGGGCGAGGCAGCGGCGGCGGACCTCGCCCGCCTCCAGGGGCACCGTGAGGAAGCCGATGCCGCACTCACGAAGGACACCAAGGCCCTCGATGGCGCGAAGAAGCACCTGGCCAGAATGGAGGACCAGGCGAAGGCCCTCGCCGAGAAGCTCAAGAAGGCCGAGGCGGAGGTCTCCACCGCAGTCCTCTGGCGCGCCCAGGCCGAATGCCCCGAGGCACTGGTGCTGGCGGACGGCGCCGTTTTCGCGGGCGGCAAGGGGAAGGTCGTGGGCATTGACACCGCGACCGGCAAGGAGGGCTGGAGCGCCCAGGTGGAGGGCACGGCGAAGGGCCTCGCTGTGGCTGATGGAAGCCTGTTCGTCAGTACCGACACCGGGGCGATCTACTGCTTCGGAAGACCGCCTAAAGGCCGAACTACGAACGAGCCAGAAGTCGTCAAGCAGCCCATCGAGGCCGCGCCTTTCCCGAAGGATGGGCTGACGCCGGCCTACGAGGCGGCGGCCGAGCGGATCGTGAGCGCGACGGGCGTCACGAAGGGCTTCTGCCTGCTGCTCGGCAACGACACTGGCCGCCTGGCCGCCGAGCTTGCGAGGCGGACCGAGCTGCGAATCGTGGCCGTCTGCGGCAGCGGCGAGGCGAACGCCGCGGCCGCACGCAAGGCGCTCGACGCCACCGGACTCTACGGCTCGCGGGTCACTATCGAGCACGTCAAGCCCCCGCTCGTGCCCTACTCTGACTACTTCGCAAACCTCGTGGTGTCGGAGGGCGCGTTCACAAAGGGCATGCTCCCCTTCGATGCGAAGGACGTGTTGCGCACGCTGCGGCCGCTCGGCGGCAAGCTCTTCATCGGCGCGCCCGCCGAGGCGAAGGACAAGCTCAAGCCGCCCTCCGAGGAGGCGCTCCGCTCCTGGGCGGACTCCGCGCCCCTCGAAGGCGCAAAGGTGACGGCTGAGGGCGGCCTGTGGCTCGCCTTCACCCGCGGGCCGCTCGCGGGGGCGGGGAGCTGGACCCACGAGTACGCCGAGCCGGGCAACACCACGTGCGGCGACGACCAGCTCGTTCGCTGCCCCCTCGGCGTCCTCTGGTTCGGCGAGCCGGGGCCGGGGAAGATGCAGGAGCGCCACGTCCGCGTGGCCGCGCCCCTTGCCGTCAACGGCCGCTTCTTCGCACAGGGCGTCGGCACCCTGATGGCCTACGACGCCTACAACGGCCTCAAGCTCTGGGAGAAAGCCGTCCCCGGCATTGACCGCATCGTGGTCTCTGCCGAGGCGAGCAACATGGCGGCGAACGCCGACAGCATCTTCGTGGCCGTGGGCGACAAGTGCTTCCGCTTCGACGCCGCGACGGGCGAGGTGAAGACCACCTACGCCCTCCCGCCCACGGAGGCCAAAGACCCCAAGAAGCGCTCCTGGGGCTACCTGGCCGTGGTGGGCGACACCGTCTTCGGCTCGCGCTCCGCCGTGGCGCGCTCCGCCGAGGCGCTCTTCGCACTCGATGTCCCCTCGGGCGCCCTTCGCTGGAGCCACAAGGGCGTGAGCATCCCACATAGCTCGATCTCCATCGGCGACGGGCAGGTGATGTTCGTGGACAATCCGAGCGCGGAGCAGCGCAAGGAGGTGCTCAAGGAGAAGCTGGCCGAGTTCGAGAAGCTCACGGGCGCGGACCGCCTGAAGGCCGAGAAGGAGCTTAAGGCGGCCTCGGTCCGCCTCATCGTCGTCCTCGATGCCGCAACGGGCAAGCCCGTGTGGGAGAAGGCGCTGGACATGACCGGCTGCGGCGGCGGGGCCTACTACTCCGCGCTCGGCAGCATCTACGCCAAAGGTGTGCTCCTCCTCTTCGGCGTCTATTCGGACGGCCACTACTGGCGGGAGTTCTTCGCCGGGCAGTTCAACCAGCGGCGGGTGCTCGCCCTCGACGCGAAGACGGGCGCGGAGCTCTGGACGCAGAAGATCGGCTACCGCGTGCGCCCGCTCGTCATCGGCGACACGCTTCACGCGGAGCCGTGGACCTACGGCCTGCGGACGGGCGTGCAGAAGAAGCGAGTTAACCCGCTCACGGGCGCGGAGGAGCCGTGGCAGTGGGGCCGCCCCGGCCACCACTGCGGCACCCCCGCCGCGAGCGAGCACACGCTCTTCTTCCGCTCGAACACCCTCGGCTGGTACGACCTCGTGGGCGACTACGGCACGCAGCACTTCGGCGCCCAGCGCCCCGGCTGCTGGATCAACTTCATCCCCGCCTGCGGCCTGATGATCTTCCCCGAGGCCAGCTCGGGCTGCATGTGCCCCTATCCAAACACCTGCACGGTCGTCTTCCAGCACAGGGAGGGGCAGCGGGTGTCGGGCTTCTACAGCGCGGCCGGCCCAATCGCCCCGGCGAAGCGCCTGGCAATCAACCTCGGCGGAAGCGGCGACCGCAAGGACCCCTCCGGCGCCCTCTGGCTCGGCTACCCGAGGCCGGCCGGCTCGCTCGTCCTTCGCCTCAGCGTGGGCGTGAACATGCTGCCCGGCGGCGAGTACTTCGACCGCGACCCCGCGCTCGTGCAGGTGGAGGGCACGGACAAGCCCTGGCTCTTCCTCACCGGCGTGCGCGGCCTCGGCGCCTGCACCCTGCCCGTGACCGATGCCGGCGACGGCGCGGGACGCTACACCGTCCGCCTCGCCTTCGCCGACATCGAGCAGGGCGAGCCAGGCACCCGCGTCTTCGACATCAAGCTCCAAGGGCAGGTGGCCGAGAAGGGCTTCGACGTCGTGAAGGAGGCCGGCGGTCGC
>Ga0194110_10007425_pt1 | contig 12648 bp, 10 predicted proteins | sample TA2Kig1200mmetaG_FD_146192 | JGI IMG/M metagenome (GOLD analysis project Ga0194110, IMG submission 146192) | Freshwater microbial communities from Lake Tanganyika, Tanzania - TA2015032 Kigoma Deep Cast 1200m | ecosystem: Environmental > Aquatic > Freshwater > Lake | place: Tanzania: Lake... | reverse complement strand
TTAGGGCAGCCAAAGAAAACATTGTGGAAATATGTACCTCACAGGCAAGAAACCTTCGTTTTCTATGGTCTTTCTCAGCGAAGCCAACGTCGTCTCCGCGCACCAAACAATCAACGTGTGATGAAGGAGTAGACGATGGAACCCGCAGGCCTTGCATGGGTGCTGATTTCTTCAGCGCTCGTGCTCTTCATGACGCCAGGACTGGCGTTCTTTTACGGAGGCATGGATCGGCGCCGCAACGTGCTGAACATGCTGATGATGAACTTCTACTGTGTGCTGGCCGTGCCAGTGCTATGGATGGTGCTCGGCTATTCACTGGCACAGGTGCCGTTTGAGAACGACTTCATCGGCGGATTCGACTCATTCCTCCTCGGAGACATCTCCGAAGCCGGAGATGGCGGCACGCTGGCGACGATTGCCTTCCTCGGAATGTTCGCTGCGATTACGCCGGCGCTCATCTCGGGTGCAGTCGCTGGACGAATGAAGTTTGCTGCCTGGGCGGTGTTCGTGCCGTTGTGGCTCTTCATCGTCTATGTGCCGGTGTTCAAGTCGGTCTACGGCGGCTGGCTCGGTCAGCGCGGATCGCTCGACTTCGCTGGCGGAACGGCGATTCACGTGAACGCTGGCATCGCAGCCCTCGCTGCTGTGCTCGTACTCGGACGTCGTCGAGTCGACCCGGCACCGCCGCACTCAATGCCACTCGTGATGATCGGTACGGGAATTCTGTGGTTCGGCTGGTTCGGCTTCAACGCTGGCTCGGCACTGAACGCCAATGGCCAAGCAGCGCAGGCATTCATGAACACGTTCCTCGCCGGGGCTGCGGCTGGGCTCGCATGGGTGCTCACCGAGTGGATACGCGACGGCAAGCCAACCAACCTCGGTGCCGCGTCGGGCATCGTCACCGGGCTCGTCGCGATAACACCCGCAGCTGGATATGTCTCGGGCACTGCGCCGATCGTCATCGGTGCAATCGCCGGCGTCGTCAGTTGCTACGCAGTCAGACTGAAAACCAAGTTGCGCTACGACGATGCGCTCGACGTAGTCGGTGTGCACTTCGTGGGCGGTCTTGTTGGCTCGTTGTTGATCGGTTTCTTCTCGAATCCGAAGTTCTTCGGGGCGGAGTTTGGGGCCGGGCTCTTCTACGGCGGCGACACGAGGCTGCTCATTGAGCAGGCAATTGCCAACGGAGCGGCCATTGCCTGGTCGTTTATCCTCACCTTTGTGATTATGAAGGTGCTCGATCTCACCATGGGTGTTCGCGCCGAAGAACAAGCTGAGTTGACTGGACTCGACCTCGCCCTGCACTCCGAAAACGCCTATCACGACTAATCACGACTGGAGCACAACATGAGACTCATCACTGCAATCATCAAGCCGTTCAAGCTCGACGACGTGAAGGACGCCCTCAAGGCGGCCAACGTCACGGGCATCACCGTCACCGAAGTGCGCGGGTTCGGCCGTCAAGGCGGACACATCGAGACATATCGCGGCGCCGAGTACAAGGTCGATCTCATCCCGAAGGTGCGACTCGAGTTGGTCGTCGAGGACACGGTCGCTGACCGCGTCGTCGAAGTGATCGTCAAGAGCGCCGGCACGGGCAAGATTGGCGACGGCAAAGTATGGATTACCGACGTGTCACGCGTCGTGCGCATCCGCACCGGGGAAGAAGGTCGCGACGCGATTTGAGCGTTGCGACCCGGTGTTGCGTCGCGACGCGATTTAGCGCTTCTGACGTCGTTCGCGACGGGCTGCCCGCTTGGCCTCTTGGTCGGCGGCATCCGGGCGTGAGGGCACGGCGGTGTTCGACGCGGGAATCTTGAAGCGCTCGTCTTCGTTCACGAGCCGCTTGAAGCCGCCGAGTGCCACCGAGTACTGCACGGCCATCAGCCGCACGGCATCCAGACCGAACTTCTCGACGGCCGTCGGAATCAGTGACTGCAAATCTTCGAACGACGGGTCATCGCTGGCGTCGCCAAGCGTGTCGACGAAGTATCCGGTACACGGCTCACTGAGCAGCACTCCGGCGTCGATCACCGACTTGCGGGCGACCATTCCTTTGCGGATGTTGTCGGGCAGCGTTGCCGCGTCGTCGTACGCACCGCGACGCAAACCGACGGCGCGCGCAAACGGATCGCGCAGCGAGTCGGGCAGGGCGAGCGCCAAGGAGGTGAGCGACTCATCGCTCACCGTGGCGAACACGGCCAGATAGCGCCGTTCAACGATGATTTGATCACGCGCCAGATTCAAGGGCATGAACGGCTCACCTCATCTCAGATGAAAACTGCGAACGGGGTCGTGCCCCGCGTCGGGTCAACCGATGACTTTTACGTTGTGCGCTTCGACACCTTTGCGGCCCTGGCCGAGTTCGAACTCGACCTGCTGGCCCGCGAGAAGGGTGCGGCGCCCGGTGCCTTCGATGTTGGAGAAGTGCACGAAGACATCCTGCTCGCCTTCACGAGAGATGAATCCGAAGCCCTTCTCGTCATTGAAGAACTTGACGGTACCGGTTGGCATGATTACTCATTTCTTTGCTTGTCATGACTCACCGAGTGGTGTGTCAACGGTCCATACTACCGAGCCACCTGCGGAATGGCGAGGCGAGCCTCAGAAGATTCCGCGCTCGTCAGCGGGCGCAACCATGTGCTGCGCGGGGCAGGAGTGGCAATCACTTCCGTACCACGGCGTGCAGTTCGCGGATGCGCATCGCATGTGCGGCCCCGAGCCGCACGTCGGGCAGGCGCCCGGAGACGCCGACGTTGGTGCGCCACGTGACCTTCCACACGGTGTCGAGGCGAGCGCGGTAGACGCCGTCGCTGCGCACGCTGGAGGGCAAGGGGTATTCGTACTGGCAGTCGGTGTCGATGAAACTCGGCAAGAGCGAAGTCCATGGCAGGCCGGGGCCGTCGCATTCGACCGTGTCGCCGATGCCATCACCCGGGGAGAACTCGAGCGACTCCGGCGTCGCGGTGGTCGTAACGGCGAGCACGCCCCTCGGGGTGGGGACATATGCGGTGACCGATACCGGCTTCCATAAGAGCGGGTTCACCCAGAACCACGTCGGGGTCTTCACCACGCCGCGGTTGCGAACTGGCGAGAAATTCTCCGTCAACATCGGGATGAGTTCGCGCACCACGCTGCGTGTCGACTCGGCGACTTCTTGCGTCGTGATCTCGGGCAGCCAGGCGAATTGATCTGTGCCGTCGCGCGTGCAGACGTATAGCGACCACGTGATGCCTCGCCACTGGCGCGTGATCACGGATGGACTGACACCTTGTTGGTGAATCGTGACTGGTCGCACCCACTCGCAGCGCTCGTAGGAGTCGATCGAACTGTACGAGACGCCTGCATAGATATGGTCGCCGTCGACGCCCGCTTCGGTGGCGTGCACGTCGGCAGGCATTGCGAGTGCAGCGAGCAGGCATCCGGCAACGACCAGGCCGATGTGGGTAACCAACCTGGCGCGCACGACCAACTTGTCTCGTGCGAACGTGATCATGGTGTGCAGAACCGCGCTACGGGTGAGCGGCGGTCGATGCGGCGCGACCACAGGCTCCACGAGTCGTCGACGCGGAGAAGTATCCACTCCACGCGGCGAGTCCAAATGGTGGTGTCGAAGATGATGTCGCCGATTTCGGTGTCGGCCATGCTCGAGTCAAAGAAGATGCGTGTGTCGTATTCGCAGGTCACGAGACGGGCACGATCTTGGGTGGTGAGCGTGAGTGACTCGACTGCCCATTGCAAGCGGCCCTCGTCGGGCTTGGTGCGCATCCTTTCGGTGGTGTAGAACGCGAGCGATTCGGTGAGTCGTTGGCGCTCGGGTGAATCAGGGGCAGTGAGCTGCGATACATCGCAACGCGCCGGGCGGTGAAAGCAGTTCGTCCAGCCGGTGATCAAGCGGGAGAACGCCGACTCGACACCGTCGGCGGTGGCGGCGTCGGAGTTGGCGGTGGCGGCGTCGGAGTCGACGGTGTCGTTGCTGGCATTGGCGGTGTCATCAGCGGCATTGTCGTCGGCAGCGCTGTCACCCGCGGCGACTTCATCGCCGAACGACAGTTCTCCCGCTGCATCTTGCTGATTGTCGGGAAAACTCAGCGATGGTGGCGCCACGCATCCGGTGAGAGTTGTAACAAGCACGACGACAAACGCGCCGCGCCGAATGAAGAGAGACATGTGCGGCTCCTTGTCGGGTGAGTCGGGTGTTGCTTGGCGCTGCTCGGCACCGACTTGGAACCAACCAGCACTTTGTCAGGTGTGTGCACCCATCTGCGTAATCGTGCGTTGATTTTCGATAGGTAGCATTCATAAACCCCCAAAATGACCGAACACCCCGATCTCCCCGCCGAACAAGCGCACATTGATCGCGCTTACGAGAGCCTGGCGTGGGCGCGCGAGCAGGCGCTCGGCATCCGCAAACTGACGACGGGGCAGATGGGCGGCACCTTCCAAGAGCGCTACGAGCGCAACTACTTCGACGAGAGGTTGGTGCAGATGTTGAACGACCTCGACATTGGCGACGCTGCGCTGGTGTTTGGTCGCATTGACCGCACCCCCGACGCCGGCGGCAACCCGGAGGCGTTTCACATCGGGCGTCTGGCGGTGCCCGACAAGGACAACAACCAGTTGGTGATCGACTGGCGTGCGCCGATCGCCGAGCCCTTCTACCGCGCCACCGGTCGCGACACGATGCAACTGGTGCGCCGCCGCCACTTCTTGATGGAAGGTTGCAAACTGGCGGCGATTGAAGACGAACTCTTCGGCGAAGGCCACCTCGGCATCGGTAAGGATGACGGTCTCGATCAGCCGCAGTTGCGCGGACAGAGCACGCTGTTGGCGGCATTGCGTAAGGGTCGCAGCGGGCAACTCGGTGACATCGTCGCCACGATTCAGGCCGAGCAAGACGTCATCATCCGCGCCCCGAACAGAGGCGTGCTCGTCGTGCAGGGTGGCCCCGGAACGGGCAAGACCGTCGTGGCGTTGCACCGCGCCGCGTACCTTCTGTATACGCACCGGTTTCCGCTCGCCGATCAGGGTGTGCTCGTCGTCGGCCCCAACCGTGTGTTCTTGCGTTACATCGAGCGAGTGTTGCCGTCGCTCGGCGAATCGGGTGTGCGCGAAGTGGTGCTGTCTGACTTGATCAGTGGCGTTCGTTTCGGCGTCGTCGACCCGGCACTTACGCGCCGCGTGAAGGGCGATCTGCGCATGGTGGATCTGATCGGGCGGGCCATCGCGCAACGCCAACGCACGATCAAGACCGACTTCGAGTTGCCGTTCGGCGGCAGCGTGTTGCGCTTGCGACCAAAGGATGTGTCGCGCGTGGTGCGCGAGGCGCGCCGCCGCACAAGGCGGCACAACGAGTTGTGCCGCGCGGTCGAAGGCGAAATCGTCTCGATGCTGATGCCCAGCATGCGCGACCAGGAATATACGCTGGCCACCGCGCGTGCCCGACTGCGCGAGTTCGCCGAGTTCCGTTCGCTGGTGTTCACCATCTGGCCGTCACTGACACCAGAGGAGTTGCTGCACGACCTGTTCGGCTCGAAGGCTCTCTTGCGTTCGGCGGGTCGCGACCTGCTGACCGGCGAAGAAGTTGCCGCGCTGTATCGCCCGCGCGCGGAGTCGTTGGCCCACGCACGCTTCAGCGATGCCGACGCTGCATTGCTCGACGAGGCGCGCAGCCTGCTCGGGCCCAAACCGCGCAAGGGTGGCGTGCTCGACGAAGACGACGAGATCGAGCAATACGGCCACATCATCGTCGACGAAGTGCAAGACCTCACGCCGATGCAACTACAAATGGTGGCGCGCCGCTCGTTGAACGGTGCGATGACCGTGGTCGGTGACATCGCGCAGGCAACCGGGCCGTTCGCGCCATCCGACTGGCGTGACGTGTTGAATGTCTTGCCGAAGAATCGCGACGCAAAGGTTGCGGAATTGTCGGTGGGATATCGCATCCCTCGTCAAATCATGGACTTCGCCGGACGCTTGCTCGCCACCGCAGCTCCCGGGCAGACGCCGCCCACCGCCGTGCGTGAAGGCGACCATGACCCGCAGATCGTGCGAGTGCCGGCAGCCGAACTCATCACAGCCGTTGTGTCACAAGCCAGCTCGTTACGTGACGCATTGACCGATGGGCGAGTGGCGGTGGTGTGCCCCGATGAGATGGCCGACGACATTGCGACCGCACTCGCCGCAGCGGGCATCGCGCACGGTCGTGCCGGAGCATCGGCCCTGGAGGCGACGCTCACCATCGTGCCAGTCAGCGTGGTGAAGGGTCTGGAAATGGACGGCGTCGTCGTGGTGGAACCGACCGCGATGCACGAGTCGCCCGAAGTGGGGCCGCGTGGTGTGTATGTGGCGTTGACGCGCTCAACACAACAATTGGTGGTGGTGCACTCGCGCGACTTGCCGAGCGAGCTGCGCGACTAGATGCGCAGGTCGAGCGAGCTGCGCGACTAGAGGTTCAGCGAGGCGATCGCCAAACGCAGGAAGGCCACCGCCTTGTCGGCATCGGCAGGACGGTTGCGTTCCACGGCACCGCGGGCCAGTTCCACCACGCGACGCAGGTCGTAGATGATCTGGTCGGCAAGTTCGCCGAACCTCGCGACGATGAGCGGCTCGGCGTACTTCCATGCTTCGTTGATGCGGTCGAGATGTGCGCGCTGTGCGGCCTCGTCGCCCTCGAATACCGCGCGGCTCAACGCCGACACTTCGTCTTGCAGCACGGTGACCAACTCGTTGAGGTCGGCGCCAGCGAGATTGCTGTCGGCGAGATTGTCGTCGGTTGACGATTCACCACTCGTCGTTGGCATCTCGGCGACGGTGGTCGGGATCTTCGATTCGATGACCTCCGTCGCGCAGCCACTCGCCGCAAACACAATGAAGCAACACGCGAGTGCGAGCCGACGCATTTTGCCTCAGAGCGTGACGAGCAGACGACTGCTCACGTACGGCGAGAGCGTGATGTTGCGATCGGTCGCATCGTGCACGGTGACGCTCGCGACCCCGTCGGCGCGCTTCGTGAGCGTGCACTCGCGGCCAGGCAGCAGTTGGTGATGCTCCAACTCGGCGAGCGCCCCATCGCGTTCTTCGACATCCTCGGGGATTCGCACCAGCCTGAAGCGCGCACCAACGGCGACCTTCTCCAGCGGTGTAACGGTGAGATTGCTCGGCGCCGCACCGGGAATCGGGTTGCCGTGCGGGCACGTGGAAGGGTTGCCGAGCAGTCGCGCGAGCCCGGCTTCGACTTCGTCGCTGATGATGTGCTCCCACTTGCAGGCCTCATGGTGCGCCATCGACCACGAGAGACCGATTACATCGGTGAGGAATCGCTCGGCAAGACGGTGGCGTCGCACGATGCGCGTTGCCAGTTCTTCACCCGCGGGGGCGAGTTGCAGGTGGGTGGAATCGATCGTGATGAGCCCGACGGCTTCCATGCGCTTCACCATCTCCGACACGGAGGCCCGCGACACATTGAGTCGCTCGGCGAGGCGGGCCTGGATGATTTCGGCGTTGTCCTCGCGCATTTCGTAGATGCATTCGCAGTATTCCTCGAACGCTGGATGGTGCTCACCAGCCGTTGGCATGGCGCTCAGCGTACCTATCGGCACACCGAGTAGGTACTCTTCGGCAGTGGTCAATGACGCAGCAATCGAGCGGTTTTCGCCCGCGGTTCGTGCATGGTTCACGTCGTCGTTCCCGGCGGCAACGGCGGCGCAAAGGCAGGGCTTCGCGCAGATCCTCGATGGTCATCACACGCTGATTTCCGCGCCGACCGGAAGCGGCAAGACATTGGCGGCATTCTTGGTGGCGATTGATCGCCTGGTGGCACGCGACGTAGCCGAAACATCCACCACGCGCGTGTTGTATGTGTCACCCTTGCGCGCACTCGCCTTCGACGTGGAGAAAAACCTGCGGGCACCGATCGTCGGCATTCGTCATGCCGCCGAACGACTCGGCACGAGTTTTCGTGAACCGTTGGTGGCGATGCGCACCGGCGACACGAGTGCCCGCGATCGGCAACGCATGTTGCGCAACCCGCCCGACATCCTCATCACCACCCCCGAGAGTTTGTTTCTCATGCTCACGTCATCGGCGCGCAGCACGTTGGCCAACGTCGACACGGTGATCATCGACGAGATTCATGCCATCGCCGCCACCAAGCGCGGGGCCCATCTTGCGCTGTCGCTGGAGCGCCTCGAAGAACTCACAGCGCAAGCCCCGCAGCGCATCGGGTTGTCGGCCACGCAGCGACCGCTCGAAGAAGTCGCGCGATTTCTCGTCGGCTATCGCGACGGTGCGCAGCGACCCGTGGCCATCGTCGACGCCGGTGCCCGCAAGACGCTCGAGGTCGAGGTCGTGGTGCCGGTCGAAGACATGGGCGAACTCGGCAAGGTTACGCACGAGTTGCGCAGCGGGCCGGCGACCGCTGCCGCGGTGGAGCGCCGCACCAGCATCTGGCCGAGCATCACGCCGCGCATCCTCGAACTGGTGCAGCAGCATCGCAGCACGATCATCTTCTGCAACGCGCGGCGCGGGGCCGAGCGTCTCGCGGCGCAGCTCAACGAACTGGCGGTCGATCTTGGTCTCGCCGCCGAAGGTGGTGGCGACTATGTGAAGGCGCATCACGGGTCGCTCGCGCGCGAACAGCGCATCGTGATCGAAGACCGACTGAAGCGCGGCGATCTGCGCGCGATCGTGGCAACGAGCAGTTTGGAGTTGGGCATCGACATGGGTGCGGTCGATCTCGTCATCCAGGTGGAGTCGCCCGGGGCGGTCAGTCGCGGTTTGCAGCGCATCGGGCGCGCCGGGCACGCGGTCGGTGCGCCGAGCAGGGGCAAGGTGTTCCCCAAGCATCGTCACGACCTGCTCGAGGTTGCGGTCGTCGCGCGTCGCATGCTGGATGCCGACATCGAATCCACCCGGTATCTGCGCAACCCGCTCGACGTGCTGGCCCAACACATCGTCGCGCACGTCGCGATGCACCCCGATGTGCCCGTCGCGTCACTCACCGCGATGATCAAGCGTTGCGCCAACTTCGCCGAGTTGTCGGATGAGGTGCGCAACAGCGTGCTCGATCTGCTCGCTGGTCGCTATCCGAGCGAAGAGTTCCGCGACCTGAAGCCGCGCATCGTGTGGGATCGCATCGCCGACACGCTGCGAGCCCGCGACGGTGCCCAGCGACTGGCGGTCACCAACGGCGGCACGATCCCTGATCGCGGTCTCTTCGGTGTCTTCCTGCCCGACGGCACGCGGGTGGGCGAGCTCGACGAAGAAATGGTCTACGAAACGCGACCAGGGGAGAACTTCGTGCTCGGGGCATCTACCTGGCGTATAGAAGACGTGTCGTTCGATCGCGTGATCGTCAACCCCGCACCTGGCGAACCCGGCAAGATGCCGTATTGGCACGGCGATCGACTCGGGCGGCCAGTCGAGTTGGGGCGGGCCGTCGGCGAGTTCTTGCGCACGATTCGCGAAGCACACACCACCGCACCCGAACAGGCCGAGGCCACATTGTCTGAGCAGCACTGTCTAGACCCGTTGGCGGCGCGCAACTTGCTGGCGTACATCTCTGAGCAAGTCGACGCCACCGGCACGTTGCCTGACGACCGCACGATCGTGATCGAACGGTTCCGCGACGAGATCGGTGACTGGCGAATCTGCATCCATTCGCCGTTCGGCACGCCGGTGCACGCACCGTGGGCGATCGCGCTGGAGAATCGTCTGCTCGAGCGGCTCGGCATCCCTGTCGAAACGATGTACGGCGATGATGGCATCGTGTTGCGTCTGCCCGAGGCGATCGACCGCGTGCCCGTCGAAGAACTGCTGATCGACCCCGATGAATTGATGGAAACGCTGGTCGCTGCCGTGCCGCAAACCTCGCTCTTTGCCGCGCGGTTTCGTGAGTGTGCGGCGCGGGCGTTGTTGTTGCCACGCCGTCGACCCGATCAGCGCACGCCGTTGTGGCAGCAGCGCCAGAGGGCCGCTGACTTGTTGGCGGTGGCAGCGAAGTATCCGACGTTTCCGATGTTGTTGGAGACCAGCCGCGAATGCCTGCAAGACGTGTTCGACGTGCCGGCGCTGCGTGACGTGTTGGCGAGACTGCGTTCGCGGGCCATTCGTCTCGTCAGTGTCGACACACCGAGGGCCTCGCCGTTTGCCCAGAGCCTGCTCTTCAACTGGATCGCTGCGTACATGTACGAAGGGGATGCGCCGCTCGCTGAGCGCCGGGCCGCGGCGTTGGCGCTCGACCGTGACCTGCTCGATGACCTGCTCGGCTCCGAAGAACTACGCGAACTGCTCGACGGCGATGTGCTCATCGATGTCGAACTCGAGTTGCAGCATCTCGCCGACTCGCGCCGTGCCCGCAATGCCGACGAGGCGCACGACGTCTTGCGTCGCACCGGCGATCTCACCCGCACCGAATTGTCGTTGCGCATCGACGGTGACGCCACCCCGCTCATTGAAACTCTGGCGGCTGAACGGCGGGCCATCGAAGTCGCGGTTGGTGGTGAGCGGCGATTCATCGCCGCCGAGGACGCCGGTCGTTATCGCGATGCGCTCGGGTGTGCGCTGCCGCTTGGTTTGCCGGCGGCATTCACCGATCCGGTGGAGTCGCCGCTGCTCGAGTTGATCGGGCGGTTTGCGCGCACGCATGCGCCATTCATCACGCGTGATGTCGCGCAGCGATTCGGGGTCTCGAGCGACCGTGTGGCGGTGGTGTTGGCGCAGTTGGAGGCCGCGCATCGCGTGGTGCGCGGGGAGTTCCGCCCCTTCGGCACCGAGCGCGAGTGGTGCGATGTCGAAGTGTTGCGGTTGGTGCGACGTCGCTCGCTCGCCAAGTTGCGCAAAGAAGTAGAACCGGTCGACCAGCACACCTTCGCGCGGTTTCTCACCGAGTGGCACGGCATCGATGCCCCGACGCACGGTAGCGAGGCGCTCGTAGAGGCGTTGACGTCATTGTCTGGTTCGGCACTCGTCGCATCGACGCTCGAAACCGATGTGTTGCCGTTGCGCGTGCGCGGATACCGCGCGGCGTTGCTCGATGACTTGTGCACCAGTGGCGAGGTCGTGTGGGTGGGTGCGGGTGCGCTCGGCGGCAATGATGGGCGCATTCGTCTGTTCTTTGCCGATCAACTCGCCACGCTGTTGCCCGCATTGGAGACCGACGAGCCGCCGCAAGGCAACGTGCACGATCAGATTCGGGCAGCGCTCGCGGAACGCGGCGCCAGTTTCTGGGGTCACTTGCGTTCAGCGGTGCGTGGCGCCACCGACGGTGAGTTGCTCGCCGCTCTGTGGGATCTGGTCTGGGCTGGCGAGGTCACGAACGATTCGCTTACGCCGTTGCGAGCGGTGTTGCACGGTGCGCGCAGCGGCAAGAGTGCCCGACCCGTGGCCGCCGCGCCGAGTGCACGTCGCGCCGCCGCTCGTTTGGTGCGCCCGCGGCATGTGCGTGGTGCGAGTGCTTCGCGCGTGGGGCCGCCCGCAGCACAGGGTCGCTGGAGTCTCGTTGCGCAACTTGCCGACCGCACCGCGAACCAAACGGAAGCGGTGCACGCACTGGCGTTGCAGTTGCTCGAACGCCACGGTGTGCTCACCCGCGAGGCCGTGTTGGCCGAAGGTGTGCGCGGTGGTTTCGCCGGCGTCTACGGAGTCTTGAAGGCGCTCGAAGAACGCGGCACGGTGCGTCGCGGATATTTCGTGGATGGTTTGGGTGCGGCTCAGTTCGCAGTGCCGGGCGCCGTGGATCGTTTGCGTGCCTGCAAAGGGCCGCACCTCGTGGTGAACGACGAATCACCCGTGGTCGCCGTGTTGGCCGCAACCGATCCGGCGCAGCCGTATGGTGCCACCATCGACTGGCCCGCCACTACCGGGCGACCATCGCGCAGTGCTGGTGCACTGTGCATGTTGTGGCGCGGTGATGCACTGGGTTGGTACGACGTGCGCAGCCATCACCTCGTAACGTTTGAGCGCACACTCGAGCCCGCTGCTTTCGCCGCGCTCGCAGAAGCACTCGGCAACATCACCAAGGATGGTCGCGCCAAATCGGTGGAGGTGCGCAAGATCAATGGTGCACTACACGACGAGCGGTCGCCGCTCACTCTGCAGATCGTGGCGCTGCTCGAACAGCATCGCTTCGTGAAGGGATACCGCGGGTTGGTGCTGCGAAATTAGGGCTGCACGCCGCGCAGCCCAGCCCACGCCAGGTTCGCAAGTTGCGTGCCGACCACGCGCGGGTCGAAGTGTTCGCCGCTCCTTATTAGGTATCGACTGAGACCCTCCGACATGCCGACCAATGCGTAGGCCAACCGACGCTGATGTTGCGGGTCCAGCCCCGCATCGATGAGCGGGGCGATGGCATCTGCAACTCTCTTCTCTACGTTGCGTACCGCAGCGGCGAATTCTTCGTCGCGTCGTGCGCCGCTGCCGAACAGCAACATGAACGCATCACGATGGGTCGCCACCCATTCGAAATACGACACGATGCCCGCCTGTGTTTGCTCGCGACCATCGGCCGCGTTCGACGTGGCCTTGCCGATCACGTCCAACATCTCGCCGGCAACTTCGTCGATGAGCGCAAGATAGAGCGCCCGTTTTGAGTCGAAGTGTTGGTACAACACCGGTTTGGTGACACCGGCTGATGCTGCGACATCATTC
>Ga0194110_10007422_pt1 | contig 12652 bp, 11 predicted proteins | sample TA2Kig1200mmetaG_FD_146192 | JGI IMG/M metagenome (GOLD analysis project Ga0194110, IMG submission 146192) | Freshwater microbial communities from Lake Tanganyika, Tanzania - TA2015032 Kigoma Deep Cast 1200m | ecosystem: Environmental > Aquatic > Freshwater > Lake | place: Tanzania: Lake... | reverse complement strand
GGACTATCCTTACACGCCGACCATCGTGGGCCTGCGCACCGAGACCCACTCCCTGATGCAGTACTGGGGCATCTGGGACCTCTCGGAGCTGTACGATCTGCGCCAGGATCCCGAGCAGATGCGCAACCTCCTGGCCGATGCGCGCATCACTTACGGCCGCGGTCGCTACACCAACCACATCCAGGACCCGGAACTCAAGAAGTTCGTGCTGGCCATGCAGGACCGCATGGCGGAGATCCTGGCCGCCACCGGCGGCGACCCGCGCTACTCCGGCAAAGGCAGCGAAGGCGACACCTTCGCACTGTAGCCCGCGGCTGCGGTATGCTTTGAAACCGGGGACAGCCCGCATGTTTCCCGGTTTCCAGCGGTGACCGGAAAGGGAGGAGTGATGAACGCTGATTTCTCCCGGCGCGGATTCATGGGCGCCATGACGGCGGCTTCCGCCGCCCGGGTGATGGGCGCGGGCGACCGCGTACGGCTGGGCGTCATCGGCACGGGCGGCCGCGGGCGCCACCTGATGGGCCAGGCCAACAAGGCCGCCGGCATCCAGTGGGTGGCGGTCTGCGACGCCTACGATGTCCAGCGCGACCGGGCCGAAAAGGTGGCCGGCGCGGCGGTCGAGAAGTACGCCGACTACCGGCGGATCCTGGAGCGCAAGGACATCGACGCCGTCATCATCGCCACCTGGGACAACACCCATTGCGCTATCGCGGTGGCGGCCTGCCAGGCGGGCAAGGACCTGTTCGTCGAGAAACCGCTGACGCTTCATCCCATGGAGGGCCACAAAATCGTCAAGGCGGTGCGCCAGCACCAGCGGATCCTGCAAACCGGCACCCAGCAGCGCACCTACCCGCACTTCATCGAGGCCAAGGAGCGCTTCTTCGACTCGGGCCGCATCGGCAAGGTTACCATGGTGCGTAGCATCTGGAACGGCAACGGGGCCTACCGCAACCAGGCGCCGCCGCCGGGCATGGAGAAGAAGCCGGAGGGTCTGGACTGGGAGGCCTGCCAGGGGCCCTCGAAGAAGGTTCCCTGGAGCCCGAAGCGGTATTTCAACCACTACGTCTACTGGGACTACTCGACCAACGCGCAGATGGGCGGGCTGTTCGTCCACATGATCGACGTGGTGCATTGGTGCGCGAAGGTGGAGCGCCCCCTGGCCGCCATGTGCATGGGTGGCATCTACCTGGGCCGCGAGGACCGCGACACGGCGGACAACATCAACGCCATCGTGGAGTATCCTGGAGACCTGCTGGTGACCTTCGAGGCCAACGTCACCGACATGATCCGCCAGCAAAGCGAAGACATCGTGTTCATGGGCACCGGCGGCCGTCTGCACATCTTCCGCTGGGGCTACCGCTTTCTGCCGGCGGAGAAGGGCGCCCCGGAGATCACCGCGGGGCCGACGCCGGAATCGCATGTGGCCAACTGGCTCGAGGGCGTGCGCAGCCGCAAGCCGCCGGCCTGCGACGAAGTGGCGGGACACTACTCCGCCATGGCCTGTCACATCTGCAACATCTCGTATCTGGAGAAACGCCGCGTGGCGTGGCGAAAGGAGTGGGAGGTATGAGCATCTACGCCGGTTTGAACCTGGAGTTTGTGCGCCGTTCCGAAAAGCCCTTCGCAGTTGGGCTGGAGTGGGCGGCGAAGATGGGCTATCAGTACGTCGAGCCGATGGTCCACACGGGCCGCGAGCTGATGAGCGAGGCGGGGTACTACCATTCCGTCTCCATGGAGGAAGACCCGCACTTCATCAAGGACCTTCTGGATGAGCACGGGCTGAAGGCCTCCGGGCTAAGCTCGCACTGCCCGCTGATGCGGCCCGAGATCAGCGTGATGTACTTGCAGCGGGCCATCCAGTTCGCCTCGGTGATCGGCGCGCCGGTGGTCAACACCGACGAGAGCTATCGCCCGGCGTGGGTGGTCGGGGACGAAGCCTGGCCCATCATGACCTACACCCTCAAGGCCGTGCTGCGGGTGGCCGAGCGCTACGGCATCTCGATCGGCATCGAGCCGCACCAGGCGATCTCGAAGACCACGGACGGGCTGCTACGGATAGCCTCGCTGGTGGATCATCCGCTGCTGCGCATCAACTACGACACCGGCAACGCCTACCTGGCGGGCGAGGATATCTACGAAGCCCTGGAGCGCGTGGGCAGCCGGCTGGTGCACATGCACGCCAAGGACATCTCGATCGAGCACTCCGATGCCGAGCGCGGCAAGGTCACCGGCACGCCTGTAGGCTGCGCCTGCGGCGACGGGGTGGTGGATTGGGCGCGGGTCATCTCGATCATCCGCAAGCACGGCTTCCAGGGCGTGCTCTCGGTCGAGTGCGGCAGCCCGGAGCAGGCCGAGCGCAGCCTGGCGCACCTGAATGCCCTGCTGGCGGCGTGAAGCACTGGCCCTGCTGGCCGCGGCCACGGCCCTCGGCGCGCAGGTGTTCCGCGCCGGAGCCTCCGCCGTGGACCTCACGCCGGCGAAGGTCCCCATCGTCGTAAGCGGCGGCTTCCTGGCCGCGACCGCGGAGCGTATCGCCGGCCCGCTCTACGCTCGCGCGCTGGCGCTCGACGACGGCCGCGAGCGCGCGGTGATCGCGGTGGTGGACACCCTGATGATGCCGCGCGAGTTGCTCGACCGGGTGAAGGCCGCGGCTTCGAAATCCACCGCCATCCCGCCGGAGCGGATGCTGATCTCGGCCACCCACACGCACTCCGCGCCGCCCGTCATGGGCGCTCTGGGCACCGATGCCAACCCGGAGTACGCACAGTTCCTCGAGGAGCGCCTCGTACGGGTCATTGAAGGCGCGGTGAGCAGGCTCGCGCCGGCCAGGGTCGGCTGGATCGTGGTCCAGGACTGGGAGCACACGCATTGCCGGCGCTGGATCCTGCGGCCGGATCGCCTCCGCAAAGACCCCTTCGGCGATCTGACCGTGCGCGCCCATATGCACCCGGGATACCAGAACCCGGAGTTCATCGGCCCCTCCGGCCCCGTGGATCCGGATCTCTCCGTGCTAGCGTTTCAGACTCCCCGGGGACGGCCTGTTGCGCTGCTGGCGAACTACTCGATGCACTATGTGGGCGCGGGCGCCCGCGTGGTGTCGCCGGACTACTACGGGCCGTTTGTCGAGAACCTCCAGCAGCGCATTGGAGCACAGGACGGAGAGCGGCCCTTCATCGCCATGATGTCGCAAGGCACCAGCGGCGACCAGCACTGGATGGACTACAACCGCCCCCGCCAGGAGATGACTCCCCAGGTCTACGCGGACGCCATGGCGCGGGCCGCCTACGAGGCGTATCGACGAATCGAATACCGCGACTGGGTTCCGCTACGCATGCGGGAGGCCCGGCTCACGCTCTCGCGCCGCGCGCCCGGTGCGGAACGGCTGGCCTGGGCCAGGCAGTTGCTCGCTCAGAGGGGCGGCGCCGCGCCTCGCAACCAGCCGGAAGTCTATGCCCGGGAGCAACTTCTGCTCTCCGCCGAGCCGGTGCGCGAATTGAAGCTACAGGCCTTGCGGATCGGCGAGTTGGGCATCACGGCCATACCCAACGAGGTGTTCGCCATCACCGGGCTGAAGATCAAGGCCCAGAGCCCGCTGTGGCCCACGTTCAATATCGAGCTGGCCAACGGAGCCGAAGGCTACATCCCCCCGCCGGAGCAGCACCAGTTGGGAGGCTACACCACCTGGCCGGCGCGCACGGCGGCACTCGAAGTCCAGGCCGAGCCCAGGATTGTGGAGGCGCTCCTTGGGCTGCTGGAGAACGTTTCGGGCCGTCGCCGCCGCGTGCCCGTGGACACGCCGGGGCCTTACGCCAAGGCCGTGCTGGCGTCCAGGCCGGTCGCCTTCTGGCGGAGCGCCGAGTTCAGCGGCCCGGTGGCACGGGATGCCCTCGGGCGGCGTCACGCTACCTACGAGGGCGGGGTGGCTTTCTACCTGGACGGGCCGGACCTGGGGGGTGAGGAACTCAACCGCGCACCGCACTTTGCCGGCGGCCGTATGCGAGTGTCGCTAAAGGACTTGGGCGACCGATACACCGTTGAGTTCTGGTTCTGGAACGGTCTGCCGGCGGATGCCAGGCCGGTCACCGGGTACTTGCTCGAGGCGGGCGGCGATCAACTGGCCATCGGCGGAACCAACCGGGCCTCCGGCAAGCTCCTGTATGTGCAAGGGGATACGGTTCTGGAAGGGACCACGCCGATTCCGCTGAAGACCTGGCAGCACATGGCCCTGGTGCGAGACCGGGCGAAGGTCGCGGTCTACCTGAACGGTGTGTCTGAAATCCAAGGCGCGGCGGAGGCTGCCGCCATGACGGGTGAGCTGTTCATCGCCGGAAACCGCTCCGGCGCCGCCAACTTCGAAGGCCGTATCGACGAGGTCGCCCTCTTCGCCCGCCCGCTGGCCCGGTCAGAGCTCGCCTACCACCATAGGGTAGGGGTTTCGTCAGGCAAGACTCGCTAAGATTGCGGTGCCTGACGACGGTGATGCCCTGACCCTGGGCGTGTAGAAAAGCACCGGGAGTAGGCGCCCCAAAAAACTGAAGCCCCGAGCTGGGCCTCGGGGCTTCACTCAGAGGGGCTGGCGACGAGCTGGGCCTCGTCGCCGGGGATGCTATCTGTGAATAGCAGTGCTTCTATTATATGCCAATCCCGCCCGCGTTCCTAATTAAGTTCTGTTCATAAAACGCTGCATCTATCCCTGAGGTATAGCCCAGACCGGTAGCCCTTACGCCTCATGCACTTAGCGGCAAAAGCGGGACAGGCCGGTTGCCCGGGAAGGCCCTCGCCGGTTCCGAGTGGGGCACAACGCCCGGGTTTCAGCCGCCGTCAGCTCGCGGAAACGGCCCATACCGAGGTCACCGATGGCCACCGGCCCGATCGCCGTCCGGACCAGCTTCAGCACCCGGCTGCCCACGGCTTCCACCATGCGCCGCACCTGGCGGTTGCGGCCCTCGGTGATGCAAATCTCGAAGAAAGTGCGGTGGCCGGAGTCGCGGAGGCGTTGAACCACGGCGGGACGGGTAGGCCCGTCCTTCAGGGTGACGCCGCGGCGCAGGTCCTGTAACTGCTCATCCGTCAATCGGGTAGCGGTCTTTACGAGGTAGGTCTTGGGGATCTGGTAGTCCGGGTTGGTGAGGCGCTCGGCAAACTGGGTGTCGTTGGTGAGCAGCAGCAGGCCGCTGGTGTCCAGGTCGAGCCGCCCGACCGGAACCAGCCAGGGGTGCTCGCCCCTGAGCAGATCGTAGACCGTGGGCCGGCCCTGCGGGTCCTTGCGGGTGGTGAGGTACCCCTTGGGTTTATAGAGCAGCAGGTAGACCGGCTCGGAGGCGCAAATCGGCTTGCCATCCAGGGTCACCCGGTCACGCTCAAGCTCCACCCAGTGGTCGGGAGTCTGGATGAGCCGGCCGTTGACGCGTACGCGGCCCTGCCCGATCCAGCTTCGGGCCTGGGCGCGCGACCCGAGGCCCGCTTTCGATAGCACCCGCTCCAGGGTTTTCAGCCTGCGCATTGTTTTAATCTATAGGGTCTATGAGAGCGACGTTTGGAGCATTGCTGCTATTGGCCGGCGCCTGCTTCGGCCAGACTCCTATCCCGGTTGTGGGCGCCGCGGCGCAGTCCTTCGCCGCCTGGCGCACTGGTTCCGAGGAGCGCTACGCCGCGCTGGGCGAACACGGCGTTCAAGGCGGCATCCTGAGCTACACCGCGCCGCCGGGCACGGTGACGACGTTCTACGGGAAACCGTGAGGGCGTACGCAGGGGTACACTCAGGAATGGTGCCGCTATGACTGGACGACCATGGATGAGGTCGGTTAGGATCCAGGGGTATCGCCCCTTCCGGGACTTCTCGGCTCGGCTTGGGCCAATCGAGGTGCTGGTCGGCGCGAACGGTTCCGGGAAGTCCAGCCTGTTCGAGTTTCTACGGTTCCTTCGCGACGGCCTGTACGATGACATTCCCCCGGAGGTCGTTTCGGGTTCAATCGGCCAGCAGGTCTTTCATCTGCCGGGTTCCGAGAAGTTCTGGTGGAGCGTGGAGGTGGATTTCTCCCAGCGCTTCCCCATACGCTACCAGGGTCAGGTGATGGGACCGGTGGGGCGCACCCACGTGTCGTTTGAGCGAGTGGTCACCGCACCCCCTGAAGGAACCAAGCCGTACCTGTTCATGAACGTCAAGGAGCGGCAGGGATTGATTCAGGATGAGGCGAGCAAGCGCCTCAAGCCCCAGGACGTCCTGTTGCCGCGTCCGAACCAGCTTGCGCTGAGCATCGCCACCAACCCGGCGCTGGTGACCCTATACAACCTGCGCGAGTACATGCGTGGCTGGCGGTTCTATAGCTCCTTCAATATTGCGAACCACAAGATCCGGAAGTCGGTCCCGACTGAACAGCAGCCTGTTCTGCACGAGGATGCGGGCAATCTCAGCGCGTTGCTCCATTATCTGTATACAGAGCATCAGGCCATCTTCGACGAGCTACAGACACACATTCGATCAGCGGTGCCGGGCTTCAGGGCCCTGCGAGTGAAGGCACGAGGCGGTCCCGGAGAGGTCATCGCATTCTGGCAAGAGGAAGGCGTCGAAGGTGACCTCAGCCTGGCCGATCTATCCGACGGCATACTCCGGTTGATCTGCTGGATGGTGCTCTGCCTGCAGCCGGATCCCCCGCCGTTGGTTTGCATCGACGAGCCTGACCAAGGTGTGCATCCCCGGACCTTGCCCGTGCTGGCGGGGCTGTGCGAAGAGGCCTCCGAGCGCACTCAGCTTCTGCTTGCCACCCACTCGTCCTACTTCCTGACCCAGTTCGACATATCACGGATCGCAGTTCTCAGAAAGGAGAACGGCGAGGCCAAGTTCCTCAAGCCGCAGGACTCAAAGGCACTTACGGAAATCCTCAAGGACTTCGGCCCTGACGAGATCGAGGTCCTGCACCGCAGCGACGAATTGGAACGTCTCCCATGAGGGTCATCGTTTACGTCGAAGGACCCTCGGACAAGCGAGGCATGGAGACGCTTCTCCGGCCCCTTATCGAGGGCAAGCAGCAGCAAGGCGTGGACATTCAGTTCCACGAAGCGCCTAAGGGGGACAAGAAGGTATCGGTCTTGACGAAGGTGCCTGTCAGGGCTGCGGACATCATTCTCCATGTCCCAAGTTCGCTCGTGGTAGCTCTTCCGGATCTGTACCCTCGGGACAAGGGCTTTCTGCACGAAACGGTGGAGGAGTTGAGAGCGGGGATCCTTCAGAACTTTCGCAACGAGCTGCGGCGCAAGAGTGCGAACTACCCGGATCTTGAGGCCCGTTTCCACGTTTTCTGTTTCAAGTACGACCTGGAGGCGCTGCTTCTGGCCGCCCACGACGCGCTGGCTCGATTGCTGGGCGTGCCCTGCCTTCAGCCGGCCTGGCGCGTCCCGGTCGAAGACCAGAACCACGAGTGCCCGCCGAGGGTGATCGTAGAGAGACTCTTCCTGGCACACGGCCGCCGCTACCGCAACACCGTGCATGCGCCCCGGATACTCGGCAGTGTCAACTACCGGGACCTGGCCGAGCGCTGCCCGCAGTGCTTCGGCCCGTTCGTCAAGTTCCTCACGGACCTCTGAGGAGTGCGGCCATGCCGTATACCACCGATCTCGACACCCTGCTGCGGCGGACCGCGGTGGATTTCCAGCAGATGGAGGAATTCGCCCGCGAGCCGCTCATCATGAGCCGCGCCGAGGGCCTCTACTACTGGGACATCCACGGCAAGCGCTACTTCGACGCCATCGGCGGCATCTTCGTGGCCGTGCTCGGCCATCGTCACCCGCGGGTGATGGAAGCGCTGCGCCTGCAAATGGAGCGGATGACGTTTGCCCCGCCGCTGCACGGCGTCGCAGACGTGACGCTGGAATTCGTCGAGAAGCTGGGCGCCGTCGCCCCGGGCAATCTGCGCTGGGGGAAGCCTTTCAGCGGCGGTTCGGAGGCGGTCGAAGCCGCCATGAAGTTCGCCCGGCAGTACTTCAAGCAGACCGGCCATTCTGGCAAGTACAAGTTCGTAAGCCGCTACTTCGGTTACCACGGCGGCACCTTCGGGGCTATGTCCGCCAGCGGCACCGGGAGCCGCAAGAAGAAGTTCGAGCCGCAGATGGCGGGCTTCCTCAAGGTCTGCCCGCCGAGTTGGTACCGCGACCGTTTTCCGGATTGGGCCGAGTGCAACCGCTTCGCCGCGCGCGCCTTCGAGGATGTAATCGTCAACGAAGATCCGGAGACGGTGGCCGGCATCATCCTCGAGCCCATCGGCAACACCGGCGGCATCATCACGCCCACGGACGAGTATTTCCGCATTCTGCGCGAGGTCTGCGACCGGCACAATGTTCTGCTGATCTTCGACGAGATCATCACCGGGTTCGCCCGTACCGGCTCGATGTTCGCTGCGCAAACCTTCGGTGTGACGCCGGACATCATCTGCTGCGGGAAGGGCATCTCCAGCGGCGCCGTTCCCCTCGCGGCGATGATCGCGCGCGAGGATCTGGGGCAGGCCTTTCTGGGCCCGCTGGAAGACGATCTCCAGTTTGCGCACGGGCACACCTATGCGGGCAACCCGCTGGCCTGCGCCGCCGGCATCGCGGTCATCGAGGAGATCCTCGAGAAACAACTGGACCAGAAGGCGCGGCGGCTCGGAGAGTACTTGCGCGCGCGGCTCGAGGGCCTCAAGCAGTACGGCGTGGTGCGCGAGGTGCGCGGCAAGGGCGTCCTGCTGGGCGTTGAGCTGGTGCGGGGCACGGCCAGCATGGAGCCGTTCCCCGAGCTGGGCCAGGCCCTCAAGAAGACGGCGCTGGCCAACGGGCTGATCATGCGCATCGATCCCACGTGGTTCGCCGTGGCGCCGGCGCTGATCGCCGAGGAGGCGGACCTCGAGGAGATGTGCGCGCTGATCGAGAAGAGCCTGGCGGAGGCGCTCGAGCAGGTGCGCCGGAGGTGACCGGGGACTGGCACACCCGTCCCCCGGTGGACGGTGGTGCCTGTCCCCGGTTCGCGGGGAGGGAGGAAGTCATGCGATTGAACGGTAGAGTCGCCATAGTAACCGGCGCGGGGCGCGGCATCGGTCAGGCCATTGCCACGCTGTTCGCCGAAGAGGGCGCCAAGGTGCTGGTGGTGGACTGGAACCGCGAGAGCGGCGCGGCCACCGCGGCGGCGATCCAGGCGGCGGGGTACGAAGCGCGGTTCTGTTACGCGGACGTCTCGCGCGCCATGGAAGTGGAGGCCATGGCCGGCGCGGCAGTCGGCGCCTGGGGGCGTCTCGACATCCTGGTGAACAACGCCGCCATACAGGTCGTGCGGAAACTGGTCGAGACCACGGAAGAGGAGTGGGACCGCCTACAGAGCGTAAACCTCAAGGGCGTGTTCCTGGGCTGCAAGTACGCCATCCCCGAGATGATCCGCGGCGGGGGCGGCGCGATTGTCAACATCGCGTCGGTGCTGGGTCTGGTGGGCGATCCGGAGCTGGCGGCCTACTGCGCGGCCAAGGGCGGGGTGATCACGCTGACCAAGGCGGCCGCGCTGACCTACGGCCCGCAGGGCGTCCGCGTCAACGCCATCTGCCCCGGCGACGTGGATACACCCATGGCGCAAGAGTACTTCGACGCGGCGCCCGACCCCGCGGCGCTGCTCCAGGAGGTGGCCTCCAAATACGCCTTGCGGAGGATCTCCTCGCCGCGCGAGGTCGCCGAGGCCGCGCTGTTCCTGGCCTCGGATGCATCGTCGTTCATGACCGGCGCGGCGCTGGTGGTGGATGGAGGGCTGCTTTCGAAATGCTACTGACTACGAGTGCTCTGGCGGCCACGCTTCTGGCCGGCGTGGCCCGCGTGGACATCACGCCGCCCGCCGGCATCCCGCAGATGAACTGGGGCGCGCAGACGCACGTGGAGGCCGCGGGCGCCGACCCGGTGGGCATGTACGCCACGGCGCTGGTGGTCTCCGACGGCCAGCGGAAGTTCGCCCTGGTGGACATCGACACCATCTCGGTGGGAGGTCTGGACGACGTCCGCCGGCGCGCCGCGCAGGCCACGGGAATCCCCGTGGAACACATCCGCCTGGCCGCGTCGCACACGCACGCCGGTCCGGCGGTCAGTCCGGGCAAGGGTCCTGTGGGGATTGATCTGAAGCCGTACATCGCGCGGTACGCCGCCTACCGGCGCGGTATGGCGGACAAGATCGTCAGCGCGATCGTCGAGGCCAATGCCCGCCTCGTCCCGGCGCGGATCCACGGCGCGCGCGGTACAGGGAGCATCAACATCAACCGCCGCCTGCGGCCCGCCGCGGGGCGGCCGGCGAGCGTGGGCACGAACCCTGAAGGCTTTGTGGACCGCGAACTGGTGGTGGCGCGCATCGACGACGCGCAGGGGCGGCCCTTGGCGGTGCTGTTCAACTACCCCTGCCATGGCACGGTGCTGGCCTGGGACAACCAGCTCGTATCGCCGGACTGGATGGGCGCGGCGCGCCAGGTGGTGGAGCAGTCCATGCCGGGCGCGAAGGGCCTCTTCTTCCAGGGCGCCGCGGGCGACCAAGGGCCGATCGAGGGATTCACCGGCGACCTGGCCGTGGCGCACCGGCTGGGAGCGATCCTCGGTCATCAGGTGGCGGCGCTGGCGCTTCAGGTGGAGACCTCCCGGCGCGAGCCGCGCTTCGAAGGCTTCGTCGAGTCCACCGCCTACATCGCCCGGCAGCCGTGGCGCGTGGCGGGGCCGCGCGATGCCACGCTGCGTTTCGCCAGCCGGGTGCTCAGTCTCCCTCCGCGCCGTTTCACCGCAGAGGACATTGCCGAGATGGAGCGGGCCGTGGCTGATTCACAGGCCAAGGTCGAGGCGGCCCGCACCGGCGCCGATCCGCACCAGGTGCACCAGGCCGAGGCGCGCTGGCGGCGCTGCCGGGACCTCCTGGCTCAATACCAGCGAACCGTCGACCCCGCGCCGGTCAAGGTGGAAGTGCAGATTCTGCGCCTTGGCGAGGTGGCCATCGTGGCCATGCCGGGCGAGCCTTTCTCCGAGATCGGGATGGCAGTACGAAGGGCGTCGCCCTTCCCGGTGACCATGTTCTGCGGATATTCGAACGGTATGGGCGGAGACTACCTGCCCACCCGCCAGGAATACGCCTTCGGCGGTTACGAGGTCGAGCGGACGCCTTACGGCCCCGGCGCCGCCGAGCAGCTCATCCGCGAAACCGTGGCTCTCTTCCGCGAGGTGCAGTGAAGTATCAGGCCGGATCGAAGCTCGGCACCTTGAGCCGCTCCCCGTTCTTGAGCGCCGACTGGTGCCCGACGATGCCCGGCGCTGTCATGGCCAGCGCCTCGTAGACATTGATCACAGGCTCGCGGTCCTCGACCAGCGCGTTGATGAACTCGGCGGCAAGGAAGGCGTGGCTGCCGCCGTGGCCGCTGCCGTGCCGCATCGACGGCGGCAGCATGGGGTCTTCGAGGTAGTTGGGGTAGGCCAGCGGCCGCGCCTTGGCCATACGCTCGCGCCAGACGTCGCCGTGCAGCCCGCCGTTGGCCATGTACAGCGTGCCCTTCTCGCCGTACCACTGGGCGCGCTCGCCGTCCTCGCCCACCAGCCAGAAGACGTTGCAGCGCACCATGTGGCCGCGGTTGGTCTCCATCAGGGCCGACTCGTTCCAGAAGGGATTCCGGTACGGATTCTCGCTGAGATAAGGGTGCTTCGAGCCCCAGCCCAGCGCGGAGACGCTTTTCACCCGCTCGCCGGTGACGCCCACCACGAAGCCCAGGCAGTGGGTCGGATAGTGCAGCGGCGGCAGGCCCCAGCGCCAGCTCCGGCGCCCGTCCGGCTCGTAGAACCGCGAGCGTTTGTCGGCTATGAGTTCGTCCAGTTCACCGCGGTCGTGGTAGTAGGCCAGCTCGCTGTAGAAGATCTCGCCGAAGCCGCCCTGGCGGAACAGGTTCCGCGCGTAGATGCAGCCGGGCCGGTAGCAACTGGTTTCGGCCATCATGTAGCGCAGCCCGGTCTTCTCCTTGATCTCTTTGAGCCGGGCCGCCTCCTCGAGCGTGAAGCAGGCGGGGACGGCGCTGAGCACGTGCAGCCCGCGGCGCATGACGGCCTCGACGTGCCGGCAGTGATCCACCGCGCCGCTGAAGATGGCCACCGCGTCCAGGTTCTTCTCGCGGCGCAGCATCTCCTCGAGCGAGTCGTAGGCGGTGTCGCAGCGGTAGGTATCGCGCAGTTTCTGGCGGCGATCGGCGCGCAGGTCGGTGACCGCAGTGACCTGGCAATTGGGGTGCTCGTTGAAGTAGAACTGCGTGCCGAACCCGCCGCCCACCACGCCCAGGCGGATCTTCTTTGCCGAGTCCGGCGCGGGCCGGCCCGCTTGCCCGAGCATCAACCCAGCGGCGGCCAGCGCGCCAGTGCCGAGGAGGAACTCACGGCGGTCGGTCACGAGGCGTCAGTCCTTCCCCAGCTTCCCCGCCGCCCACAGGATGGCCTGCTTGACCAGGGTGCGGAAGGCGGGATGCTGGTGGCTCCAGTGGTCGTGCCCCAGCTCGATGTACACCACCCGCGACTTCTGGTATGGGCTGATCCAGGCGATCGGGCCGTCGTCGTCGGGATGGTCCGTAGTGAGCAGCACCTGCACCTTGGGTGAGATCCACTTGCCCTTGTAGGCTTCGTCGCGGATGTGAATCGG
>Ga0194110_10007409_pt1 | contig 12660 bp, 6 predicted proteins | sample TA2Kig1200mmetaG_FD_146192 | JGI IMG/M metagenome (GOLD analysis project Ga0194110, IMG submission 146192) | Freshwater microbial communities from Lake Tanganyika, Tanzania - TA2015032 Kigoma Deep Cast 1200m | ecosystem: Environmental > Aquatic > Freshwater > Lake | place: Tanzania: Lake... | reverse complement strand
TCGGACTCCGTGGCGTTCCTGAGAGAAGATCGTTTGTGGCACAAACAATCTACTCCAGTTCCGCCTGGAGTCCAATTCGCTAGTCTGAATACTTGCCAGTCTTTTCTACTTCAGGGAAATCAGTGTGACAAATAGGTTTGGCTCATTGGTCAATTGGCAAATTGGCTCATTGACAAGGAACGTTCGATGAATCTCGCGAACATTTCGATCAAACAACCGGTATTCGTTTCGATGATGATGGCGGTGCTGGTCGTCATCGGCTATATGGGTTATCAGCGTTTATCGGTTGACCTCTTTCCCGAAACTTCGAATCCGAATGTTTCAGTGTCAACCATCTACTCCGGCGCGGGTCCCGCCGAGGTGCAGCGCCAGATCACGCAGCCACTGGAAGACGCGCTCAGCACGCTAAATGGCGTGGTGAATATTCGTTCGACCTCGCGCGAAAATTCGTCGAACATCAACGTCGAGTTCACGCTCGAAACGGATCCCAAAGCCGCGTTCGAAGCGGTCCGCGAACGCGTCGCGCGCGCGCAGCGCAGTCTGCCCAGCGGCGCGGATCAACCGGTCGTCCAGCGCTTTGACTTTGGCTCGCAATCTATTCTCACCTTCACGGCGGCAGACGCCTCCGGGCGGATGAAGTCGTGGGAATTGCGCAATCTGGTCGAGAATCAGATTTTGCCGCGCGTGCAACGCGTGGATGGCGTCGCGGACGCGAGCGTCTCCGGCGGACAACAACGCCAAATCGCGGTTGATCTTGATCTCGACGCGCTGCGCTTGCACCGCATTTCGCTCTCCCAAGTGACCGGCGCGATTCGCGGCGAAAACGTCAGCGTGCCGAGCGGCAAGATCACCCAAGACGGCACGGATTTGCTCTTGCGGACGCCGGGCGAGTTTACCTCGCTGGATGACATCGCCAACCTGACAATTGCATCCGCACGCGGCACAGCGCTGCGCATCAAAGATATTGCGACGATTCGCGACACGACCGCCGAGCCGACTTCGTACAGCCGGTTGAACGGCAAAGACAGCGTCGCGGTGCAAATCCGCAAGCAATCCGGCGCGAACACGGTTGGCGTCGCGGAAAATGCCAAAGCTGAAATCGCCAGAATCAAGCGCGATCTTCCAAATTTGGATATTGTGATCTCGAACGACGATTCGGACTTTATCAAAAAGTCAGTCGAAGATTCGTTGACCGATTTGGTGATGGGCGGCATTTTCGCGTCGCTCGTCGTCTTGCTCTTTTTCCGCAACCTCCGCAACACCATCGTCACCGTCATCGGTCTGCCGATCATTATGATCGCGGCGTTCGGCGCGATGAGCGCGCTGAACTTGTCGCTGAATATGATGACCTTGCTCGCGCTGTCGCTCGCGGTCGGCTTGGTCTTGGACGACGCGATCGTCGTGCGCGAAAATATTTTCCGGCATATGGAAAAGGGCTTGCCGCCCAAAGAAGCGTCGGCGCAAGGCACGAATCAAGTCGCGCTCTCGGTCGTCGCCATGACGCTCACCATCGTCTCCGTCTTTTTCCCGATTGCATTCACGACCGGTCAAATCGGACGCTTTTATCGCGAATTCGGTCTGGCGGTCACCGCCGCCGTTTTGATTTCGCTCTTTGAAGCGTTCACGCTCGCGCCGATGCTTTCCGCCTACGCGTTCAAGCAGCAAAAACCGCGCGCCGGACACGAAGGCGAAACGAGCGGCACGCATTTCGGCTGGCTCGACCGAGTTTATCGCCGAATGCTCACGTGGACCCTCGCGCACTCCCGGACGATGGTCGCGATCACGCTGGCGATTTTCGCGCTGCTCGTGTACATCGCGCCACGAATGGAACTTTCGTTTATGCCGCGCTTGGACAATGCGAATTTCCAAGTTGGCTTGACATTGCCGCCAGGGACGACGCTCGCCGTTACCGACGCGCAGGCGCGGCAGATCGAAGCCGCGCTCTTGTCCATCGAAGGGATTGACAATGTGTTTGCAAGCGTGGGCGGCGGCAGTTCGCCGGAACGCGCCAACTTTAACGTACGAATGAAAGATTTGAAATCGCTGCGCCAAGTGGAGCCGATTGTCCGCGAAAAGCTGCGCGGCACGCGCGGCTTGGGATTCAACTTTCAAGGCGGCTTTGGCGGCGGCGGCACGACGGTAGACCGGCGCCCGATCCAGATTATTCTCTTGTCGTCGGGCTCGCCGGAAGAGTTGGACTTGCTGGCGCAAGAGGTGATCAAAGGAATGCAAGGCATTCCCGGCTTGGCGGACATCGATCGCAGTAACGAGCCGGGCAAACCGGAACTACGCATCGTCGTCGATCGCAATCGCACCGCGCCCTTGGGCGTGAGCACGTCCACGCTCGGTTCGACCTTGCGCGGGCTCATCTCCGGCGAAACGGCGTCGCGCTATCGCGAAGCGGGCAAAGAAGCGGACATTATCGTGCGTTTGCGCGCGGAAGATCGTTCGCGGTTGGACGATATTCTCTCGCTCAACATCCAAGGATCCGGCGGACAATCGGTTCCGCTCCGCAACGTGGCGAGCATCGTCAGCAGTTCGGGACCGTCGGTGATCTCGCGCCAAAATCGGCAGACGCAAATCACGATTGGCGCGAACACGGTCGGACGCTCGCAAGCCCAAGTCGTCGCGGATATGCGCGCGCGGCTTCCGCAATTGAATTTGCCGCCCGATGTCACCGTGCGCTTCGGCGGTCAGGTGCAACAAACGCAGGCGTCAATGGATACGCTGATCGGCTCGCTCACCTTGTCCGTGATTTTCATGTATATGGTGCTCGCGTCGCAATTCGGATCGTACACGCAACCGATCGTGTTGATGCTCGCGTTGCCGCTCGCGATCATCGGCGCGTTTGGCGCGCTGTTGCTCACCGGCACCGGCGCGGATATGACGGCGGTGATCGGCTTGATTCTGTTGATGGGCTTGGCAGTCAAGAACTCGATCCTGCTCGTAGATTTTTCGAATCGTTTGCGCGCGCAAGGAATGAGCGCGAAAGAAGCCCTGCTCGTCGCGGGACCCACGCGCTTGCGCCCGATTTTGATGACGACGCTGGCGTTGATCTTGGGAATGACGCCGGTCGCGCTCGGCTTGGGCGCGGGCGGCAGTTTCCGCGCGCCAATGGCGATCGCGGTGATCGGCGGCTTGATCACTTCTACGCTGCTGACGCTGATCGTCGTGCCGACGTTTTACTTTTTGCTGATCGCGCTGGAGGATCGGCTGGGACGCCGCGCGTCTACGCCAGCCACACAAACCGCGCCTGCTCCAGCGTCGGAATGAAAACAGAGACTGGAGATTAGAGATTCCTCCCAGTCTCTAATCTCCAGTCTCCAACATACAAGGAGAATTCAATGCTCTCACGAAAACAGCTTGCCTTGATCGGTTTGATCATTTTATCGCTCGCGCTCGTCGTGGCGTGCAACACAACACCAGCCAGCCCGGCGCCTGCGGCGACGAAAGCCGGAGGCGCGCCGCAAGGTAAACCCAGTGGCGCGCAGGTGACGCCGGGTCCCGTCACGCCAACGCCCGTGACGACTGTGCGCGTGGCGATCACCAAAATTAAAGTCGCCGGCACGCTCGTCGCGGCAAGCCAGGCGTCGCTCACCTTCGCGTCCAGCGGGCGGCTCAAAGAGTTGCCGGTCGCGGAAGGAACGCGCGTCGCGGCGGGAACCTTGCTCGCCGCGCTCGATACGGCGGTGCAAGACGCGCAACTCGCGCAAGCCAAAGCCGCGCTCGATCTGGCGACGGCGAATTGGAATCGCATCCAGGCGGGACCGACGAACGATGAAATCGCGCTCGCGCGCGCGACGCTGGAGCGCGCCAAAGCGGCGGTCGATCAAACGCAAGCCGCGTATGATCGCATCGGCGGGCAGCGCAACGCGTTCATCTCGATGACCGCGCAAGGCGCGGCGTTGCAACAAGCGACGCTGGCGTATCAAATCGCCGTCGCGCAATACAACCAAACGGTGAATCGCCCGACCGACGCGGAACGCGAAATCGGTTTGGCGCAATACGCGCAGGCGCAAGCCGCGTACGATACCGCCAAACACAACGTGAACAACGCGCGTATCGTCGCGCCGTTCGACGGCACGGTCGTTTCGATCACGCCCAAAGTCGGCGAATCCGTCAGCGCGCACGCGCCCGTGATCGTCTTTGCCGATCTCGCGCAAATGCAAGTGCTGGCGAACATTGACGAGACGACACTCGCCAATGTCAAGGTCGGACAAAGCGCGACGATTTACATTGACGCGCTGCCCGATCAGACCTTGACCGGACGCGTCAAACGGATCGGCTTGTTCGCGACGACGACCGGCAACGTAGTGAGTGTTCCGGTCTGGATCGAAATCAGCACAACGCGCGCGCCACTTTCGCCCGGCTGGAGCGCGACGGTGGAGATCGCAACGCAGTAGTAGTCGCCAGTCGCCAGTAGACAGTCGCCAGACAATCACCCAATCACCTCATTACCTAATCGCTTAATGCAGAAGGAACAGGAATGAACATTGCAAACATTTCGATTCGTCAGCCAGTTTTTATCGCGATGCTGATGCTCGCGTTGATCGTCGTCGGGTTCATCGGGTACTCTCGAATGCCGGTGGACTTGATGCCGAATATCAACGCGCCGTACGTTTCCGTCACGACGATTTATCCCGGCGCGAGTCCGGACGAAATCCAGCGCGCGATCAGCGAACCGCTGGAAGAAGCAGTGAGTTCGCTCAATGGCGTCAAGAACGTAACTTCGACTTCGAGCGAAAATATTTCCCAGATTCTGGTCGAGTTCAACCTGGAAGTCTCCGCGACGCGCGCGGTCGAAGATGTGCGCGAAAAAGTGAGCGCGGTGCGCGGCGCGTTTCCAACCGACGCGCGAGACCCGATCATCCAGCGCTTTGATTTTACGGCGATGCCGATCGTGACCTTTGCGGTGGTGGATGAAACCGGCAAGATGCCTTCCGATGAATTGCGCCGACTGGTGGACGACAAGATCAAGCCGCGAATGGCGCGCCTGGAAGGCGTCGCCGATGTCAACGTCAGCGGCGGATTGATTCGCCAGATTCAGGTCAATCTCAATCTGGACGAAATGCGCGTGCGCCGGATCGCGCCGCCACAAGTGGTCGCCGCGCTCCAAACCGAAAATCTGAATCTGCCGGGCGGGCGCATCACCGACGGCGGCAAGGATGTGCTCGTGCGCACGCCGGGCAACTTTCAAAGCGTGGACGAAATCGGCAACATCGTCGTCGCGAATCCGCGCGGTGTGCCGACGTACTTGCGAGACATCGCGCAAGTGAAAGATGGCTTTGAAGACGTGCAACGCTACAGCCGCCTCAACGGCAAGGATACGATTGCCATTTCGATCATCAAGCAGTCGGGCGCCAACACCGTCCGCGTCGCCGAAGCCGTCAAGCACGAGTTGGAGCGCGTGGGCAAAGATTATCCCGATCTCGGCTTGACGCTTGCGAGCGATCAATCCGAATTCATCGAGGCATCCACCGAAGATTCGATCACCGATCTGATCCTGGGTGGCTTGTTCGCCTCGCTCGTCGTGTTCGTCTTCTTTCGCGATCTGCGGAACACGCTCGTCACCGTCATCGGCTTGCCGGTGATCATCATCGGCACGTTTGCGGCGATGCACGCGGCGGGACTCGGCTTGAATATGATCACGCTGATGGCGTTGTCGCTCGCGGTCGGCTTGGTGATTGACGACGCGATTGTGGTGCGCGAAAATATTTTCCGGCATATGGAACGCGGCGAGACTCCCAAGCAAGCCGCCGCCAACGGCACCAACGAAGTGTCGCTCGCCGTGTTGGCGATGACGCTCACCGTGCTTTCGGTGTTTTTGCCGGTTGCGTTTGCCACCGGCATCATCGGCGTCTTTTTCCGCGAGTTCGGCTTGACGATCGCGTTCGCCGTCGCGATCTCGCTGATCGAAGCATTCACACTCGCGCCGATGCTTTCGGCGTACTTTTTCAAGCAACGCACGCCCAAACCCGGACACGACACGGAAGAAGGCATCGCGGCAAATCTCGGCTGGCTTGATCGAAATTACCGGCGGATCCTGGGTTGGGCACTGGGACACAAAAAGATCAGCGCGCTGATCGGGCTGATCGTTTTCCTTTCGATTTTCGGCTCGGCAATGCTGGTCGAAATGTCGTTCCTGCCGACGATTGACAGCGATCGCTTTACGATGGGGTTGCAACTTCCGCCCGGCACGCCGCTCGCGCAGACGGACGCGCTGGCGCGCCAGGTGGAAGCGCGCTTGAAGGATGTGCCGGACGTGAAAGACGTTTTCGTCAGCGTCGGCAGTTCGAGCGCGCCCGAGCGCGCGACGTTTACCGTCAAGATGCGCGAGAGTGGCTTGCTCACCAAAGCCGAGCCGGACATCCGCCAGCGGTTTGCCGATCTGCCCGGTTTGTCTTTTGCGTTTGGCGATTCGATGGGCGGCGGCGGCACAGGCGTCACCGGACGCGCGATCCAATTGAACGTGAACACGACCGGCGCGCTCGAAGAACTTGATGCGACGTCGCTCGCCGTGATGCGAGCCATCGCCGACGTGCCGGGCTTGGTAGACCTGGATCGCAGTTCGCAACCCGGCAAGCCAGAACTGCACGTGGACGTGGATCGCCAGCGCGCGTCGCGCGTGGGACTGTCCACCGCGTCGGTCGGCGCGACGGTCCGCACGCTGATCAACGGCACCACCGCATCGCGCTATCGCGAGAAAGGACGCGAGGCGGACATCGTCGTGCGCTTGCGCCCGGAAGATCGTTCGCGCCTGGACGATATTCTTTCGCTCTCGCTCACTTCGACGACCGGGCAAATCGTCCCGTTGCGAAATGTCGCGTCGATCTCGACCAGCACGGGACCCACGACGATCCGGCGGCTCAATCGGCAACCGCAAGTCGTTGTCGGCGCGAATTATGTGGGGCGCACCCAGGGCGCGGTGTCGAACGACATTCGCGCGCGGCTTGCCAATGTGCAGTTGCCGCCCGGCGTCACCATTTCCTTCGGCGGCACCACCGAGATGATGAACGAGTCGTTCAACTCGCTCTTGTTCTCGATGATGCTCTCGGTCGTGTTTGTGTATATGGTGCTCGCGTCGCAGTTCGGCTCGTTCACCCAGCCGCTTGTGCTGATGCTCGCGCTGCCGCTCTCGTTCATCGGCGCGTTTCTCGCGCTCCTCATCACGCGTTTCGCGTTCGATATGACGGCGATGATCGGCATCATCTTGTTGATGGGCTTGGTGACCAAGAATTCGATCCTGCTCGTGGATTTTGCCAATCGCCTGCGCGATCAAGGAATGAGCCGCGACGAAGCATTACTCACCGCGGGCCCGATTCGGTTGCGTCCGATCTTGATGACGACACTCGCGCTGATCCTGGGAATGTTGCCGGTCGCGCTCGGCTTGGGCGCGGGCGGCAGTTTCCGCGCGCCGATGGCGGTCGCAGTGATCGGCGGCTTGATCACTTCGACCTTGTTGACGCTCGTGCTGGTGCCGGTGGCGTACAGCATTATGGACATTGTGCTGGGACGCTTGAGCGGGCGCGTCAGCATGGCGAAAGAACCGGAAGTAGGCACCGCGCCGATTTCGGCGGGGAAGTAAATCAAAGACCTTCCAGGTTTCGGAAACCTGGAAGGTCTTTTTGTTTACGGCACTCCCGTCCACGCGCGCGTATAGATCAACACTTTCCACAGCGCATCGTCGCCGAGCGCCTTCCAAGGCGGCATCGCAGTACCGCGCACGCCTTCTGCAATCACAAAGAAATGACAATCCACCGGCAACGCCTGCATAAAATTCTTGTCCGCCAAGTTTGCGGGCTTGGGGTTCAGCGCAGCGGCGGCTGGACCATTCCCAGCGCCGACCGCGCCGTGACACGCCGCGCACTTGTCATCGAAAATCTGTTTACCCTGCGCGAGAATCGTCTTGTCGTCGAATTTGTACGGCGATTTTCTTCCGGCATATGGCGCGCTCAAACTCTGACAAATTCGCGCGAGACCGGCGGCGGGCGTGCCGGGCTGTGTCACCGCGCCGGGCGCGCGCGTGGGCACCGGGATCGCGCTCCACGCGTTGACCTCCGTCGCGTTCGCTTGCCAATTCAACGCGAACGCGACGAGCGCGTCAATTTGACTCGCGCTCAACGCGCCGCCATAGTCCCGACTGAACGTGGGCATCCGCGCCGAGTACAAGTCCGGGCGCGATTGCGCCGGGCGTCCGGCGGCAATCGCGTTTTTCAAAAGCGATTCGACGCCGCCGTTCCAGCGCACCTCTTGCGCGCGCCGCCCGTCGAACAAATCTTTGCGACTGAGCGCAGGCGCGAATTGCGGAACGCCTTCGCCGCGCGCGCCGTGACACTTGATACAATGGCGCGCGTACAATTCCGCGCCGGTTTCGATCGCGCGACCCTGGTAGGCGAGCGCGCGCTGTTCCATCGCCGTCCGCTCGTCCGGCGAGACCGCGCCAAAGACGCGTCCCAGATCGTTCAGCGCGATCGCGCCAAGCGGCACGCAGGTCAGCAACGCAAAAATTATAGCGATGAGAAGTTTTTGCTGGGTAGACATTTTCGTCACTCGTACATCGAATCGCGATGCAAGTAGATCGTTTTCTCAAACGCGCCGGATTCGCCTGGCGCGGTTGGAGTCCAAGTAATTCGCAGCGTGATCTTTTTCAAATTCGCTTGCCAAGCTTCGACGATCAAAAATCCTTTCGCATCGGCAAGATCGGCTTGCTGAACGCGAATTTGCATTTTCGACAAGAGATTCTCAAATCGATCCGCGCTTGGCGCGGCAAATTTCGCTAACTCGTGCGAGCCGGTCGGCAGATCGGCGTAACCGATCCGGCGCATCTCGCCGGAATTGTCCGGCAGAAATTCCTGCGCGATGGCAACTGCTGGCGGCGCAAAAGTCTGCGCGCCAAGGTACGTAAACCAAACGAGCAGACCGAGCGCGAGCCATCCCAACGCGATCCCCAGTTTGCGATTGCGCCCCAGCCGCGAGGGCGCGCGCCCCCAGAACTTGTCCCACCACGCGTCAAGGTACGGCACCGCGAGCAACAGCAACCCGATCAGCATCGGCACGATCAGACCTTGCCAGATCGCGCTGTTGTAAAATTGCGCCAGATCGATCCAAAGCGTATCGCGCAGCCAAAGCAAAACCGGCAAGACAACCGGATCGTTGAGCAAGCCCTGCCACCACAACAGGAACCAGGGCGCGCTTGCCATCGGCGCGCGCGTTAAATCGAAAGGCGCGGCAAGCGGCGCGTGAACGACGAATGCCGCGAGCGCGAGAATCGTCAAGAGCGCGCACGCGATCCAGATCAACTCGCGCGCCCAGAGATCGGGCAAGTAATTGACGCGCACGCGCGCGCGTTCGCGCACCTCTTCGTTTGACGATTCCTCTTCACTTGCCGGTAAACTGATGCCGTGCAAGCGCGACACGCGGAAATAGTGCGCGCCGACGAGGAACAAACCGATCCCAGGCAAGATGCCGGTGTGCAACAAATAATAGCGGAGCAAATCGTCGGGGTTGCCCCACGCGACCGCGTTGTCCATCGGCAAACGATAGCCGATGAACGCAATCGCGAGCGTGAGCGCGAACAACACAACGCCGATGACCCAGGTAAGGCGGCGCGGTTGTTTGAACGCGCCGGTCAAATAGACGCGGAGCAAATGTAAAAAGACGACGACGATCAGCAAGTTCGCGCTGAGATAATGCAGATCGCGGATCAATTGCCCGAACGGAATTTGGGTGATGAGTGTGATCGTAGATTGATACGCGCGCGCGGGCGACGGCTCGTAAACAAACATCATCAGCGTCCCGGTAATCAGTTGGACGAACGCGAAGAACACGCTGAAGAATCCCAGTCCAAATGTATGCGAAAACTTGGTGGAAGATTTGTAGTACGCGCGCGGGCGCAGATGCGTCCAAAAGACGCGCCCAAGCACCTGCTCGCGGATGTTCGGCTTTTCGACCGGCGGATCGCCGCGCAGCAACGCGCGCACATCGGCAATGCCGAGTCCGCCGGAGATCGCGCGCGTCGTATCGTCCGCGACGCGCCACGCGGCTTCGCGCGTCTGCTGCGCGACGCGCGCGCGCCCGGCATTCGTACCCAGATCGCCGAACGCCGCAAAAAAATTTTTCAGTCCAACCGGCAGACGCGATCGCCGCCGGGGTTCGCGTTGGAACATTCAATCGCCTCCAGGTTCGATTATAGCATACATATTCCCCAATCGGCAAAATTGTGGTATGATGGCGTCACTTTGGAAATGATCCAGCGAGGTCAATGATGACAGACACACTCAAGAAACTCCGCATCTTCGCCGCGTCGCCGTCGGACGTGGCGACGGAACGCGCCAAGTTGGAAACAGTCGTCGCGTCGCTCAAGCCGACGGCGGATTATCTCGGCTTGACGCTGGAAGTCGTGGATTGGCGCGCAGTCGTGCCTGACGCGGGACGCGCACAGCAAATCATCTTCGACCAACTCAAGCCGACCTCGTGGGATATTTTCGTCGGCATCTTGTGGCATCGCTTTGGCACGCCGCCTGGCGGAAAAGACCCGCAGACGCAGAAAGATTATCTCTCTGGCACGGAAGAAGAATTTCGCGTCGCGTACCGCTTGTGGAAAGAGTTCGGCAAGCCGCGCATCGTGATGTATCGCTGCACGCGCGCGATTCCACTCGACGCGGATTTCGCGCAGGCGCAGCGCGTCAAGGATTTTTTCAAAGAGATTCAAGACCCGCAGGGCGAGTTTTGCGTCCTCACGCAATCGTTCGACACGCCTGAATCGTTTGAGAAATTATTACTCGACAATCTGCAAAAACTGCTCATCGAGTACGGCGACGCGCACGGTAAGGGCGGGGTCACCCCGCCCCTACTCGCACCGAAAATCCCCAACAACCTCCCGCGCCGCGCCGCGTTCTTCGGTCGCGCGAAAGAGATGGACGTGGTGATGCGCGCGCTCAGTCCCGCCGACCGCACGTGGGGCGTTCTCGTGGATGGCATCGGCGGCATCGGCAAAAGCGCGCTCGCGATTGAAGCCGCGCACCGCGCGCAGGAGGCAGGCGCGTTCGACGCGTTTGTGTTCGTCACCGCGAAGCAAACCATTCTCGCGCCATCGGGCATCCGCGAGCAAACACCCGCCGCGCGCACACTCGACGATTTCTTGAACGAGACCGCGCGCGTGCTGGGACAAATCGGAATTCCAAAATTATCGTCCGACGAAAAGCGGCGCGCCCTACTGGACGCACTGCGCGCGACACGCGCGCTCCTCATCTACGACAACCTCGAAACGCTGTCGAAAGAAGAGCAGGAGCAAATGGCGGACTTTCTGCGCGAACTGCCGCAAGCGTGCAAAGCAATCATCACGAGCCGACGGCGCGGCGGCGAAGGCGCGGTGTGGTTGCGCGTGGGGAAATTGGATTGGGATGCGGCGCGCGGCATCATCGAAAACGAAATGGCGCGCGATGCGGGATTGGCAAGCAAACTGCGCCGCGTTGAATCGCGCTGGCAGGAATTGTACGACGAGACGAACGGCTCGCCGCTGGCGTTGGTGCATACTTTGGGTTTGATGCGCGTGCGCGCCGCGCTGACGTTTGACGGCGCGCTGGAAATGTTGCGACGTAGGGGCGGGGTCATCCCGCCCAAAGAGGGCGCGGAGGGCGTGGTAGTGGGCGGGACGACCCCGCCCCTTCAAGACGATTTGCAGAAATTTATTTTCCAAGAAGCGCGCAAAGAGTTGACGACGAACGACAAGACCGCGCTCGGCGCGCTCTCGTTCTTTGTCCCCTCCGCGACGTTCGAGGCGTGGATGAATGTGGCGAACCTATCGCGCAATGCGCTGGAGACGACGATTGACCGCTTGAGCGCGCTGTCGCTGGTGGACGTGCTGGCAGGCGAAGAACGCTACGCGCTGCACCCACTCACGCGCGCCTTTGTCCGCGATGAACTGCTTGCCGATGCGAATGTTGCGCGCGAAACTGGGATGCGGTTTGCGCGGTATTGGGTGAAATTTGCCTGCAAGCATTGTGACGCCAAAAAGGAGTCCCACGCAATAGACTCGGAACCAGAAAGTGGATGGGTCAAACTAGACAACGAACAGTCCAACTTGGTCTTGGCCGCAGAATGGTTGTGGCAGAATGCGGTGCAAGGTAACAACGATGTGATAAGTAGGAAACTGGCAAGAAAGATGATTGATTTGGCGCGCGCATTGAGGAGTTTTCTTTGGTTTAGCGGTCATTGGGATGAACGCGTGCAGCTGAGCCAGCAGGCACACGAGGCTGCATGTGCATTGGGCGATTGGCGAAATGCGGGTTGGCGAGCATATGATATTGCCTGGGTGTATCATAATCGGGGACAGCTCGAAAAGGAAATGTTCTGGGAAAACAAATGTATAGACGCTTGGACTGAAGGTGACACGAAACGCGAGAAATCCATGATACTCGCCTTGAAGGCGCGTGTGGCATTGCGTCAAGAAAATTATTCAACAAGTGTACAGTTGTTTAGCCAGGCGCTGATTGCGGCGCAGGAATTGAAATTGGACTTGGATGTTACAATTACTCGATAGTTGTGTTTTGAAAAATCGCGAATAAATTGTCACGCCATCGCAGAAATTTGTTGCTTGGCGAATAAATGGGCGAACACGTCCTGGGCTTTCTGTCCTTGCTCGAGTTGTCGGGACGCATG
>Ga0194110_10007399_pt1 | contig 12672 bp, 8 predicted proteins | sample TA2Kig1200mmetaG_FD_146192 | JGI IMG/M metagenome (GOLD analysis project Ga0194110, IMG submission 146192) | Freshwater microbial communities from Lake Tanganyika, Tanzania - TA2015032 Kigoma Deep Cast 1200m | ecosystem: Environmental > Aquatic > Freshwater > Lake | place: Tanzania: Lake... | reverse complement strand
TGGTCTTCAAACTCTGGAAAAGCGAGTTCGCCTTGGATCGGGTCGCCGGCTACCGGCGCGAACGGGTGCTGTGTGAGTTGTACGCCAAGTTGATCGCCGCGGTGCTGCTCTGTTTTCTCACCGCGCGCCAGCGGCTGACGCAGGAGGCTGAGTTGAGTCTGATCAAAGCCGCCCATATCATGCGCCGGCATGTCACCCGCCTGGCGCAAAGTCTCGCCACCGGCGACCTGCCAGCCGTCTTACGGCAGCTGAGCCAGCGCCTGCAACGCTTTGCGGGCAAGACCAAACGCTGCAAGACGCCCAGCACACTGCGCCAACTGGAACAACTCACCCCGCCCGGCCAGCTGCCGGCCCCGGCGGCTTAGCTTGATGCCTATGGGGTCGCAGACCCCCTGAAAGCAGGCTCGTAGGCGGTCTGTGACCGCCGTTTCCCCGGATTATTGAGAGGATACGCTTGATGATTTCACGGACGAGTTCGACGAGGCCCTGGCTCAACTTGTTGGCGCCGTGATAGGCGCGCAGCGCCAGCCACAGATGCACATCCAGATCGTAAGCCCACACCAACTCTTCGGCCTTCAAAATGCGGTCGGTATTGCCGATGTTGCCTTTTTCCAAGTCGACCAGGTGGGTATAGCGCGGCAAGTTGTGCCCGTCCACGCTGATGCGGCGTGGCCCAGCCGCCAGCCGTGCCACTGCGCCTTGGGCACTGCGCTCGTAGAATTGCTGCGCAGCTTGTTCGGGAATCGCACGCAAGATATGCTGAAAGGTGCTGTGCGCCAACGGCCGCGGGCGGCCGGTCAGCAACGCAAAGCCGAGGTCACACACCTCGTCCAGATGCCACGCCCGCTGGATGCCAAAGACGATGGCGAAAATGGCCGTGAGCACCCATTGGGTCGCCGTGACGGCATAGCCCTTCGCCATCGGCAACGCCGCCGCCAGTTTCAACCAGCCCGTTTCGACCCGCAGCATGGCCAAGGCCAACGCGCCGCCGACTTGCGTCCGGCCCAACTGCACGGGGCCGGGTTCAGCCATCTGGGGCGCCGCCGCGTCTAACGCCTGCTGGAGCGGCAACCGTTGCATGCCCCACCGGAGCCGCAGCGTTTCGAGCATAGACGCCGTCACACCACCGGCTTCCGCCGCCTGGCCCGCGCGCAACACCTGGTTCACGCGCTCCGCCAAGGCGGCGGCGTCCGGCAAAGCGTGGTCGGCAATCACCGCCGCCAAGACCACCTGGATGAAGGCCTGCTCGACCGGTGTCTGCGTGGTGATCGCCGGGCGCCCAGTGATCGGACGATCGAACAAGCCGGCCAGACCCTGTTCTTGTAGGCGCTCTTTGTAGACCCGCACCGAGCGCTCCTGGCTGAAACCGGCCGCCGCGGCCAACTCGCGTTGGGGCGCCACATCGGCGGCCTCGAGAATCGCCAGCGCTAACCGACGGGCGACGGGGGCGTCCTCATTGTCCGGCAACCAGGCAAAGAAATAAACCTCCCACTATCGGGCCTCGAAATGGCGCTTGACTGGCCCTACGAGAAGCCACAGCCGATCCAAGCCAGGTAGCCTGGGAGATTTTATTCTTTTCAACACCCTAATGTCTCCGCAACCTACTTCACAACGCACCGGAGGATCCTACCCATGGCTGAGTCCAATGCGCCCACGCTACTTGCGCAGTTGGAAGGCACGCCCGATCCGCGGAGTCGCCGCGGGCGGAGTTTCGAATGGCGGGTGCTGCTGGCGATCATCAGTGCGGCCTTGGTCAGCGGCTACACGACGCCGCGCAGCATCGCCCACTGGGCCTTGGAACATGCCCAGGCCCTGGTGGCCCAGTTACAGCCGGCCAAACGGCGGCTACCGAGCGCCTCGACCCTGTATCGGGTCTTGCGGAAGGTCAACCGCCAGCAGTTGGAGACGCAGGTCGCCGCCCACAACCAGGCGGTGGACGCCGATGATGGCGTGACGGGTGGGGTGCGAGCCGTCAACGGGGCCCTACTGCGCGGCCAAGCGGTAGATGGCAAAGCCGTGCGGGGGGCCAATACGCACGGCCACGCCCTCCATCTGGTCAGCCTGGTCCGCCACGAGAGCGGGTGTGTCCTCGGCCAATGCGCAGTGGCCGCCAAGAGCAACGAGATCACCGCGGTCCCGCGCCTCTTGGCTGGCCGCGACTTGCGCGGCACCGTGACGACGATGGATGCGCTGCTCACCCAACAGGCGCTGGCCCGCCAGATTCTGGCGCAGCAGGGCCACTACCTGATGGTGGTGAAGGAAAACCAACCGGAACTGGATGCCCACATCGCCCTGCTTTTCAACGTGCCCCCCGTGCCAGCGCAGCCCGGCGAGGTGCTGACTCACACCTACACGGCGCGCAATCATGGGCGCTTGGAGACGCGCACCTTGGAAGCCAGCACAGCGCTCACCGATTATCTGGACTGGCCGGGGACCGCGCAAGTCATGCGCCGCACCTGTCAGCGGGTGATGCTGCATACGGGGGTGGTAGAGCGCAAGACCACCTACGGCATCACCAGCTTAGGCCGCGACCTGGCCGAAGCCGAGCAACTCGAGGCCTTCTGGCGGGGCCACTGGACGATCGAAAACCAAGACCACTACGTCCGCGATGAAACCCTGGGTGAAGATCGCGGCCAAACACATACCGGGAGCGCCCCGCAAGCGCTGGCGGCTCTGCGCAACGCCGTCATCAGCCTGCTGCGTTATCGCGGCTGGACCAACATCGCCGCCACACTACGTCACTACGGCGCTTCAGTGCACAGAGCGCTGCAACTCGTCGGCTGGCCCGCAACTTGAAACTATCCTGCCCGGCTGCTTCTTGTTCTAGCGCCTCGGCCAGGGCCAGGTACTTCTCGTGCACCCCTTCGCCCGTCTCCTCGTGTTCCACGTGTTCGAACGCTTCAACGACCGCCGCGTGCTGCGCAGCCGGGATCATCTGGTCGGCCATGGGATAGAGAATGCCATCCTCTTTCTGGATGTGCTGGCGCAGCAGCGCCGCATAGCCGCGCGTGTTGGCGACCACCGCCGCCGTGGCCGAGGCATCCCCCGCGGCCAGGCGCTCGGCCGTCGCGCGCATCCCCCGAGTGAATACGCGGCCCTGCTCGTGTTCGGCCAGCATCACGCCGATCGGCCCGACCTGCTTGGGCAACCCGGCGGCGACCATCGCCTCGAACAGCACGCCCTCCTCCTTGCGGTGGTGGCAGCCGTCGGCGAACCCCTTGATGAAACTGGCGGCATCCAGGAAGAAGCCAGGTCGCACCGGGCGACCGGCGGCTAACTTGTCGGCCTGGGTTTCCAGGCTGGTGAGCACGCGTTCGATGACGCGGTGTTCGGACATGAGTATATCGGTGGCCTGCATGAAGTCCCTCCTGACGTTCGGATACAGGGGCATTATACGGACCAGACATCCTTCTGAATACGACAAAAGTCACGCTATCAGTGTATTCCCTACTAATCGGGGTCGGGGCACGTCCTTGCGCCTGCCCCCTGGCGCGACCGCAAGGGTGCGCCCTGCTGCTATCCAAAGATCCGATAGCGACTTTAGTCGCAGCGCAGCGTCTCATTCTTGTGCTATTCTGTCCAGCAGGTTTCCTGCGCATCGCCGCGGACGAAACGCCTCTCGAATCGCTTTTTGAAACGCTGCTCATGTCATGCTTGCACTCATTCTGCAACGAGGTATCTGTGCTATGCCAACCCAACGTTACCGCTGGTTTGCGCTCCTGCTCCTCGCGGGGATCATGCTGACCGTCACAGGCTTGCTGGCCCAGGCCGCGCCGCTCGGCCAGGACGCCGGCGCCGGCGAACAGACGTACAAGGCCAAATGCGCAGCCTGCCACTCGATCGGCGGCAGCAAGCTCGTCGGCCCGGATTTGCGGGGGGTTTCGGCGCGTCGCGATCTGGCCTGGCTCAAACAGATGATCGCCGCGCCGGACAAGCTGTTGGCCTCCGGCGATCCGATCGCCGTCCAGTTGCTCAAAGAGTCCAACAACGTCCCCATGCCCAATTTGGCCTTGACCAACCGGGAAGTAGATGACCTGATCGCTTTTCTGGCGACCAAGGCCTCGGGCGGCGCGCCGGCCGTAGCCGCCGCCCCGACCCCAGACGATACGGACGCCGTGTTAGCCTTGCCCGGCAGCATAGACGCCGGCCAGCGGGTCTTCACCGGCGCGCAACCTTTGCAGAATGGCGGGATGAGCTGCATTGCCTGCCACTCTGTCGCCGGCGCCGGCGCGCTGGGCGGCGGCGCGCTTGGCCCAGACCTGACGCTGGTTCATACGCGCTATGGCGGCCGGCAAGGGCTGGCCGCGGCGTTGGGCAGCCTGCCCTACCCATCCATGCAGAGCATCTTCGCGACCAGGCAACTGACCACCAACGAAAAAGCCGATCTGCTGGCCTTCTTTGCTGCGACCAGTCAACAGGCTGAACCGTCGCCGCTGTCGAACCTGCTGGTCGCCCTGGGGGCCGGCGCGGGGCTGTCCGGCGCGTTGTTCGTGGGCATGACCTTCTTCTGGCCGCGGCAGCGCCAGAGCATCGCCCAGCGTCTGCGCAAGAACGGCAAACTGTAGTTTCCAGACAAATCCTGGATTCGAGGCTTTAGCCGGTCACTGTGGTTAGACAGAGAAACCGGCTGAAGCCTCTAGTCCGATGATGGGTGGAGGACTCCATGACCAATTGGGTACAAGAGACCGTTGCGCCAGCCGAGCGCAAGTGGGAAGAGTTCTATCGCAACCGTTTCAGCCACGACAAGCGGGTGCGCACCACGCACGGGGTCAACTGCACCGGCTCGTGCTCCTGGGAGGTGTTCGTCAAGGACGGCATCGTCACCTGGGAGATGCAGGCCACCGATTACCCGCTGCTGGAGGAGGGCCTGCCGCCCTATGAGCCGCGCGGCTGCCAGAGGGGGATCTCCTTTTCGTGGTACCTCTACAGCCCGCTGCGCGTAAAATATCCCTACGGCCGCGGCGCGCTGCTCGACCTGTGGCGGGCCGCGCGGCAAGAGCACAGTGACCCGGTCGCGGCCTGGGCCGCGTTGGTGAACGACCCGGCCAAGCGGGCGCGCTATCAGCAGGCGCGCGGCAAGGGCGGGTTCCGCCGCATCCGTTGGGACGAGGCGCTGGAGATGATCGCCGCCTCGGTGGTCCACACCATCAAGGAATACGGTCCCGACCGCGTCATCGGCTTTTCGCCCATCCCGGCCATGTCGCAGATCTCGTACGCGGCCGGCTCCCGCTTCCTGACGCTGATGGGCGGGGTGGCGATGTCGTTCTACGACTGGTACTGCGATCTGCCGCCCGCCAGCCCCGAGATTTGGGGCGAGCAGACCGACGTTCACGAGTCCGCCGACTGGTACAACTCGCGCTTCATTGCGGTGATGGGCGCCAACCTGAACATGACGCGCACCCCTGACACCCACTTTGTGGCCGAGGTGCGCCACGCCGGCGCCAAGCTCACCGTCTTCTCCCCCGACTTCTCCCAGGTCGCCAAATACGCCGACTACTGGATCCCGCTCCACGCCGGCCAGGACACTGCCTTCTGGATGGCGGTCAACCACGTCATCCTCAAAGAAGCCTACGTGGACCGCCAGGCGCCGTACTTTGTGGACTACGTCAAGCGTTACACCGACCTGCCGTTCCTCGTCCAACTCTCCCCTCTCCTCGCAGGAGAGGGGTCGGGGGTGAGGTCGGAAAGCGCAGGAGAGGGGTCGGGGGTGAGGTCGGGTGACGCGGCCGCGCGGCCCGGCAAATACCTGCGCGCTAACCGGATCGCGGCCTACGCGGGCGAGGAGCACGGCGACTGGAAGCTGCTGGTGTGGGATCAGACCTCCGGCCGGCCGCGGATGCCCAAGGGGACGATCGGCTTCCGCTGGCAGACCGAGAAGGGGCGCTGGAACCTGGAGATGCGGGACGGCGCGACGGGCGAGGAGCTGGATCCCGATCTATCGTTCCGCCAGCAGCACGACGCGGTCGTCCAGGTGGCGTTTGATGACTTCGCGGGCGGCGGCGCGCGGCTGCGGGGCGTCCCCGTGCGCACGGTCGAGACCGCCGCCGGCCCGATCACGGTGACGACCGTCTTCGATCTGATGATGGCGCAGTTCGGCGTGGGCCGCGGCCTCTCCGGCGATTACCCGACCTCCTACGACGACGAGTCGCCCTACACCCCGGCCTGGCAGGAGAAACTGACCGGCATCCACCGCGACACCTGCCTGCGCTACGCGCGCGAATGGATCCTCAACGCGGAGCAGACGCGCGGCAAGAACATGGTCATCATCGGCGCGGGGGCCAACCACTGGTATCACAACAACTTGCTCTACCGCTCGGCCATCGTCGCGCTGATGCTGACCGGCTCGGTGGGCGTCAACGGCGGCGGGCTGGCGCACTATGTGGGACAGGAGAAGCTCGCCAACCAGGCCTCGTGGGGCGCAATCGCCTTCGCCTCGGACTGGAAGCTGCCCAACCGCCAACAGAACACTCCCTCGTTCCACTACGTGCATACCGACCAGTGGCGCTACGAGCGCGGCTTCACCGCCTACGATGTGCTGCCCGGCGGCGCGCAGAAGGAACACACCATTGACTACCAGGTGCGCGCGGTGCGTAAGGGGTGGCTGCCCTTCTTTCCGCAGTTCAACAAGAGCTCGCTGGAGGTCGTCCGGGAAGCGGAGGCCGCGGGCGCGAAGTCGGAGGCGGAGGTCATCAAGTACGCGGTGGGCCAGTTGCAGAGCGGGGAGCTGCGCTTCGCCGTGGAGGATCCCGACGCGGCCGAAAACTGGCCGCGCGTCTGGTTCATCTGGCGCGGAAATGCCATCGGCACCAGCATGAAGGGCCACGAGTACATGATGAAGCACTACCTGGGCACACACAGCAACGTCAATGCTCGAGAGATGGCCCAGGGCTACACCAACGAGGTGGAATATCACGAGCCGGCGCCGGCCGGCAAGCTCGACCTGGTGGTGGATCTCAATTTCCGCATGGACACCTCGGCGCTCTACTCCGACATCATCCTGCCGGCGGCCACGTGGTACGAGAAGACCGACCTGAACTCCACCGACCTGCACACCTTCGTCAACCCGATGCAGGCGGCCGTGCCCCCGGCCTGGGAATCGCGCAGCGACTGGGACATCTACCGGGCCGTGGCGCAGAAGGTCAGCGAGCTGGCGAAAACGCACCTGCCGGCGCCCGTGCGCGACCTGGTCGCCATCCCGCTGCAGCACGACACCGTGGACGAGCTTTCGCAGCCGAGCGACCTGGACTGGAAGCGCGGCGAGTGCGAGCCGGCGCCCGGCAAAACCATGCCCAAGTTTCGCGTGGTCGAGCGGGATTACACCCAGATCTACGACAAGATGGTCACGCTGGGGCCAGGCGTGGAGGAGAACGGCGTGGGGATGCACGGCCTGCTGATCCCGGTGGCGGACGAGTATCGGGCGTTGGCCGAAACTCAGGGGCGTCCGTTCAACGGCAGGCTCCGCCCCAGCCTGGAGGAGCCGTTGCAAGTGGTGGACGCCATCCTGCGGCTCGACCCGGTCACCAACGGCGAGCTGGCCTACCGCGCGTTCGAGCAGGAGGAGCTCAAGACCGGCCGCTCCCTGACCCACCTGGCCGCGGGCACACGTTCGGTGCGCTACTCTTTCGCCGATCTGGTGGCGCAGCCGCGACGCGTCTTCACCAGCCCCACCTGGTCGGCCAGCATCAACCACGGCCGCGCCTATTCGCCCTTCACGCTGAACGTCGAGGAGCTGATCCCCTGGCGCACGCTGACCGGCCGCCAGCATTTCTACCTGGACCACGAGAACTACCTGCAGTGGGGCGAGCACCTGCCCACCTACAAGCCGAGGCCCGACCACACCATGCTGGACGAAACGCAGAACTCCCAGGCCGAGGCGCAGGGCCGGCTGATGAACTACATCACGCCGCACGGCAAGTGGAGCATCCACTCCACCTATTCCGACAACCACCGTATGATGACGTTGTCCCGCGGGGACTATCCTATTTGGCTGAACCACAAAGATGCCGCGGCACTGGGCATCGAGGACAACGACTGGGTGGAGCTGTTCAACGACAACGGCGTGTTCGTCCAGCGCTGCGCGGTCTCGTCCCGCATCCCGGAGGGGACGGTGTTCGTCTACCACGCCACCGAGCGCACCATCAGCGTGCCCAAGTCGCCGCTGCGCGGCAAGCGGGCCGGCATGAACAACTCGATGACCCGCGCCCGCCTGAAGCCGGTGCTGATGGCCGGCGGCTACGCCCAGTTCACCTACGCGTTCAACTATTGGGGCCCGACCGGCGTGAACCGCGATACGAACGTGTTTGTGCGGAAGGTGGAGAAGGTGGAGTTTTAGCGTTGGAACGTTGGAACGTTGAAGCGTTGGAACGTTGAAACGTTGGAACGTTCCAACGTTTGACGAAAGGAAACATTCATGAAAGTACGCGCGCACATGAGCATGCTCTTCCACCTGGACAAGTGCATCGGCTGCCATACGTGCTCCATCGCCTGCAAGAACCTGTGGACCGACCGCCAGGGCGCCGAGTATATGTGGTGGAACAACGTCGAGACCCGGCCCGGCAGCGGCTATCCCACCCAATGGGAGGACCAGGAGCACTTCCGCGGCGGCTGGGAGTTCGAGCAGGGGTACGGCGAAGCGCACAAGCTCAAGCTCCGGCTGCACGGCAAGCTCACTGGGCTGGCCAAGCTCTACTTCAACACCGATCTGCCCAGCCTGGAGGACTACTACGAGCCGTTCACCTTCCGCTACGGCGACCTGTTCGCCGCGCCGGAGGGGGACGACCAGCCCACCGCCATCCCGATCTCCAGCCTGACGGGCAAGCCGCTGCACATCGAGTCCGGCCCCAACTGGGACGACGACCTGGGCGGCTCGCAGCTCTACGCCGCGAACGACCCCAACCGGCGTAACCTGCCGTCCGCGGTGCAGGCGTCGTTGGACGAGATCGAACGGGTGGTCTTCAACTACATGCCGCGCATCTGCAACCACTGCCTGAACCCGGCGTGCGTGGCCGCGTGCCCCTCCGGCGCGATCTACAAGCGCGCCGAGGATGGCGTGGTGCTGGTGAACGAGAATAAGTGCCGCGCCTGGCGCATGTGCGTGGCCGCGTGCCCGTACAAGAAAGTCTATTACAACTGGAGCACCGGCAAGTCGGAGAAGTGCATCCTCTGCTTCCCGCGGCTGGAGACGGGCCAGGCCCCCGCGTGCGCGCACTCCTGCGTGGGCCGCATCCGCTACATGGGCGTGCTGCTCTACGACGCCGACCGCATCCCGGCCGCGGCCAACGTCCCGGACGCGCAGTTGGTCGAATCGTTTATGGACACGATCCTCGACCCCTTCGACCCGACCGTGATCGCGGCCGGCCGGGCGAACGACATTGATGAGGGCTGGATCGCGGCTGCGCAGAAGTCGCCGGTCTACCGGTTCGCCAAGGTCTGGCAGATCGCGCTGCCGCTGCACCTGGAATACCGCACCCTGGCGATGATGTTTCTCATCCCGCCCCTCTCGCCGGTGATGAGCATGGTCGAGGACGGCTTCCACCGCCTGGATCTTTCGGATAAGGTGCAGGACTTCGACCTGCTCGATCGGCTCGACGCGGCGCGGCTGCCCGTGCAGTATCTCGCCAGCCTGTTCAGCGCTGGCGACGAGGCGACCATCCGCCGCATCCTGCGCAAGATGTACGCGGTGCGGCTGTTCATGCGCCGCCAAACCGTGAACCGGCGCGTGGACGACGCCACGGTCGCCGCCCTGGCTCAGGCAGGGACTACGCCCGAAGAAGCGGCCGCCATCTACAAGCTGACCACGCAGCCGCACCTGTACGAGCGGTTCGTCCTGCCGCCCTATCACCGCGAGATGGCGGTGGAAACGTGGAAGGATCCGCTGGCGCACAAGGGTGAGGCCGGCTTCGGCGCCATCCAGCCGCCGGTGCGAGGTGAGTGATGAACATCTACGCGCTGCTGGCGCAATCGCTGGTCTACCCTTATCCGGGGCTGCTGGACGAGCTGCAGGCCGGCGCCGCGGCCGCAGGCAAGGGGCCGGCGCAGCGGAAATTCGCGGCCTTCATCAAGCAGATCGGCCGGCTGAGCGTGACGGAGTGGGAGGAACTGGCGACCCGCACCCTCGACCTCAGCCCCGCGGCCGCGCCCTACGTTGGCTTCCAGGTCTGGGGCGAGAGCTATCAGCGCGGCGCGTTCATGGCGCAGTTGAACCGCGCGCTGGCCGAGCTGGGTATTGACCGGGCGGGCGAGCTGCCCGATCACCTGGTCCCGGTGCTGCGCTACCTGGCCGCGGCCGACCAGCCGCTCCCGGAGCTGGCCGAGCATCTGAAGACCGCGCTCGAGCGCATGATCGCGATCTTGCAGGAGAAGGACCGGCGCAACCCGTATCTGCACGTGTACGAGGCGGTGCTGGCGGCTCTGATCCAACATTGAAAGGCTCACACAAAGACACAAAGACACCAAGTCAAGAACATGTTCCGGATTCGAGGCTTTAGCCGGTCACTTGAATCGGCAAAGAAACCGGCTGAAGCCTCTAGAGCATCGGTCAAGTAATGCCTGGGAACCATGCCCGGCGGTTGGAAACCGCTGCAACCAGTGCCAAGCCGACCTTCGTCGGCTGGAATTTAGTCGCCGAAGGGCGACTTCGCAGGCGTTGCAGCGACCTCGGTCGCCCGTAGTGGATGACTTGACGTTCTTTGCGTCTTTGCGTGAGCCAGAATCGTGATCTACTGAGTCCAGGCTATTGAGAGAGGCGCACCATCTGGATTCAGGGCTTCAGCCGGTCGCTCGCAACCGTTCGAACACTCATCGGAGGTATCATGGACTGGAACACCCTATTCTTCGTCATCCTGCCCTACATCGCGCTGGCGCTCGCCATCGTGGTGACGATCTATCGCTCGATCTACCGGCCGTTCAGCATCTCGGCGCTGTCGTCGCAACTGCTGGAGCGCCGGCAGCTATTCTGGGGCTCGATCTCGTTCCACTGGGGCATCACCATCATCCTGCTCGGCCACCTGGTCGCCATCTTCATCCCGCAGAGCATTGTGCTGTGGAACGCGCAGCCGCTGCGCCTCTACCTGCTGGAGCTGACGGGGATCGCCCTGGGGATCTGGGCCACGACCGGCCTGCTGATCCTGATCTGGCGGCGGGTCACGGTGGGTCGCGTGCGCGTCGTCAGCACGCCCATGGACTACGTGGTGCTGGCGCTGCTCCTTGTCTCGCTGGTCACGGGGTTGATCACCGCCACGGTCTACCGCTGGGGGTCGTACTGGTTCACCGGCATCTTCACGCCCTACATCTGGGGCATCCTGACCTTCCGGCCGGACGCCGCGGCTATCGCGCCCCTGCCGTTCACCATCAAGCTGCACGTCTTCAACTTCTACCTGTTGGCCGTGGCCTTCGCCTTCTCGCGGCTGGTGCATATCATCACCTGGCCGCTGGGCTACCTGCTGCGGCCGTGGCAGGTGGTCATCGCAAACCGGCGGGCTGCGGCCCGGCCGGACAATCCTGCGTAAGAGTCTGCCCTATCACCATCTGGAATCGAGGCTTCAGCCGGTCACTCTTGTAAGCAGAAGAAACCGGCTAAAGCCTCCACTCCAGGCCGCCGAGGACCCATGGTCGTTTGATTCTCTCCAGCCAAGGAGTATCTGTCCTATGAGCACGTGGCTGCAAAACTGGGAGCCGGATAATCCCGCCTTCTGGCAAAAGACCGGCAAGAGGATCGCCTGGCGCACGCTGATCATCACGACCGTCGCGCTGGTGTTGTCTTTTGCCACCTGGTTTACGATGAGCGCGGTCGTGGTGCGCATCCCGCAGATCGGCTTCAAGTTCGACACCATGCAGTTGTTTTGGCTGGCCGCCATGCCGGGGCTGGCCGGCGGCACGTTCCGCATCGCCAACACCTTCCTGATCCCGATCTACGGGACGCGCCATGTCATCACCGCGACAACCTTCCTGAAGCTGATCCCCTGCATCGGCATCGGCCTGGCGGTGATGAACCCCGGCACGCCGTTCTGGGTCTTCATCGTGTTGGCGCTACTGGCGGGTCTGGGCGGCGGCGATTTCTCCTCCTACATGCCGAGCACGCGCTTCTTTTTCCCCAAGCAGCTCCAGGGCACCGCGCTGGGCATTCAAGCTGGCATCGGCAACTTCGGCGTGAGCCTGACGCAGTTCATCACACCCTGGATCATCGGTTTCGCGGTGATCGGCAGCGCGCAGACGATGACCGCCGGGGGGGCGACCCGCCCCATCTGGCTGCAGAACGCGGCCTTTTGGTATGTCCCCTTCCTGGTGATCATCGGCGCGGTCGCCTGGCTCACCCTGCGCAGCGTGCCGGTCAAGGCGTCGTTTCGGGAGCAACTGGACATCTTCAAGGTCAAGCATACCTGGTTCTGCACCATCACCTATATCATGACCTTCGGCACGTTCGCCGGGCTGTCGGCCGCGTTTCCGCTGTTGATCAAGGCGCTGTATGGCTCGTTCCCCGATGCGCCCGATCCGCTGCGTTATGCGTTTCTGGGGCCGCTGATCGGCTCGCTGGCGCGCGTCCTCACCGGCCCGCTTGCCGACAAGGTCGGCGGCGCGATCCTGACGCACATCACCGGCATCGTGTTGATCCTGGGCACCTTGGCGCTGGCCGGGCTGGGGCTGCTGACCCCGACATCGCTGGCGCAGTTCCCC
>Ga0194110_10007393_pt1 | contig 12677 bp, 12 predicted proteins | sample TA2Kig1200mmetaG_FD_146192 | JGI IMG/M metagenome (GOLD analysis project Ga0194110, IMG submission 146192) | Freshwater microbial communities from Lake Tanganyika, Tanzania - TA2015032 Kigoma Deep Cast 1200m | ecosystem: Environmental > Aquatic > Freshwater > Lake | place: Tanzania: Lake... | reverse complement strand
ATGTCATTCTGAGCGCAGCGAAGAATCTAGATTCTTCACTCCGCTTCGCTCCGTTCAGAATGACAAACAAAAATTACCTCTTTGACGGCAACTTGGTATCACGCCAAGCCGCAAAGGACGCTAATACCAAGTCGCAGTCGAAAGGCAACAGTTGTGGACTGATTTATCACGCCTGCCGTTAGGGGCGCAATGCATAGCGCCCCTAACGGCAAAAGCCTTGTGAACTTGGGAAGAGAAGAAACTTTTCAATAAGCCCCCCCATAATGCTTGGGGACTTCCATGATAAAAAGGGCTCCTGCGCCCGGTTTGCTCCAAAGGGAAAGCCGGCCGCCGCACTTCTCCAGCAAGTGGAGGCTCACCTTCAATCCCAGGTGGGTGCTATCCGCCTGGCGCTCGGTGGGAAGCAAGAGGTTCTGCCTCAGCTTGTCCACTTCCATGCCGGGGCCGTTATCTTGGACTTCCACCCGGACATGCTCCTTTCCGTCCTTTACCCGAATTTGGACAAAGTCCCCGTAATTCATGGCGTTGCCGACGATATTTTGAAGGATGACCTCCATGGTGTAAGGTTCGAAGGGGAAGACCAGGGTATCCCGGCAGTCTTCCAGAGGTTGACCGTTAAGCGCCAGCCGGATTTCCTTGTCCCGAAAACGCAAGCCTTTAAGGTCGTTCACCGCGTGGGCTAGCAAGGGGAATAAGTCGTGGGGTTCAGCCGCCGGCGCGTCGCTGGTCAGGGCCTTTAAGAAGAGAAGCTCCTGTCCCAGGATATGGGACAGGCGGTGGGCCGCATCTTCCAAAATGCCGACATTCTGCCCCAAGGCCTGGAATTGCTGGTGAAAGCCTTCATAGGTCGGGCAATTCTCCCTGGCGCACTGGCGGAATTGTTCGTCCAGATTATTCATTTTCCGCTTAATCCGGTGGGAAAACCCCTGGATGCCCAGGGCCAGGTTTTTGTAATGGTGCCGCAGGGCCGCCACCTGGAGTTCAAACTCCAGGTGCAAACCGTCCAGGCGCAGGCGGTGTTCCCGGAGGCGCTGAAAAATAAAACCTATGACCATCCATCCAACTCCCCCAAAGAGGGCGAAAAGCAGAATCATGGGCCACATGTGATAATGGAAGCTGTGGACCAGGGCGCCGGTTATGTCCAGCGGGGCGCCTTCATAAATGTGGACATGGATGTTGTGAACCACCATGGACAAAGGGTGGCCCACCAGAATTCCCAGTCCAATCCCCAATAAGAGGCACGCCCAAGGATAAAACCAGGTTTTTTCCCGGTAGCCGGGTGGCTTCAACGCCACCGGTCGAATATCTTCAGTTTCCATGGGGTTCCTCGGGAAGGCGGGACTGGGCCAGACGGGCCTCCAACTCCTGTTGCAGATCGATCATCCGGGTCTGACTGCCGTTGACATAAGGTATGGAGGTCACTTCCGCCAGATTTTCCAGGGACTTGATCACCGCGTCAATTTCCCGGGAAGCCCGATGGACCATTGCCAGCGGCTGCCGCCATTGAGTGTCGGGCAGGCTCTTTTGCAAGCGGGCGCTATAGCCGCCGATGACCAGGTTGGCGTTGCGGATGTGGTGGGCCAGGGTGACCATCAATTGCTGCAGGGTGTCCAGGGCCGCCTGGCGTTTTTGAGATTCCAGCCGCGCCGCCGCCAGACGCTCTTTCTGGAGACGCCAGGCGCCCAAAATGAAGCCGGCCACTCCTCCCATAAACGCGAAGGCCAGCCCCATGGCCAGCATGTCCCGGCTGAAGGACAGGTGCAACTGGCGGCCCCAAAGCGTTAAATCCCAGGGAGCATGGGGGTGCTGGGGGCCGATAATGTAAGCCAACATGGCAAAGGGGTGCATCAGCAAAAAGCCCACGGCCATGCCACCCAGGGTAAACCAGAAAAAGGCCATCCTGCCGGTCAGCAAAAGGAAACCTCGGAGTGCTGGCTCCTGGACGGGAAGGTCATCAATCCGCCCGTGCCCATATTTGGCAATCCCTCAATTGGGACGGTGGGGGTCGAAGTATGGAGGAGTATACCATTGTCTCAGGGAGGGATCGTACCAATGAGTTGGAATGCCGTATTGAGCCTCCCCCGGGTAGGACTCCCCCGGATAGTAGCTGGGAGCGTAATACCCCGGGGCGCAGCCCCAGATGGCGAGCAGCAACAAGATCAGGCAAGCATATTTTTTCACTACAACAACCCTCTTTATTATCAAAAAGGCGGCAAGGCCCACTGCCAATTTTCTTTAATGTTAAGAAGTTAACCCGAATTGTCAATGCAAAGGTTGAAAGTGATCCTCCTCGGCTGCTGGGTGTAGGGTGGGGAAAACGCACCGGAAGTTGGCCGTCATGAAAAATAGGCGCCTTGGCGTCTTGGCGTCAGGTAAAAAACCCAACTTGACAAGCCCTCTGGGCATAACCATTTTTCCTTTCAGAGGCCCTTTTCCCTGGCGCGGAGAATTCCGTCCTGATAAGCTCTGCCCTTCCCGCCAGGAGGCCCTCGCCGGGGGCAAGGAGCAGCGGCCATGAGCACATCTGCCAGATTGGTGACCAGGAAGGCTTCCGCCCGCATCCCCACCGCGTTCAGCCCGTTTCAGCTAATTTTTTACGAGTCTCCCGATAACCAGGAGCACCTGGCCCTGGTGCGGGGAGAGGTTCAGGGACAGCGGGACGTCATGGTAAGGGTGCACTCGGAGTGCTTCACCGGCGACGTCCTGGGCTCCCGGCGGTGCGACTGCGGCGATCAGCTCCAACTGGCGCTTCGCCGCATCGCCCAGGCCGGCTCCGGGGTGGTCATTTATCTCCGGCAGGAGGGCCGGGGCATCGGCCTGCTGGACAAGCTACGGGCATACCACCTCCAGGACCAGGGCTGCGACACGGGGGACGCCAACCTCATGTTGGGCCACGAGGCGGACGAACGGGAATACGGCATCGCGGCCGCCATCCTGGAGGACCTGGGGGTCAAGTCCATCCGGCTGCTCACCAATAACCCACACAAGATCGAGAGTCTGGCTGAAATGGGCATTGCGGTGGAAGGCCGCATCCCCTTGCAGGCCCAGGTCCACCCGGAAAATGCCGCCTATCTCCGGACCAAGGCCCGCCGCCTGCGCCACCTGCTTTCCCTGGAGGAACTGGAGGACACCGGGGGACGGCAGCTGACCACCAGGCTCATGGAGGAGATTCAGGAGGCCCTCCACCTTGCCGGAGAGCACCGGCGGCGCACCGGCCGGCCTTATGTGACCCTGAGCTATGCCCAGAGCCTGGACGGCAGTATCGCCGACCGCCCGGGGCGGCCTTTGCCGCTTAGCGGGTCCCAGTCCCTGGCCATGACCCACACCTTGCGGGCCGCCCACGACGCCATCCTGGTGGGCATCGGCACGGTGCTGGCGGACAACCCCCGGCTCAACGTCCGGCTGGTGGAAGGCCGCGACCCCCAGCCGGTCATCGTGGACAGCCGCCTGCGGTTTCCGGCATACTCCAACCTGCTGCGCAATTGCCGGACTCCCTGGATTGCCGCCAGCAACGGCGCGGACCTGGAACGCCAGCGGGATTTGGAAGAGATGGGGGCCAAGGTGCTGGTGCTCCCCAGCCACAACGGCTGGGTGGACCTCACCTGCCTCCTGGAGCGATTGGGGGAACTGGGAGTCAACAGCCTCATGGTGGAAGGCGGCGCCCAGATCATCACCAGCTTCCTCTCCTTCCGGCTGGTGAACCAGATAGTGCTGACCATCGCGCCCATGCTGGTGGGGGGCTTGCGGGTCATGGACAATTTCGGGGGTTACCTCCGGAGCTTCCCCCGCCTGAAAAATTTGAGCTACCAGCGGCTGGGGGAAGACCTGGTGCTCCGGGGAGAACCGGATTGGAGGGATTGAGGCCATGCAACGACTGGCTCTCTATTTTACCGCGCCCCGCCAGGTGGAAGTGCGGGAAGAGACCCTGGTGGAGCCGTCCTACGGGCAGTTACTGGTCAGGACGCTCATTTCGGCGATCAGTTCCGGCACCGAAAACTTGATCTATCGCGGCCAGGCTCCTGAAGACCTGGCCGCGGATGAGGCCATCCCGGCCCTGGCCGGGGAATTGGCCTTTCCGCTGAAATACGGCTACTCCGTGGTGGGGCAGGTGGAATCGCTGGGTCCCGGGGTGGCCCCGGAGTGGCAGGACCGCCTGATCCTCGCTTTTCACCCTCACGAAAGCCGGTTTCTGGCCACTCCCGATGAGCTCCTGCCCCTGCCGCCGGAGGTGTCAGTGGAGGGTGCGGTCTTTTTTCCCAACATGGAGACTGCGGTGACCCTGCTGCTGGATGGCCGACCCCTCTTGGGCGAGCAGGTGGCGGTCTTTGGCCAGGGCATCGTCGGGCTGCTGCTCACCGGATTGCTGGCCCGCTGGCCCCTGGCCTCCCTGGTGACCCTGGACCTTCATCCCCGGCGGCGCCTGGCTTCGGAGACCCTGGGCGCCCATGCCTCCCTGGACCCCTCGGCTTCTGACGCCCAGGAAAGGCTGGTTTCCCTCCTCCAGGGTCCCCGCCCCTATCCCGGCGCGGATTTGACTTATGAAATTTCCGGCAACCCCACGGCCCTGGATCAGGCCATTGCGGCCACGGGCTTCAGCGGCCGGGTGGTCATCGGCTCCTGGTACGGCCGGAAGAGGGCCGACCTCCAGTTGGGAGGCCGTTTTCACCGCAGCCGCATGCGCCTCATCAGCAGCCAGGTAAGCACCATCGCCCCGGAGCTCACCGGCCGGTGGAACAAAACCCGGCGCTATCACCTGGCCTGGCAGATGCTCCGGGACCTCAACCCGGCCCGGTTCATAACCCACCGCTTTCCTTTTCCCCAGGCCGCCCAGGCTTATGAGTTGATCGACCGCAACCCGGCGGAAGTGATCCAGGTGATTTTGACTTATTAGCGGACGCCCTTGAGCCGTGGGCTCACTCCAAGAGCATGAAAAGTATGGGTGGCCCAAGCTTCCGGCCTGTGGGAAAGTCGCTTGGTGTAGCAGGCAGCGCCCACAGGGCAGAGGCCTGTGCCACTAGAATCTTTTAGATTCTTAGAGCCTTCCGGATTTTCAGGGGTCTCAAGTCGCAATCAAACGGCAACATTGTAGGGCGTGATTTATCACGCCCGCCTTTACGGGCGCAATAATACGGTTTTCGGTAAAGATAATTACGGATTATCTATAAATTATAGATTAAGTTTGTTACACTTGAAAGAGAAAATGGTATAAATTGCGCCGCTACGGCAATAGCCTTTTGAATGCGCCTTAATCTTATTTTTCCTTGCCTCTTTCTTTATGAATGGCAGAAGTTGGCCACCCGGTTTCTGGGCTGTAGCTGTCTTCTCCCTACAACGCCGGGCGCAGGTAATTGGGGGACAGCCGGGCCGGGGGGACGGTGAGGCCCTGGAGGAGGCGGGCCCGGCCCAGCCGGGCCACGGTGGCGGCCCGGGGGTGGCGCATCTCCGGCGGCGCCCATTGGATTCCCGGAGCCAGGGCTTGCTTTAGAAAATCCTGATAGGCGTTGAGGGCGGGCCCGGTGAGCAGCAGGGGCGGAGTCAATCGGGAGGGCAGGGCCTCCAAGGGCAGGCGCTCCGGCCCCGCCAGGGGTTGGGGGGTCTCCTCCGGGCAACGGTACAGGCCGAAGAACACCTCCCGGCGCCGGGCGTCCATGATAACTCCAATGGGGTGGGGATGAAAAGGAAATTGCGCCGCCAGGACCTCCAGGGTGGAGACCCCCACCAGGGGGCAGCTTAGGGCCAGGGCCAGGCCCTTGGCAGTGGCCAGGCCGATGCGCAGGCCCGTGAAGTTCCCCGGCCCCTGGCTCACCGCAATGGCGCCGATGTCCTGGGGTGCCCGGCCCACGGCTTGGAGCAGGGCTTCCAGCCCGGGGAGCAGGTGCTGGAGATAGGCGCCGGCGCTCTCCAGGGAATATTCCCCCAGGAGCCGCCCATCCGCGGCCAGGGCCAGGCTCCCCTGGTCGGTGGCGGTATCCAGGGCCAGTAACAACATAAAAGACGGTTTTCGGTTTTCGGTTTTCGGTAAAAGAATAAGGATTATAAAGAAGTTATTACTCAGAGCATTTAAGCAATTCCTTCCTTTAATCCCCCTCTTTTGAGGGAGGAGGGTTGGGGTGGGGGTGAAAGAAATTTCTTTTCCGCTCCGAGTAGGATATGAGCGGTCAGCTGTCAGCAGTCAACGGTTAAAAGAATTTGTTGGCTGAACGCTGACGGCTGAAAGCTAATTGCCTTACATGTGCGGGTTGAAGAGCCGCAGCAAGTCCTGGTAAAAGACCAGCAGCATCAGGGCCAGGAGCAGCATAAGACCCACGGCCTGGGCCATTTCCCGGTGCTTCACCTCCACCGGCTTGCCCCGGATGGCTTCGATGATGAAGAAAAAGAGGTGGCCGCCATCCAGGATAGGAACCGGCAGGAGGTTCAAAATCGCCAGGTTGACGCTGAGGATTGCCATGAAGTTGATAAGATTGTTTAGCCCCAATTCCGCCTGCTTGCCGGCCACCTGGGCGATGAGAATGGGGCCGCCCAGGTTCTTCAAGGGCATCTCCCGGGCCAGCAGCTTGTACATACTCAGCACGGTGAGGACGGCGATGCGGTAAGTGGCCAGGGAGCTTTCCTTCACCGCCCGAAGGGGTCCTATGAACTCCAGGGCCATCTTTTCCGGGGCCATGACCCCGATGAGGGGCGCGGATATCTTGCCCCCGAAGATATCGGTGGCTTCGGTGATCTGGGGCGCCACTTCCACCTGGTTAACCTGGTTGTCCCGCCGGTACTTGATAGTCACGGGGCGCCCGCCGGCGTCCCGGATTTTCTGAGACAGTTCTTCCCAACGTTGCACCCTGGCCCCACCCACCTCCAGGACCACGTCCCCTTTCTGAAGACCGGCCAGGGCTGCCGGGGAACCTTCCTTAACCCCGCCGACCTCCGTGGTCAGGTAAGGAAGGCCCCAGAAGTTAAAAATGACAAAAAAAGCCAGGGCCGCGAAGATCATATTAAACCCGGGACCGGCCAGGACGATGAGGAACCGGTGCCACAGGGGGTGGTGCATGAAAGAATAAGGCTGAAGTTCCGGGGGCACTTCGTCTTTGGGATTTTCCCCCAGCAGTTTCACATATCCGCCCAAGGGAACAACGGAAAGGCGATAATCGGTCTCCCCCACCTTTTTGCTGAGGAGCTTGGGGGGAAATCCCAGGGAAAAGGCCTCTACCCGCACTTTAAGGAGCTTGGCCAGCAAAAAATGGCCCAGCTCGTGGAAGAAAATAAGGACCCCCAGAACAGTGATGGTGGAAATTATGGTGACCATTGCAAGTGGGTGGGCTCCTGGTTGCAGTTTTAAGCGGTTATTAAATAAATTTTACCACCAAGACACCAAGACACCAAGAATCACAAAAATAAATTTCGGATTAGGCGCCAAGGCGCCAAACCACAAATAATTTTCTCGGTGAAATCTTTGTGTCTTAGTGTGTGGTTAATATATCACCTTCTCTGGTTAGTTACCAACTCCGCGGCATAATCCCTGGCCCAGCGGTTCACTCCCAAAACCTGCTCCAGGCTCTCCAGGGGCCGGGGGGCGTGCGCCGCCATGGTCTCCGCCACCACCCGGGGAATGTCCGGGAACTTGATCCGGCCTTCCAGAAAGGCGGCCACCGCCACCTCGTTGGCGGCGTTGAGCACCGCGGGCATGGTGCCGCCGGTGCGGGCCGCCTCATAGCCCAGCCTTAGCCCCGGGAAGCGCTCCATATCCGGCTCTTCAAAAGTGAGCCGGCCGATCCGGCCCAAATCCAGGGGCGGGCCGTTCAGGGGCAGGCGCCGGGGATAAGTGAGGGCGTAGGCTATGGGGAGGCGCATGTCCGGCGCCCCCAACTGGGCCAGGACCGAGCCGTCCACAAATTCCACCAGGGAATGGACAATGCTCTGGGGGTGAATGTACACTCCCACCTTATCCACCGGCAGCCCGAACAAGACGCTGGCCTCGATGACTTCCAGGGCCTTGTTCATCATGGTGGCGGAGTCAATGGTGATCTTGGGACCCATGCTCCAATTGGGGTGGCGCAAAGCCTCCGCCGCGGTGACCTCGCCCAGGCGCGCCGGCTCCCAGGTGCGGAAGGGGCCGCCGGACGCGGTGAGCCACAACTTGCGGATGTCTTCCCGGCGCTGGCCCTGGATGGCCTGGAAAATGGCGCTGTGTTCGCTGTCCACCGGGATGAGGGGGACCCCCCGGGTCCGGGCCAGGGCCATGACCAGGGAGCCTGCGGCCACCAGGGTCTCCTTGTTGGCCAGGGCCACGGGAATCCCCGCGTCCACCGCGGCCAGGGTGGGCTCCAGGCCCACCGCGCCCACCATGGCGGAGACCACCAGGTCGGCGCCGGGGGCGGTGGCCGCGGCCACCGCGCCTTCCGGTCCAAAAAGGATCTCCGCCGCCAGGCTGGGGGGCGTCAGCTCCTTGAGGCGGGCCGCCGCGGCCTCGTCCTGGACCGATACCACCCGGGGCCGGAACTGCTCAATCTGCTCCGCCAGGAGGGCCGTGTTTTGCCCCGCGGCCAGGGACACCACCATGAATTCCTGGGGATGCTCCGCCACCACGGACAGGGTGTTCTGCCCGATGGAGCCGGTGGAACCCAGGATGGCCAGGCGTTTCATGATAGGCGAGGTTTTCGGTCTTCGGTTTTCGGTCTTGGGTTAACGGCAGCCATAACGTTCCGGCAAATGGGCAATCAGTTCAGCCTCAAAATTTGGAAATCGATTCATCTTATATAATTTGGGCGGATCCTGCAAAGAATTAGAGGTGGGGGTAGGGGGTCATTTTGCGCTATCATTCGCAATAGGTTTGTATTTCTGCCCAATTTAATGAAAAACTCAGCGGACTGCATGGTAACCAAAGGGAATAATTCACCTTTAGCTAACCGAAGAAGATATTTGTTTAGGGAAAGGTGAAATGGACTTCTCTAATGAGACTCTGTGACAAGTTTCCTGTAAGCTCTGATCAGGTTATCAAGGGCAACCTTTCGTCGTTCGCCGGAAGACTCCCAAACCTCTATTATACGAGGGTTAAGCGCTTTCTCTAGGCGAAGGTAGTCTTCTATCGGCGCGATTTCTCTTTCCCAGAAATCGAACAGAATTTTTTCAAAAATTGATTTTAGAACGAAAAAAGTGGTGGGGTCGTTCTCAATATTATTTTCACATAGTTGGATAAGCTGGTTCAGTTGGTCTTGATAAAGACCTCCTTGAAGAATTTTTCTCATTAGATTCAAACCTCTCTAAATCCGACAAAGTCAATATTGATTCAAAGTTCGGGACCAATTCTTCTATCCGCTGCCTCCCTCCTTCTTCTTCCCTGTCCACCAGGATAATCACCTTAATAACCTTCAACCCGTAATCTTCCGCAGCCTTTATGGCCTCAATTACCGAGTTTCCGGAAGTTATGACATCGTCTACAATGACAACTTTTTCTCCTGGCTGCATTTCTCCCTCTATCCTCTTCGCGGTTCCATGGCCCTTTGCTGCTTTTCGGATAGAAAAAGATTTTATCCCTCTCCCTTTTTGATGGCTTATCAAGGAAGTCGATATAGCAATGGGGTCTGCCCCCATAGTGATTCCGCCGACCCCATCAACCCTCAAATTTTTAATTTTATTGTAGACAATTTCCCCGATAAGGGCCTTGCCCTTGGGATCATGCATGGTCGGCTTGCAGTCGATATAAAAGGGACTTTGCCGCCCAGAAGATAATGTAAATAAGGGATTTTCGCTATATCGGTAAGATTTTTTATGCAGCAGGCGCAGGAGTTTCTTTTTATTTCTCTCCATATGTTCCTGCTTTCTTGATAATTTCACAAACTATAGTCCCTAAGGTTAGCATAGTCAATAATTATATTATCCCAGAATTTTTTTTCCAACTCAAGGTCAGGTTTGATAAAGATAAATGACCCATTACCGAGGCAGGAACGAAAACCACAGAAGCGGCAGGATTATTGGGCGAAACGGTAGCAATCATCCCCTCCCCGCAACTTTTCCAACCACCTCACCCCCACGGCCAGATTTGGGCCAGGTGTTCCAGGGAGGGCTGGAGGCTGCCTTCCTGATGGGGCTCCAGGGTGATGAGGGGCGGCGGGCCCAGGCCGGCCAGGTAATTGAGGATGTGGGTCAGGGGGATGTCCCCTGCGCCCAGGGCCAGGTGCTCGTCGTCATCCCCATGGTTGTCGTGGAGGTGGAGCTGGCCGATGACCGGCCCCAACGTCTCCAGCCATAGAGGGAAATCGCCGCCCCCAAAGGCCGCCAGGTGCCCCACGTCCAGGCAGACCCCCAGGTTGGGAGCCTTTACCTTGTCCAGGAGGTCCAGAAACAGGTGCGGGTCGGTCTCATAAACGTTTTCCAGCATCACCTGGACGCCGTGGTCCGCGGCAATCCGGGTGAATTCCTTCCAGGTGGCGGTGCTGCTGCGGAGCCATTCCTTCCGGTCGTGTTGGTAATGCCGGGACTCGTAGCCCGGATGGCAGATGATGCTTTCCGGCCGGAATACCGGCAGGAACCGGAAGGCCTGGTGGAGGCGATGGCGGGAGGCGTTCCGGATGAACTCATCCAGGGCTCCGGGCAGCAGGTCCTGAAAAGGCGCATGGAGGGTGATGCGCCGGCGGGCCTTTTGAAAGGTCCGGGCCACCCCCTGGAAGACGCTCTTGGGATAGCGCTCCAGGCTCACCGCGTCCAGGCCGATCTCCGGATTGAGGCCCTCTGAAAGAAAGCGTTCCAGATACTCTTCCACCAGAAAGCCGAAGGGAATGTTGACCTGGACCTGGGGGATCAGGTCCGGTAAGCTGATCCCCATGGTTGGGCGCCCTTAATGAGATTTGGGATACTCACACAGCTCCACCAACAACCCGAAAGTGGCCTTGGGGTGCAGGAAGGCCACCAGGGCGCCGTGCGCCCCTTCCCGGGGATTTTCGTCAATGAGGCGTACACCCGCGGCCTTCAGTTCCGCCACGGCCGCCCGGATGTCTTCCACTTCCAGAGCCAGGTGATGGAAGCCTTCCCCCCGGGTTTCCAGGAATTTGGCCACCGGACTGTCGCTCGCGGTGGGAATGAGCAATTCCAGGTTGCTTTCCCCTACCTTGATGAAACTCACCTTGACCTTCTGGGTTTCCACCACTTCTTCGCCGGCCAGTTCCAGGTTCAGGTTTCCCCCATAGAGCTTCTTGGGGCCATCCAGGTCTTTCACCGCAATCCCCAAATGGGCGATGCGTTTAATTTTCATGACATTCTCCGATAAAAAGGATTATCTTCATCAAGGATAGAGGGGCTTGTCCTTGACCCTTGGCATTATATATGATGGAGACAGTTAAATAAAGCCGGGCACGCAAAATCTTTATTGTTGCGAACCTTTGACTCTTTATGCCGCCGGCTAACAGGATGGTGATGAATATGGCGACCCCACCGGAAATCTTCCAGCTTCTGTCCCAGCGCCTGGCTTCTTATCGCCAGGACATCATTGACTGGCAGCGGGAGTTGGTGCGAAGGAACGCCGTGGGACCTGACGCCGGCGGCCCCGGCGAAGGGGAAAAGGCGGCATATCTGAAAGAATTGCTCCAAGGCTGGGGGCTGCGCGTGAAAAATTATCCCGCCCCCGATAACCGGGTGGACGCAGGCGACCGCCCCAACCTGGTGGCCTACCTTCCGGGGCGGCGGCCCGAAAAGGTCTGGGTCTTGAGTCACCTGGACGTGGTGCCTCCCGGCGAAGAAGCCCTGTGGCATTCGGACCCCTATGACTTGCGGGTGGAGGGCGACCGCCTTTACGGCCGGGGTACGGAGGACAACCACCACGGCATCGTCATTTCCTTGCTGGCGGTGCGGGCCTTCCTGGACCTGGGGTTCACACCCCATCGGACCATCGCCCTGGCCCTGGTCTCCGACGAAGAAACGGGCAGCCATAAAGGGCTGGGTTACCTGGTGCAGCATCACCTGCACCTCTTTGCCCCGGGGGACCTGATCATCGTCCCCGACGCCGGCAACTCCCAGGGCACCATGATCGAAGTGGCGGAAAAGTCTATCCTGTGGCTGAAGCTGACGGTGGAAGGCCGCCAGGGTCATGCCTCCCGGCCCCGGCTATCCCGCAACACCCTGCGGGCCGCGGCCCACATGATCGTGGCCTTCGAAGCCTTGCACCAGGAGTTCCCCCTGGAAATTCCCCTCTTTGACCCCCCGGGTAGCACCTTTGAACCCACCAAAAAAGAGGCCAACGTCCCCAACATCAACACTATTCCGGGGCGGAACGTCTTTTACCTGGACTGCCGGGTGCTGCCGGAATACGACCTGGATCGAGTGATGGCGCGGATTAAGGAGATCGGCGAGGAAGTGGCCCGGCGCTTTGAAGTGAGCCTCCAAGTGGAGCCGGTCCAGGCCCTCCAGGCTCCCCCGGCCACCTCCCCCGACGCCCCGGTGGTCCGGGCCTTAGAGGAGGCCATAAAAACGGTTTACGACCGGGAAGCCCGGCCCCAGGGCATCGGCGGCGGCACCGTGGCCGCGTTCTTCCGCCAGCAGGGCCTGCCCGCGGCGGTATGGATGACGACCAATGATACGGCCCACCAGCCTAATGAATACTGCGAGATCGGCACCCTGATTGACGATGCCCGGGTGCTGGCCCACGTCATATTAAATTCGGATTAATACCGTTTTCGGTTTTCGGTCTTCGGTTT
>Ga0194110_10007389_pt1 | contig 12679 bp, 10 predicted proteins | sample TA2Kig1200mmetaG_FD_146192 | JGI IMG/M metagenome (GOLD analysis project Ga0194110, IMG submission 146192) | Freshwater microbial communities from Lake Tanganyika, Tanzania - TA2015032 Kigoma Deep Cast 1200m | ecosystem: Environmental > Aquatic > Freshwater > Lake | place: Tanzania: Lake... | reverse complement strand
ACTTCATCTACTCCTCCTCGAGATTCAGACTTTTAATAAACCGGTCAATATCCCTCTTGTTTCGCTTCAGTTCATTGAGAAGCCTCTTGGTCCCCTCATCCGGAAAAAGGCGATTCAGATCATAACTCTTTCCAGGAAAGAGGGTATTGAGATCGACTTCCCTTCTCTTCCCCTCTTCAGGGCCTTGCTTTTGGGATTCCTCTTTCTCCTCGATCATGCCTTATTCTTTATAGGATACAGTGATTTGTTTTGTCAACTTGCAGCAATCTCGGCATGTATTTCGGAGTCTGGCTTGCAATATTGCAATTTCTGATCGGGAAAATGACATGTGAAGATGTGACCCTAAATACCCGATTAGACTATTCGACGATCCGACTACTGACTCCGAACTGTAACTGATAAAGCCTGTAGTAAAGTCCTTTCTTGGCCATCAATTCCGAATGCGTTCCAGTCTCGCGGATTCTTCCTTTGTGGAGGAGGATGATCCGGTCTGCATGCTGGATTGTAGAAAGACGATGGGCAATGACAAGGGCGGTCCTTTCTTTAAGTAACTGTGTCAGGCCCTCTTGAATGAATCGTTCTGTTTCCGGATCAACATGGGAGGTTGCCTCGTCAAGGATCAGAATTTTCGGATTGGCATAGAGCGCCCTTGCAAAAGCCAGAAGTTGTCGCTGGCCGGCGGATAAGACTTCTCCTCCCTCTCCGACCAGGGTTTGATATTGGTGGGTCAATCGCTGGATAAACCGGTCCGCATTCACCACGCGAGCCGCTTCCCTTACTCTTGCCCCATCTGCCTTTTGATCTCCAAGCCGTATATTTTCCTCAATATCTCCTGCAAAGAGAAACGTATCCTGCATCACCAGACCAATCTGGGAACGCAGGTCTGCGACATCCCTCTCACGAACGTCAATTCCGTCGATTAGAATCTTCCCTTCTTCCGGTTCGTAGAAGCGCTCAAGGAGATAGAGAAGTGACGTCTTTCCTGCTCCTGTGGCTCCGACAATGGCAACGGTCTCTCCCTCGCGAACAGAGAAAGAGACTTCATGAAGAACCCGGTCCTCTCCATTATAAGAGAAGGAGACTCGTTGAAACTCGATATTCCCTTTGATCGCTCTCCGGACCGATGAAGGAGGCGATAAAATTTTTGCTTCCTGATCAAGCAACCCAAAAATTCTCTCAAGGGAAGCCATGGCTGACTGCATGATATTGTATTTTTCGGAAAGGTCCCGGATAGGCTGAAAGAACATCCGGATATAAGAGAGGAAGACGACAAGAACACCAAGGCTGATCGCCTCTTGAATCACCTTCCCTCCCCCATACCAGATGAGAAGTCCTGTGGCTCCTGTGCTCAAAATTTCAACAAAAGGAACGAAGAAGGCATAGACAGAGATCTGCCTCATATTGGCCAGGTAATGAGCCTGATTGATTTTCTCGAATCGTCTCCCATTCTCCTTCTCCCTCCTGAAGAGTTGAACCACCCGGATCCCCGCTAAATTCTCCTGGAGAAAACTATTCATCTGGGCAACTTTGAAACGGATATCACGAAACGCATCTCTTGCCCGGCGGCTGAAGAAGACCGTGGTGATGAAGATCAAGGGAAGAACGGCAAAGGAGATGAGCGCCAGTTCGACATGGAGGTGAAGAAGGATGGCAACGATTCCAATTAAAAGGATGATATCTCTGAAAAGGTTGATGAGAACAGAGGTAAACATTTCATGGACATTCTGGATATCATTGGTGAGCCGGGTGACCAGCCTTCCCACAGGAGTTTTGTCGAAAAAGGAGACCGGGAGGGTCTGGAGGTGAGAAAAGACCTTCATCCGGAGATCATGCATCATCTTCTGGCCAGCCACCTCCATGGCATAGACCTGAACAAAATTCAGACCGAAATGGAGGGCCAGGATGAAAACGGTGAGGAGCGCTAAGTGAAGAACCCCTTCGATATCCCTTCCTCTCAGACGGATCCGATCTTCTCTCTCCAAGTCTTTCATCCTGTCCATAGAGATAAAACAGTAAGGGCCGCTTCTCCCAAAAGAAGATGGATATTTAATGAGCAGTGCTTCTTCTTCAGGCCTTTGGGGGATAAAGAGATAGTACCGGTTTTCCGAAAGTATGCCCGCCTTCTCCAAGAGGGCCGCTTCTCTCCGGTCCAGGGAGTTGAAGGCATCGCGCGGTAGAAGAAATCTCCCTTCCTTTTGGGTGGGGATAAGGTCGTTTTCAAACCGTTGAAGGAGTCGCTTCTCTTCGATCGATCCATCCCTGCGGAGAATGACCTCCCTTGCAGAGGGGACGATATAACGGTCAATCGCCTCTTTGGTCAGGTAGGGAATGACCAGGTCAAGTCCAGCCATGACGAGGACGATGAAGAGGGAGAGGCTCATCAGAAACCAGTACTTTCTGAGAAACGCCCCCAGTCGGACCATCAGTTTCAGGTCATAGGGCTTACCCAGCTTTCCCTCTTCCATATATCCGAAATCAGCGTACATAATGACCCAAAGTTTTGAGTTCGGAGTTCAGAGTTCGGAGACAAGAAAATAATACTCCGAACTCCGAACTAATAACTCCGAACTGCTTTTCACTTCTCCCTTTCCAACTCTTCTTCCATCTCTCTTTCCCAGTAGAGCGTTGCATAGATTCCGCCTCTTGCAAGGAGGGTCGTGTGGTCGCCCATCTCCGCCACCCTGCCCTCTTCCAGAACAATGATCCGATCAGCTCTTCGAAGCGGAGCAATTCGATGGGTAACGAGGATGCTCGTCTTTCCCTTGAGATAGTTTTCCAATTCGTCAAGGATCCGCTCTTCCGTCTGGATATCCACAGAAGAGAGCCCGTCATCGAGAATGAAGATTGGCGGATTCATCAAGACCGCTCTGGCAATGGTAACCCGTTGCCTCTGGCCGCCAGAGAGGGTGATGCCCTTCTCACCGATCACAGTCTCCATGCCCGCAGGGAATCCAATGACTTCATCATAAATCTGTGCCACTCGTGCCGCCTCTTCAATCTCCTCAGGAGAAGCGTCAGGCTTTCCGAACGCAATATTTTCCCTGATCGTATCGGAAAAAAGAAAAGTATCTTGAGGGACATAACCGATGCTCCCTCGCAATACTTTAAGAGGAATACGATGGATTTCATTTCCGTCGAAAAAGATGGAGCCGTCAGGAGATTCCATCATCCGGACCAGGAGGTGGCATAGAACGGTTTTACCCGAACCGGTTCTTCCGACGATGACAACCTTTTCCCCTTCATGGATATCCAGATGGATGTCGTTAAGAATCGGAGTCTCGCCATTTCCGGATGAAACCGTCAGTCCCTTAATCCCAATTTTTCCTTTCAGCGGGCCGGCGACAACGGCCTCCGGTCCATCAGAAATCTCTGGCATCTCCCCGAGTATCCGGTTGATACGGTCCATCGATGCTGCCCCTCGCTGAATCATATTGATCGCCCATCCCAAGGCCATCATCGGCCAGGCCAACATTCCCAGATAGCTCATGAAGGCCACGAAATCACCGGCGGAGATCGATTGAAGAATGGTCAGTCTTCCCCCAAGATAAAGAATAAGGGCCATGGAGAGGTTGGACAAAAAAAGGAGAAGGGGGAAGAACATCCCCCATATCCGGGTGACGCCCACGTTCTTCCCGACATAATCCTGGCTCAGACGGGAAAGCTTATCGCCTTCCGCTTCCTCCTGAACATAAGCCTTGATGACACGGATGCCGGCGATCGACTCCCTCACCTTTTCAGTCATCTGGGAAAAGGTCTTCTGGAGCGCTTCATACCGTTTGTGAATCGTTCGGCTGAAAAAGAGAGTGATCACAGTGATCAACGGCATGGGAAGGATGGCATAGAGGGTTAACAGGGGGTGGATATAGACCATGAAACAGAGGGTCAAGATCCCCAGGATGATCGTATCAACGATGAAGACCAGCCCCAGAGCCATCGCCATCCGAACCGATTCAATATCATTGATGGCATGGGCCATCAGGTCTCCAACTTTAGACCGGGAGAAGTAGGAGGCAGAGAGGGTTTGAAGATGCAGAAAGAACCGATCTCTCAAGGTCTTCTCCATCCGGCGTGAGGCTCCTAACAAAAGGTATCTCCAGACATACCGAAATCCCCCAATGCCCAGCGCCAGAACGAGGATTTGCAAGCCGTAGAAGAGGAGGCGGGAAGACGAAATCTCCCCTAATGTAAGGTCGTCAATAGCATGTTTAACGACTCTCGGGATGAGGAGTTGAAGGACATCTACGACGATAAGGGCAACAAGCCCTGTCAGGATTCGCCATCGGTTCTGAATCAGGTCGTCTTTGAGCGTTTTGAAAGATCTCATCCACTTTCCCTGTTTTTAAATTTAATCGACCTCTTTCCTAAAAGTCAACGCAACAAGCGACAAATTAAAAGTCTAACGGTAAGGGTAACGAGGCCCGTATCGTTAATAAAAGGTTACGTTTATCGTCTCATAATTCTTTGCACGTAACCATAACCCGTAGCCGAAACGGGCTTCGTCACCGTAACCCAAACCCCAGGGGTATTCTCATGGGGCACAGATGACAGACCGTCATGAAGGATTCCCAAACTAAGCGGACCTTGCTAAACTTCGAGCCTTCATTCAGGTCTCCCTTTTTTTTCCTTTTTTTCTAACTTGACATCCTCTTCAGTTTTTGTGAAATTAAGCTTCAATGGAAGAGAAAAAGATCCCTAAACCAGATTATGGGACTGATAAAAAAAGCCTCGGAGGAATCCCGGAGGGCCTTCCTCCGGAAGAGGTCGAGCGTTTACAGCAACTTCAAGTCAAGCTGACAGACTTTGTCCTCCGTCTCATCCAGGCCTTCTTGAGGACAGGATACTATACCTCCGACCACCCGGAATCGAAAAAAGCAAAGGAAGGCCTCTTTCAGAGCTTCAAAGTACTCTTTGAAGAGGAGGATGAATTGGCTTTTCTTGTCCGTGAGGAACAGGGGGGGCAGGAGATCTTTGTCGAAGGCGTTCTGCCCGAATCACAGAAATTGAGCAGGATGATGATGAAGGGAATGGGAGAACTTTATGTTCCAAAATTTGCAAAATACATGGAACGGAAAGACCTGATCAGTTTGACCCTCAAGAGCCGGATGGGACAGAACGAATTCGGCGCATTCGTTGATATTATGAGCGAACCCACCCTGGTAGACACCAAGCGCAAACAGGATCAGGACCGATTTGCTCAGGCCCTTTACAGTCGTGGAATTTTTAACATCTCCTATGTCTTCAATGAAGAATTTCTCGCTCTGGAACGGGAAATGCCATGGAGGGCACGGCTCACGCTTTCGCGGATGAGAAAAGACATCAAAATGATTCCCATTTTACAGCAGATGATGGGACGGGAGATCAAGGATATCCGGATCAATCTGCTGCGGGATGCTCTGAGGCCCATTCGCCAATCCGATCTCCTCTGTGCAATTCTGCGGAACAGCGATCTCGTCACTTCCTCCAGCGATATCGAGGAGACGATTGAGGACGAGATCGTCTCTTCTCTAAAGAAACAGTACCTCCTCAACACCTCGAAGATCTTCTTGCGAGAGCATCTGGAGCTCAAAAAACTTCAGAAGCAGGATGCGTTTGAAGAAAAATCGAACCGTCTCGTCAAAAAGATTTCGCGGCGTCTGAAAGATGCTGCCACCCCGGAGACAGTAAATCTTCTCGAAGAATTTTTCAGGCACCAGCTCATCAACCTCGAGGACCTGCCCCCGGCCCTGAGAGATAAGATCGTTCTGGAAAGATTAACGGATAAATTTCTCAGATATACGGACCAGTTCTTTCTGCAACTCGACCAGGCTAAAGACAAAGAGGCCTTTCTCAACGTGGCCATCTCCTTTGTCAGGATGATTCCTGAACTGATCCGAAGGGACCGTTTTCCCGAGATTCTTCGAATCTTCGAAACCCTCAAAGGTCACTTTCATGAAAGGAGAATGTGGGCCCTTCTCGCAGGCCAGGTCCTGGAGGAGATCGGAAAGGGCACCATCCCTCACCTTCTCAAAGAGAAATTCCTTAAAGGGAAGAAAGAGATCCGGGCCGCCATCATTCCACTCTTTGCCGCCCTTGAGGTCGGCGCTATTTCGGTTCTTCTCGATATTTTGAAATCGAGCCAAGACCAGTGGGTCAGGAAGAATGCCTGCGAAGCCCTGATTCAAATCGGACCGGTGGCTGCCATCCATCTCTTAAAAGAACTGGAAAAACAGCAAACCTCTGCTGAAACGATCTGTGATATCCTCCGGGTTCTGGGTGAAATCAAATCTCAGGAGTGGCAGGCCCCGCTGGCAAAGGTTGCAAAGAGTTTTGTAACCCATGAACATTCGCGCTTGAGGGAACAGGCCATCCATACCCTGTGCCAGGCCGGAGGTCCTGGGGGAGAAGAGGTTTTCCTTTCATCCTTGAATGATCCGGACCTGGAGGTGAGAAAGAGAGCGATCTGGTGTCTGGCTATGGTCAAAAGCAGCCGGGGTATCGGAAAAATGGTTGAGATGCTCAAGGAATATTCTGCAACCCCATCGCCGCAAAACGACAAACTTGAAACCTATATTTACTTCGCTTTTGGGCTTTCAGGAAATATGGCCATCGATGGAAAGACTTTGGAACAAATTCTCATCGAAATGATCGAGAAAAGGGGAATTAAAGGGCTACTCGGTTTTTTACAGAAAAATCCTCTCACGGATGCTTCCATCGTGGCAATCTGTGATACCCTCGCGAAGATCGGGACAGGTGAATCGGTCAAGGTCTTAACCCGACTGGAAAAATCTCAAAAAGGAACCTTGGCTACAAAGACCAGGGAGGCGATCAAAAAGATCGAAGAACGCATAAGGATAAGCACGAAACCCTAAACACCCGCCTTCGATGGCAAAAAGTTAATGTGATACTGAAGTATTACTTTCGCGTCGCCAGATAAACTCCGACAAGAGTCGTTCCTCCGCCCATCAGCGTGATCCACTGAATCTCTTCACCCAGCAGAAGATAGGCTCCGATCAGGGTGGCGAAAGGTTCCAGGTAAAGATACATTCCAACCACTCCAGAATCCCTCTTCTCAAGAGCCGAATACCAGAAAAGGTAACCCAGGCCCGAGCAGAAGACTCCTAAAAAAATGATGCCTGTCCAAGCGCTCAGGGAGAGATGGATGAGGTTGTTCCAATCTCCCCTTAAAAGGCTCAGCGGCAGGATGGTCAGACATCCTGAGATCATGATGGTTGTGACTGTGGCTAAAGGAGGAAATCGTGAGATAAACCCTTTCCCTCCAACGGTAAAACCGCACCATGCCAGCGCGCTTGCAAACACCAGAAAATCCCCATAAGTAGACGCCATCCGGAACAAAGAAATTGAAAACACTCCCTTGGAGATGATGAGAAAGATTCCACAAAAACCCAGAAGAATCCCCAGAATCTTTCTGAGTGTAATGGCTTCGCCAAGGAAGAATTTGGCAAAAAGTGTGATCAGGATGGGGTTGATTGCAATGATCCATCCTGTATTGATGGCTGTTGTAAAGAGGAGGCCATAAGCTTGGAGAAGGCCAAGACCTGAAACCCCTACTGTAGCGAGGATGAAGATGTAAATCCAATCCCGAGGAGAAAATACTTTTAAGAAACCCTTTTCACGGCCGAGTTGGACAAAAAGAAGCAATAGCGCCCCCATCGCATAACGAAGCGCCAGAAGTGTAAAGGGGTGGACTTCTTTTAAGGCCACCTTTGTGGCAATGAATGAAAATCCCCAGAAGATAACCGCAGCCAACGCCTGCCAGGACATGAGAAGTTCCTCTATAGCTTTCGATATTTCTATCTTTATCATAAAAAAATAATAATTTCACTTGACCTCTCCCAGATTGTCTGTTAACAATTTTACTTAAACACTGGCTCGAATATTTCAATTTCCACAAACGAAAGGAGGAAAGATCATGGAAGCTCCGAAGACCAAAACAGCGCTGGGTATTGAGGAGAACATCGAGGCTCTGCTTTGCTATGTTCTTGGATGGGTGACTGGAATCGTCTTTCTGGTTCTTGAGCGGGAAAATAAATTCGTCAGGTTTCATGCCGCTCAATCTCTGGCCGCTTTCCTGCCTCTCTTTGTGGCAGTCATCATACTCGGGGTTATTCCCTTTATTGGATGGTTTTTATCAATCATCATCTCCATCCTGAGTCTGATCCTTTGGCTCTTCTTGATGTTCAAGGCCTTTAAGGGAGAGAAATACAAACTGCCTGTCGTAGGCGACTTCGCCGAAAAACAGAGCGGCCTTTAATCCAGAAAAGATAGGGGTCGGTGGTTTTCTACAGTAACAGTCTGACAAAAACTCCGACCCCATCCATTTAAGTCAATTCTTTCCTTTCCCATATCCCCTCCTCTTTGTAGGACCTTCAATCCCTCTCTAGTTTTTTATACTTTGTAAAAAACCTTTTGGAGTTTAAAACTTCAGATAACCTTTTAAAATCAATAGGATTTAAAATTTTTTATATTTTGACTTAGATCAAGGCAAAAGTTTTTAAGTCAGGCTATCTTTGAGTTAAAAATAACCCAGAGGAGGGAGAGAACATGGCGACAAGAAAAATTGTGAAGATTGATGAGGAAAAGTGTAATGGTTGTGGACTCTGTATTCCAAATTGTGCGGAAGGGGCATTAAAAATTGTTGACGGAAAGGCTAAGCTGATCACAGACAAATTCTGTGATGGGCTTGGCGCCTGTCTTGGTCATTGCCCTGAGGATGCCATTAAGATCATTGAAAGGGAAGCAGAAGAATTCGACGAAAAAGCGGTGGAGATCCATCTCCACAAACAGAATGAGGCAACACAACCTCATCAGCATCAACATGAACATCAATTTGGAGGTTGTCCCTCATCGAGGGTCTTACAGTTTGAAGCTCCCAAACCCAGCGCGGACTCCGCTCCGAAGGGATCAACGGTTTCTCAACTCACTCAATGGCCTGTCCAACTGAAATTAGTACCGGTCGAAGCCCCCTATTTCCAGGATGCGGATTTACTGATCGCGGCTGACTGTGTCCCTTTTGCTTATCCTGACTTTCATCAGGATTTTCTTAAAGGAAAAGCATTGGTTGTGGGTTGTCCGAAACTGGATGACATCCAGTTGTATCGGGAGAAATTGACCTCCATCTTTAAAACAAACTCCATTAAAAGCGTGACCGTTCCTTTTATGGAGGTCCCCTGCTGCTTTGGTCTGGTCAAGGCAACTGAGGATGCCATTGAAGCTTCAGGGAAGGATATTCCTTTTAAAAAGGTGAAAATAGGAATCCGGGGGGAAATTAAACCTGATGCACCCGTTGCAGCAGTTGGCCGTCCCAGAACATTCGCACATCCTCATTGATAAAATAACTTGATAGGGAGATGGGCAATTCCCCATCTCCCTATCTCCCCACCTCCCTATCTCCCAATTCCCCCATCTCCTTATCTAATTTTCTTTAATCAGCTGGCAAGCTCTAATTTATTCCAACCAATAAATCCCACACTCGACAAAATTCAGTTTTTAAAATTTTACTTAACAAACGTTTACTAAATTACTCTATAATTTTTCAATTTCAATTGATATTAAGTTATCATTATTAATCAATATACAAAATATTAATTAATAATTTCAATATATTATAATGTATCAATATTTTGGTTAATTTTTTTCTTGACAACTTACTAATTGTTTAGTAATAATTTGCTTAATGAAGCAAAACCCTTCAAACATGCGCGAAGAAATCATTAAGGCTGCTACTGATCTCTTTTATGAAAAAGGATTCGAAAAGGCTTCTCTCCGAGATATCGCTCATAAAGTAGGACTCACTCAGGCAGCAATATACTACCATTTCAGAAATAAAGAAGAGATTCTTTACACAATCATCGAAACTTCCTCTAATGAACTATTTTTCACTCTAAAATCTTGTTTTTCCGGAAATGAAGATCCTCTTGAACAGTTAAAAAATGCCATCTTCCAACATATCCTTTTGATAAAAACAAATAGAAAGGGTGCAAAAATTATCATAGAAGATAAAAGGTTTTTAAGCGGCGAGCTCAATAGACTCGTAAAAGAAAAAGAGAGGACCATTTACAATCTTTATAAGAACCAGCTGGACCAATTACAAAGAACGATGAAAGTCAAGGATTGCGATTTAACTTTAGCAACTTTTGCAATCCTTGGAATGATCAACTGGCTCTATCACTGGTACAGGTCCGATAAGAACCTTGCAATCGAGCGATTAGCTGATAGCCTTATCAATATTTATTTAAATGGTATTTTATATCGATCTGGAGGAAGTGGTGAATAATTTAAGCCCTATTTTAATTGTGATTATCTAAACAATATCAAGAGGTCGGTGTTTGGCTCCCCGCAAGAATGCGTTGATGTGAGGTATCTAATAATGACTTTATAAATCCAGGTATAGAAACCAAGGCAGATGCTATCTTACTCTCTTCACTTTAGGAAAAGGAGGAACTTATGAAAAATTTGATTATTAAAAACACAATTTTTAGGATCTTTATTTTATTGGCACTAACTGTATTACTTATGCCAATATTCAGCGCTAGTGCTCAAACAACCTCAAAACCAACTGCTCCTAAAAGTATCGAAATGAAGTATGCAGGTTGGTTTCCAAAAGGGCAGATGATGGAGCGTATGCCAGCTTACTGGACCGAGGAGGTAACGAAACGTACTAACGGCAGGATAAAAGTTACCAATTATTATGCGCAGTCATTAGGTAAATTTTCTGACTACCCGGATATGATTCTTGGTGGTACTTGTGACCTTGCTTTTGTTATGCCAATGAGCAAAGGTTTCGACCTTCTTGGTGCTAACGAGCTCCCATTTCTAATTTCGAAAACTGCTGTGTCAATGGATGTGGCACATGGACTCAATGGGCTAGGTCTATTTTCATCGATATTTGAAAAAAATGGCTTTAAGCTCTTGTATTTTCAACCCACCGATCCATTCTATTTCTTCTTCAGTAATAAAAAAGTAACCAACTTAGATGAATTAAGGCAGTTAAAACTCAGGGGGGCAACGCCACCCCAGCTCCAGTTGATAAAAGCAATGGGAGCCTCTGGAATTTCTATCCCAGCTGCTGATCTTTACATGGCTTTGGATCGGCGAACGGTGGATGGCTTAATTACTGCTCCAGAGTTCGTTTTATCATCAAAATTGTACGAAATATTGAAATATTGCGTGTGGGAATCCGTGGGAACACCTACTGGGGCAGTAGTAATGAACCTAAATGTGTGGAATAGTTTGCCCCCTGAAATGAAAGCGATCATTGAGACGCTCAACCAGGAAATTAGGTACAAGTTCATGGATATGCAAAAATCAGCGGAGGAGTACCGAAAGGAACTCACAAAGCACGGGATCACGATATATGAACTCAGTCCTAAAGAATTAGACTTGTGGCGTACAATGGCAGAACCTTTAGTAAAGGAATGGATAGAAGCTAGGAAGGCGAAAGGTCAGCCAGGCCAAGAGATCGTGGATGTCATTTACAAAATTGTAAAACATTATTAGAAATAAGAGGCATAGATATCCAGCTTCTTTAAGGGATGCCAATTGACAGAACCAATGAATAATACTATCAAGACGCGATTTGGAGAAACAATGAGAAGAACTATTCTTCTTTTAGGTAATTTAGGTATGTGGATAGCAGGGGTTACCCTCTGCCTAATGATGCTATTGGCTACGGCTGATGTTATATGTCGTCACCTATTGAGACGTTCCATGGCATCCGCCCATGATGTAACTGAGTTAATGATGGTGGTGGCGATTTTTTTAGGGCTAGCTTATACGGCTTCTGTCAAGGGACATGTACAGGTTGATTTAGTGATTTCTAAGCTCTCAAGACATGCCCAAACAGTTTTAGAAAGTATTACATCATTTTTTAGTATAGTTATTTCCGCCACATTAGCTTGGTGCCTTGGGATGAACGCCTGGTCTTCGTTTATACGTGGCGGGGTTACACCGACTGTTGGGATACCAATCAGTCCATTCCTTTACTTAGCATCTATAGGTTGTGCCTTATTATGTGCACAGTTACTGGTGGACTTTTACGATTCCCTATTACGCGCGGTGGGCAAAAGGAAAGTAATTAATAGAAAGTAATTACTTATCTGGAGTAAACAAATGAGTTTAGAGATAATAGGTTTGATAGGGTTTGGAATTCTTTTTCTGTTAATGGGTTTAGGGATGCCTATCGGTTTTGCTATGGCGGGCGTTGGTGCTGCCGGCTTCATGTACTTAGGTGGCTTATCAGGGGCACTAACGATGGTGGGAACATCCCCATATTCTACCGTAGGCGCTTATGAAATGGCTGTGCTTCCACTTTATATACTCATGGGTAATTTTGCCTTTGCTTCGGGATTAACAGCAAATGTTTACGCTTGTGCACATACCTTGTTTAGTCGTCAACGTGGAGGGCTGGCAATGGCCACCATTGGCGCATGCGCCGGCTTTGCTGCTTGTACCGGCTCTAGTACTGCTGGTGTTAGTGTCTTTACAACAACCGCCTTACCAGAAATGGTAAGGTATAAATATGATCCCAAGCTAGCTACCGGGTGCATTGCTGCTGGCTCTACCCTCGGTATCCTTATTCCTCCAAGCCTTCCCTTTATCATTTATGGAATCATTGCAGAAGTGTCTGTAGGGAAACTTTTTTTAGCTGGTGTCTTTCCGGGATTACTCCTTACCAGTTTAT